>Ga0307978_1001034_pt1 | contig 21598 bp, 22 predicted proteins | sample OrgLakmetage1056_FD_203151 | JGI IMG/M metagenome (GOLD analysis project Ga0307978, IMG submission 203151) | Saline water microbial communities from Organic Lake, Antarctica - #1056 | ecosystem: Environmental > Aquatic > Non-marine Saline and Alkaline > Saline | place: Antarctica: Organic Lake...
CTCCGAGAACAGGGAATGGGTGGAAATCAGACCTTGATCAAGACAGATATCTCCTGTCTGTCACCACTTGATACGCCACGGTGCGCCGCGCGGATCACCGCGCGTCGGAAAAGGCCCAGTCCCAGTACATCTCGCGTACCCGCTCGGCCACGGGACCGGGCTGATAGGAGGTGTCCTCGAAGGCCGAGACCGGCGTCACCTTCGTCAGGTTGCCCGAGAGGAACACCTCGTCCGCCGTCTCGAAATCCTCGAAGCTCATCACCGTCTCGTGCACGGTCATGCCGTTGCGGCGCATGTTGTCTATATGGCGCGCGCGGGTGATCCCGGCGAGGAAGGTGCCGTTGGCGATGGGGGTGAACACCTCGCCATCCTTGACCGCAAAGACGTTGGCGGTGGCCGTTTCCGCCACGTTGCCGAGCGCGTCGGCCACCAGCGCGTTGCCGAAGCCGCGGTCGCGCGCCTCCTTGAGCATGCGCGCGTTGTTGGGGTAGAGGCAGCCGGCCTTGGCGTTGACCACCGCATCCTCGAGCACCGGGCGGCGAAAGCGGGTGCGGCAGAGCGTGGTGGTGGTGCCCGGCGGCGGCATCGGCACCTCCTCGAGGCAGATGGCAAAGCCGGTGGCGTCCGGCTTGGGCAGCACGGCGAGGTGGCCGCCGTCGAGAGCCCAGTACATAGGCCGGATGTAGATGGCCGCGTCCTTTGGGTATGCCTTGAGCCCCTCCCAGACGATCGCCTGCATATCATCGACGGAAACGGTGGGCGTGACCATCAGCGCCTCGGCCGAGGCGTTGAGCCGGGCGCAGTGGCGGTCAAGATCGGGGACGATGCCGTCCACGTAGCGCGCCCCGTCGAAGACCGAGGAGCCGAGCCACGTGCCGTGATCGGCGGCCTTCATCACCGGGATGTCGCCGTCGTGCCAGCGGCCCTCGAAATAGGTGCGGATATTGGTGCCTGTCGCCATGTGCTGCCCTCCTGTCGCCGCGCAGGTTAGGGCCCCCGCGCCGGGGCGTCCAGAGGGATCAGCGCGCGGGGCGGGCCTCGGCCAGCAGCGCCTCGACGTCGAGCGGATCGTTGACCATTGCGAGGTTGCCCTCGGCGTCGCGGGGCCAGTCGGCCTCGGGCTTGTCGCGGTAGAGTTCCACCCCGTTGTCGTCGGGGTCGCGTAGATAGATCGCCTCGCTCACCCCGTGGTCGGCGACGCCGTCGAGCGGGATGCCCGCGTCAAGAACGCGCCGCACCGCATCGCCCAGCGCCGCGCGGTCGGGGTAGAGAAAGGCGGTGTGGAACAGCCCGGTATGGCCCGGGGGTGGCGGCGTGCCGCCCAGCGATTGCCATGTGTTGAGGCCGATATGGTGGTGATAGCCCCCGGCGGAGAGAAACGCCGCCCGCCCGCCAGAATAGTATTGCATGATCTCGAAGCCGAGCACGCCGGAATAGAAGCCGATGGCGCGGTCCAGATCGGCGACCTTGAGATGGACATGGCCGATGCGGGTGGCCGGATGAACGGGGTCTGTCATGGCGGTGCTCCTTTCCTTGGGCTCTGGGGAAAGGTGCGTTCTGTGCGCCCGGGGCGCAATCCCGCGTGGGGGCGCAGAAGGTGTGCGGAACGGGCAGATGGCGCAGGTTACCCGCCTTCGGCCTGCCGCCCGTATTCCCCGGCATCGAATCACCCGCGGGAGGACCTGACCTTTAGGTCGTCGCCGACCTCCCATTCTTCCCATCCGCGGATTTCAAGGGGGTTGCCGCTGCCTGCATCGTGGCCTGTGAAGGTCCAGACAAAGACGACATGCGACCCGGAGCATCGCACGTCGTCGCATGTCAGCGTCAGGTCGGGGACATCCGCATAGAAGCCCGAGGCCATGTCTCGCACGCGCGACCGACCGATCCACGGCTCGCCGTTGTTGATGGTGATTGCGCCATCCTCGGCGAAGAAAGAGGCCACTGCCTCGGATGATTTCGAATTCCAGGCGTTGGTATAAGCCGTCGCCATTTCGGCCACTGCATTCGCATCAATCATCGAATTTTTCCCTCTGATTGCCGTTCCCGAACCGTGCCACGCCGCTTGTCAATCTGTGCATGTACACGCGACAGGGTGGCGCATCTTACGTCTCTGGGCGGGTTTTGGGAACAGGAATCAGCCGGGCGCTCAATCCGCTGCCTTCGGGCCCTTCCTCTGGACGCTGTCGGGGGGCACTCAGGGGGTGGTGTAGATTGACGCCGTCTCTCGCTCGAAATGCGCCAGTTCGTCCTGCCGCCGCGCTTCGGTCCAGCCGAGGCTTGCGGCGGCGATGCGCGACAGGTGCTCGGCGCGGTCGCGTCCGAGTGCCGTGTCGAGCCCGTCGGGCAGGCGCCGCCTGATCAGGTCGGTCAGGCGCGCGACATGCTCGGTCGCGGCCACCTGACCGATCTCCTCGTCAGGACGCAGGTGGTGCGGGGCGTCGATCGGTCCGGTAGGCGCCTCGCCCCTCTTGCCGAGCCTCCGTTCGACGGCGCGCGCCGCCTTTCGCCCGGCATGGCGATGCAGCATGATGGTCGATCCGGTCACCGTCGCGAGACCCGGCTGCGTTGGATCCTCGACGATCCGAACGGCGTTGCGGGTCGTGGTGCCGTCGAGTGTCGACATCGGCCGAACGCCGCACCACGAATGCAGAATATGCTCGCGGGTCAGCTTGAGGTCGGGAAAGAGCCGGTTTGCCTCGTCGAGGATGTAGTCGATTTCATGGTCCTGCACGCGGACATCGTCGGGGTCGTCCCTGACGACCGTCTCGGTCGGTCCGATCAGGTGATGGTCGCGCCAGGGAAAGACATAGAAGGGCTCGCCCTTGCTTGAAAAGGCTTCCAGGCCCTCGCCACGGTAACGCTCGGGCAGGCGCACCATCACGTTGACGCCTTTCAGGCCGACGACGCGGTTCGGCCCGGCACCGCCGCACCCGGGCAACCGGTCGACCCACGGGCCGGTGGCGTTCACGACCATTTGCGCGGTGACCGACGCGTGGCCCTCGGCTTCTGGTGCGCGCTCTTCGAGCGCGACGGTCCAGGCGTTGCCCTGCCGCGTCAGCCCGGTAACCGCCGTGTAGGTGCGCAGGGTGGCGCCACGGCGCTCGGCATCGAGCGCGGTATCGACGCAGATACGCTCGGGCCACGAATACATGTATTCCTCGAACACGCCGACGCCGCGCAGGGGGCCGCCGAGGTCGGCTGCCAGTGAGCTCTCTGTCGCGGCCTGTTAATGCGAGATGCGGCGGTAGTCCAGCGGCACCTTCCAGCCGCCGAGCGCCTCTACCAGCCGGAAGCCGGTATCGACGAGCCAGGGCGGGTAACGGTCGCCCTGACGGAACGGGTAGTGAAACCTGTGCTTGTGCAGGTGGCCCGGCATCTGGCGCGCCAGTTCAGCCCGGCACTGCATGACGGAGCGCGTGTAAAGAAGGCGCTGGATCATGTCGACCGGCCGGAAGATCATCTGCCAGAGCGGATACCGCACGGCGAGGTAGCCAAGCCCGGAATAGAGCATCCGGCTGGACCGGGACGAGGTGCCCGAGCCGATGTCTCCACGCTCGACCAGTAATGTCGTGAAGCCGCGCCCTGCCAGTTCGCGCGCCGTCGCGCATCCGACCGCGCCGGCCCCGATCACGACGACGTCGAATGCCGTTTCGTCCAGCTCGTTGATGTGTGGTCGCATTACTTCGGCTCCCTTGTTTCGGCGGTGTTGGGGCCGGGTGTTCGGAACCCGAGCCGCGCGTGGAACCGGGCAAGTTCGCTCTCTGTCGGGGCTTCGCCGCAAAAGGTTTCCACGTAACCCGGAACCCGGGCCATACGCACTGCCTGGCTTTCCCGCACCTGCATCGAGATGTAGCCGATCTGGACGAGGTAGACGGTGCGTGCCCGGACATCGGCGTCTTCGGGCGGGAAGCCGAAGCGCTCGAACATCTCGCGGATGGCATCCAGGCGCCGCTCGTCCGCCGCATTGACGCGGGCCATGACGTCGTCGGACTGGTGTGCCCAGCCCCGAACCGCGAAATCGAGTTGCGGCTCGAACAGGTCTTCGTCGTGGAAGACCACGATGAGATTGAGAACCGCCTCGGCGATCGTTTCGGCATAGGCGCCGGTCGCATCGACGAAGGCCCCGGTATTTTTCGCGTCCCATTCTTCGAGCAGGGCATCCAGCAGCGCGTTCCGGTCCTTGAAGAACCAGTAGAAACTGGTGCGCGAAATGTTCAGCCGGGTCGCCAGGGGCTGGATTTTCACGGCATCGAGGCCGGTTTCGAGAAAGGCTTGCTTGGCCGCCGCAAGCCAGACCTCGCGTGACCCACGCCAGCCCGAGCTCTTGTCGGGATCATCCGTGGTGGAGGGCTTCCTGCTCATGCGCCCGAGATTACGGCGGAAATCCCCGAAGCTCAAGGCAAATATACATTGATGAACGTGAAATTGACATATATGAACACTTTGTGGAATCGTCTGCGAAAGATGCGGAGGGCCCCATGACCCGCGACCGCAGCTTTGCCTCGGAAGTCATGGCGATGTCGTCGACACCGTCCATGCGCAAGTTGCAAAAGCATGACGTCACCTGCACGGTGACGTGGAAACGCGACGCGGTCGCCGCGCGCAACACACACGCGGCGATCTACGATGCGCTGCGGCTTTGCAAGGTGCTCTGACATGCGATCATCCAGGACAATCCACGTCATCTCTGCCCATGCCGAGGGCGAGGTGGGCGATGTCATCGTCGGCGGCGTCCTGCCGCCGCCGGGCGAGACGATCTGGGAGCAGAGCCGCTGGATTGCCCGCGACCAGAGCCTGCGCAATTTCGTCCTGAACGAGCCGCGCGGGGGCGTGTTTCGTCATGTCAACCTGCTGGTGCCGCCCAAGCACCCCGAGGCGCAGGCGGCCTGGATCATCATGGAGCCGGAGGACACGCCGCCGATGTCCGGGTCGAATTCGATCTGCGTCGCGACCGTGCTGCTAGACGGGGGTCTTGTGCCGATGCAGGAGCCCGAGACGCACCTGGTGCTCGAAGCGCCGGGCGGGCTCGTCCGGGTGCGGGCAGAATGCCGCGATGGCAAGGCCGAACGCATCTTCGTGCGCAACGTCCCCTCCTTCGCGCAGAATCTGGGCGCACGCCTACAGGTGGAGGGGTTGGAGACGCTGACAGTGGACACCGCCTATGGAGGCGACAGTTTCGTGATCGTGGACGCGGAAACGCTGGGGTTCTCCCTGACGGAGGACGAGGCGCACGACATCGCCACGCTCGGCGTCAGGATCACCGATGCCGCCAACGCGCAGTTGGGGTTCACCCACCCCGAGAACCCGGACTGGCGGCACATCTCGTTCTGCCTGTTCGCCGGGCCGCTGCGCGAGGGGCCGGAGGGGATGGAGACCGGCGCCGCCGTCGCCATCCAACCCGGCAAGGTGGATCGCTCGCCCACCGGCACCGCGCTGTCGGCGCGCATGGCGGTGCTGCACGCCCGCGGCACGATGAAGGAGGGCGACCGGCTGACCGCCCGCTCGCTGATCGGCTCGACCTTCTCGGGCCGGATCACCGGCGAAACCATGGTAGGCGGGAGCCCGGCCATTCATCCCGAGATTTCCGGTCGCGGATGGATCACCGGCATGCACCAGCACATGCTGGATCCTTCGGACCCCTGGCCGGAGGGCTACCGGCTGTCCGATACGTGGGGCGCACGCTGATCTGACGTTCCCTGACGATGTGTGGTGTGTTTGAAAGCCCGGACGAAACCGAGTGCGCGCCGAGACACCACGAGCCCCGACTGCCATCGTCAATCTTGGCAGATCGCTGGTCCGGGTCGCGCGGGTGTCTTGAACGACGCCCTCAAACCGCCGATTTCAGGCTTTCTTCGAGGTAGATCTCGCGCAGGCGTCTGGCCACGGGGCCGGGTGTGCCATCGCCAAGGGCCGTGCCGTCGATCTCGACCACCGGCATGACGAAGGCCGAGGCGGAGGTGACGAAGGCCTCGTCGGCGGCCTTGGCCTCATCCATGGTGAAGGCGCGCTCTTCCACCTGCATCTGTGCCTCGCGGGCGAAGCGCAGCACGGCGGCGCGGGTGATGCCGTGGAGGATGTCGGCCGACAGGTGCCGGGTGACGATGGTGTTGCCCTTGACGATATAGGCGTTGTTCGACGTGCCTTCGGTCACATGCCCGTCCTCGATCATCCAGGCATCGTCCGCGCCGGCCTTCTTTGCCATCATCTTGCCCATCGAGGGGTAGAGCAACTGCACCGTCTTGATGTCGCGGCGGCCCCAGCGGATATCCTCGATGCCGATCACCTTGATGCCGGTCTTCGCCGCTGGGCTATCGGCGAGGCCGGGCTTGGATTGGGTGAAGAGCACCAGCGTCGGTTCGGTCGTCTCGGGGTCGGGAAAGACGAAATCGCGGTCGCCGTCGCTGCCGCGCGTGACCTGAAGATAGACCAGCCCGTCGGTGATGCCGTTGACGCGGACCAGTTCGCGGTGGATGTCGAGCAGGTCGTCGAAAGCGGCGGGCTTTTTCATGTCCAGTTCCGACAGCGAGCGCTCCAGCCGCGCGAGGTGGCCGTCGAAGTCGATGAGCTTGCCGCCCAGGACGCTCGTCACCTCGTAGACCCCGTCGGCCATCAGGAAGCCGCGGTCGAAGATCGAGACGGTGGCCTCGGTCTCGGGCAGGTACTCTCCGTTCACGTAGACAGTGCGCATATCGTCATCCCCACAGGGCCGCCTCGGGCGGGTGAACCCCGGCGGCGTCGAATATCAAGGCGTTTTCCCGGTCTTCGGCCAGAAGCAGCGGGCCGTCAAGGTCCGTCACCGCCGCGCCCTGCGCCACCAGCGTCGCGGGCGCCATAGCGAGCGAGCTTCCCACCATGCAGCCCACCATGATGCCGTAGCCCCCGGCACGCGCGGCGTCGCGCAAGCTGAGCGCCTCGGTGAGCCCGCCGGTCTTGTCGAGCTTGATGTTGACCATGTCGTATTTCCCGGCGAGCGCGGGCAGGCTCGCACGGTCGTGGCAGGATTCGTCGGCGCAGACCGGCACGGGGCGATCCATCCCGATGAGCGCGTCGTCTTCCCCCGCCGGCAGCGGCTGTTCCACCAGCGCGACGCCGAGCCGCGCGAGGTGCGGCGCGAGATCGGCGTAGATATCGGCGCTCCATCCCTCGTTGGCATCGACGATGATGCGCGAATCGGGTGCGCCGCGCCGCACCGCCTCTAGCCGGGGCATGTCGTCGGGCGTGCCCAGCTTGATCTTGAGCAGGGGCCGGTGCGCATGTTTTGTCGCCTGCGCCTGCATCGCGTCGGGGCTGTCGAGCGAGAGCGTGTAGGCGGTGATCTCGGGCCCCGGTGCGGGTAGCCCGGCCAGATCCCACACGCGGCAACCGCGACGCTTGGCCTCGAGATCCCACAGCGCGCAATCCACCGCGTTGCGCGCCGCGCCGGCGGGCAGCAGATCGGGAAGCGTCTCGCGCGTCACCGCCCCGGGCAGGCCCGCGATCTGTGCCGCCACGCTGTCCAGCGTCTCACCATAGCGGGCGTAAGGCACGCATTCGCCCCAACCGGTCGCGTCGCCGTCTTGCACCCGGACCGTCAGCACCTGTGCCTCGGTCCGTGAACCCCGGCTGATGGTAAAGACCTGCGCCAGCCGGAAAATGTCGCGCGTTACCGAAATCTCCACGCGGGCCCCCTTTCATCTTTCCAAAAATACTCCCGCCGGACGCCCCGCCCGATCAGATCGCGGCCAGCGCGTCCACCAGCGTGCCCGGGCCGAAACGGTAGGGATCGGTGGTCGGCAGGCCCATCTCGGCCTCGACCTTTTCAAGGTAGGTGCGCGCCGCGGCCTCGTCCATGTGTTGCGTGTTGACTGACACGCCCGCCACCACGCAGGCCGGGTTTGACACCCGCGCCAGCGGCAGGGCGGTGTCGCGCAGCGTCTCGAGCGACGGCAGCGTATAACCCGGAAGCCCGCGCATGTGGGGCCGCGTCGGTTCGTGGCACAGGATCAGCGCGTCGGGCTGCCCGCCGTGGATGAGCGCCAGCGTCACCCCCGAATAGGAGACGTGAAACAGGCTGCCCTGTCCCTCGATCATGTCCCAGTGGTCGGGGTCGTTGTCGGGGCTGAGGTATTCCACCGACCCGGCCATGAAATCGGCGATCACCGCGTCGAGCGGCACGCCGTGGCCGGTGATGAGGATGCCGGTCTGCCCGGTGGCGCGGAACGTGGCCTTCATGCCGCGCGCCACCATCTCGGCTTCCATTGCCATCGCGGTATACATCTTGCCGACCGAGCAATCGGTGCCCACGGCAAGGCAGCGCTTGCCGGTGCGCTTGACACCGTTGGCGATGGGATAGCCCACGGTCGGCACCCGCACGTCGTGCAGCGTGCCGCCATGCGTCTGCGCCGCGGCCACGAGATCGCCCTCGTCGCGAAGCAGGTTGTGCAGCCCGGAGGCGAGGTCGTAATCCATCTCCAGCGCCTCGATCAGCACCTTCTTCCATTCCGGGCTGATGACGCCGCCGCGATTGGCCACGCCGATGACGAGGGTCTTGGCGCCCGCCGCGCGTGCCTCGGCCAGGGTCATGTCGGGCAGCCCGAGGTCGGCGCCGCAGCCAGGCAGGCGGATCTGCCCCAGCGCGTTCTCGGGCCGCCAGTCGCGGATGCCAATGGCGACCTTGGCGGCGAGCATGTCGGGCGCGTCGCCCAGGAACAGCAGGTACGGTGTCTCGATCATGGCGGTCTCCTTGGCGCGGTGCGCGTTCGCGCGCAGACTGCACCGGATGCTGCGCCATTTTCTGCCGGAATCAATGGGTGCGCCGAAAATTTCGGGGGATTCTTCGGCCTTCGGCACGATTTCGCGAAGGTTCTGCGCATGGGTGCTGGTGTGGATTGCATCCCGTGGTGTACGAAACCGGCTTGCGCAGGTGCGCGCAATTTCATACCCCCGACCCGGAGTATCCACGCAATTTCCGAACCAAGGGAGCGATCCGAGATGAGCTTTCGCCTGCAACCCCAACCGCCCGCACGGCCCAACCGCTGTCAGCTTTTCGGCCCCGGCTCTAACGACAAGCTGTTCGAGAAGATGGCTACGAGCGCCGCGGATGTCATCAATATCGACCTGGAGGATTCGGTCGCGCCCACCGACAAGGATGCCGCGCGCGCCAATACCGTGCGTGCCATCAACGAGGTGGACTGGGGCAACAAGACGCTCTCGGTGCGGATCAACGGGCTCGACTCGCCCTTTTGGTATCGCGACGTGGTGGACCTGCTGGAACAGGGCGGCGACCGGCTTGACCAGATCATGATCCCCAAGGCGGGTTGTGCGTCCGACATTTACGCGGTCGATGCGCTGGTGACCTCGATCGAGGCGGCGAAGGGCCGCGAGAAGCGCCTCGGCTTCGAGGCGATCATCGAGACGGCGGCGGGGATTTCCCATGTCGAGGAGATCGCGGCGGCCTCTCCCCGGATGCAGGCCCTGAGCCTCGGGGCGGCGGATTTCGCGGCGTCGATGGGCATGTCCACCACCGGCATTGGCGGCACGCAGGAGAATTACTACATGCTGCGCGAGGGCGAGAAATACTGGTCCGACCCGTGGCACTGGGCGCAGGCCAACATCGTCGCCGCCTGCCGCACGCATGGCCTCTTGCCCGTGGACGGGCCGTTCGGCGATTTCTCGGATGACGAGGGATTCCGCGCGCAGGCGCGGCGCTCGGCGACGCTGGGGATGGTCGGCAAATGGGCGATCCACCCCAAGCAGGTGGCGCTGGCCAACGAAATCTTCACGCCCACCGAGGAATCGGTGCAGGAGGCGCGCGAGATCCTCAAGGCGATGGAAGAGGCCAAGGCCCGCGGCGAGGGGGCCACGACCTACAAGGGCCGTCTCGTGGATATTGCTTCGATCAAGCAGGCCGAGGTGATCGTGAAGCAATCCGAGATGATCGCGGCGATGTGAGCCTGCCCCAAGGGACCGGCGCCATGCGCGCCGGTCCGTTTTTGTGCAGTGACCGGCGGCATGGACTCAGGCGGTGGTCTGCCCGGGGACGGTCGGCGGCGCCGGTCGGTGCACCGCCACCCCGATCATGACCAGAACGACGCCGAGGATATCCACCGCGCCCGGAACCTGGCGCAGCACGATGGCCCCGATGATCGTCGCCGATGCCGGCAGCAGCGCCAGCAGCAAGGCAAAGCTGGCGCGTGGCAGGCGCGCCATGGCGAGCTGATCGCAGACATAGGGGATGACCGAGGAGCAGATGCCGACACCGATCCCCGCCAGCACCAGCAAGGGCGCACCAAAGGCGGCGAGCGCTTGCATGAACCCGATCGGCATGACGAAGAGAAACGCCGCCGCCATGGCTGCCCCGAGCCGCTCTACCCCGCCTGAGGCGCCACTTTCGGAAATCCTGTGCCCGAGAACGATGTAGAGAACGAACAGGGCCCCGTTCAGGATCGCCCAGAACAGGCCCAGAAGATCGGATGTCCTTGCCGCGCCGTCGGCCGCCAGAAGCGCGGGAATGTCGATCAAGAGCGCGACCCCCGCGACCGCCAGAACGAGGGCGAGCGTGTTGCGCCCGGTCCGTAACCCCCACAGCGCGATTCCGATCGTCCCGATGAACTCTATAGCCGCGACAAGGGCGATCGGCAGCCGGTCGAGGGCAAGGTAGAACGCGCTGTTCATCACGGCGAGGCAGGCGCCGAGCGCCAGCAGGAGCACGCGCTCGCGGTGCGTTGACCGCCGGAATGTTTGCCAGGGCCTCGTGACCGGGGCGAATATCAGCGCCGCCGAGGCGATGCGGAACCACGCGATGCCAAGAACCCCGACGACCGGGAACAGCAGCACGGCGAAAGACGGTCCAAGATAGTGGAAGACCGCGGAGACGCCGAACCATGCGTGCGGAGGGACAGCGTCCGACAGGCGCGACATCGCGCCGGGAGCGTTCAGTGCTTGATCTTTCATCCTGACATGATGCAAGGTAAATTTGGCCAAATATATGGAACTCAAGTATGTCAAACACGGAATATGTGAATAATAAGGAGGTAAATTCGCGTGTATGCCTTCGTTTGAAAGAAGCCGGGTTCGATGCCATCGACGCAGCGATTCTTCGCGAGTTGGCCGCCGATGCGCGCATCCCGCGGGCCGAGCTTTCGCGGCGCGTCGGCCTGTCGGCACCGAGTGTGGCGGACCGGGTGCGGCGGCTTGAGGATGTCGGGATCATCACCGGATACGGTGCGCGTATCGACCCGGCACGCCTCGGCTATGGTCTGACGATCCTGATCCGGGCGCGGCCGCTGCCGGGAGAGATGCACAACATGATCGAGGCGATCCGCGAGACACCGCAGATCGTCGCCTGTGACCGGGTGTCGGGCGACGATTGTTTCGTCGCGCGGGCGCATGTGCGCGATGTCGCGGAAATGGAGGCGGTCATTGACAGGATCGTCCCCTTCGGCGCGACGAACTCTTCTGTCGTGCAATCCTCACCGATCGAGGAGCGGTTGGTGGAGCTTTGACGGCTGGTATCCGTGCGCCGATTCCTTCTGCCTTTGACCGGCGCGGACTTTCCCTCAGTTGTGTCACAACGCGGCCCGCACGCCCTGGTCAGTCTAGGATGCGCTGCCTGTCCCTGGTGGTCGGGACCTGGTCTGTCCATTTCGCATACGACCCCGTCGTTGCCCTGACATGCAGGTCCCGGAGCGCGCCTATCGGGTCGTCCGGGTGATAGTCGATCCGCAAGGTCAAAGGCGGTTTGCCAGGATGCAGCACCAGTAGCGCGGCGGATAGAAGGCCGCGGTAGTCGCCACCTTCCTGTGCGGCCGCATGAAGCGCCGACAACAGACGATGATCGAACCCGCCTCGGGTGTGCAGGAAGCGATCCGCCATCGCGTCAAGAACACCTGTGCTGGCCAGCATGTTGCCGGAAACGATCCCGTCCGCGAAGCCCAGGCTGCCCTTTTCCGGTTCGTTCGAGGCGCCGGTAAAGGCGCCGGTCTGCCCGGACAGGTTCAGCGCTGCCAACTGGCGGTAATCGCGGCCTTTGTCATCGCTCGTGACCCGGTCCACGGCCTGTTCCGCTCCGGCGCCGTTGCGCATCATGTGCAGCACGTCTTCGCCCCACAAGGTCGATGGGGCGGCGCCCTGGCTGGCCGACATCCCGGCCGCCAGATCGCCGCGCAGGACCCAGCCGCCGACACACAGAGAGCCCGTTGCGGCGGCGCCGCCGATGGAGCCGGTTTCTGGGTCGCGGGCGAGAATCGAAAAGGTCATGTCGGTCCATTATCAACAGAATTCGGAATTTATCATGAAAAATTGACCGAAGCAATTTATCATGATAAATTAGCCGGATCATGCCAACAGGGAGATCAACGATGACATTCATGACCTGGACCCGCCGGGGGCTGATGGCGGCCGCCACGGGAGCGGTGCTGGCCATCGGCGCCGTCACGTCCTCTGCAACCGCCCAAACCCCGCCCGGCGTGTTGATCGTCGGCCAGATCGCTGAACCGAAATCGCTCGATCCCGCAGCCGTGACCGCGGTGAATGATTTCCGGATACTGGTAAATGTTTACGAGGGTTTGACCCGCTACAAGTCCGGGACGCTCGAGGTCGAGCCGTCGCTTGCCACGGACTGGTCGATCAGCGAGGATAGCACGGAATATACCTTTTCCTTGCGCGAGGGCGTAACCTTTCACGATGGCACCCCGTTCAATGCCGATGCGGTAAAGTTCAACTTTGACCGGATGCTGGATGAGACCCATCCCTATCACGATACCGGCCCGTTTCCGCTGTCGTTCTTCTTTGGATCGGTGGAATCGACCGAGGTGGTCGATGACATGACGGTGAAATTCACCCTCAGCGAGCCATATGCCCCGTTCCTGTCGAACCTGGCTTATCCAACCGGTCTGATCGTCTCGCCCGCCGCTGTCGAGGCGCATGAAGAAGAGTTTGGCCGCAACCCCGTGGGCACCGGCCCGTTCAGGTTCGTCGAATGGCGCTCGAACGAAGCCGTGGTCGTCGAGCGCAACGATGACTACTGGGGCGACGCCGCCGGGACCGAGGCGGTTGTGTTTCGCCCGATCACCGATGCCAACACCCGCGTGGCCGAGATGCTGGCCGGCGGTATCGACCTGATGGTCGAGGTGCCGCCGACATCGCTGGGTCAGTTCGAAGGCGACGGGTTCGAGGTCTCCGAGCAGGCGGGGCCGCATGTCTGGTTCCTGATCCTGAACGCCAAGGAAGGCCCGTTTGCCGACAAGAGGGTGCGCCAGGCCGCCAATTACGCGATCGACAAGGAGGCGATCGTGAATGACGTGCTGGAGGGCACCGCCACCGTGGCCGCCGGCCCCACGCCGCCCGCCTTTGCCTGGGCCTATAATGACGCGCTGGACCCGTACCCCCATGACCCGGAGAAAGCCAAGGCGCTGATCGCCGAGGCCGGGGCAGAGGGCGCGGAGCTCACGTTCTACGTGACCGAGGGCGGCTCGGGCATGCTCGATCCGGTGCCGATGGGCACCGCGATCCAGGCCGATCTGGAGGCCGTCGGTTTCGACGTGACGATCGAGACCTACGAGTGGAACACGTTTCTGGGCGAGGTGAACCCGGGGCTGGAAGGCAAGGCCGACATGGCCGAGATGGCGTGGATGACCAACGATCCCGACACGCTGCCTTACCTGGCGCTGCGGTCCGAGGCGTGGCCCGACAAGGGCGGGTTCAACTCGGGTTACTACGCCAATGAGAAGGTGGACGAGTTGCTGGACGCCGCCCGCACGGCCACCGATCAGGACGAGCGCGCGCGGCTCTACCGCGAGATGCAGGCCATCGTGCAGGAAGACGCGCCGTGGGTCTTTGTCGCCAACTGGAAACAGAACGCGGTGACCAGCGACCGGGTGGAAAACTTCGGTCTGGAGCCTTCGTTCCTGTTGTATCTGCAAGACGTGGTGAAAAACTGATACCTTCGGCCCCGGGCGCCACGCGTGCCCGGGGCGCAGCCGGAACCTGAAAGGATCCCGGCGCGTTTTCTTGTGAAGAAAACGGCACGGCGCGCGGAGGGGCGATCATGGGCGGCTATATCCTCAAACGGCTGATCTCGGCCATCCCCGTGCTTTTGGGGATCACCATCATCGTTTTCCTGATCATGTCGCTCATTCCCGGCGATCCGGCGACGGCGATCCTGGGGTCCTACGCCACGCCAGAGAACGTGGCGAAGATCAACCGCGACCTGGGTCTCGACAAGCCGCTGGTGCAGCGATATTTCATCTGGCTTTCCAACATGCTGACCGGCGATTTCGGGCGGTCCTATTCATTGAACCGCCCGGTCATCGACGAGGTGCTGGAACGGTTCAACGCCACGCTGATCCTGGCGGGCACGGCGTTTGTCCTGTGCTCGGTGCTCGGCATTCTTGCCGGGGTGGTTTCCGCTGCCCGCCAGTATGGCTTTGCCGACAAGGCGATCACCTTTGTGGTGCTCATCGGCATTTCGGTGCCATCCTTCTTTCTCGGCATGATGATGATCCTGCTCTTCGCGGTGAACATGCGGTGGCTTCCGGTCAGCGGAATGTTTGCTATCTATGGTGGCGGTGATCTGCCCGACCTGATCCGCCATCTGATCATGCCGTCGCTGGCGCTGGCAGCCGTGGCCACCGGGGTCATCGCGCGGCTGTCGCGGTCGGCCATGCTCGAAGTGCTGAGGCAGGATTTCATCCGAACCGCGCGCGCCAAGGGCGTGCATGAGCGCCGCGTGATCATGGGCCATGCCCTGCGCGCGGCGATGGTTTCGATCATTCCGGTGCTAGGGATTCAGGCCGGGTTCGTTCTGTCGGGTGCCGTCTATATCGAGATTGTCTTTCAATGGCCGGGCGTGGGCCGGATGCTGGTTGACGCGATCCTGACGCGCGACCTGTTGCTGGTGCAGGGGGGCGTCGTTTTCGTTGCGGCCTGCTACGTGATGTTCAATATCGCCGTTGATGTGGCGCAAGGCCTGCTTGATCCACGGATCAAGACATGACCGCGTTCCTGAAACTTCTCTTTCGCAACCGGCTGGCTGCGATGGGTGCGGTGGTGCTGACCGCTATCCTGATCCTGGTGCTGATCACGCCGGTCCTGCCGCTGCAAAACCCCGACGCCACCGCCACCGCCGATCGTTTCAAGCGGCCCTTTACCGAGGGCTACCTGTTGGGCACCGATCACCTCGGCCGCGACCTGGCCAGCCGCCTGCTGCACGGCACGAGACTGTCGCTGGCCGTCGGTGTCGTCGCGGCGCTGATTGCCGCGACGATCGGCTCTGCCATCGGGATTGTTGCGGGCTATTTCGGGGGGCGCACCGACAACATCATCATGCGCGGCGTCGATATGTTGATGGCGTTTCCCTACATCCTGCTGGCGTTGGCCATCGTTGCCGCCCTTGGCCCCGGGCTGATGAACGCGCTCATTGCCGTGGCGGCGGTGAACGTGCCGTTCTTTGCCCGGAATATCCGCGGCATCACCGTCGGCCTCGCGGGCCGCGAGTTCATCGACGCGGCGCGGCTGGCGGGGATGGGCCATACCCGTATCATCCTGACCGAGTTGCTGCCCAATGTGCTGCCGGTTATCATCATCGCGATGTCCACCACGGTGGGCTGGATGATCCTCGAAACCGCCGGGCTCAGCTTCCTCGGGCTCGGCAGCCAGCCGCCGCAGGCCGATCTTGGCTCGATGCTGGGCGAGGCGCGCTCGGCGCTCATTTCGCACCCGCACACCTCGATCGTGCCGGGGATCATGATCTTCCTGATCGTGATGTCGATCAACCTGCTGGGCGACGGGGTGCGCGACGCGCTGGACCCGCGGCTGCGGTCCGGTGCGCTCAGCCGGCCGCGCGCCACCACGCTGGTCGAACGCGCCGGCGACATTCCCGCTGCCACCGACGACCTGCTTGCCATCCAGAACCTGGAGACCCAGTTCCATGTCGGCAAACGCATCTACCGCGCCGTGGGGGGCGTGTCGCTGGCCGTGAAGCCCGGCGAATGCCTCGGCGTGATTGGCGAATCCGGCTCGGGCAAATCCGTCACCGCGCTCAGTGTCATGGGCCTCGTCGCCTCGCCCCCCGGCGTGATCACCGGCGGGGCGGTGCGGTTCCAGGGCGAGGACCTGATCGGTGCCCCTTATGAAAGCCTGCGCCGGAAGCGCGGTGACAGGGTAGCGTATATCTTTCAGGATCCGCTCTCGACGCTGCATCCGCTCTATCGCGTAGGCGAGCAACTGGCCGAGGCGATCCGGTCACATCACAAGCTCGGCAAGGCCGAGGGGCGTGCGCGGGCCGTTCAACTGCTCAAGGACGTGCGGATTCCCAATGCCGAAAGCCGCGTCGACGACTATCCGCACGAGATGTCTGGCGGGATGCGGCAACGGGTCGGTATCGCCATGGCGCTGGCCAATGAGCCGGACGTGATCATCGCCGACGAGCCGACAACGGCACTGGATGTGACCGTCCAGGCACAGATATTGTCGCTGCTCGATGATCTGCGACGCGAGCGCGGGCTGGCGATCATCTTCATCACCCATGATTTCGGCGTGGTGGCGCAGCTCTGTGACCGGGTGGCGGTGATGTATGCCGGCCGGATCGTCGAAGGGGGGCCGACCCGGGCCGTGCTGGATGCCCCCGCCCATCCCTATACCCGGCGGCTGATTGCCTGCGTGCCGGAACTGGGGGGTGGGCGGCGCGCACTGGCCGCTATCCCCGGCCTGCCACCGGCGGTGGACGATCTGCCGTCGGGATGTGCCTTTGCGCCGCGTTGCGACAAGGCGCGGGAAAGCTGCCGGGCCGGTGACATTCCGCTGGCAGGTACGCACCCGCGTGCCGTGCGCTGCCTCTATCCCGAGGAGGCCGTCTAGATGCCCGCGCTCAGGATCGAGAACCTTGCCAAGACCTTTCCGCTGAAGAAGCCGCTCTTCGGTGCCGCCGCGCCGGGCGTGCGTGCGGTCAGGCCGATGAGTTTTGATGTCGAGACCGGCGAGACCTTGGGTGTCGTGGGCGAATCCGGTTGTGGAAAATCGACGCTGGCGCGGATGCTGGTGGGGCTGCTGGAGCCGACCGAAGGGCATATCGAGATCGAAGGGCGCGCGCTTGACACCGCCGACCCGGCGGCGTTCGGCAAGCTGATCCAGTATGTGTTCCAGGACCCCAACAGCTCGCTCAACCCGCGCAAGACCATCCGGCAGGTGATGGAGGCGCCGCTGAAACGGCTGCACCGCATGCCCCGGCCCGAGCGCGATGCCCGGATTTCGGAGATTTTTGCGTCGGTCAACCTGCGCGAGGAATTCCTCGACCGCTATCCGCACGAATTTTCGGGCGGGCAGGCGCAGCGGATCGGCATCGCCCGGGCGCTGGCGGCCAACCCGCGGATCATGATCCTGGACGAGCCGGTTTCGGCGCTGGATGTCTCGGTGCAGGCGCAGGTGCTGAACCTGCTGGCTGATCTGAAGGAAAAATTCGGCCTGACCTATCTGTTCATCACCCACGACCTGGCGGTGGTCGAGGCGGTCAGCGACCGGATTGTCGTGCTTTACTTTGGTGCAGTGGTCGAAATCGGCAAGGCCGAGAGCATCTTTGCAAACCCCCGGCATCCCTATACAAAACTGCTGGCGGACAGTGCACCGGTCGTGGGCCGGCCGCTGACCGCGCCCGAGCAGAAGGGGTCTGAACTGCCCGATCCGCTAAACCCGCCCCCGGGTTGTGCATTTGCCGGGCGGTGCCCGCGCGCGACCGACCTGTGCCGCACGCACGTGCCGGAGCTCAGAGAAATGGGAGAGGACCAGCTTGCCGCCTGCCACCACCCGATCGAAGACTGAACCGAAGCTCAGCAGACCGGTCCAGGTTGCCGAGGCGATCAAGGATTGGGTGGTCGAGCAGGGATTGCAGGCCGGTGACCGCTTGCCCGGCGAGGCAGAGCTGATCGAGCGGTTCGGCATGGCCAAGGGCACGATCCGTGAAGCGATGAGCATTCTCGAGGCGCAAGGTCTGATCAAGACGCGCACCGGCCCCGGGGGCGGCAGTTTTGTCCACGAGGTCAGCCGCCAACGCGCCAAGGCGCTTCTAGGCAATTATTTCTATTTCAAGGACCTGACCATTGGCAATCTCTACCAGCTTCGCCTGACGCTGGAGCCGGAACTGGCCGCGACACTGGCTGGCCAATTGCAAGAGGAGGTGCTGCAGCTTCTCGAAGAGAACATTGCCGAATATTCCGAGCCGGCCACGACGCTCGACGAGGAACGCGAACAGCATGTCGCCTCGCTCCGGTTTCACGCCATCCTCGCGGAACAGGCGAAGAACCCGTTGCTCGGATTCATCATCGACTTCATGGTCAACCTGCTGACGGACCTCACCGTCTATCGGCGCCTCTATTCGCCGCCCAATATCGAGCTTTGGAAACAGGGGCGCGACCACCAGCAACGGCTTGTCGTGGCGCTTCGCGAGGGCGACGCCGATCAGGCCCGCGCCATCATGTCCGACCACATGGAAACCGCGTGGTCCCTGATGCGCCAGCAGGAGGTCGAGATGAAAAGCCGGTTTATCTCGGAATAGCCTCCACCGGGGCCGTGGCTTGGCCACCGGCAGGACTGAAAAGGCCGAAATTGTCGACCGGCGCGGGCCGTGGAAAGCCGATGGGGGGCCAGGAAGACGGCTCTGTCATGGCGATCACCGCATGAGGACGACAGGCACCTTGCAGCTACGCACCATCTCGGTCGTGGTGGAGCCGATCACCAGGCTGCGGATGCGGCTGTGGCCATAGGCGCCCATCACGACCATGCCGAAGCTCTCTTCCTCGACAAGCGTGCCAAGCTCGGTTTCCGGTTGCCCTTCGATGACGCGTGTCTCTGCATCGATGCCTGCCGCCTTGAGCAGCGCCTTGGCATCTTCCAGCCCCTTGTTGATCTCGGTGGTTTCGCTGCCGACCGTGACGACGGTGACCTTGAGATCGGCGAAGAGCGGGCTGCGCGCGATGTGATCTACCGCCTTCATCGACGAGCTGCCGCCGTCATAGGCGACAAGCACCGACTGGATGGGTTGAAACGCGCGCGATGCGACAAAGACCGGTCGATGGGCTGCGCGCACGATGCGCTCGAGGTTCGAGCCCAGGTGCCCCTTGGCAAAATCCGCCGCTTCGCCGCGTTTGCCGATCAGGATGACCCGGGCATTCTCTTCGATCTCGGTGATCGTCTCGACGATGTCACCGTGGCGCAGGCGCGTGGTGATCTCTGTAACGCCGTCCTGATCGACAATCGCGCGCGCATCCTCCAGGACCGCGCGGCCGCGGTGGCTGATCAATTTGGCGCGCTGCGCGTCCAGTTCGGCCAGCTCTTCCATCAGTTTCGTCCGCGCCCCGAGACGGATCGAGCCCGAGAGATCCTGCTTCTCGGGGCCGCCACGGCGCCCGAGAACGTGAATCAACTCCACCGGCGCGTCGGTTCTCTTCGCGATCCAGGCCGCGTGATGGCAGACGCTTTCCGAATATATCGACCCGTCCACCAATGCGATGATCTTGTTGTTCATGCTTGTCCCCTCCCTCAATGATCCATCAACGTGTTCATGGCGCCGGGCTTGTCGTGAATGGCCAGCCGGTCGACGAGGGTTTCGGTCGCGTCATTCATGCCGACGACCTCGACCTCGGCCCCGTCACGACGGAACTTGAGTATCGCCAGGTCAAGCGCCTGAACAGAGCTGATGTCCCAGATATGTGCGCGACTCACGTCGATCACGACGTGCTCCGGGGCTTCCTTGAAATCGAAGGCATCCATGAAATCCTCGACCGATCCGTAGAATAGCTGACCCTCGACGTGGTAGGTGCGCACACGCCCGTCATCGCTGATTTCGGAGTGGACGCGGAACAGTTGCGCGATCTTGCCTGCAAAGAAAATTCCGGACAGCAGCACGCCCACCAGAACGCCAATGGCAAGGTTATGCGTGTAGACCACGGTCACGACCGTGGCGATCATCACGACAGAGGACGACCGCGGATGGGTGCGCAGCGCCTTGATCGACGACCAGGAGAACGTCCCGATCGAGACCATGATCATGATCGCCACCAGCGCGGCCATGGGAATGATGCTGACCAGATCGCCCAGAACGACCACCATGAACAGCAGGCAGACGCCCGCCGTAAAGGTCGACAGCCGCCCGCGCCCGCCGGATTTGACGTTGATGATCGACTGTCCGATCATGGCGCAGCCCGCCATGCCGCCGATAAAGCCGGTCGCGGTATTGGCAATGCCCTGCCCGACCATCTCTTGGCTGCGGTTCGATTTCGTGTCGGTCAGGTCATCGACGATGTTCTGTGTCATCAGGCTTTCGAGCAGGCCCACGACGGCCACCGCCACCGAGTAGGGCAGGATGATCATCAGCGTCTCGAAGGTGAGCGGGATCTGGGGGATGAGAAAGATCGGCAGCGTGTCGGGCAATTCACCCATGTCGCCCACCGTGCGCACGTCGAGCCCGAGCGCGAATGCCAGCACGGTGAGGACGACGATGGTGACCAGCGGCGACGGGATCGCCGTTGTCAGAAGTGGAAACAGGTAGAGGATCGCGAGACCGGCTGCGACCAGCACATAGGTCAGCCAGGTCACGTCGCGCGGGTCCAGTTCGGGCAGTTGCGCCATGAAGATCAGGATGGCGAGGGCGTTGACGAACCCCGTCATGACGGATTTCGAAACATACCGCATGATGAAACCCAGCCTGAAAACCCCGGCTGCAATCTGTAGCAGGCCCGCCAGGACCGTTGCCGCCAGGAGGTATTGCAAGCCGTGGTCTTTCACGAGGGTGATCATCAGAACGGCGGTCGCCGCGGTCGCGGCTGAAATCATGCCGGGCCTGCCGCCGGTGATCGCGACGATCACAGCGATCGAGAAGCTGGCGTAAAGCCCGACCTTGGGGTCGACGCCGGCGATAATCGAAAAGGCAATAGCCTCGGGAATAAGCGCCAGCGCCACGACCAGACCGGCCAGAAGGTCGCCGCGAATGTGTCCCAGCCACTGGCTGCGATAGGCGTCGAGTGAAATCATGTCATGGTATCCGATACCGGCAAGGCATGAGGGGCAAAGCCGGAGTGCAAGGGCACGGTTGTTTGTCGTTGTCCGGCGGATCGGCGGCCGGAAAAGCCACCCGGGATTCTTCCCGGGTCCAGGTTCGCTGCGGCGCGGCATAGAGGGTTCCGTGATGGAGCGCAACTCGATTAAATATGGCTCCCCGGATCGCAACACGGAGCGAATGAGTGTTGGTCGCATGGCACACCCCGGGCGCTCCCGGATATGTCACGTCAAAGCACGGGAGAGACGGTGCCGACCACCACTGTTGCGTTCGATCAAGCGCAACGGTCCAAAAGCAGATTAATGCAGCGCCTTGGCTGGGCTGTAATCATCCGGCGAGGGACGCGGTCAAGCTGCGTTGACAGCTTCCTGCCCGAGCTTCCAGTTCCATGGGAGCAATTCGGGCAAGCGTGACATGGTGATGTCTGGCAGGCGCGCCAGGACATCTGCCATCCAGGCTTGCGGGTCGATGTCGTTCATCTTGCAGCTGACGATCAGGGTATACATGAAGGCCGCCCTCTCGCCGCCGCGCTCCGATCCGGCAAAAAGCCACGATTTTCTTCCCAATGCGATC
>Ga0307978_1001035_pt1 | contig 21596 bp, 18 predicted proteins | sample OrgLakmetage1056_FD_203151 | JGI IMG/M metagenome (GOLD analysis project Ga0307978, IMG submission 203151) | Saline water microbial communities from Organic Lake, Antarctica - #1056 | ecosystem: Environmental > Aquatic > Non-marine Saline and Alkaline > Saline | place: Antarctica: Organic Lake...
TGAATGGGTGTGGTACCTTGAGGGCATTGAGCCGCTGCCTTTCTGGTTCCGTCAAAGGTGGGCCGCCTTGCTGCTGATGCGCCAACAGCTTGAGCTTGAGGCGCTTCTTTTCCGCCTAATAATATAGAAAGCAAGATTAAACATGGAACATGTCTTAAAGCGCAAGAAAGGCTACGTGAAGCCAAAAGAAACATTTCTGTAGGCAAAATACATCAGGGCAGCGTTGAAGACAGAGGGCTTCATCACAGATTTTACCTTTTCGCCCTCGCCAAACTCATAAATGGCTTGGAGCAGCGTGTCGGTGGCTCGAGAGCCTTGCTGCTGGGAAAACTCGTACGACTCGGCTTCAGTTGGTGCATCGACTCTTCCACCTAATGAATGAGAGGTATGAACAACTTAGGATGAGACAAAGGTAAGGTAAGGATTACACAACATGCATAAGAAGGATGTTACTCAATTGAGACGGGCATACTTTTAGTTCTAGCTAGCAAGTCATCTACACATTGAGGTTTTGCTGCACGCTCACCTTCCCCACTATTCGTGGTAACTACTCGAGCTTTCGCGTTTTTGCCGACCAATTTCTTCCGCTTCAAAAAGTCCATCGTTTTGGCCTAGCATTGTGTGGGAGAGAAATAAGCATCTTTAGTATTGCAGAGTAAGACGTAGCCTCCGCGTAGACACGGACGAATTTTTATGATCTTCGAAAGGTAAAGCATTCGACTCCCCTTGTTCCTTGGCTGTACCTGCAGCGGCGTAATAGGCTGCCCACGAGGAGCAGCCTTATCACTGCTATCATCAGTGTTTGCTCTTTCATCAATAGCAAGCCACTTATTACGACGATGAAACCGCTGGTGGGGCACCATAATAAACGACGATACCGGTAGAAGGATTAACATGCAAAGGTATCGCATTGCGATGATTACTGGCACAGCTGTCCTGTGTAGTAAGTAGGAGGTACGTATGTTAAATTACACTGTAAGACAGAGCACAAAAGAAACACTAGACATCAATAGAGGCTGGCCTCCGTCACCTCACCAGCGCTTGCTTCTTTAGAAAATCTATACACAAGTTCGAATAGACTCGGAGAGGTCAGCCAAGCTAGCCAGAAGCTAAGCTATTTCGAGTTGAGGCACTAAGATTTAGTTTGATTTTTATGCATCGGTTCATCGATCGGTCATTGTGGTTTTCAGTCGACGTGGCTCCCTGAAGTTCCACTAATATAATGGTTAATGGTCTAGTCTAGTCTAGTTAATACTCTCCCAAAAACAAAGAAAGACAAGTACACAGCAGTCACAGAGGCACATAAAGAATGCACTTGAGCTGCAAATGCGCTAGCGAATTCGCTCCAGAAGGCCAATTAAGGCTCCAACTGGCGCCTTTCCTCCGAACAAGTCGGCGGGACTGAGTCGATTTCTTAATTTTGCTCTGAAACTTTTTTTTTTCGCGCCTGCCCCGAGGGGAGGACTGGTGTTAGTAGCCATACAGGGGGAGGAAGGGCGCCATTTAGGCCGCATCATAGGAATCCCCTGGCCCGGCTCGAAAGTCGGGCTCGGGGTTCATGTAGCTATAATACGCAGTTTCTTCGTCGTGTGCGCTGCTATTTTTCTGTTGTCTGTTGACTGTTGTCTGTACTGTCTGTTGTCTGTTGTTTTTGTTTGTTTCAAGAACATATAATGAGCTTTTGTTGTGTGCGCCTTCTTGAATTGCAATTCGGTAAATCATTCGATCTTAGAGGAGCACTAGCGAGATGGTCGATGGAGAACAATCATCGATTCGAGTAATACTGGACTTGAATTTACCTTTGCCTTCGCGCTATACGCTATTTGGTATTTGTTACAATATCTTTGAACTCGAACTCGAACAACGAACAATCCAATCAGATCCTACGAACTAAACAGGGAAACAGAGAAACATCTCATGGTAAGAGTCAACCCAATCCCAATGCTTCTGCTCCAGGAGAGATCAACGGCACCAGCAAAGTTAATCAGGTGAAATGGGGCAATGAGAAAGGCAAAGAAAGACTCAGGACGAGAATGGCCATAGAACTGCATCAGAAGCGCGCCTCGTTAAAGGCTGCCCACCATCGCCCCAAGAACCCACCGGCTGCGTTGTACCTAAGTGAGCGGTGTTGGCGCCAAATTCACTGCCATCAGACGACAGTGTCCGAAACAGCTGCGAACCATCATCACCGCCGGCAGCGCTTCCCTCTGAACGTCCTCGCAACTGCTGCATGTGCGCCTGCTGCATGAGCCCAGCTCTTTGCTGCTGCTGTTGCTGTTTTTGGAACCGTTGCTGGGCCGCTGCTTCTTCAACGGCTAAAGCAGCCGCTGCCCCGCCCGGCGCCCGCGCAGCTCTTGCCTGGCGCAAGGCTTCGGCCATGGGCGCTGGCCGAAACTTCTTGGAGCCACCACCACCTCCTTTGCCTCCTCCGCCTTTGCCCCTTCCTTTGCCATTACTGCCGCGCTTCATGGACGCCGCTGCCACGTCCGCGGCCAGGCGCGCAGCCCGGCGGAGTTCCGGGTCGCGGGAATCTCTCGCCCAAGCTCCGAGCTGCACAACCGGCACCTGGTGGTAAGGGACCAGTGAAGAAGCAGCGACGGGGCCGAGCACCCCGGACAAGTTGAGCGACGAGCTGTCCAATTCACTGCTACTGCTGTTGTTGTTGTTTTGGACACCTCCGTACACGCTCCCGTATCGACTGCCACCACCATAGTTGTTGCCGTACCAGGCGCTATCTTGGCCAAACGAGAACGAACCGTTCTGCTCTGGGCCACCGCCACCGCCGCCAATGCTCCCGATCGAGCCCTGGTAAGGCCATAAAGGAGGCCCAGGCGGGGACAGGGCCGACGACGACGACGACGACGAATATGATGTTGAAGCGACAAACGACGACGACAGAGAAGCCGCCACACTCGGGTTCACGTAGCAAGGCAAAGCCCCGGGCGTTGCGCGCATTGCGGCGTCAATCCGAGCATCCAAAGTATCCTGCCGCTGTGACCGGTAGCCCGAGCGAGCTAGCCGCTTGGCGGCCGCCTTTTGCTGCTCCTGCTCGGCCTTTTGCCGCAACAGGCGCGCCTTCTTCTGCTCTGGCGTTTCAATGGGCGGCAAAAGTCGCTGCGCTTCTAGACGGGCTTCTTCTTCGGCTGCCCGCGCAGCATCGAGTTGTGCCTGCTCGCGGGCGGCTTCTTCGGCGGCCAGCCGAGCGGCTTTGCCACGCTTGCCTCCTCCTATTCCGCCGCCCGTTGCGGCTTTGCTACCTCTTGAGCCCCTGTTCGTTTTACCAGGAGAGGTGGTGGCTGCCGTCTCAGTATTCTCATCTTTGGTGAGTGACGGCAACACTAAACCTTGCCCATCCCCGCTGCTGCGGCCTGGGCGGCCCCGCTGCCAGTCCTGATCTTGCTCCTCAGGGCTGAAGGACACGTTGCCAGAAGCCACGGAGAAGCCGTCATCTCCACCGCCGCCGCCGCGCCCCCCCTCTTGGCTCTGGCCAGCACTGTCGCGGGAAAAGTAATCCACCGAGTCGGACACGGTCGTGTGGCACGTCGTCGATTCGCCCGCAGTGGAGGCGGAGGCGTCGGTCGTGGCCATGTCGTCGCCGTTCTCGTCGTTCTCGCCGTCCTCGTCGCCGTCGCTGCTGAAGGTCCCAAAAGACGACCCTCGGCTCAAAGCGTCGCTAGCGTCGAAGCTGTCGCTGGGCGAAAGCCGCCCCGAAAAACCTTTCGTTAACCCACCTTCTAAGCCTTGGCTGCCGGACGCGCCGCCTCCTCTCGAACGAGGAGGCGACGTCGACGACAGGGGCCGCTCGTACGCTTGCGGCACTTGCAGCACGGGCGTCGACATGCGCAGAGGCGTCGTCATGCCGGCAGCTCTCTCGGCGTCCGTCAGCGTCGACCGGCGGTTTCTCGACGCCTTTTCTGCGGCCTTACGAGCAGCCTCGGCGCCCAGCAGCGCAGCCTTTTTGGCTTCGCTCTCCAAAAACGCCACTTGGGCCTTGCGCATTTCCAGGGCTTTCAACAGCTCGGGGTGCGCGTGCAGGGCGCGAATCACTTCAATCGGGCTCAGGTCCCCGTCCTGGTTCTTGTCGGCCGACACCAGGAGCTCCTGCACGTCCCGGGGCAAGGACTTGTCCCCCTGCATCGCGACCATGTGGTCCATGTCTTCGAGGAACGTGCGGAGCTCGTCCACTACGATCGAGTGGGAGTTGTCGCGGTCCACGCACGCAAACACCATTTCAAACGACTCTTTTGCCGTCTTGGTGCCCACTTTGCTCGGCAAACCCAGCAGCTTTTGGAGCATGACCCGCAAATGGGCTTCGTTGTTGAGCGCGCGCATGAGCTCCGACCGGGTCACGTCGCCGTCCCCGTTGCGGTCTACGGCGCCAAACAAGGCCGCTAGCATCGCGTCCCGCTCCTTCTTCTTTTCGTCGGCTTTCACCGCCGCCGCAATGGCCGCCAGCGGGTCCCCCCCTTGCAGGACCATGGCTTCCATGATGGCTTTGCGCCGCACGATGAACTCCACGAACTCTTCAAAGGTAATGTCCCCGGTAGCGTCCAGATCGATGGCTTGGAACACCCGGTCAAATTGTCCGACAGCGCTATCCTCGCCGTTGCTGCTGTTGCTGTCCGCTGCCTCCGTTGCGCCTTCTCCTCCTTCTCTTCCGCCAGCTGCAGTGGCAGCAGGAGCAGGAGCAGCAGATGATGGCGGTGGCACAGGCCCTTCGGGAAACCCGCACGCTTCATGCACCACTGCACAAAGGCGCGGGTCAGCCGCAAGCGCTGCCGCAATCTCCACGCGGGTTAAAGCGCCGTCCTGGTTCACGTCCAAACTGACAAACATCCTGCGGTACATGCGCGCGCGCACAGCTTCGGGGGACTTGTCGATCAAGTGCTTTTCTTTGGCTTTTTGGCTCTTGCTTTTCCTCGGCTTTTTAGCTTTCTTCGGTGGTTCTGGAGAAGACTCAGCAGCAGCTGCTGCTGCTCCTGCTGCATCGGCTGCCACTGCTCCTTCATGACTTTCAGGGGATACCACCGCAGAAGCTGCCATCTCTTTCTGGTCTTCAGGATTCGAATCCGCAAGAGCAGCAACAGCATGAGCAGAAGTACCAGCAGGCTCTTCTCCTCTCTGGCTTTCCAGGTCCACTTGGGAGGCCAATTCGCTCTGGCTCTCAATCGACGAGTCTCCGGGCGGCGCAAGCAACTCCTCTCGTGGCTCGACTACGCGGGTGGGGGACTCCATCAGTTCGAGCTTCTCCACGGACAAGTCTTCTTCCCACGATTCGCGCTCCCGCGACACTACCAGGGCAATGGAAGGCCGCGAGGCACGCATTGCAGACTCTCTCCTTTCCAGCTTGAACTGTGCGTCTGCCACTTCCAACTGTTCGGTCTCCAATTGCTTGCTGAACGCCGGCATGCGAGCTACTTCCGCAGCGGTCGGCGGTTGCACTGCTACGGTGTCACCAGTAGTGTTGTTTTGTTCGTCCAGGCAGGAAGACATCTCCAAGCTAGTGGGAGCAGGTGCATAACCCTCCGGTGCCTCTTCTGCCACGTCTGTGTTCGACACTCGCCATCCTTCCCACAGCGCAGCTGCTTTGGGGTCGACTGCCACAGGTGCTGCTGGTTCCTTCTCTGCTGGTTCCTCATTCGCAGAAGGCGAAGGCGCAACTAGGGCCTCCTTCTCTGCCGGAATAGGCGTAGCCACAGGTGCTTCAGTTGAAAGTTCAGCTGTTGGAGGAGGATCGCTACTTGTTTGGTCTACTGTTGAAGTTGCTGGCTGTGCTTCTTCAGCTTCTGCTTTGCTCTTCACAACAACACTTGCTTCTGGCGCTGGCGCAGAAGAAGTTTCTGGCGCCGACGGCGGTAGTTCTCGTGGTGATGCGACTTCTTTCGAGGTAGGCGCTGACTCATACAAATCGGAAGTGGGCGTCGGGTGCGCCTTTGCGCTCACAGGTGAAGTACCAGTGTCTACAGTGCCGAATGTGGTTTCTTCTTCGACGATACGATCTTCGCGGGATGTGGCAGCAGCAGGAGCAGCAGGAGCAGGGATGGTGTCACTTGTTGCAGCGCTAACCTGCGCCGGAGGCGTCTCTTCAACCATTTCCAAGACCGCAGCAGCCTCCTCCTGGTTGTTCTTAGGGGCAGCTGGAGAAGCGGCGCGTCCCTCATCTTCTGCTGCTTCGTTTTCTTCTTCGCAAGCTTCTTCGTTTTCTGCTATGCTTGGCCCGCGCGAACCCGGTGGAATAGCAGGCATCGTCGACTGCATCATAGGCGACTTGGCTGTCCGGGCTGCGCTGGCAGCTGCAGCCTCCTCTACATACGTAGCTCGGGTGTCCGTGGAGACAGCCGAAGGGCGCATGGCAGGAGTTTGCGAGGTCCGCCCCACCGATGCTTCTTCGCATGCCTTTTGGTACTCTTTGGCCTCACGGGCTGCTGCTGCTGCTGCTGCGGCTGCTGCTGCTTCTGCCTCAGCTCTTGCCTTGGCAGCCGCCTCAGATTCTTTCTTGGCATTCGCTGCTTCTTCCGCTGCCTTGTTCTCCTCTGCAGCCTTTGCCTCAGCAGCAGCTTTCTCTCCAGCAGCCTTTGCCTCATCTGCGGCCTTCTTCTCTGCAGCTGCCTTCTCATTAGCTGCTGCCTCTACGGCTGCCTTTTCAGAAGCTGCATCGTTGGCAGGTAGGCCCTCAGGCACATTCACAGCAGTGGCAGCAGGCGTCAGAGCTTGCGCTGGAGCTTGAGCTTCTGGCACCTGAGCAGGTGTCTCAGGGCGAGACAGGGCTTCTTGCAACTGTGCTTGCGACGAAACAGCCAATGCTTTAGCGGCATCCCGCTCGGCCTCTACTACTGCGAGCTTTGCGTTTAAGTCGCGAAGGAGCGCTTGCTGCTGCGTGGCTTCGTCTTGCTTGTCTTTGTCTTGCATGCTGGGCTGCCGCGCGAACTTCGGAGCTGCCTCGTTCAGCCCTTCATCTTGGGCCACTAGAGCTGCTTCTTGCACCGAGGGCTCTTGGCTTGGTGCTGGCAAAAAAGCTTGGGGTGACGCATGCGTTGATGCCTGGGCCACGCCGTCTCCTGCTTCCACTGGTGCCGTTGACGCCGGAGAAGGGTCAGCAGCAGGAGAAGCAGAAGCGCCAGCAGTGTGGGCGTTGAGCAACTCGTCCGCCAAATTTTCACCGTCGAATTCCTGCACGTTCTCGAGTTCGGAATTGCTGCGGTACAGCCGAGGCGCTTGCTCTTCCAGCTGCTGCAATCCATTTGCGTTCGTTAGTGTCGCCAATGGTTGCTTCGAAGCGCGATGGCTGCGAAACGAAGCACTCAGCGTGGAAGCTGCACCATTGGCCTCTGCGGAGTCATGGTCTTCGCCGAGGACCGGCAAACGAGACGCTAACTTGTCCAGCGGCTGCCGCAGCTCTCGCTCGTACACCCACGCACCTCCGTCGTAACCCGGCTCGTCCCACTCCCGCCACTCAGCTAAGAGTTTGGCGTAGCCTCCGGACGTGCTTGACCGGCGGCTGCTGCTGGCGCTGTTTTTCGCGCTGCTCTCGCCGTCAAAGGAGCTACCCCTCTCGCTCACCGCCCCCATGGCGCCGCCTTGGAGCTCCACTGCTTTCGTGAGCGCAGCCACCGCTTCGGGCCGTCGCCCCGAGAAAAAGCACGATTTCGCTAAACGGTACCACGCGACCGGTTTGCGCGCTTCTTCACTGTCTCCACAGTCGTGGACCGCCGCGTGGTAGCAGTCATGGGCCAGCAAATGAAACCCCGCGGCGGTGTACGCGTCGCCAAAAGCTCGAAGCGTGGCACCGTCCGCCAGCCAGGCTGTGAGCATCTCAGGCGTGACTTCGGGAAGGTCGTCGTCCTCGTCGTCATCGCCGCCAGCAGCAGCAGTAGTGGTGCCGCTAGCAGCAGAAACAGCGGCTGCTTCGGCCTTTCTCTTTTGCTTCGCTTTAGCGCTCATCGTCAGCTGGCACGCTTGCATCAGGAGAGCAGCGGCGTGGTCTCCGTGGCCGCTACCTTCGTCGCCGTCTGCCAGGTCAGCACGATGCCACATGTTGAAGACCCGACCCAGCGCAAAGAGCAAGTGCTCGGGCTTCAGGGACACCGGGGGGCCGGTTTCCACAAACGCTGCAAACAAGTAGGAGTGCGCGGTCTCGTGCATGCTCAGCGCCACAAACAGCTCAGCCGCTTGAAATTGAAAACTCGGCGGCAAGTCCGGCGCACTCAGCGGCATGTCGGGCAGCGCACTGCAGGTGTGGGCGGCGCGCTCCCAGGCGCCCAGGCTCACCAGGGGCTTCAGAGACTGCAGCCACAGGCCGATGTCGCTCATGTGGCTCAGCGTGTGCGTTGCCCGCGCGTAGGCTTCCGCAGCCCGGACTAAATGCACCCCTTCTCCGCGCAACCCACCCATTTCGAAGCAGCGCCAGTGGGCTTCGGCTAACGCCGCCCAATAGTACCCGTCCGCGCAACTTTGCCGCTCTTCTTGGCTGGCTTCCTTCTCGGGTAAAGGGGCTCCGTCAGGACCGTCTTCACCGTCGTCTGGCGCGTTACCGTCGTCCGAGTCAGACCCCTCCCTCGTGCTCCGGATCGAGTCATGACGGCCGATCACTTTCGTGGGGATGCCGGGCGAATAGAAGGGCTCAGAGGGAGAACGGCTCCTGCGACTCTTAACCGGGCTGCCAGCAGCGTTACCCTTGCCGCTGCTGCTGCTGCTGCTGCTGGTCATAGCTGCTGCAGTTACCGTGGTGGGCCGAGTCGGAGGTGGCTCAGGGCGGTTCGCGTAACAGCCCGGCAGTTCGCTGCCCGCCATAGCGCGGTCTAGCAACACGCACGCCGTGCGCAACGTGGTGGAAGTGTCCATGCGCCCCCCGAGCACGTTGCGCTTCACCAACTTCAAGCACAGTTTCCCCGCTTCGATGAGGCAGGCTTGCGCTTCTAAGCTGGGCGCAGCGGCGTCGCCGAGCGGGACTATTTCGTGCCCCTGGTCCGACAGGGACGCACGCCGTATCTTTTTCCGCTTCCAACCGCCGCTGCTGCTCATGCTGTTGCTCCGGCTGAACGTGCTCCCATCGCCGCGCTTGCTTTCCGACAGCGACAATTCCTGGAGCTTGGCCTTGAGCACTTTGATCTTTTCCAGGTCGACCGCCATCATCGCAGCTTTCCACCCCAATTTCGGAGGGCCGTTGTTGGGTCTAGTGCGGCTACTCGGGCGCTGAACATTGGGCGTCCCAGGTTTGCTGCTACTGCCGCTCAAAGTGCGACCTCGTGCCGGCGACAGCGGCTCCGGAGGGGCACCGTCTTTCGGCGATTTCGGCGACGAGGGCTCGTCAAACGACCCAACCCTCGAGGACACCCGCGAGCTGAGGGTGCGCGAAGGGGTCCGAGCCCGGGGCTGAAGCTCGGGGACTTCGCTGACGTCCACGCCACTGGCGAGGGCCGACGCTTCGGCGCGCCTGCGCTGGGCTTCTTCTTTCGCTTCGGCGCGGGCTGCGCGGGCGGCGAGCTTGGCGAGTTTGGCGAGCCGGGCGGCGGACATGGTGAAGGTCAAGCGCAGGGGGCGGCCCAGGGGCGCGATTTTGTCGGCGAGGGCGCGGTGGTGTCCCACCGCAGCGAGAGGAGCGCCATTGACGGCAATGATGGCGTCGCCCACGGCAATCACGCCACTTTCCACCAGAGATGGCTCCACGATTTCGATCACCTGGGAAAAGAGGCAACCAGCGCGATAAGACGAGAACATCGTCATGAGATGGTTTGAAGAATGATAATTGAAAAAGTGGGAATAAGTTGCCCATTCGTCTTCTCCTCCAGCTTCTTGTTTTTGAAGAACTTAATTAGCCTCCGCTCGACTTACCGTGATTTCTTCGTCGCCCGTGGGCTCATTCGTGGTCGGATCCTTGACCGGCACATTGGCCACTTTAATGCCAAGGCTTTGCTCGGCAAATGACACTTCGTACACCCCTTCGCCTAGCTCTTCTTCCACCTATATCGCAGGAGCAGAAGCAAAGATACGTGAATAAGACGAAGAAATAGCGTTTAAATTAGCAACACAAGTAGCACAGGTCAATTGAGAGGCATCAAAATGTACACTAGGAGTATTCTCAGGCCAACGAGCGAATGAAATCAAAACAAATAACACAATGCGTAGCGCACCTCTTTGGAAAAATCGTGCTCGCGGAACATCCTCAGAAACTCTCCGAAGTCGAGCGTGTTGGTTTCGTGCTCGTCAAATTCATGCACCAGCCGGACCATTTCGGGGGTGGTGATGGGACGTTTCACGAGGCTCATCAGGCAGGCCGACAGCTCAAAGGTGTCCAACGCGTTGGAAAAGTCCACGTCAAACTTCCGGAACGCCGCGCTCAGCTGCTCAAATGTGAAGCCGTTGCCAATCAGGGTGAACGAAGAAGCGTCCGCCATCAGGCTCGGGTAGGGGCGGTCGAGGCTGGCGACCGAAATGGACAGCACGCTCGCGTCATCATCGTCATCATCATCGTCATAGTCCCCGTTGCTGTTCGTAGCAACGTCGCCGCTTTCGACTGAATCGCCTTGGCCTCCTCCTTCCCCCGTGGCGTGCTTGCTTTCTTCGCTGCCCGCTTGCTGTTGTTGCTGTTGCTGCTGCTTCGCTGCCTGCTCCTTGGCCTTCTTCTTCTGTGCTTCTTCCACAGCGACCGCAGCTTCGTTGAAGTTGCGCCGAAACGTTAAGCGCAAAGGGCGGCTCAAGTCCTTGATTTTGAACGCCAAAATCCGGTGGTCGTTGGCGTACCCCAGCGGAGCTCCATTCACGGCCAAGACACTGTCGCCCAAGTGAATGCGCCCTTCGTTGTCGGAATCCATGATCGCCGACACCGCGATTTCGCCCGGCCTCCCGGGGTCGTTGCGCACTTTGAAGCCCAGCATGCTCTCGTGGAAGTCTACCTCGTAGAGGCCTTGGTCTTGGAGCAGCTTGGCGTCGGCTTTGGCGTGCTCCGATGCTTCCGCGGTGACGGACCAGTCGAAGTCCCGCATCATGGCGATGAAGTTGACGAGGTCCACGGTGCCGTTGCCACCCTGGTCGTAGCTGACAGAAGAAAAAAAGATGAGAAATTAATTTGAGCAGGGGAATAGCATTAAATATTAGAAGATGTTACCAAGAAAGCCAGCTAGAGCATGAGCTCGAAGTAAGAAAAATAGTAAATCGAATAAATGAATATGTGATAACCCCGCATAAGAGTGCTTTCAAGTCAGAGTTTAGGAATGGAAGTTAATATTTCAAACTTTTTTCAAGTACATACCGGTCAACGAGGGCGTGCACCACTGCTGTGGAAGGGGTGGTACCCAGGAGCTCGCGCAGGCAGGGGCCCAACTCGAAGGTGTCCAAATTGCCACTGCGGTCGCGGTCGAAGGTTTGGAACGCCGAGTACAGCACTTCGTGCGGCCAGTCTTTGCGCAGTGAGCCCGCGGGTGGCGCACCACCACCGCCACCAGCTGCTGCTGCAGCGCCCGTCTCGTCTCCAGCGTCTTTCAAAGCGGAGATTGGCTCTGGTTCGCTCGCCCGATTGCCCGTGCTAAGAGGAGGGCTATTAACTGCCTTCTGCTTTGTAAAATCATCGTTCTTGTCCTTGTTATCGTCGTTGTTGTCAGCGCCGCTGCTGCTGCTCCTTCTGCTCTTCGTCTCGTCTTCTTCCTGTGCAGCGTCCGCTTCAGCCCGGCGCCGACCTGCGGCGACCGCTTCCATAGTAGCTGCTGAGCGGGGGGACGGCTCGGGCACACCTCTTCCCGCAGCTTCGCCTTCGACTCCTGCTACTCCTCCTTTTCCCGATGGCGTCTCAACAGCCTCCAACTCTTGGAGTGTTGTAGGCCTAGCCCCACCGCTTTTGATGCTGCCGTTGCCATCGAGCGACGAAGCACCGACTCCTCCTGCAGGGCCAGTGGCCGTTGACAAAGAAGCTTGGTCGCTTTCTCCGTCAGTCGTGCTGTCGCCCACCGGCGCATAATCCACGGCTGACGAGGCCTCAGGGCTCATTCCCATGGCATCGCTACTTCCTTCGACGTACTTCTGAAATGTCACCCGCACGGGGCGGCGCAGTGGTTTGATTTTCTCTTGGAGGACCTTGTGGTCCGTCACAAACCCCAATGGAGCGCCGTTGACTGCGACCACCGTGTCGTTTTCGTTGACCACCCCCGCCAGGCTCGGCTCCACCACTTTGGACACTACAATGATGCCCCGCCCCGCAACAGACCGCACTCGAAACCCTAAGCTTTTCTCTTGGAAGACGTGCTCGTAAGTCAAGGCGCCTAGCGCCGCCGTGGCGGCAGCCGAGCTCCAGTCGAATTGCTTGATCAAGCTTGAGAATTGGTCCCGGGAAAGCTTGTTGTCTTGCGCGCCGCTGAGCGCCACCATGGCCGTGACTTGCGAGGTAGTAGGGACCACGCCATTGAGAAGCTCTGTCACCGCATTGGAAAGCTCAAACGTGTCCAGGTCCCCCGAGCTGTCGGCATCGTACTTGGTAAAGCATACCTGAATTTGGTCCTCTGTGAGCTCCATCACGGTAGTCTTACCCTCCGCCATGTTCACTTAAAATTTACGATTGTCTCTCCTAGGCAAATGCATGCACCATATACATGACTTCAAAACTTTCCCTGGTGCGCCATCCAGCCCAAACCCTTGTAAGCCTAGCTAGCGATGAATGCCGGCGTGATGAATTCAGCGCTAAGAAAGATAATGTTGACCAACGAAAAAAGGGGGGGGAAACCAAGACAAAGTCGAAAGAAAAAGGGCTCGAACAAAAAGAACAAAATCCAACTGTTGTTTCCGCCAATGGTTGCTCTTCACTTTGCTCAAAAAGTGAAGAAAATCTTCCTTTTACAGCACCCTTCAGTGTTTAGTCTCGAAGTTTCACAGCATGCATGGCTGAAGAGCAATGGAATAGCATCATCTGATTATATCATTAAGGACTTCAGTGTACTTACGCGGCTGAATAATGATTCGATGTTCGTCCTATACGGTTGTCTTCATGAATTTGCTTTATCTACCGCATCCAGTGCTTTCGATGCTGTTTGAGTCGGTTCCAACCATGGTACCGAAGCCTGCGCCTTCGAATCTCCCCATTCCTGTGCCAAGCGCATTGCCATTGCCAGTTCCATCAGCCGGTCCTAGTGCGATACCCTTGCCTGTTCCAACGCTACTTCCAGTGCCCACGCCGACCGATTTCCCACTTCCTCTTCCATCGTCACCACCCACTCTGGTTCCATCAATGGCCCCTACTTCGGTCCCTGCCCCGATCCCGTCCACGGATCCATCAACGCTCCCATCGTCAAGCCCAACTATTCTTCCGACGAGTACTCCGTCGGCTATGCCGAGTGCTCTCCCGTCAAGCTTACCGACTTTGACACCGACATTCTCGCTAGTCCCCTCTCCCGTGCCAACGATCGCATGTGTCGCAGGCACGTATTACGATAATAATAGCACATCTGGATCGGGTGGTTGCGAACCGTGCCCAGCAGGCCACTCATCTGATGGGGGCGGTGGGCAAAATATTCCTCTTGGCTGCTACCTTTGCCCAGCCGGGCAATACACCAGCGGGACTGATACGGAACCCACTGAGCCTACTGAGTGCGTAGACTGCCGCGGTGGAACTTACTCGTCTGCAGACCGGACTTACTGCGCCGAATGCAAGCTTGGCCAATATGTTGTAAATGGCACTGAATGCCTTGACTGTCCTTACGGAACCTACGCTCCAACTCCGCAAGAAGGTGGACTCCTTTTCTTCTTTTCTTTTATGCATTATTTATCTTTCTTTGCAAGTCTAACCTCATCCTTTATTTCGTTGGACTTAATTCACAGATAAGTGCTTGGATTGCCCAGCTGGCAGCCATACGAACAACGTGAGCGCTGCTACTTCATGTAATGCGTGCGACGGTGGTACTTTTTCGCCCAGCCATTCGGAAAGTTGTCAACTTTGCCCTCCAGGACATTACAGCCTTTCATCTCAAAGTAGTTGTACACCCTGCCATGCCAGTGCTTACGCACCTCGAAGTGGCAGTCCCAATTGCAACCCTTGCCCGGTCATGTACACTTCAAACACTGGGTCGCCATCGTGCAATTTAGCTGCGCCAAATTATTACCTCATTCCTGGAACTAATACAAGTGCAGCCTGCCCTGGTGGCAGCGTGTGCTTGGGATTCAAGCAGATGCCTCGCCCCATGAAAAACAAGTGGGTTGACAGAAGCAATTTATTTTTGGCTGCTCGGGTTTCGACTTGCTATCGAGCTACATGTATTGGTGCATCTCTAAACAAGTCAATGAACGATTGCTGGGGCGTGCGTGACGATCGTTGGTCGTTTCAAACATTGGAGTCATCAAATGGAAACACAACAAACCAGTCTGGTGTGCAAACGTTCGATTGCGGCGAAAATCGACTTCTGTGTTTACCTGGGTCTAGAGGGCCACTTTGTGGTTCGTGCGACCAAGGTTACATTTATTCGTCAACTTCTCGAGTATGCACTAGTTGTTCGGCCAATAGGGTATATGCTGCTGTCGCAATTGGTGTTTGCCTTGCTTGTTGTGTTTGCGCATTCGGCTTGTATGCTGGTTACGTTCGACTGCCGACCTGGGTTGCCGAGTCGTCGACCGTTGGAATACTTCGGCAATTAGATAGTGGCATGTTTCGAATTTGTTGGAGCACCCTACAAATTGTTCAGAGCATCTCTTGGAACATCAACGTGGAATTACCTCAGCCCTTCATGGGGTTCTCACAGTTTCTCGGATTCTTTTCTTTCGACTTCATTTCCCCTGACTGCCTTTTTTACCACAACAATGAGTTCCTTTCAGTTTATATTTGGAGCTAGGCGCCAATAGTATTTTCTTTGCTCAATTTAGCCGTTTTTAGAATTCGATGCTACTGCATACTATCAGATGAGTTGAAACGTTCAGGGCATCAAGGAAACCGGGATGTGCGCAAAACATTCGTGAGGCAGCACGTATTTTTATTTCTAATGGGAACATATCTGGTTCTACCCTCTGTTGTTTTGCGCGAGTTTCAAGGTACGGTTGTCCTTTTGATTAGATAAATCAAATTGTACGTCTGATTGATTCATGAATTTTTGTTAGGTCTTGACTGCCTGTACATTCGGCCTGGCGTCAGCTACTTGCGGATTGATACGTCCGTAGACTGCAACGAGTCGGCTTACGTCCGATTTCGAGTCGTTTGCCTGTGCTTTGTTCTTTTTTATTTGAGCGTTCCCTTCATCTGGTTTGCGCTCCTACATCGCCTTCGCAGCCGACTGATTGTAGGAGTTGAGCCGGATTATAATCAAGACGATCGCAAAATCGCCATCAGGGCGAGAAAGTCAGATGGCGGGCTGAAAGCTTATGCTTTCTTATTTCATGTTTGTAAGTGCTTGAACTTGCCATCGTGTATTCGCGTGCTTTATATATTGTATGCCTCATTCGTCTTATTTTATTCCCAGATCGACCCGAATGCTATTATTTCGAGTCGGTCGAGATGCTCCGACGAGTTCTTTTCATCGGCGCTATTCCACTCTTGTCTGCAAAGGTTTGTGATTTTTTTAGTGCGTTTAAAGTTTCACTCTAGATATTGTGTTCTAAATCGAATACTTTTGTTGCTTGTGCTAACACAGAGCTCTCGTAGAGCTGCATTTGGTGTATTTTTTTCTGTGTGCAGCGCTATTTTCTATCGAGAAGGTATGGCCTGCTATTATTGCTTGTGTTTTGGGTTTGAATATATTAACTGCCTTTTCTGTTGCACTCAATGTGCTTAAAATTTCTTGTGGCGCACACTGCTTCTCAGTTGAACCTTTTGAAAACGCCTGGAACAATGTTTTAGTCTATGTGGCTCAATACACTATTTTTGCAAGTTATGCGGGTGCGTTGGCCATTGAAACTGATCTCAGCAAAGGGTTGAATAACTTGGTATTCGGGAGCATCCTCGTGTTCACCAACTTGGTTATCATTGGTCTCGCCTTTTATGTGGCTATGGCTCGTCATCGACGTGTTCAAATTGTAGAACTCCAAAAACAAGCTTTTTGGCGCCCACTTTCGACAAAAGACTTTGCCACAGTCAATCGAATATTGGGTGAACACGGCGAAGGTTCACCCATGATAGCATCCCATCATTTGCTAAATGTGAGTGCATTGCGAGCAGAACGGCGCGTGGGTGTTGGGGCCTTCGGAGAAGTTTACAAAGGCGTCTATCGAAATGAAGACGTGGCTATAAAGAAAATAATTAAAATTACCGAGCTCAATGTGCGCTTATTTCGCGAAGAGATTCTATTGACAGCTAAACTTCAACATCCAAATATCGTAACTTTTTGGGGAGCATGCTGGTGCCGCGAGCTCGTTTGCCTTGTGCTCGAATGGGTACCGAAAGGAAGTTTAGCAGACATGTTAGGTAACAAATCCATTGCATTGCGCTGGGGAGAGCCTCTACTTCGCGTGGCCATTGATGTAGCTAAAGGAATGCAATACCTTCACTCTGTCAAGTACCAAGTTGGCAATGACGGCCAAGAGAAAGAGTGCATTCTGGTACGTTTGCATATTTACATATGACCCGCTCTCATTTTTTTCTTTGATTTGCAAATATTCTTGAATTTGACTCTTCGTGAAATTCATTGCATCCCATGGCAGCACCGCGACTTGAAATCCGACAACATCTTGATCACGGATTTTTTACGGGCCAAGGTTTCAGACTTTGGGACATCACGTGCTAAAGACATGTGCCAATACACGATGACGCAAGGAGTAGGGACTCCGCTCTTTGCAGCGCCAGAATTGATGCGTGGCGAGTATTACGACGAAAAAGTTGATACGTATTCTTTTGGGATGCTCCTTCTCAGTATGGCTGTCGATGGGAACATGCTAGACTTTATCGCTTGGCGCTTTGGACAAATGACCAAGGTAAAAAACCTAGAAGTCTCCGCAATCGTGAGCGTCGAAATGTGGAGAGAGGGTTGGCGTCCCGTGACCGATTTGCCAGAGAACGGACTTCTTTTTGTACCGTCGTCTATAGAAGCCCTTCTAGTGCGTTGTTGTGCGCATGAACCAAAAGCAAGGCCAACTTTTACTGAAATTCTTGATGCTCTCGTTGGCGAATGTTCTCTCGAAATCTCACGTGCGAACATTGCAACATTCATACGGTGGAAATTTGAGGAAGAGCATAACTTTCGTCTCACGGATGATGTATTTTCACGAGATTTCGATAAGGACGATGATGATTCCGATTGCAATTCGTCCGACCTTGAGTCTGATGCAAGTGGAGGAGACACGGGAGGTGGGCAAGTTCCCTTGACAATGAATATCAGTCAGCGGTCAGATGAAAGACGTTCTGCATCCAACATGGTACCTCGATCAGATTTGAGAAGTAATGTCATACTACATTTCACAACGCCAAGTGATGATATTCCTGGTAGTTCACTTGACTTGCGCCAGACTTCAGATTTGAGAAGTTCTGTAGTACCAGAAGTCGCGGTCCGAAAAAGTAATATTTCTGGAAGTGTGCCAGATCTTCGCCAGCCTCTACTCCAGGAAGATACACGGTTCATGTAGACTGCTGTAAAACTTATTCACTTCGCTGCTGAGATCACGCCCATGCGCAATTAATCGAAACGAACCAGTACGCTTTAATATTGATGCATCTTCATAAGTCCTCAGGTCGTGCAATGACAATCCCGCCATGTCCTCCGCTGAAACTTAAGGCGCCATCACCTATCTATCTGAAGACGCATTTCGATGCACATAAGGCGCATTTGTCAATATTCGTCGCATTTGCTCCAATGCACTCCGCCACGACTCTCCCATGGGCTCATCGCTGTGAAAATACCATTAATCATGCGCATTGTTTTGTATTAACTTTCCTTATAAAAACCCCGCCTATAGCCTATAAAATACATCTTCTCTATCCCTCTCGAGATATATGGCGCCGTCGTCGAGTCGTTGATGTGTTTAAAATCTTAATTGGAAAGAAAAGACACGCAACTTCGCAGGAAAGCACTAAAAAGTACACTTCTTAATTTTCGAGTGTACCAAAAATAAAACGAAGCACCTGCGAACTAAGAACTAAGAATAATTTCAAAAATAGAGTCAGAGATATGGCAGTCTTATGGTTCCTTCATCAAAAGGATTTAGACAAGGACATTGCTTAGCTGCGGGTCGCTTGTCATAAGCAACAACGTAGCTACACTGGTATTGATACGTGTAGAACGAACGGCGTACAACAGTACAACGAGCAACAAAACGAAAGGCCTATCGGCCTATAGTAATTCCATATGTCCCTTAACCCTCAAGTCCGAAGAATTTGGCTCTTGGCGTGTTCTTGCTTTCATAGCTCCCTTTCTATTCTTCTCCGTTCGGAAAATCATGTCCTGCCAATTGAGTCAACGAACGCTAGTATACCACTGCCACCAGGCACCACGATAGAGTTTGAGCTTCTGTGTTATACTCGCATCATTTCTATAACTGCCTCACAGTAACGCATTCAAGAGCGCTTTGAAAGCTTCATAGAGAGAAGGAAAATGCAAGAGACGCGACAGAACACTATCATGCAAAGCACAATGATGATGTTACGCGTTTCATCGTCTGGATTAATTCCGAAGTACCTGGTAAGGCAAAAAAATACACACAAATCACGAAACAGGAATGAAAAAAGAAGTGGAAAAAATGAAATGAACACTAAAAACTTCTTCAAATGCGCTCGCAAAAATAATGACTTACGCAAGAATGTCGTCGCCACTCATGAAGGCACATCGGCCGATGCCCGTGCGCGCGAGGTCTTCCGCAGAACATTCAATAGCGCCGTAATCTTTCCATTGGTTGACTGACACCAGGCAAAAGGAATAATAAAACACCGAGATGTACTGCAGCCACAGTAAGTAAGACGGGCAATTGTTGAAGTTGACGAGGAGGCCGGCAAACAAAAACATGGGGAACAACACCAGCATCGCCAAAGGAACCTAAAGCCAAAGCACCAATCAGTGAGACGATGAGAGTTCGCAAGAGGCGACAGTGCGTGAATAGATTCAACGATCAAAATGTACAAGTATACATATATATTCTCTCGAATAATCCTACTTAAACCTTCTGTTGCAATGATACTCTATTTCTTTTTTTCTTGTTGCAAATGCATCAGTGTACACTTACCGCGAGTTCCGGCTTGTTCAGCACCGACGCCACCACTCCTACCAAGTGCCCAAATCCAGTGGCGAGCAGGGCGACTAGCGCCAGCATGAGCAGAAAGTACCCGTAATTGGCGCCGCTGTCGGTGAAGCCAATGGTCCAATAGCACACCGTCGCGAGCACGAAGGTGGTCGTTAAATCGAAGGGCAAGTCGGCCAAGGTCTTGGACAAATACCATGACTCAATCGAGTACATGTTGGCATGGTGCTCACGCTTTAAGGTGGGCACTACCGCAGGCATGTTCACGGCTTGGCCAATGACGTAGGTAAACACGTGGTTCAGCACGATGAAACTCAGCGCCCCCGTGATGCTAAACACCCCCTGTTGGTCTTTGGCCACTTGCCAGTACAGGGTGCTGAGCAGAAACGACACGAAGAAGGTGCGGCCGAACACGGCTTTGGTCAATATTTTGCTCCGCTTCCGTACTGTCATTTCGCGGCCCCAGAGCGCTATTAGTTGCGCCCACCAATTGTTTTTGAACGAAGAAGAAGTGAGCCCAGCGTCGTTGCTTGCAGGAGATGTGGTCGAAGGATTGGTGACTCGAGGAGCTGGTAGTGCTTGGGATGCTTTCCGCGTAGCAGCAACCGCCTATAGGACATCACAGAAGTAAAGTACACATCGTTTGAGTTCCAGGCAATACCAACTAAACCGGGAAACGGAAGCAGCTACATACTTATTAACAATAATAAAACAGCAAGACCAATCCAAGCAACAAAACAGTGGGTATGCAAGAGACACCTGGTCGCGGCTGGATTTCGAGTCCTGAGGTATTGCGGCGCCATCTGCGAGTTGTTTCTTTGCTAGCGGCGTCGCATCTACCAATGACATCAAATGCTCAACTGTGTCGCCGTCCGCCTGTGCGAGGAAAAAAAGCCGCGAGGAAAAAAAAAAGAAGAAGTAGACTTGAAAAGCAAAAATATTCAAATGAATATGCAACGCCATAAATGATTTACGATTTAAAAAATATGCGCCATACTCGTTCTAGTGAAGTTTACTCCTTCCAATGTAACTATTTATCTTCCTGTACGTACTGCAGTATACACTTACAGGACAAGGAAACCCCAGCTGTTCAAAGAAAGGCAAAGCGTCTGCTCGGGGGCCAAAGTAGGCGGTTTCGCCCGCGGAAAGCAACAAAAGCTTGTCGAAAAAGCTGAATACTTTGGCTGACGGTTGGTGGATGGTGCACATGACCTGGTAGTAAGAATAGAGGACATAAGAGGGCAATTTTTGCTGAAGTGAAGTGATGGGAGCAACGAAAAGAATTAACGTTGAATTTTTTAATCATTTAAAAGAGCTTGATATGCCGATCTCGACTGATAAACCGTACTGTTTCCAACTTGGTGTCGTTCGTATAGTATGAACGCATACCGTAGTGCCGCGGTCAGCAGCGGCCCGCAGCGTTTGCACCACCATTTCGGCCATGGAACTGTCCAAGCCCGAAGTGGGCTCGTCCAGCAGAAGCAAGCTCGGGTGCTGTAGGAGTTCCGCGGCGTAGGAGAGCCGGCGCCGCTCGCCGCCCGATATGCCGCTCCCGATGGCGCCAATCAGCGTGTCTTTGACTTTCACCAGCCCCAGCCCGGACATGACTTCTTCGACACGTGCGGCGCGCTGTGCAGGGGTCACGTGCGACGCCATCCGCAGAGACGCATGAAAGAGGAGATGTTCGTGGACTGTGACCTGCAAAGAAGAACACAATTACAACGAAACATTCGCTTAATTCACACACGAAACCACAATTGAACAAAAAAGTGTATCATCTGCATACATTATACATGTTGTGTGAGCGCACGTGCGTGAGGAAAATATCACACAACGAGGCTGAAGAGAGCTTGAAATAAGATTCTTGTAATCTCCGCCTCCATCCTAAGTACACTAAGCCAACCTCACCGATAGGTCTATCTCTTCCTCCTAGTCATACCTCTGCAATGAAGTCGTCTTCTTGGCCCATGAACGCAATCCCGCGCCCATGGACACTTGAATCAAAGCTACTCCCGTTGAAGGAGATAGCACCAGTCACGGAGCCTTCGCTTTGTCTTTGCCCTACGCCGCGCAAAAAGGTAGACTTTCCGCTCCCCGAGCCGCCCATCACCGCCACCAACTCCCCAGCTTTCGCGCTCCCGTGTAATCCTTGCAAAATCGTCTTGCTCGTCTTGGGGGCTTTGTTGTTGGCGTCGGAAACTTCAACGGCGAACCCAAAATCACGCCAGGACACGCTCAAGGGGCTGACGGATGCGTTCCTTTGGCCTTGCCTGCCGGTCTCAACGTCACCACTAGTAGTGTTGTTGTCGTTGTTGAGCAAAGCATTGGGTTGATCGCTGGATGGCATCGTTTCGGCAGTCGCGTCGTCGGGGGGTGGGCCACTATTACTGCCACTGCCAAAAGCTGAGCTTGGGGGCGTGCATTTTTTCACCAGCACGCGATAGCCCAGCAACTTGAAGAACAACCACCAC
>Ga0307978_1001038_pt1 | contig 21545 bp, 19 predicted proteins | sample OrgLakmetage1056_FD_203151 | JGI IMG/M metagenome (GOLD analysis project Ga0307978, IMG submission 203151) | Saline water microbial communities from Organic Lake, Antarctica - #1056 | ecosystem: Environmental > Aquatic > Non-marine Saline and Alkaline > Saline | place: Antarctica: Organic Lake...
GCAGCCAAGCTTAAGACCTGAATGTATGATTTCAAGAAATTATTAGCTTGCTCACCTTTGCAGGCTTACACGTACACTAGTTCCTACCCCTTTCTCTGTTTTTCTAACTAAATAATCAAGTGTGAGCATAGGATCACCGCCTTGGACTACAGTACGACTGTAATTCTCACCCGAAAAGCTGCTACGATCCGCACGGGCATGCACTCTTCACCATTACATCAAACCAACTAAAGAATCAAAAATTCAAAGAATGGCATGAGGCATCTAGCCAGAGCTACGCCTGAAAGAGAGTGCTCCTCAAGATAAGAAGTTAAGGTGAGCCTGAAAGTATTGAGATGTGCTTGAGACCGACCTAAGTGTAGTAGCCTTCGCTGAGGAAGGACGCAAGTACGACCACCGGCTCGCAGTTTAATACACACTACACTTAAATAGCTAACTTATATCTTATGAGTAGCTCATACCCACTAAGCTAAGTATCGCTACTGCCTGTTTGTAGTTATCCACTAGCTAGTCGGTGCAGTGAGTGTGCAGTAGTCGCGTAGTCGCTACTGTTGCCTTTTTTTTGTTCTTGAGTTCTTTGTGTTTGGAGTTTGGAGTTTTGGAGTGCTGGAGGTTGGAGTGTCGGAGTGTTGTACTGTAGTTTTGGCGTTTTGAAATAGTCAGTGCATTAGCTAGTGCATTTCAAAGCATTTTTTTTACTGTTGTGAGTGTGTTGACAAATTAATAGCTGAAGCATATCATCTGCCGACATTCCAATTGTGCTTTTAAATCATATGTGCCTAAAGTAATTCGGATTCAGAAAACTGTTTCTTCAGATGGATGCCAAGAACTTCAAACCACACGGAATGAAGAACACTCCTACGATGATAATCACGGCTTCCTCCAAAGGAAATAATTCCAAGGATTACCCGGTGCAGCCACTTCAAAAGCGTAGCCATCCAGAGAAGGATCTCAAATCTTTTGAGAAATGCCCCAAAGAAGCCCACAAAGAAACCCACATGCTGTGCGACATCACGCACAACGGGAATTACGAAGAAGGCGCGAACCCAATTTATAAAGAGATGCTTGAACGCGAAGATGACATTGAGGCAGTATTTGACCTGGAAGTGGGCGAAATGGCGGCAGCTCATGAGGCGCAGGATTTTAAGAAAAATACGCATTCTTTCGAGATAAAGAAAGATGTTGAGCACACACACCCAATTCGAAGACTTCGAAGAGGGAAGTCTCCCATCAACTTCATAATACCAGGAGGTCCGATTCATCCTCCCTTAGTGTCAACCGTGGCTTCATTTAGAAGTCCCACATACAATGCTCCTTTAGTAACGACTCTTCAGAATATTGCTGGCAGAAATCAAAAACAGAAGACTCTAATCAATTTGAAATCGCCTACAGCTCCAATTGATCCTCCGCTGGCGACAAGTATGGCCCAGACTCTTCGAAAGCGTGGGCCCCCAGAAGATCCGTTTGAGAAGTGTCGTCGTCGCTATGTGGTAGCAAAGGAGCAAAGGGCAATTGCCTATGGAGCTGGAGAAGTACCGCGGAAGGGGGCTATTTTTGCTCATGAGAAGGCCAGGCATGCTGCGATCAGAGACCGCCATTCAGGGTAAGTACACATCCTTGACTTGTGTTTTTTTATTTGATTGCCAACGCTTTTCAAGAGTCATGCAATCCCTTTCGTTTTGTATCATCGATTGCCAATATTTTATAGTGGGAGGAAAAAATCTGAAGACTGGAAGAATTTTTCGAAAATGATTCACGAATCATTCAAACGCGACGGCGTTGTGTACAAATGCAATGGTCAATTCGAGTACAACAGCGTCAACCACGAACTAGTTGCTGAACTTGTTGAGCATGAAGGGCAACGATCCATGCATTGCACGGTCGACGAACTTATGAAATTGCGTGTTCCCGCCCCCGAAAATGCTCGTGCAAAAAGCAGTACCAGTACGCGATTGCACGCAACTCATAGTTAGCGGCCCGCGAGCCTGGACGGCGACACCGCACACCCGGCCTGACCTGGCGATGTGAGCCTACGCATTTATCAGATTATCCGGAAAGAGCCGAGCCCTAATTAGGTCGAGTAAGGTTACGTTGGCCTTTTTGATAAATGTGAGTCTTGCGCTTACTTTACAGAGTGCATGGTGGTAAATTGCGTTGCATATGAAGACATTACGAAAAGATTCACAGGCCCGAACTGCCGACCTGCGAGGGCGCGACGCCAATTATGCGAGCAGCCAGTTAACAGTAAACAGCTAACATGCCGAGAGTACGAACACGAGGAATTTAATGAAATAAAGCGCATAGCACAGTGGTTAATGTGGGTATAAAGAAATGCAAAATCTAGCACTTCTTTAAGTTTGCTCTGCTTTCCTTTCTATCTATACTTTTTAACCTTCTAATTCCGGCCCTTGGGGGTCTGTCTCAAATCTGTTTTAAATGGGCTTGCGGAAGCTGCCATGATAGTGGTACTTTGATGAGTAATAAGGGCTTGGTGTTGAACCCAGATACCTACATAACGAGGGTCGTACTCAAGAGTTCTAGAGAAAGGCCTGCGTGAAACGTCAGCACTTGGCACGTAACTATAGCAGCGAGGGTGGTTTTATCGCTATGCTTCACTTGCTGGGTTCAAGCTCTAGCTAGAAAGGCTTACTAGCTTCTATCGGTAGGTTCGCTTGCGTCTTAGTCTAAATGTCATCCATACGACCTGGTTACTATAACGCATTTCCTAAATAGAACTTTCGTAATCCGTAAGAAACTTACGAAAGAAGTAAGGGCGAGCTCAAAAGGCCATGGGTATGGGTGATACTATTCCTAGATCACCTCTGGAAAATTTATTTTACCCAATTAATTCCCAGACTGATCTAAGATTATCCGGCAGCTACAGTGTGGTCAGTTTTCGCACAAGCACTTAGTCGAAGTGGTAATGCACTTGACATAATCTATCACTTAACACTAAATCAAGGAATATTACTAGAAATATATTCAGGTTGGAAGCTCGCTTCCTGCCTCCAGACTCGTGGCTGGTATAGCTTCTTCCGTTTTCTGGCTGTTCTAATTATCGGAAAATCCCTCCCATTTCATTTGTTGGGAGTGGAACTGGTGTGGTTTCTCTCGCATTCAGCAATTCCTGTAATGCTTCATCTCGAATCAGCGCCTCACTCGGTTCCCAGCGCCTGGCTAGACCAGCTGCCAAAAGCAGCCCGCGCCGCTTTTTCAGCTGTGTGGTTGGGGTTGTCACTCCGCGCCTCACTTTTAACTCGTATGATATTCCTCAGTTCTGCTGCAGCAGGGAAAATTTAAGTGATTTTGCCAATTCTCAATAAGATATCGTGGTTCTTCCTGGCGGGATTACCCATCGAAGCGGTGCAAATGTGTTTTATTGTGTCTCTGCCTCGTAGCTATTAGCCCTCTTATTCCGGCCCCTCTAAGCCTGTGTAGAAAGACAGAGCCAAGACTCTAAGCAGGGTTACGATTCCCGTTTCCGCAGAATTCCCGTGCGAGGGCTAAAAAATTCACTTCACGTGACATTTCCGCGGTATTTCCGCGGGTTTTACTTGCCGTAGTCATAAAAGCACACTGCCCAATCCCCGCCGCGGAAATCTCGTCTGGGTGGTCGGGTGGTATAAAATTTTCCTTTCAGCAGGAATTCCGCGAAATTTACCGCGGGATCCTAACCTGGACTCTAAGACGACCCTAGCCCCTCGCCCCTCTCGAAATCTGAATTACTTCTTATGTTATCCTACATGCAATTGCATTAGGGATCTCAGATGATCAGATGCCCACACCAACACCAACACCAACCGGCTTGTGTGGTATGCTGGCTCATTGGGAATGGATTCAGGTGTTATGATAGATGGCAGTGCGTTGGCGCTATTTTCTCAATAAGAATCTTCGTGTGCCCTTCTTATTTCTTGACTGCTCGAAATAGGGTTAAGCAAACGCAGGTTTAGGTTTAACTGAAATATGCCACCCAGTTGCCATTATTGAAAAAAGTTCCTTTGAGAATTCATAGGTGAGAATTTATTTACTTTGCGTTTGACATTGACCATGCGATGACATAAAATAATATGTACACATCACCAGGAACAACCTTTTCAACCAGTGAACTCGTGGCCACTGAGTGTGGCTAATACGAGGCGTGGTGAGCTATTGAGGGTCACAATACCATGAGTAATCTTACGCGGCATCAATGTTGGAAAGCATCTATCCCAAAGGCGGCAATGGAAGTTAAGGGTGGCGTTGCCGCTGTCAAATTGGCCTGAAAGCTTGTCATACAGTTTATCAAGCAGCTCGTAAGGATGTTCTTTTACTTCCCAATGACCATCCAGCAGCGCGCCATTGAACACAACACTACCGCTACGGTACAAATCAACTTCATATTTCCCGCCTACGAAATTTGGTGCCAGCCGCGAGAGTTGCCGCGTCGGCCGGATCTGAACAACCCATCGTCTTCTGAAATTACTATTCGCTGCATCCGCAGTGGCCAGTTGTGTTGGGGGCGACGAGAAAAGGAACGCATATAATAAGGACCTTGAGAGAAGCATCAATAATCCAGTCATTATACAAAGTAAATGTAGATTAATAGGGATTACTTTAGCTGTATTCTATGAGCAATAGCATCGAGAAGGATAAGTATCCATCAAATGAAACATACTTAGGAATGTGTTTTAGCAATAGTTCAAACAGAATGCAAGATAGTTTGGGTGGCTCGAAATTTAGGATGCATTGTACCCCACATAGGAACCTTGCAAGGTTCCAGGAAATTCTATTGGGATTTGTAGTGCTGAACAATTCGCCCGCTAAAATGAGCTTATAGTAATATAGAATGACGATGCTCTATATATCTATATATATGATATATATGCTCTACTTCCTCCTGCTCGCTCCACCCTCCACCCAGCAACAAGCAACAAGCTCCAGCCAGGCAGGCAGCTCCACCCCTCCTCGCCTCCACACCCTCCACCCCATCATAAAAATCGACCCTGCCCTGTATACTGTAGGTTTCACATCGTCGGCGAAAATTCAGCGATAACGCTGTAGAGTGGTCGAGCCTATACTTAAATTTCGTTGACAATGGAGGTACAGGAGTGTACTCTGGAGGGGAACAAGGAGTGTACGAGTGCTTCTTACGATTCAACGCCATGCTCTAGTTTCATTCACATATGTCTTATTTTCTACCCCATCGAAATTTTTACTCCTCTATTGACTCAGGACGACCCATTCCAAGATTTGCGGCGGCATGCCGGTAGTGCCCACCCTAAAGGGCGGCTTTGTATGATTCTATCAGCGGTGGAGGAAGTAATTCAAGACAGGAGATTAGGCGACAAAGAAGAGTTCCCATCTCCTACCGAGTACTTCGCAGCACTTATGACAGCCCTGAGCGAAGGAGGAAACGACCTTAGCAACATGGATGATGTGCGTTTGAGGTTTATTGATACAGTCACAACTTCTATAGAATCTCTTTCGGAGAGGGAGTATTTGAGAGATACTGCAAGAGTACTAGTTCTAATATTTGTTTGCTTTGCCTATTTCTGTAGGTGTTAAATCTTCTCACAATGGTATTGCCAACCACCCCAGCGCCACCGGTTCGTGCCAAGTTTAAGCAAATTTCAAGCGTCTTTGTGGGCATCGGCCGCCAGTTGCATGCTGAGGTCAATGAGGATGGGTCTAGTCGGTCTTCAATGCTTCGCCACCTCCTAGACTGCGTGTCTTACTCGCTGCTATGCCTAGACACCAGCGCTGCCTCTTGGGCTGCTCCAAGCCATCTCCAGGCCCTGGAGCTTCTTTTGGTACATGTAGAAGATCGCCGCCCAAAAGTGCGCAAAGCTGCCCATGCTGCGCTGCTGCCAGTTCTAAAGAAGTATCACGGAGCAACTCCAGCGGCGTCAGTTGTGGTTACGCGCACCGCAGACGTGTCCTTAGCGGCGCTCAACGAAGGTGTTAAGGCCGACATCTCGCGTGCCTTGCATGTGCTGCCTTTCTTGGCCGAGGCGGTGCCCTTTTTCCCGCTCGAGAAAGTCCGCGCTGTCGTGGCGTCAATTCTCCAAGCCATTGCTTCTAGCAGCCCTGTGCTTGCGGCTCAAGCTTTTCAGCTTCTTTCAGCTCTAGTTTCCACCAATGCGCTGCCTCCACCCGAACTCGAGGAACTGGTTAACCTTCTCGTGAGTGCGCATCCTGCGGCGAGTGGCGCTCCCGAGATCGCCTCTGCGTGGGCGTCGGCGTTAGCGGCTTCCGTTGTGTCTTTCCATGCGTCACAACGCGCCGCTGCGATTGCTTTGCTGCCTAGGGTTGTAGCATCACTGGTTGCTCTGTGCGAGAGCCCTACACCATTGGTGGCCTCGGGTGCGGTGAGCGCGCTTGGGCGTGTTCTGGAACACTGTGTTGACGCCGAGCTCCTGCAAGCGGAAGCCGGGCCTGAAGCAGTCCAACTTTCTGAAGTACAGGGATACCTTGCTTCGCTGCTAGAATATCGATTTCAACGCAACTGGGCAAATATTCTACCTGGGTAAGTGACTAGTGTTGTGTTGCTTTTGTGAGGATAACACCTGTTTTCATGTGGGTCATTCCTGCATGCTGCACATTACCACCACTTTTTTTCGAGCATTATTTACAACAGCAACTTTATCTCAACTTTCATAGGCTTGGGAAACTGTTTCTTCGTGCTGGGTCTACGACCGCGCTTTCGCCCCTCTTGTTGGCTATGGTGGCCTTACACGATGCTCTCGAAGCGTCGCCCGCTGCTGCTCCTCTTGGCACTCTTTCCTTGGTGGAGGCGGCAGTAGGTGACGCTATTGCTGCCTTGGGTCCTGACCTCTTCCTCTGCACTGTACCCTTGGAAGGAGGCAGTGGTCTATCACCTCACCGAGCGTGGATTTTGCCGCTTCTCAAAGCGAACGCTCGCCTCACTCCGTGTGCCCTCGCACACTTTCGTGACGTCATGCTTCCACTTGCAGACAGGCTTGCTGCGACACCCTCTCTCTTGGCGAAGACTCACAAGGTCCAAATCTGGGCAGTGCTGCCGAGTTACTGCGCACGGCCGGTAGATCTCGTGGAAGTGCTGCCCTCGTTTGAAGCTTCCTTAAGTAAAGCAGTAAAAGACCAGGAACTCCAGCCAGCTGTGTGCATGGCGCTCAAGACTCTGGTTGGCTGGAGCCCTGAGGCAGCGGAGCTGCGGCCCATGCCAGTGGAGGAGCGCGCTGTGCTCGCATCTCTTGCCAAAAAAGTCATGCCAGTGCTGTTTAAGCTACTCGACAAAGGATTGCCACCCTCACAGTCTCAAGTGGCGCTCGAAACGCTCTCATCTCTTGCACGAGTCGCCGATATTTCTTTCATTGGCGTCCTCTTCAAAACCCTACTGCAGCGCCTCTTGCAAGCAACCCTTGCCTCGACTCAGCAAGACCGGGCTGTGCTCATGTGTGACCTCGCCATCGCTCTCGTGCCAGTCCTGGACTTGGCGAGTATTGGCCTCCTGTACGACGCCGTGAAGCCCATGCTGAGCATGGACGATCACCCTACGTTTCAAAAGCGCTGCTATAGAATCCTGCACTTGGTGTGCGAGCATCACCCCAGATTCACTCAAGAGACAGGGCGCTTGGAGGAGCTACTCACGCTGCTTACTCAATCCTTGCTGACCTCGCATGTCTCGAGCCGCCAGATGCGCCTGCGTTGCCTCTGCAGCTTAGTGGCCACTTTTGAGACGGCAACCCAGCTTGAAGCTATTCCTAACATGCTCGGTGAAGTGATTCTTTGCACGAAAGATGCCAACGCCAAGGCGCGTGATGCAGCCTATGACCTTTTGCTGGCCATGGCACGCGCCACCAGTGCTGCCACCGGCAACGTCACCTCATTCGTGAGCATGCTTTCGGCGGCGCTGGCAGCAGTCACGCCGCACATGCGGTCCGCTGCCGTGCTGAGTTTGGCTCGGCTCTTGTACGTGCTCGGCCCTGAAGACGACGCCCTGCGGGCCATGATTCCCGACATGCTGGGCACGGTGCTGGTGCTGTTGAGAGAACAGGCGAAAGAAGTCATCAAAGCGGTTGTGTCGCTGATCCGTGTGGCCGTGGCGCTGTGCGATGCAACGCTTTTGAAACCAGTGGTGCCACAGGTAGTCGATGGTCTCATGCTGTGGGTGGGTGAGACGAAAAATCGGTTTCGGGCCACCATTAAGCTCATCATGAAACGCCTTTGCCGCTTGTATGGCTTCGAGCCAATCGCGAGTCTTTTGCCGAAGGACGACGTGGCTCTTGTGACGTACTTGCAGCGGATGGCTGGCCGCGCAGCTCGGAAACGAAGCGGCGAAGGCAAAGGCAACGCCAACGGAATGTCGGAAAGCGAAGAAGTGAGTGATGATGAAGAGTCTCAAGAAGACGACGACGAAGGCGACGTAGAAGATGACGAAGAAGACGAAATGGCAAGCATGCTGAGCGGAAGGAAGCAATCTGTGAAAGGATCAGTGAAAGGTTCAATGAGGCGCTCTACGAAGGGTTCAATGAAGAGTTCTGTGCGCAGTTCAGGAAGCCGCGGTGCTGCTCACGACAAAGCGGATGAATTTTTGGTGGCAGACCACGACGACGACGGTGGCGTTGTCGACCTCCTCGATAAGTCCATCCTCGGGCATGTGAAAGTGAAGGCCGCAGGAGGAAGAAGGGCGGAGCAGATGGAAAATGACGATGCTGAAGACCCTGTTCAAGTAGCTAGCGACGGCCGGATTATCATACCAGCTGAAAAAACGCGCGACCAGAAACGGAAACGAGGAGCAGAAGCTCCAGTTGTCGCTGCGGCTCCCGTTTCAGAGCAAAAGCGTAAAAAGGTGAAAGTTGTCAAGCGAGCTCCCGGCGCAGAATACAAGAGCAAGAAAGGTGCAGGTGGTGACGTCAAAAAGGCCGGTGCTTTCGAGCCATATGCGTATATTCCTCTTGATGGCAAAACTCTCGCCAGCAAAAAGAAGCACGCGGCCATCGAGCAATACTCGGGGGTTGTCGGGGGGGGTAATGCAAAGGGCGCAAAAGGCCGAGCCAAGAGCAACGCCAATAAAAAGCGATAGTGCCATGCTTTATGCGCAATGGCAGACTTGTATCATTCTGACTCGGTCTTTGTTTTGAGCACTGGGCAAATACAGAGCAAACGCATATACTCAACAGATCCCCGTGGCCCGTTAGTGCCGTTAGGCCGAACTCTGTGCGTCTATACCTATACCCGAAGCCTATGCCCATACCACTTGCGCTCGCGCACGTTTAAACAATTGTTTATCTCCATCGCACCACCACCACCACGTGCGCGTGTTTGTTAGTTTGATGTTCTATGTCTTAAGTCGTACTTCCAGGACGGCTACGGACTGTCGAACTACTGGCTACTGGACTTCCGAACTACTGTCCAATTGTACTGATTCTGATTCTCTCTTGTCTATCATCCACCATATAAAATGACTTCGTGACTTCAAATAGAAAAAAGGCGCATTGGCAAGACCGTTAAGACTAAATTTAGTGCATTTAGAACAGGCTTGCGCCATTTTGCGTGCACACAACGAGTCACTACCATGGGCCACAGGCCCTAAAGTTTACAGGCATAAGGTCAACGGTCAACACCCAAACAACGATTTAAAGAGAAGTTCTGTTCCGTCCGAGCGACAAATTTTATACCACGATGCACTTCCGCATATACCTGCAATTATCAGGTGCAAACGTGGCAAATCTGATGCAATCTGCATGTGTTACTTCATCATTAATTAAAACTTTGTTCTAGGCAGGCTGATCGGTGTTGTTGATTTGAATGTCCAAAATAAGTCCCCACCTGAATCATTTTTCTCAAGTTATTCGACAAGCATTGTAAGTAGTCAAGACCGGAAGACCGAAGAGTGTAGAATCTTAATGTGTTCCATCACTATAGTGGGTATAATATTCCCTTTTAACATGAATTATAGAATGTCGGCTTCCGCTGCGAGCGCACTCTCAGAAAGCACCATGAAGATGTTCATCGAACTTTCTGCGAACATGTTGCTTCCAAACAGTTAACCTCTTTTTGGCTGTCTCAGCATAATAGATATTGACAGTTATATAACTTTGAGAGATTGCTGTGTTGGGCAGAAAGACGCCTCGCTGCTCGTCGCAAAGGCATTCCTGCGGAGTTCGTGGAAATTGATTCGACGTTGCAAAATACAGGCAGAGATGGAGGCAGGAGGCAGAAACAAACTCCAATCCTTAAAAGGCTCCTTAAATCTGAAGCTTGAAAGCTGGTGAACAACCCGTGAGTCAACCCAATGTAATGGCTACTGTTGCATTGCGGGAAGTGTTTGTATGTCATTGAGGATTATAGATTACACGACGCAAGGTACGTATTCCAAGTGAATGATTACCGTGTCACCGTGTCAATAAGTACCATCTGTCCGGTCGAAAAGTATACATATTTCTGTCGCGAATGAAAGGAGTGCTCTTTTGAATTCTTCTGGGCCCTCTCTTCAAAGCATTAAATGGTAATCACCGTCTTATTGAAATGGAGGAGTATCATGTGGATAATTGATTTCGTAAGCACTTCCGAACGGCTAATTTGAATCCTTGATACTGGCTCGATCCAATATGACAGTAAATATATACATTTTCAATAAATTTGGATCACAATCCTTCTAATTATCATACGGTATGGGTAATCAAATGAAGCTTCAAGGATTGGTTTTACTGGGAAATGGTCGAAAGGTGGGATGAGGCAAGCTCGAAGTAATTTGTCTGAGATCTGAATCATCACCCACCACACGATCTTTCCCAAAATCTTAATGATACATTTCTCGTGAACGGTGCAATGTATTTAATGTTCGACGATAACGTGGTGTGGTTCATGATTACTGTGATCCTACGAAGAGACTCCCGATTATCTGCTATGACAATGATATTCTACTGACCACAGCACTATGATCAAGGCTATGTTTACTTCTCATGGGCCAAAGTTATCAGGATTTACATTTGCTGATGCTTTTGCAAGAAAATGTATTTGGAGAAATCGGTCCTCTCGATGTTGCTATCTTGGAAGCTGCTCTCATTGACTCTGCTAGCTAGCTTCAATGAGAGGATGTGGTTCTCAATATATTGGACAGTCAATTAAATGGCGCTAATGAATACGCTTGCTAGTACTCTGTGCTTTGACCAGTCATTCAGCTGAATAATACCAGCATTGCCTAAAGTTCAAAATATAATGTGGTGAGAGCGCGAGAGCGCGACAGTCATCTCATTTATGCACTTCTGCACTTGCTGCATCTATCGCAGCATCTATTGCAGCATACATAAGCATACAATCACCTCGACTTGGGCGAAACTGTAGACCATATCCGTTACATTCTTGTGGTGGCTTCATCGAATTTTGGTAAGCAAAGAAAATGACTTTGCAATGATTTCCATACTTTATATGTGTGTCTATTGATGGATTATCCCTCGATAACTAAGTTGCTAAGGCTTATAGTGAAATTGACCAGAATTGAAAGTTTTCTTCTTCTTACTTAATGCAGTGTGCGAATTTAATTCAATTTTAAGCTACCTTTCTTAAGAATATCTTTCTCATTCTTTTAGCTGAGGTAAAATCCAATAAGATCATCCAAATCTCGCATAGGAAGTGAACTGATTTCCTCAGCAGGTCCATTCATGGATGGTTCCTCTTGAAACTGACTCCGGCCTGCTTCGGGCCCATTGAAATCTAAATCCCAGTCCCATTCTCCATTTGTCAGCTCTGGTGCAGGTGGCGCCATTGCAGTATGGTCTTTCATATTGAAGTTTTCATTCTTTGGTGGTTTTGAGGCTCGCACTGGCTCTGAAAATTCTGGTACAGCGGATGTCTTACTCGTCTTTTCGCCCATTGGTCGTTGAATATCCCACTCTTGAAAGTTTCCAGCACTGTCAGTCGTGAAAGCGCGTCGAGGACCCCGAGGAGGTTCCGCAAATGCTCCTCGTGACTGTCCACATGCACGCATCAGACCACGGTATTGTAACCCCGACCGGCCGCCGACTTTCCACAATGTGAATCCACTTTCACCCATAGCAAGAAGGTCGCCGTCATTGGAGCAGCTAAGTTCTGTACAATGATGCAGGAACGGGTCTACGACAGAATGCACTGGAGGACCTAATCGATTAAATGCAACGCGAGTTATTAATTGATGTAAATAAGTGTGATTTGACACGATTGCGAATGATTCGATACCTACCTCCGAGCTTTCGTGAGTCTACAATGTGGATAATTCCACCAAGTCCTGCGCACAAAACTGTGTGATTACCGACGTGACAGTGATCGAACAAACCATCCTGTATAAAGTGGGAAGAAACAGGCGACGACACTCGCACGTCGTAAAAAGATAATCTTCCTTCATCAACAGTCCCTGAAAAGACGTAGCGCTCGTTACGATGCCACTGAACACTTGTTACAACGTCCGTTTCTAAAAAGGAACGAAGTTTTTGGCATTGCCCGTCAAGTTGAAGGCACTGAACTCCTTCACCTGTCGCGACAAGACATGCTGAGTCTTCTTTTCGTGGCACGATAAGGTGCATTGATGTCGATTCTTTCCAGCAGCCGCGCACCACCTGCATTTGCACGAACGCTTTTGGAGAATCTGATCTTTTCCAAATGTCGAGTGTGTTCCCAAGGGACGCAACTATGTGATGGTCATCAATTTTTGCCATATCCACTACAGCATGGCTTAGTTTTACTTCGTCTGCAACTGGCAAGTGCACTAATTCACTATCCTCATGTATTCCCACTTGCACGAGCGTGGAGCGCTCTGGCCCCCCACGAGCATAAAGGTAAAACCCACTTAGTCCTGAAACGAAGTCGAGTGCTTTTGTCGTTGATATTCTATTGTTGCTTACGGTATATTGGTCGCTAGGTTGTTGCCTAAGAGGCCAACGCGCTTTTATACTAGGCGACAATTCATGAGACAAAGTGCAGCCCTTGAAATCTTGTGAAAGTGCTGATTGTAAGTTGGTTGTTTAAAAGAGACAAAGAAAGGGTATGATATCAGCGGATGATATTTCCATGATATAAGAATAGTGACTCCACAATTGTATCATAGTCATGCGTGTGCCACTTACTTCGATAGTTGAAAGAGTCATACTCGATCTGCTGTGTCATTAGACTTTTCTGCAAAGGCGAGGCGGGGCGAAGGCTGAAAACTTAGATTGCGCACACAAACGGCGATGGTGTGCGACCTTTTGAGGAGAGTGGCAAGTATAGTGGTGACGAAAGATATTGCATGTCGACTTTGAGATATAGCAGTAGTTATACATGTATAAGATGAAAGTCAAGCGTTTCTGTACGTACTCATAGAGCATGGATACCTCTATTGATGAAATTATCTTTCTTCTTTCAAATGTTGTCATTCGTCAAATTTTCGAACCGTTTACTTGCCTTTTTATCATACATCACGCAATGTCAAATGGAACATTGCACAATATGGGCAATTGAGCAGCTAATTAGGCACCTTTTAAATCTGCAGATTTAGATTTTGTAAAGCAGGTAACTCTAAATTAAATCGTTGTTAGCGTGTGGAATTGTCAAGCCGCTGTAAAAGAATATCTGGCTCAAAGATATTTGACCGACTTCGTTATGATTGCAACCAGAGTACCTTCGCTTACATTAGCCCGCACTCCTAAAAACTAGGCGTTCTCATGCTACCCCTTAATACGATTCAAATATCATCTATTTTCGCTGATCACACTCGAGTGTCTAAAGGGATGTATTGAAATTGAGTATGCAGGCGTTGAGATAACGGAAAAAGTAGTTATTATGTGATCTGAGTATATCTTATTGGCAATCATAGAGATTTGTGATAGTTGGGTAATGGCGATTGGAGCAATATTAGTGCAACGCCACGGCATACTGTGTTTACGGTATACTGAATGCAGGTCGAATGCAAAATTGTTCGTCATGACAGTTGCAAACAAAGTTTAAGATTTGCTTGTAAAAGATCTATACTGTACTCATCAAGTCGCATATACGACATATATGTAAAAGTATTGATACTCAAAAAGCTCAGTGTAGATATCATCAATCACTACTTGAAGTCGTAGACTTCACGCTAAACTAGTACAATACCGCATTCCACTTACGCCTCTTAGGTTTGCGTTCCGAATCTTCGGGGCCTGTATCAAAGAACGAGGTTGCGTTTCATTTGCACGCGTGATTCACATACCGAGACTGCAATTGACTTCACGTGTGATTCACGCGCCAAATTTACGTATAGGATGCTTTTTAGCGAACTCGAATCACTTCGGCATTGTAGAAAATTCGCTTTCCGCGTGATTTCCGCGCGGTTTCCGCGGAATTTTTAACCTCAGAGTCAAAGAAGGAAAAGCATTTTTGTTTTTTATCGACAGTTACAGAGGCCTCCAGAAGCTGCCGCATTGCCGCATACCACATCCCAGTCAAACTGATTTCGCTTGAATTCATTTTTATAGGGTAGGGTTGGGGCTGGTGTATATTGTCGTTTAAATTTGGCGACATGTGGCTTAAAATTAGGTCTTTGACTATTTGAATTTGAGCGCGACTGGGTTGTGCTCTCAGTCGCCGCAGACTTAGCCACTTAACTGAATAATTACAGCTCTCTGAGCCAAGAGGCCAATTCAAAGTTTGACTCAAGTTTATTCTCACAGCATGTTGCGATTGCGATATTTGATAGGCAGATGGGAGAGAAAACACACAGCATTCTAGGAAAATAGAAATGAATTCAGTCAATCTGATGTCCCAGAAATCGTAACCAAAGGAGTCTAATGAAGACGGCATTCTCCATTCTATATTACTCCATTGAGCTCCCACTGTATGAGGCTCATGATGCCGAATGCCACTGTAACTGCAGCGCAAGCCAAAGGAAATTCGAGATTCTTTGCTGCATCGGGCAGTAATTCAAGTAACGCAACATAGAGCATTGCACCAGCTGCAAAGCCAAGGCCTACAGGTAGGAACGGAGCAAAACTTTCAACGAAGTCAAAAGCAGGCACTGCCATAAAGGGTTGCGGAAGGCTGCTGAAGACGGCCCATAAACTGGCATCAATAACGCTTACACCGCGAGGAACCATCACAAGTGCAATGGCCAGACCCTCGGGGGCATTGTGAATGGCTAGAGAAAGAGAGATGAGTTCGCCGAAGGACTTCGTTGCACTAAAACTCACACCGATGGCTACCCCCTCAGCAAATGAATGCAGGGTCTGAAGAATACATACAGGATGAACCAACACACGAGAATATTGATGAAAACAAACTTTCCTGGAAAGATTAAATCATAATTCTACAAGTACAAAGCGTACCATGACGAAGACTACCAGCAACATCTTCTTCGCATCCGCACCGGAGCCAAACCCCAAGCTAGATTCAACCGAGATCCCATCTGTTGCTTGCTTGGCTATTATAATGAATATCCACCCAGCTCCAGCGCCGGCTATAGTCAGGAGGATTGACGGCGACATCTCCGAGGAGCTTAGGTTTCCTTGTATCAGAAGGCCCATCGAAGCACTCATCATCATTCCTGACGCCAAAGCATTGGCTCCTCCGAGAATGATCTTGCTGGGACGACTGAAACACGCAAATGGCAATGCACCCGTTGCTGTTGCGAGAGCAGTCAGCCAGCCAAAGAAGAATACCTTACCTAACGTTGACCCAGAAAATCACAGCGAGGGTCAGAATTTCAAGAAAATTTGACCGGTTCAACATGTATAAGTAGCATATTGAGAACCTCCTACTAGTAGCAAAATTAAGGTACGTAAGAATAAGTGCCATCGACTTTGATCATTACAAACAGGGCGCGCTGTTGAATACAGGAAGTTACTTGTACCTCTTGTCACGATGCCATCTGTCTCAAATGTATGCGACGGCTTTATAAAGATAGTGATGCCAATCATCGCCAGCAAAAGGGTCCATGATAAAATTGAAGCAGAGCATTTACGTATATGCTCTCTACTACTCTTCTTACTATCGTCGCCAGTCGTCGTCGGGAGCATAACTTTCGAAAGCCAGAGCAGAGCAACTTACTTGTTCTATCTGTAGCGAAAGTACGCTGAATGCTGAAGCAAGATGAACTTCTAAGAGAAAGCCTAACTAAAGGTATGGAATAGTGGTGAGGTCATCTTCAGTGAGCATCTGCAGTAAGCTTAGCAATTGCTAATTGCTTTTACCAAAATAACCGAATAGAGTCTATTCTATGCCTCTGCTTGCCGTAAGTAGAAACCCAGTAGTAGCTCGCTTTTAGCTCGGTAGGTACTACATAAGTAAGTTGTTGTTACTGTAGTTGCTACACCGTATCAATCTGTACTGCTGTTGTAGTAGAGGAAGAGAAAAAGAAGCAACGTTGTTCCGTTCATCGCAAAAAAAAAAAGCGATTTAGGCAACTACAGAATACCACTGACTACAGTAGCCAACCAAAGATAACTGGCTTCTCGGCGTATCGCGCCCTTCCTCGCTACTAGACCTAGATTGAGGTAGAAGAGCGCGGTAGATCAAGCGAAATCTTTATGGCTTCTTTGCTTTCGTGTGATGCTCAAGGGTGGGAGGCACGAGCGTCTCCGCTGCACGGGCGTGGCCTTTTCTCGACTTCTGGAATCAACGAAGGAGCCGTGATTCTCACCGAGAAGCCTCTGGCAAGTGTGATTATGACAACGAGCCGCCGTCTTTAGACTGAAGTTGGGTGATGAATAATATATATCTCTCTAGTTCATCCAGTACATCCAGTTCCTGATGTAAACACTGTGCATCTTATGGTGCATGTACAGGTCGCGATGCAAACGCTCTCGAACCGCCAAGACGTTCTCGTTTGCAGTTGTTGCTTGGGGCCACTTCCTTGCCCAGTTGAGATTCACCTCGCTTGTATGACGGACTCCCATACTATTCAAGCCCTTGCTGAGGATCCTGGTGTGGTGGTGGGCTGCACGCAAGCGTGTGGGGAGTTGTACTGCAGCGTGAAGTGCCGGGATCAGGCGTGGCACGGCAGCCACTGCATGCTCTGCGTTGGCCACGTGCCCGATGAAGAAGCTGCGGCCCACCCTTTAGTGCAATTCAAAGTCTTTGCTGTGCAAACAAATGAAATTTTGTTGTTGGCTAGCGCAGTGCTAGCCCGAATGATCTTGCATCTAGAGAAAAGCGACCCGGATACACTTGACCCGTTCAGTTCCTTCGTACAAGAGCCATGGGATACAGTGGTGCAGCCTTCAGCTGATGCGGACAATAACGCGGAAGACTTGAGAGGAACTCTTCGGAGTATGTGCGACGATGCAGCGCGTCTTTTGCGAGAAGCCTTCGGAGCAGTGGCTGGTGGACCGAGAGAACGTATGGCATCGTTCGTGACTGCAGACCGCGTGAGCCGAATCGTTGGGATGTTCGAACAAAATCAGCTGGGAATTCGCTGCAGGAGCCCGTTGCGCCCGTGGGTAGAGGAAGTTCATCAGTTGGCTCAAGCAGGGGGGAGCATTGAGGAACTAGAGCGCCTCGCACCTTATTTGCGGGACCTCGCACGTGAAGCGGAGGAGAGCAGCGAGGACGATGAGGACGAAGAATGGGAGAGTGAGGATGAAGAAGAAAGTGAAGCAAGCGGTGCGATAGCAGTTACTGATCCATCTGCGCTTTTGATGGAAACAGCTGATCTTATTCAAGTATCAAGTACTGAGGCTGATATTGACCCTCTCTTTCAACCTCTCGACGGCACAGCTCTATTCAGCACCACCTGCATCATGAACCATTCGTGCGACCCAAATGTTGCCGTATCTTGGGCTGATGCTGCAGCTCCTGTGGCGTGGCGTAAAGATGTTAAATCTATCGCGGAAGCTGAACTCCAGGAGGGATCAGAAACGCCAACAAAACCGCTCACTCTGGAGGTGCGTGCCCTTCGAGACATCGGCATCGGAGAAGAGCTTCGATTCACCTACATATCCAAGGATTTACCGCGAAAGGAGAGAAAGCGAGCTCTGGCTGAGTATGGCTTTGCCTGCAAATGTGAACTTTGCTTTAAGGGCTTGAAGTAGATGCTGGCCTCTCAAGAGAACTTCAAGGTTGGGCTTACAGAACTGAATGTGTCTGTAATTCGCGATTATCCGTTCCCTGGTGTTTGTTGGTGGCGACTATAGTGGATAGTGGCTTCAATCCCCTTCACACCTGATGTGCTTGCGGTTGGGATTAGTGGAATCGTGTTCGTGGCGTCGTTGATAGTTGATAGGAGTAAAAAATATTCATTTATGTCTTATGCGAAGAACGCAGATAGGGATTCGCGATTCGTGGCTTGCAGCCACCATATTATAATATTACATATCACATATTATATTATTATGGGGTTGCTGTTGATGTATGTGGGAGGTGTTGACAATCGACATTTGCTGCTAGTTACTACCTATAACTAGAAGCACGAGCAGCCCATGTCATATATTCGAATTACTCGCCTTAACTGCCTTCTGTGTATTTCGTAGGTGTGCGGTAGGTACATAAGCAGAAGAAATAAGTAAGGCATAAGGATTAAAGCTAGGGCAATGCACTTAGGAGAAAGAACTATCGCAAGTCCATTAACCCCGTCCCACCGCCCCATAAACCCCATTTTTTGAATACCCCATTTTACTTTCTTATATCCGACCACAACAGTGCACTCGCCTCGAAGCACCTAGCGAGATTCTTTTGTCCTGCCCCCAAGCCATCCCCCTTCTTTTTCTCTCTTTTTCAAAATTTCAAGACGCGGCCGGCTGGACCAAAATAGTCCCTGCTTGCACAAGCAGACTATGCCATTTACATCAGCATGGCGTCATTGTTTCCCTCCTCGTAGTCCCACAAGGCGGGGTCGAAAGCGGTTTTCAGCCAACTCTTGCAGACCAGCGAGCTGCTGTGCAGGTCGCCGTCTCCCAGGAAGTGAAAGGCGCCAATCATGAGGGAGCGCGCAGTCGGGCACTCGCACCGCACCACAAACCTCACCACATGTATCTCAAGCGGCCGCGTCCATTTTGCTCCTCCACTTGAAGTGGCGTCGCCAGCGTTGACCAAGCTTCGCCCCGAGTGACGGGTGCCCGTGTTCCGTTTCACGGGGGCGACTGCTGTGGCGGCGGCAGTAGTGGTTGTAGTCGTCGTGGTAGACGATGCCGACGATGCTGCTTCGGTGGCGAGGTGGGCATCGAGCTTCATGCTGGTGTTGATTGGCGCCGTCACTTTACGGCCGTCGCGGATTTTGGCCTTGCGTGTGAGCAGAGGCGCGCTCCCTTCGTAGTTTTCACAGTCGAGGCATTTGCACTTGTCAGCGCAGTACACCGCCGCCTCAAAACACTCGCAATACTTTTTCAGGCACCGTGACTTCTTACAATGGCAGCCCGAGGAATGCTCTGCTTCGCCTTTGGCTCCCTTATTTCCGCTGATGGTGATCTTAGCCTGGAAAGCCTGGGCGTTTTTCTCCAAGGTTTGTTTCACGGCCTCTTGTCGCTCGGACTCGTGAGCAGCGTTGTTGGAACAGTCCTTGCAATTGCAGTCCACGCAATACTGGCTGGACGCAAAGCAGTCGCAGTAGAGCTTGAGGCACTTGCTGTTCTTGCAGTTGCAGGCCTTGCGAGGTGCAGGCCCTCCTTCGTCGGCTTTGCCGTTGGGGGGTGAGGCAGGAGGCAGGGCAAAGGTGGGGGCAGTGTACAGCTCCGATGCTTTCGCGCCATTTTGAGCTGCCACGCGGCTGTGAGCGCTGCGAGCGGAGGAGCGGTGCGATGCCGTTGGTGGAGAGTGGAGGAAGTCTTCACCTGCAGCGGCTGCAGTGGAGTGCGATGCCTTCTTTTTGTTGTGAGGCGGTTTTCCGGTGCTCGGAGGTTGAGCAGCTGCGTTGACTTTTGCGACGTTTACGTAAACCTGCCTTGGTGGCACCTCTGCGGCAGGGCTCTTCACCTTTTCATTGATAGTCTGCAGAGCCGCGCTGTAGCGGTGGCGCTCCGCGCTGTAGGATTCGCTCCCAAGGCTTGCGTCGGATTCGCATTCAAGCGAGGGTGAGACCTGCACCGAGATCCATGCCTCAGACTGCTGATCTTCGCTGCTGTGGTCACTGAAGTCCTTCGAAAGCTCCGAAGTCTTTTTGCGGAGCTCCGGCGTGATCACCGATTTGGTGCGCCGCCCTTCAAAGGAAAAAGCTGCCATATTAGGGGACATTCCGAGGATTGGGTTAGACTCGGCGCGGATTGGCGAGCGACGATATGCGCCTGGTGACGACAGCCCAATCGACCTGAATGACGAGAAAGACACGTAAGAAAAGTGAGTTTGACCAGCCAGCTGAACAAATGTTGTTCTTGAATGTTCAGGCTTACCGGTGTGCAACAAACTCGGAGGCTGAGCTTAGGCCGCGCATGCGATCTCCCGGAGTGGCTTGAGGGTGTACTGGAGTGTGCGATGAGGGCTGAAGCACAGGAGAAGCAGGCACCCGTAAAGATTCGATCACACAAAAGGCACAAATGACGCAACAAAAAGATGGCTAGAACAACTTGAATAAAAAAGATCTAGCACAGTCTATATTGCACTTACCAACGGAGAGAGCATGGTAGCAGCAAAGCTCGAGAAAGGGCTCATCTCATAGGACGCCGGCTGCAAAGGAGACCCGAAGTCGCCTAGCCCTATTAGGATTTACAAGGATGAAAAATGAGCCAACTGTGACGTACGCTACTTGTCTATGCTCTAAATGTCACACACCGAAAGCTGAAGTTGAATGCTTTTGAGGCGGTGACCACAGGCCATATGCTGCAGGCGGCGAGCTGAAACTCTCGCGGATCTGATTATACCAAAAAGGGATGGGGTGTCAAGTGGACCGAGAAGGGGTCGAACGCACGAGATATTAGAGAGCCTTACATCAGGGGTAATCTGCTGCGTGCTCTTAGTTGCGCGCGAGGGCGATAGGCTGATGAGCATTTGCGCGATATCTGAAAGTGTAGATAGGCAGAACAAGAAGGTAGGTCAGAGCATGAAAGGCATACGACTTCGATAGGGGTTGGATCTATCGTACCAGCTTTCTCTGCTGCATCATCCAGCGTGGACGCCGCCTGAAGATGAGATAAAGAGAGGAAAATAAATCAAAGCGATATAGATTCCTACTGCAGGCTAAAATGTTCTAATGCCCGATCTGAATGGCTTTGGCAGCGGTTGTGACAGAGAGAGGCGGCGACTAGCGACAATGAATGGACCAGCGTGGGCGTGTACTCACATTACTCTTTTGCGCTTTCCTCATTCTCGAATAAACCTGCAGGCGTAAGACAGCACACAGAGAATTATGTGGTTAAAATATAGGGGGTGTCAAGTCCTCAAAAGGCACAGGGATGAGCAAATAATGCTCTTGGCGCCATTCACCTTGCCGCTTTCTCTTCCTTGATCACGACGTTGCCGAACACAAATGGCAGCGAAGCGACTACACCGGTGGATTCAATCTCAAAAACAGGATCACACGTGAGTACCACCAGCCGTTTGATGCGAGAGCGAAGACCGATCTCTCCCCTGCCCGTGTTGCACCTGAACGTAGCGCACCACTAGGGTCGAAGTCGAAACACAGGGAAATGGAAACATATGAAACAAACCCGGATTTTGCGCGTGTTTCGTTTCTA
>Ga0307978_1001039_pt1 | contig 21537 bp, 21 predicted proteins | sample OrgLakmetage1056_FD_203151 | JGI IMG/M metagenome (GOLD analysis project Ga0307978, IMG submission 203151) | Saline water microbial communities from Organic Lake, Antarctica - #1056 | ecosystem: Environmental > Aquatic > Non-marine Saline and Alkaline > Saline | place: Antarctica: Organic Lake...
GCGATGATTGTGCGGACTCCACGTCGTACCGTATCGAAGATTCTACCGGTAGCGATAGACTTAACTCTCTTAGTAATATTCGTTTATCGGCCACTACGTATGGAATTTCGTTGAGTCCCAGGTAACCACGACGAAGAGTGAGGTTAGCGAATGGAGTTCGGCACTCCCAGGACAGACAATGATCCGCTTTGGCGTTCCGAGGTGGGCGTTCCGAGGTGGGCGTTCCGAGGTGCAATGACCGTGGAGCCTTGACAACTCAGTGCTACACACCAGAGATGCCAACGCACAGCAGCCTATCGCACCGATGGGTCTAGATAACTGTAGAAGTATTAGCCTCTGCAACAAGCTACACTTGGTACTGGTACAGGGATTAAACACGCATGCTAGACGAGCCCTTCATGGACTAGTTATAACTAAACTAAGCAAAATGTATCGACCTCGAAATCACTCTCCCCTCTGTTTGGATACTGCTATTCCGAGGGGGGGGGGGGGAAGCAGTTTGCTCAAGCCGTCAACGTTCCACAAAAATGCACCGAAACGGAGCCAACCTTTCTTTTTCACTAAACAGGCGCCTGGTTTTCCAAGGGAAAAAAGCCAAACATTCCTGCTCGGGTCATTCAAAAGTGCCAGCGTTTCCAATCTCGTATCATTACAAGGCACCAGCGCGGGTACCGCTGTTCCTTGCATTTTTATCCTTGCGTTCGTTTTTGTTAGTCAGCAAGCGCGCCCTTTCCCTTTCCCTCTCCATCTATACATCGCATACGATACTGCAGGTATGCAATCGTAACCATGAATGCTAGGACTCGTCTTCCGATTCGGTTCGTCCATGCATTTCGTAATAGATCTACGCGGCAGGTTGGAGACAAGAAAAGGGTGTGAGTTGGGGCCTTCTTTCCATTACCATCATCTCATCGGGCTCATCGGGGAGGGCAACTTACATCGTCAAAGGCTGACTTTACCTTCCAACTACACTTTCCATTCGAACACAAATCCGTCAGTCGTGTTCTTGGCTCGACTGGACAAGTACCGTCCAGCATACAAAAAGATCCGCCCAACGACGACGAGTCGTCTTCTGTCGTTTCTCCATCTGAAGCAGCAGTCGTCCCGGCATCACAATTGAGTTTCAAAATCTCGCGCCTGGCCATTTCCGTGGCCTTTTGCAGCGACCATTGCCCAAAAGGCTCCCATCCGTCTCGAAGTCCGTGTTGTTCAATAACAGCCTTGCGCAGTGGATGATGACACGAGCAAGCAAACATTCGTTCGACCGTCACAACGAAACGTCCATTCCTTTTGCGCACCACGGGAAAGTGAAATGGCGCATACTTTTTCTTACAAACTGGTACACCGATACTCTCACGACCTGCTCGTTCTAAGAAATCTTCACCCCATTTAACATTCACAGCTTGCATGGCTTTGCCCTGCAGCGTATCGGGCGCTGCCGACCTTGCAAACATGCTGCCGCCGTACAATTCGCCACCCGATAGTGGATAGCCACATACAAAACCCAAGGGAACCCTGTAGTCCAAACGTAATATAGAACGCTGTTGTGAGCAAGTCGTATACTACAGTATATAGAAACCTAAGAATACAATTAAAGCACACGTACCGCCCAGGGATTGCAGAGGCCTTGACGATGGATCAGTCGCTCGGTAGAATGCCGTAATCTTCGCCATAGACCTTGTGGTCCGCGACTTTCAAAGCACGCTTACGAGCAGACCGGCGGATGCCGCCAAGACTTTCTAGTACAGTTGCCTTGCGTTTGGAGCGGCGCTTCACCATGGTTCCGAATGGATGAGAGAGATGACTTTCGGCGTCTATCGTTGTCGTTGTTGTTGTTGTGAAAAAGTCCTGGCGAGACAGACGTGACCGAACTCCCTCCGTCCAAGTCCAAGCAAGGAAAGCCTGCGCGTAGACTATGATAGTGCAGTCGTTTCTACTTCTACGGATTCCTTCTGTAGAATTCTTACGTGTGGGAGACTTCGAGACTTCCACGATTCTTTGTCGCGGGCGCGCCATGAATTCTGACGCGGGCTAGCACTAACAGAGCATAGACGAAAGTCGATATTAGTTATTACACAGACTAGTCTATTCATAAAGTTGGCTATGGGTCTAATAGCTTGGGCCGTAGCCAACTCAAGCTAATATTGAAGTAGTTTGCTCCTCTAAGACTGCGGTTTTAGATTCCCTTCTTCAACTATTGCAAAGTCGGTAACGACAGTAGCGAATATATTCAGCCAGTATGTCTCGACTGACCAGTCTAGTAAAGGGGGGTGCGTCGTGGGACACCAGTCTTAGTGCTGAGACTTGATCAGCACTCTTTCAACGACACTCTGAAAGAAATACAGAGGAGTATCTCATTCAGCACGCTTCACGGCGTCGCCGACGTGCGCTGAAATACCTTCCTCCAGGAGCTGTCCGTTCGGATGCAAGAACAAGTCGCGTGGGAGACATTGATTGAGAAAGCGCGGGCCACTGATATCGTAGTACACATTGGTAATTGCCTTCAATGGAAATGGAATCGAGACGACAACCACAACGCCTTGATCATTCTCAACGGTAACGCTCGGCTCGAACATGGCAATATTGGTCAAATCCTTGGCGACTTGGTCGAGACGGCCGAGCATGGTGCCGAGATACCAAAGCGTGTCGGGTAGATCTTGATCCGTAGTCATGCAGATATTGCACTGGTGGGCGACAAAGGGCTCGAGGACGTGGCTGTAAAAATCTGCAATGAAAGCGAGGTTCTTGGAAATCTCGGGCTCACAATTGCTACAATCGACAGCATCAAAGATGACTTGACTGGAGAACCGTGTACCAGAGAGGTCACAACTAATGTGAGTCTCTATTCCTTCAACGCTGTGCCGAAAGATGAGTCCAAGTGTGGCTTCGTTTTCACACGTAATGAGTTCGAGACCAATCGGCGAAATAACATTTAAGGCTTGGTGCATCAAGGCAGCAGCTGGAATCTGGAGGAGCTCAAGACGGAGCTTGACGTTGAGATCACAAGCCTGTGAGAATTTTGCAGCGCGCAATAGGTCTTCGAGTTCCTTGACTTCGTGTTCTAGCCGCTCGACGAGTCGATTCATCACACGGAGCTCCACACGTTTTGTCGCACGAACCGAGTCTGAAGCAGCGTATAAACGTTTCTCCTCGGCTTGGAGTTGACCGGCCGTGCGTACCATCTGACGCTTGGCGATTCGGCTCAAGTTGGCCTTGATTTTTGTTTCAAACTCGTGCGCCACCATATCTTGAACACGACCCCGAAGAAGGATACCTTGGGGAAGTTCCGAAGCAGCTTTCAAAGCGTGCTCCTCTGGTACTTCGACATTGAGCGTCAAGGTGTAGTTTTCGAGCCGTCCAAGGCATTCCATCACGGCTTGCTTGACGGGCTGGATCGATTCGATGACCGCAAACAGATCGGCGTCTTGGTCCTTTGCTTTTTCCTCACGATCATCGGGAGCAGAGAGTAGTAAGAGGGAGGGTTGACAACAGGCGAAACTTCCAAAGATTGCACCGTTGTTCCACTCCTCTGGCTTGAAGTCCTCGGAACCAATGGCAGTTTTAAATGCATCCCACACATTCAAAACATTAGACTTCTACCTATTCGAAAATGGCAAAGCGTCATGTGAGTCAAGCAAAGAAAACAATCAAGATTTTGGTTGCAGCGCAGGTATGCGTACCTGTTGGATTGGACTTGCGCCGCTAGCCTGATTGACTTGACGAACATTGTCGGGAGAGCAATCTTTCGTGTCCTGTTCCGCCAAGGTTACCTCAAAGCTAGGACCAGCGTCCGGCAAACTCGCGCTGACGCGCGGCGAATACACGGACAGCGCTTCCAAACTCGGCAGGTCCAGCATGGAATCGTCAACATTACCGTCCGTGCCCATGAGATCATCCTCACTGGAGCAGTCCAGGAGACTGATTGATCCCTCGGAAGGAGAAAAGAAGGAACTGTCACGCCGTTCACGCTTGCGACTGGGTGGTGCCGGCAGCGAAAAGGTCGTGTCCCCGTCTTCGTCATTCTCGTCGTCCACGAAAAGTTCAAAAGAGTCTTCCCATTCCGCCAACACAGCCGAGTTGTTCTTTGTTTCTTGGATCATTGTCGACGACTGCTCTCGACTATCTTCAATGGGAAAGCGTTCGGCGGCAAGCTTGTCCGGCATGGGAGTCAAGGAAGCGGCCGGGTGGTCCGCTTCGAATTCGGCAACGTGCGGTAGGCCAAACTGAACGGTCGTGACGCGCGGTACCCCACCGTTTAACGGAGACGTCTTGGGTGTGGAAAACTCATCAGCAACGGATTGCGACTGCGTCATTACCGGGGAGAGTGGATGCTCAACGGCGGTTGCGACGGAACGATCCTTGCCAGCCAGCGTTTGCTTTTTGGGCCCCGCGGAAATGCTGAAAAGACAGATAAAAAAAAGCGGCGGGGTGAGTTGAAGAGTGTCTCGAATCCTTTGGAACCACACGAAGCGAGAGGCATCAGTGTCCACGTACCATCCCTTGGGTGGCAGTACACGGCTGGCCGACCAACTTGGTTGCGCCTTTAGTTTGGACGCGGTTGCGCCGTAGCAAAAGTTCCAGTAGTGCTGCTGTTTCTTGGCCGGTGACAGCTGTTGTACGTCCACATCCCAAACATGGGGCAAAACGGATCGTAGGTTGTCTTCCGACGATCGGCGACTGGTGTGAGAGGATGCGGCTGTACAGGCAGTAGTCGATACGCCGCCGGGAAATAGTTGCGAGACGGCCACCCGATTTTCGACTTGATTTTCCTTGTCCGTGGTAATCGTCAGAGATCGACGTCGCTTTTGACCATGATGGATCATGACACTACTACTACTACTACTACTGTCGTTGGATTTTCCACGTTGTACTTGCAAGGAATCGGGCACGCGGTAGGACGTGACTGGAGACGAAGGTGCGGAGAATGATGTTGACGTTGCTGCTGCGGTAGTAGCGGCAAACGCCGTCGTTGCTTCTCGCGGAGACAAGACGCTCAAATCCTTGGTACTAGCTGCAGCGACACGGTCGAGTTTGGAGCGCGGTGGCGAATAGGGAGCTTCCATGGCTACTCCTGTCACTGCAGTATCAGTATTCGTAGTAGAGTCGCAGTTGGCGGCGAGCGTCGCCAGCAAGCCCCTGTTACTGAGCGTATCGGGCAACGTGTCGGTATGTTCCTCTTGTTGCCGCGACGACGACGACGACGACATGTCGTTGTTTGTGGACGCCGTTGTTTCTAGCTGGCGAGGACGACGCGGAGTCAGGCGATGCATGGAGGCGATCTTCTTGGTGGGACGAGCTGGGGTTGGTAGTGCACGGCGGTTGCGGTTCGTCATTGTCGAACGACGCAATTTACACAGTAACCGCTGCCGATGCGCCGCGCGCCGATCGGAGTGGCAAATTTGAGGCGAAAGAGTAGTACTAAAAGTCTGAGTGTGACACTGAGCGGCACTCCTATTGAACGAAAATGGACCAATCACCAATCAACCGTCCAATGCAAGCGAGACCACACGTTATGCGATACTATGTATGAATGGAGGACTAGGAAACCCTTGGTCTCTGGTTTAGCCTGCCTCTCCCTGCACTACTGGTACTGCAGAGTCTATTTAATGCACATACCTCTGGTAGACTAGAAGACCAACAGCTGATTTCAATGAATGTGCAAATAATACGTAGATTATGTAGTAGTTAAAATAAAATGAGACAATCACCAAAATAACACCGACGAAAGCAATAACAATGTCCATCTAGACAATCTCAAGGAAGAGACCGACGCTCCTTTTTGGACCGAATCTTTTTGGGAATGGGTTGAAAATTTTGCATCTCGTCCAAGGAACATCCTGTTTTGACGCACCGAATCATGATGCGCAAGGCTTCTGCATTGTCTCCGTTCATGCAGTTCTTGACCATGGTGGCCAAGCGCTTCTTGGCGTTTTGCTGGTGCGTCTTGAAAAAGCAGCGAATGCGGTCGCGCAATCGCTTGTCGGAAAATGAATCTTCAAAGGCCCAATCCATCTTGTCGGCGGTGGATCGCATGCGCTCAACCAAGGTGTTGTTGAACTCTTGCTGGAGTTTGGACTGGCGCTGACCCGAGAGATCGTAATAGTCGGCCATGACGTCAAAGAGCACTTCTTCCAGCGCGGGATACTCGCGCCAAAAGAAGCCTTCGCAAATGGTGGTGCTGGCGGGAGGCCTGTTCAAAAGAGGCTTTTCCGACGGCTGTCGCTGCAAAGCCATGAGAAGAACGATGCGGCGTTGCAGCTCTTCGTCGGCGACGATTTCTTGGGCCGAGTCGTCGCGCAGATTGCCATTGTCTACCACAAGGGCGCGCTTGTTGGATTTCTTGCTGCTGCTGCCGGACAGATTCTGGGGGAGTGCTTTGGATTGGTGTTTCACCTTTTTCATCAAGGCTGGGTTTTTGGCAATGAGTTCGGCTGCAAGGGAGCAAGGTGAATAGGAAAGAGATGCAAGTTTGTGAGAAAGAGAGTGGAGGAATGAAGCTGTAGACAGGGGAAGAAACGGCATGCGACGATGCAGTACGTACAAGCTTCAATCATGCGTTCAAACGTCAAGGTGGTGGGGCTCTTGAGAAGGGAAAAGGCCACGGCGTCGCGCTTGGATGTGACAGGATCTTGCTTTTCTGTTGGAAAATCCTGCAGATGCTTTGTCTGTGGTACGGGCACGTCTCGGTAGTTCTGAATCGGTAGCAAGGGACGAGACACAGGAGGTGCACGAGACGAAGAACAAGGATACGCGGCGCTCTGGTGTTGGATCTGCTGGAAGCGTGTTGACGGAAGCGCGTTCTGGTTGGCACTCGGACCATGAAAGTGGCACGCATAGGCATACTCGTGAGGAGGATGCATGGAAGGCTGGTGAGTCTCGACATGGGCAGGAGCGTCGTCTTCCATCATGATGGTGTTCTCATTGTTGGTGGAGGCAGTCGTCGTCATCGCATCTTCGAAACGATGCGAAGAGTCGTACGACGACTGCTGGCGAAAGTCGGCTTGCATTTGGTTCTCCATTTCAGCGTCTCCTGCTTTCATGAACGCCATGTTGGTACTGGGAGGCATGGAGTTGCCAAAGTGCATGGAGTAGACCATGGTGGATGTGAATGTGGATGGTTCGTATCGGATAGTAGTGATGGAAAAGTAAGGAACTCCCCCCCGATCGATCGCGAGAAAGGTCGGTGCAGATTTTTAGTTTTTGATTTTGATTTTGACCGTTGCTTCGGCTCGTGTTGATTTTCAAACTGAAATCCGCCGGCCGGGCATACCTGGGATTCAATTTTCTCTCGTGTATGATGTCATCGGTGTCATCGTCATGTCAACCGAGCTCGCCCTCTTTTTGAACTTGTTGGATCGCGTTTTTGGTTGGTGACTTTCGGTTGCCCTTTTGGATGGCCCCATCTCCAAGATCCAGAGATGCCCTTATTGTCCAACCCCAACCCTCTCTATACCTTACTAGCTAGCTAGCTGTATCATGAGATTCTCAGCCCTTGTCGTTGCAGTCTGCGCCACAGCGCTCACGGCTGATGCCTTTGCACCTGTTTCTTGTACACAGAAAAGGACAAGTACAAAATTCTCCATGAGCCAGAATGAAGCTCACGAGACAAAATCCTCCAACTGGTGGGGACCGGCAACGGCTACTTTGGTCGGCTGGAGCATGGCTGCCCAGCTCGCGACTGCTTCCATTGTTCCCTTGCCTCTGGTAGATGTTGTTCAGCAAGGTACGATACGTTTCGTTACGTTACGTGCCATATAACGTCCTTCTTGGCGATGGAGAGGATACATGTATAAACAGTAAACAGTAGACTACTTGTATGTACATTCATATATACATGATCGAATCTCACCGAAACTAACTATCTTGTCGTATCCCTCACCTTTTCAATTGTCCGCAGGATCCATCATGAGTGCGCAGCCAACTACTCTGGTTGCGGGTTTTGGTGGAGCCGAAACCATGGATTTCTCGCTTCCGTCCTATGGGGAAGCCACCAAGGGAGACGTCAAGGCCAAGGGAGCGGGAAATGTTCCTTCTTTTAATCCTTTTGGAGACTTCAAGCCAGAAATCGTTTCGCAGAAAGAGTCTGCCACATCCGAACCTGCCGCCGTGATGGAGGAAAAGGTTGCCGTCGAAACAAAGAAAGCGGACGACAAGGCTGCCAAGGCAGCTACCAAGGCGGCTGCCGACGCTGAAATCAAGGCGGCTGCGGAAGCCAAAAAGGCTCAAAAGGAGGCCCGTCTCAAGGCTGAAAAGGAAAAGCAAAAAGCGGCGCAAGAAAGGGCCAAGAACGATGCCGCGCCTGCCACCAAGGCGCCCGAGGTGTCTTCTTTCAAGGCTCCCGAGATTCCTGCGTTCAAGGCGCCGGATATCAAGGCACCCGACATTAGCATACCTAGCATTCCGGATTTCAAGACGCCCGACATTAAGATGCCTAGCATGCCCGACTTTAAAGCACCGGACATGTCCAAAATGTCCTTTTCTGTTCCCAAGTTTGACATGCCCAAGATTGAAGCTCCCACGGGTGGTTACGATTTGGATATCCCCAAGATGCCCAAGAATCTCCCCAAGGTGGAAATGCCAAAGAACATGCCTGCCATGCCCAAAATTTCGAATTCGTTTGCTGGATCCGTGACTACCGACGTCGGGGCGCCTATGGCGGACCAAGATACTCGGGACGAACGTGCTCGCGGTGCTCGTGGCACCTTTTTGGCGGCGGACCAAGATGCCAAGGCCCTCGAACAGCAAGCACGTGATCTACGCGAAGTCGCTAACGGTAAGAAGAAGCTTGCCAGTCTCGCCAAGGATGAAGCGTGCAAGACGCGACCTGGTGGCAAGTTTCTCTGTCTTCGAAACCCCTTTGGTTCTGGGTTTTAAGTGGCCTCTTGCCCTGCAACTCGTAGGCAGTCAACGAGATGCAGTGCACATTACAGCTTTCCTCTTTCATTCCCAGTCCACCCTTCCACCAGAACTCCAACAACAACCCACGTTTATCACACGGTGGACAAGTCTACTTGCCGTTTCCATTCTCTCTCGAGGCTTAGTTAACACAATAGAGTCAGCACCTCGAGACAATCACACTAGACTACGTACTACTCCTGTAGTACACATTATACGAAACCACACCAGCTATTATAGCACAAGCAATGACCTGTGTCCTGTTGTATTGTACTTGCTACAGCACAAGAATGATTGCATAGTCTACTACACAGTAACGGACAGTAACTAGACACTATTCTGCTTAAAACATGTGCGTCTCGAAAAGAGGTTCCCCGTGAATGACTTCGGAAGCAAACATACCGAGAATGCCCAACATGGCGAGACGCCCGTTGGAGATTTCAACATTCAACGCACGCAATTGCTTGGACGACTGGTCGTCCAGGGCAACACCAAAGTATCCAGTTCCAAAGTCACCGGGGGCCTTGCCTTCACGCTGCTTGACAAATAGTTCGTGCGCGCCAATGAGGACCACCATTTGGACCCATCCCGCAAGAGGGACAGCTTCCAGAGCACCAAGGCCGTTGGGAATGTCGGCGAAAGAAAGACCGGCCGAAGGGCTAATGAGGCCATCAAAATGGTTGTTTTCCTGAACGAGCATACCAAGAGTGGCAGCCATGGCGATACGACCGTGCTTGACTTCGACACCACGGTAGTGTTCAAAGTTTTCTTGGACGCTTCCGTATGGGCCTTTTTTGACAAAACCGAGGGGACTGTAGCAGTGAGTAGTGAGTGATGATGGGTAGTGGAGATGTAACATGGGTGAGAAGGCGGGTTCGTCGGCATCAAAGTGCACAAAGTAAGAGCTGGACCAGCGCGGTGTATTGCGGGGTTTCCACTAGAGGTCAATCCAAAATGGCAACGATGAAAGAGAATGCAGTAGTCACCATCGTCTCCTATCCCCTAAATACCGACGTCAACGACGACGGCATCTTTTTAAACTTACTCAAAGTATCCGAGGGGAGCAAGCACACCGATTTGCTTTTCCGGGGCAATGGCCGAAAGAGCCGAAGTGGACTTTTGCTGCTGGGCTGGAGCAAAGGCCGAAGCCGCCGTAAAAATTAGTGCAAGAGTCAAGGATTGCATCATCATGGAGTATGGTGTCTGTTGAAGTACCTGTTGGAGACTAAAGTGTCGGAGGGAATGTGTGTGTGGAAGGTGCAAGGTGCCGAGTGGAGTCTGTTCGTTCGTTCGTTCGTTTCCAAAGGCGCAAAACTGATTCGCTCGCGATCAAAACTGAGGCAACTTCAACCGAGACTGAGTTTTTGATATCAGTCCCGTAATGCCGCAAACAACGTCATTCTTTTGAAGGTACGACATAGCTACGACATGTCGTTTCTGACTCACTCGACCAAAGAACAAGAAGAAGGCGCTCGACGCTTTCGAGGTGGTGTGACAGGCTGACAATGGCACAATAAGTTCTTTGCCATTGACGAAAGCCCTTTTGGTACCACAGTCGTCTAGCTAACTAGCAATTACCATCATGACGACAAGCGCGCTGTTTCGCTTGTGCAGAACTCGTCGTCTTCCTTTGACGAGCCATCGGAGACTACTGTCGGCAACATCCTCCAGCACCAGCACGATTGACCATGATACGCGTCGTACACCACAGCCGTTGCCGCAGCACATACCTCCTCCTTCTACCTTTTGGCCGCGATCTCTCTGGAACTTGAAGACTCCCAAGGAAGGCAGTGGCTTTGATAACTTCATTCCCAAGGATGGTCCCAAAAAGGAGAAGAAGGAAGAAGAGAAGGAAGGGACAACCGAAGAATCAAAAGCTCCGAAAAAAGGAGACGCAGAGAAGAAGGATGAATCGTGGTCTTCTGGCTTGGGATCCTTTCGATCTCACTTTGACAACAAGAGTGGATCCGGTGGTGGAGGAGGCAGCGGCGGTGGAAGCAGCAACAACAGCAACATGTTCAATCTTGGAACGCTTGTTCTGTTGTCGCTCGCGTACGCTTTCTTGTCATCCCGAGACGATCAAGACGAAACCTCTACATCGCCCGAATCCGGCAGTCGTGAAATCTCCTGGCACGACTTTTTGCAGCTCTTGGAGAATCAAGACGTTGGTAAGATTGTGGTACGACAAGTGGGACAAACGGCGGCTGTTTACTTAAAGGCCAGTAGCAACGGCTTGACGGGTACCACTGCTGTGGCCTCCTTACCCGGCCGACCTCGTCCGTCGTACCAAGAACTGCGGCGTCAAGCTGAAAGCGGTGGTTACCAAGGCGGAGAACCCGCTCACGATGGTTTTCACGATCAGCGACAGGATCAGCTGGAGGGGCTCGATATGAATCCTGTCACCACGTCCAACCGCATGGCGCGCCACCAGGTTCCCCTCTTTTATCGATTGCAAATCGGATCCATTGACTCCTTTGAACGCAAGCTGGACGAGGCGCAACGTGCTCTAGGAAGAGATTCAGCCGTGGACGTGCCAGTTCAGTACATTAGTGAGAACACACTAGCCAACGAAGCTGTCAAGGCATTGCCTGGACTGGTGTTGGCGGCTGTCATGTACGGCATGCTACGTTTTGCCGCGGGTGGAGCCGGTGGCGGAGCCGGAGGTGGTCGCGGAGGCGTGGGTGGCATTTTTCAGATTGGCAAGTCGACTGCCAAAAAAATTACCAAGGAAGACGTGTCGATCAACTTTTCTCACGTGGCTGGTTGCGACGAAGCCAAGAAGGAAATTATGGAGTTTGTCGATTTCTTGAAGGATTCAAGTCGGTTCACCAAGTTGGGAGCCAAAATTCCCAAGGGTGCCCTCCTGTGTGGACCTCCCGGTACTGGAAAGACTTTGCTGGCCAAGGCGGTTGCCGGTGAAGCTGGGGTTCCGTTCTACAGCATTTCGGGTTCTGACTTTATCGAAATGTTTGTGGGTGTCGGTCCCAGTCGCGTCCGTGATCTTTTCAAGGAAGCACGTGAGAATGCGCCGTGCATTATCTTTATTGATGAGATTGATGCCGTTGGAAAGCAGCGTGGTCGGGGTGGAATGGGAGGCAATGATGAACGTGAGAATACGTTGAATCAGTTGCTGGTGGAAATGGATGGATTCTCGCCCTCAACTGGAGTAGTCGTCTTGGCGGGTACTAACCGCGTGGATGTCCTCGACCAAGCCTTGACGCGACCGGGACGTTTCGATCGACAGATAACTGTGGATAAACCCGACTTGAAGGGACGCCAGGATATCTTCAAGGTACACTTGGCCGGCATCAAACTCGACAAGGACATGGATGATATTTCGGGCCGATTAGCTGGGCTAACACCGGGCTTTGCCGGTGCTGACATTGCCAATATGTGCAACGAAGCTGCAATCGTCGCAGCACGCCGATCAGGAGAGACTGTAACAGTTGAAGACTTTGAAAAAGCTGCGGATCGTATTGTCGGTGGATTGGAAAGTAACAAGATCATGTCGAAGGAAGAACGAAGCATCGTCGCTCACCACGAAGCTGGCCACGCCGTGGCAGGTTGGTTCTTGGAGCATGCGGATCCTTTGATGAAAGTTACAATCATTCCGCGAACCAGCGGTGCCTTGGGCTTTGCACAGTACTTGCCAAAGGAGGTATATTTGCGAACACAAAATCAAATTATGGATATCGTCTGCATGGCTCTCGCAGGCCGCGCATCAGAAGAAATATTTTTCGGACGAGTGACAACAGGTGCTTCGGACGACTTGAAGCGGGTAACAGAAATTGTTTACAGTACTATTCAGCTGTACGGAATGAACAGTCGGCTCGGGCAACTATCTTTCCCGAAAGACCCCAATGCAATGTGGGAGGACCGTCCGTATTCTGAAAAGACTGCCAAAGCCATGGACGAAGAGGCCCGATTAATTGTGGATGCAGCGTACGCGCGAACACTCAATTTGTTAAAAGAGAAAAAGTCCGAGCTGGAACAAGTTGCAGCCATGTTGCTCGAGAAAGAGACCATTACACACGACGATGTCGTGGACCTTATCGGTGCTCGCCCCTTTGTGGCAGACCCGGCGTACGAACAGTTCATTAGCCGACGCAAAAAAGATCACGAGGAGCGCGGAGATGTCACTCCAGAAGAGGCGCAAGACGCTTCTACAGAGGAACCTGTTTCTATGACTCCTGGGTTGGCGTACAGAAATATAGTATAATACGAAAGCCTTTACATTTATGGGCTTTTATCTCTTCTTAGATTTTACGAGGTATAGTGCTTCAACCTTGAAACGCATAATGAAGAAGTACGAAACTGCACGCTTGTACGAGAACAACGTCTCTCCAGCCAGGGCACATTCTCGTTCGGTCGAGCACAAGTTGCGATATTTGTCCTGCGGGTAGGTAGGGATCCTTATGTACCCTATGTGTCTACCATGTGATCTGGAGTGTTCCTCCATGCACACTCAACAATAGTCGATTTAGTAAGTTCGCCGGTAGCTTTCCAAATGTCGAGAGAGACACGATCGGATGGCAAACTTGTGCAAATGGAGGGCAATACTCACGTCGTTCCAGGACTCTATGATTGTGAAATCTTATCGTGAATCCTTTGGACCCAAGCCAAACAATTGCAGACCGGATCGTTTGCGCAAACCCATGCCGGACTCTTTGTTGTACTTCTCGTCCTCGGAAAGAGAACTGTTGGTATCCAAGAACGGGGGTGACGCTGGCGGAGTCTCAATGGTCCCATTACCAACACGACCACCACTCTTGGATGTATCAGTCGTGCTCTGGCCCGTCGTGGAAGACTCTTCCGTGACTACCGGTGGCTGTGGCTGCGGCTGTGTCTTGGTGGGAGAGAGAGTACCAGCTCGAACTTGAACTTGAATGGGGTTGCCATCCTTGTCACGGCGTGGTTTGATCATGCCTTGAAAGAAGTTACCCACTAATACAGGAAAGTCCTCTCCAGCGTTTCGGGCGAGCTCCCTCTGACTCTTCGAGAGCGTTTCATTCATAATCATAATGTGTTCGGCGAGGTTCGGTTGATGAGCAAAGGCATTCATTCCAGCTACGATACCATTCGCAATTGCATCTTGAACTAACGGGTGATTCAAGACAGCAGCAACAAAGGTGGCTACACAGCTAACGCTCCCTGTAAAGGTAGCTTGCAGGATCCTGCTTACAAAGCTCCCCATGGTCATGTTGAAATAATGAGGTGGCCTAATGATGCCGTTGACTTCGACGAACTGAGACGACGACGTCAGAATCATCAATCAATCGACGCACCTCTTCTCGCGCTTTTTTTATTACAAAATTGCGAACCCAAAAATTGATTGATCCCGCTTCCCTATTCGGGTTGGGACATCACGCTCTGGATGCGTGCTTGGTTTCGCTTGCAGATAGGTATCGTCGGGACCAAACTGTATGGTGACCATGGGAACGGCTCCCACGTGGTTCATAGCAAGCATGTTCCAGCTTACGAGCTTCTTACAAAAAAAACAGAGGCCGGAACTTGCAGAGAGCGGCGTGGGCCACGATGGAGGAGCAGATATGGATCTTCGGGATCAACAGTATGGTACCTGGACAAACGGCCACTCGTCCGCGGCCATATTCACATGCAGGAGCGATCTTCATCTGGTGGTATCTGTATCTGGTCGTATCACCTAATTCGTGCCGACGTTCGACAAAATTCATCATACGGTACTGTATCTCCAGCGGTTTGCTGCTGACTATAATGAATACTGGTGATGCCGTGATCGTGATCCCGTTTGCCCTCTCTCTCTCTTTGCGCGCCTTTTTGGTACAGAACAGCTGTATAAGTAATATCAGAGATTCGTGAGAGATTCATTTATTACTTAGCTGTTCTGAGTACCGCGAACAAGGACGTGCAAACTTCCAGCAGCCTCGTGGAAAAAAACACAAAGTGCCAAACACATCATGGGGTTCTCTGACCACCGTTCTCACTTTCTTGCACTTTGTACTTTCCCCTTACCCCTTTTATCTCTATATCATGCCCGTCAAGTGTGCCATCAATGGTTTTGGACGTATCGGACGTCTCGTCTTTCGATACGCCTGGGAAGACCCCGAGATCGAGATTGTTCACGTGAACGATCTATGCAGTTGTGAGAGTGCCGCCTATCTCGCCAAGTACGACAGTGTGCACGGAACTTGGAACAAGACTGTCGAGGCTGCTGACGATGGAAAATCGTTCTGTGTCGACGATGCCACCGTGACATTTACTCAGGAGACCGACTTTACGGCCATTGACTTCAAGGCCATGGGTGTCGACATGGTCATGGAATGTACCGGACAGTTCCTTACGGTCGCCGCTCTTCAGCCATACTTTGACAAGTGCGGCATCAAGCAGGTCGTCGTGTCGGCCCCCGTCAAGGAGGCAGGTGCCTTAAATGTCGTCTTGGGTTGCAATCACGAAAAGCTGTCCAAGGAGACAACTCTAGTGACCAACGCATCGTGTACCACCAACTGCATCGCTCCCGTTGTCAAGACTATCCAGGAGAATTTTGGCATTGTACATGGCTGCATCACTACCATTCATGATGTGACCGGTACCCAGACTCTTGTTGACATGCCCAACCACAAAAAGAGTGATCTACGTCGAGCCCGCTCGGGAATGGTGGTAAGTACACGAGTATACCGGATATTGCATCTCATCTATCCCTCAACCGATTCTCACATATTTGTGTTTCGCGTTTCTTCATATTCGATAGAACCTCTGCCCGACATCCACCGGTAGCGCGACGGCCATCGTGGAGATTTACCCCGAACTCAAGGGGAAACTCAATGGACTTGCTGTTCGTGTCCCTTTGCTCAACGCTAGTTTGACTGATTGCGTCTTTGAAGTAAAGAAGCCTGTGACCAGAGAAGAAGTTAACGCAGCCTTGAAAAAGGCCAGTGAGAGCGGTCCTTTGGCTGGAATCATGGGTTACGAAACCAAGCCTCTCGTCTCGACGGATTACACCAACGACACACGCAGTTGCATTATCGATGCCCTTTCGACGCAGGTAATAGATGGAACGCTGATTAAGATCTACGCCTGGTACGACAATGAGTGTGGCTACTCCAAGCGCATGGCAGAACTCTGCAACATTGTGGCTGCCATGAACATTACGGGCAAGAAACCTTCGTTCAAGTATGAATAGAGTTGGCAACTCGTTGCTGCACAAGTGACGAGAGGCTACGTACACGAAACGTGATGTTCGAATTTGCATGAGATAGGTATCTATTGAAACATCGAATCTGTCTTGATGAGTGCATTCCTTTAGGATTCAGCTTAGCTTATTATAGACGCCTAGCATTGCCGCAGTTGGAGTCCCACGTCGTTAGCTCGACCTTCGCCATGGTCAATAGCACTTAGGCTTCTCGCGCCTCTTTTTAAGAGAAACTACTGTAGGAATACCGGTGTAACGTTATTTTTCTTCATACAGTATCTTTTCCATATCTTTTGACACTCTCACAACTCACAATAGCGAACCTCAATTCTCTTGAGAGCACCTCTTGAAACCTGGCGAGCAACAAGAAGACCTACCCTCCTAAATGGTGACCCACTATCCCTTGAGGAGTAAGGATCTGCCGCCGCGCAAGAGGGTCCCACCGAAAAGATTGGTCGTGGATGATTTTACAGATGGCATCAACCAGCCAAAATCGAAAAAAGTCGCCTGCACCACAGAGGCAAGCAGCAGTGTCTGGGGAGCTCCAACAACTAAAGTGGCTGGCAGCTGGCCAGCCTTTGGCGGAGTTCCGACACCGACTGGAAGCAGCTGGGGGGCTTCAGCAAGTCAAGTAACGCCAGGACAGCCTGACGGCGCAACGGGAAACAACTGGCTTGGTACAACCAGTTCTCCAAGTAGCCATGTCTGGGGAATTCCAACAACCGAAGTGGCTGGCAGCTGGTCAGCCTTTGGTGGAGTTCCGGCATTGACTGGAACCAGCTGGGGGGCTTCAGCAAGTGGAGTGACCCCAGGGCAGCACCACGGCGCAACAGGAAACAACTGGCTTGGTACTGCCAGTACTACTCCTGGCACGTTGTTATCCTTCCCCACAGCACCAAAGAAAACGACAAAGACTGTATCCTCTCGAGCAGTTTACGGTACAGGTAAAATCGATGTCTACCGTGAAATCGAAGACAACCATTGTTACATGAACTACAAGTGGGGTAACCTCGTGAAGATGCGGGAAATCCAGCTTTCTTCAAAAACATCTCTACTCGACAAATGCATTGAAGAAGATGGAAAGACTTCCTGGTTAATCGCCGCCAAGCTTGACAACGAGGATAGCAACAGAAAAGGAAGTCATTCATCTAAGTGGAGTGCTGACATTGTCAAGGCGTACTACCTCGAGATGCCTGGTAATAGTATTGAACGAGAACTCAGCAATATCGCAGACTTTTCCGCTCTGTCTCCAAGCCATGTAGCATCAAGATTGGAGCTTTTGACGAGTCCAGCGAGATGCTCGGCCAATTCCTATGGAGAGAAGCAACCTTACACTTTCATGTGCGAGTCTTCAGAGCTAAAAGAGACGGACGAAAAAGCGAACATGGGCTGTGGGTTTATTCCTCCAAAACTTTTGGAAGAGCTACTTGGGAATGGGAATGATGCGCACATGGCTGCTGCAGTACAGGTCCGCCTCTTTTCACCTTCGCTGGGAATTTTCAAAGGGCTTCTAATGAAAAAGCACGGAATCAAGCAGATTCAGTTGCCCCCGTCGATGAAAAAGGTCAATGGATCTCAAAATGGGGCAGCACGTCGAAACGAAAAGAACTACCTGCTATTTAATAATGTTTTCCCTTCGAAAAAGAATAAGATGCTTGGTCGATTTCTCAATCCGAACCTGGACGATCCACCTCCATCTTCGGAAAAAGATTTGGAAAATGGGGGGCCCTCCCTGGGAAAAATGGTTGAACCCCTGTTGCTGGGTTCTGGAGTTCCAGCGGAAGTACTTCGCACTTACCAAGAAGGGTGTGGCCAATTTCGGGGACGAAAGCATGCTTGGTGCCTTGGTGTTGCTGATCCAACAGATAGCCTTCCCGAAGGCAGCGTCTTTGTGAGTGGTAGAGGAATTGGTCAAGTGTCACGAAAGGTTTTTGTAACCAGAAATCCGTGCACACAGAAAGATGACGGAGTTGTATTGACAGATATCAGCACTATGCCCGTGGGAATGACCAATGAAGATTGGATGCTGCTAAGTGGATTGCACTTTGGTATCATCGTATTTGCTGCACCATCCAGTCCTGGTGCAAGAGCTCTTCCAAGCCAGATTGCGGGCGGAGACCTAGACGGTGACTTGTATTTTGTCCTGTGGGATGAAGACATTCTATCGTATCTCCCCCCTCCCAGCAGTGATACTTCTGTTGCCAGCGCTGATGTTATGGAACAAGAACACAGCTCTCCCGAGGACAATGACTGCGATAGCGATAGCGATAGCAATGTCGATGAGCTTCTCGGAAGTGTTTTCCAAGTGACAAGAAACGGCAAGTCTTGTGAGGTGTACGTTTTTGATCGCCGAGGAGATGCATACATGGTCAATGTTGGAGACGAAAATCTCGAACTCTCACGTGCTCAGCTTACCGAGATGACGGCCGGACTTGAGCAAGTGGTTGAAGTTCTTGACCATTGTCGCATGAAGAGTGGACATGTACAAGTTAGCTTGAAATCAATTCCGTCAGAAGGCAAAACTACAGAATATTGGTCGAATCTGAAATTTGAAAAGAAAGAAATTCCAGTCATGTTGGCAAAGTACGCCAAAGCTAAGAATCTGCTTCAGGAGAAAGACTGGGCGTGGGCCAATAAATACATTAAGGATGTGGGAGTGGTGAAGATCGTGGGGCATCGAAAATGCAAAGGCAAGTCAATTCAAGTAGAGGTGTTGTGGACTGATAAAACAGAGACGTGGGAAGAAATAACTGAAATGAAAGAAAGCGGCCATTCAGATGCACTTGTTTCATACGCTCGGGAAAATCAGCTCCTTCGTACGGGAGGCTGGAAGTGGGTCACGAAGGATTGGTTCGATACCGCACAAACAACCCTCGTAGACGCATTGCGTCTTCTGGAAATCAGCCAACTTACGAAAGCTCTTAGCAAGGCCCACACGGACAGGGGAGACATAAATGAGAGCGACTCAATGGTCCTTGGGCTTGCCTACAAGGATTCTCTTAACATTTGCAAGCATGGCGGGAAGGTGACTCTCCCTTTCCACTTGCGTAACAAAATCAAAAACAAAAAGCTGCACAAGTATATACAAATTACGTAAACGGTAGAAGGAGGATTCGCTGGTTTTAAATTGAATGTCTGAATTGAAATTACACAAAGTTCCACAATGAGTGGCACAATAAACATAAACAGGTATGAATTAATTAAATAGTTTATTAACACGTCCGAATGCCTACAGTATTATGGGTAGAACATGGTTGCCCCACATGTTGGCCAAAATGGCAAGTACAAGGCCGGCCGAGGTGACTTTATTTAGTTGACAATTGTAGGCGGCCGCAAGGCAACAGTCCGCGACTGCTGGCACTCGGTCCGGTACTTGGCGCAGAGCTAGAGGCGCTGCTCAAGCTGGGGCCGGCACCCGGGCCAGCGGAAGGCGAGCTACTGGTACTGGGTTCGGCGCTAGGGGCGGAATTTGGCGAACTGCTGGCACTCGGCCCAGCAATTGGCGCAGAGCTAGGGGCGCTGCTCAAGCTGGGGCCGAAACTCGGTTCAGCGCTCGCGCTGGGCTCGGCACTGCTGCTAGGGCCGGCGCTCGGCTCCGCGCTCGAGCTGAGTTCCGATCTCACGCTGGGCCCGCACTCTGCAACGAGTTCGGGGCGCTGCTGGCACTCGGGCCAGCGGAAGGCGAGCTACTGGCACTGGGTCCGGCGCTAGGGTCGGAACTGAGCGAAATGCTGGCACTCGTCCAGTAGCTCCCGGAGGAGCTCGGGCGACTGCTGGCACTCGGCCCGGCACTTGGCGCAGAGCCAGAGGCGCTACTCAAGCAGGGGCTGGCACTCGGGCCAGCGGAAGGCGAGCTACTGGTACTGGGTCCGGCGCTAGGGGCAGAACTTGGCAAACTGATGGCACTTGGCCCGCTGCTCAGGGAGGAGCTCGGGCGACTACTGGCACTCGGTCCAGCAGCTAGGGGCGCTGCTAACACTCGGGCCGGCACTCGGGACAGCGGAAGGCGAGCTACTGGCACTGGGTCCTGCGCTAGGGGCAGAATTGGGCGAGCTGATGACACTCGGCCCGCTGCTCAGATAGGAGCTCGGGCGACTGCTGGCACTCGGTCCGGCACTTGGCGCAGAGCTAGGGGCGCTGCTCAAGCTGGGGGCGAAACTCGAGCTAGCGGAAGGCGAGCTACTGGCACTGCGTCCTCCGGCGGTCGGGGGGAACTGCTGGGTGAACTACTGGCACTCGGCCCGCTGCTCAAGGAGGAACTCGGGCGACTGCTGGCACTCGGTCCGGCGCTTGGCGCAGAGCTAGGGGCGGACCGACTCTCGAGCCAGCGGAAGGCGAGCTACTGGGTCCGGCGCTAGGGGTAGACCTGGGCGAACTGCTGGCATTCGGCCTTACATTCGAGTGAACCCAGTTGCAAGCTCCCGCCAAGTCTGGATAGACGAGGCAGGTTGCTGCAGCACACGAGAAAGACCAAAGCGACGCCCCAACTCCCCATCCAGTTCGCTGCTGCAGGTGTTGGAACAACGACCGTAGCTTAGCCACACGGCCGGCTCACCAAGCGCGCGAAGCGAGCACTCTCACGAGACTTGTGTTCTTGGGTTTCAAGGTCGCAAAAGGCAGACCAGGCCGCAAGGCAACAGTCTGCGACTCTTCCACTCGAGCGATCCCAGCAGCAAGCCCACACCAAGTCTGGATAGACGAGGCGAGTTGCTGCAACACACGAGAAAGCCCAAAGTGAAACCCTGACTCCCCATCCAGTTCGCTGCTCCAGGGGTCGGCATCGCAGAAGCAGACAAAACAGAACAGAAGAACAACGACCGTGGCTAAGCCACACGGCCAGCCCACCAAGCGCGCAGCGGGCACTCTGACGTAAAACTTTACGTTTACAGTACGATATCCTGCTCAATACCGCCATGCGCTTTACCATCCGGAGAAGTAGTATGGGCGTTATAGACGTGCACTTTCGCGTCGGATGCGATATTTCCACACCGGGTGCTAGCCCACCAGTGTGCTGGTATCCTCGGTAGAAGTATAGACGAGCATAAAGAGGGATTCTTCCGTCACGTAGCCATGTGCGTCGGTTGGTCGTTGCATTTTCGTCGCTAATATTGGTTGTGCGTTCATCTCTCTCATCACCTCTCTCTCTGTGATCTTTCGGGCCTTGCAGGTGCCGGTGTTTCGCGTGTATGAGTCTAGCTACAGAACAATGTAGCGCTGTTGTATGATAGCCATGTCCTAGTCATCCCTCGGACCAAAGAGTCGTCAGCCTACATTACACAGAGAGTAGACTATGATGTGATGAGCGGTGGTAGTGTTGAGAATCCGATATTGGAGAAAGTTCGATCTGGAGGTAGCGGACAGACGTTCGCGTTACCGACCAAGAAAAAAGTGTCCGAACAGATGGAGGTCGCATCTGTTCCGACGTATGCGTCAGTTCTTAAAAAGGGCCTCAAATTGGCACCAGTGACTGTTCA
>Ga0307978_1001046_pt1 | contig 21494 bp, 18 predicted proteins | sample OrgLakmetage1056_FD_203151 | JGI IMG/M metagenome (GOLD analysis project Ga0307978, IMG submission 203151) | Saline water microbial communities from Organic Lake, Antarctica - #1056 | ecosystem: Environmental > Aquatic > Non-marine Saline and Alkaline > Saline | place: Antarctica: Organic Lake...
GGGTGGTCAATGTTGATTGGTGGGGAAAGTGGGAAATCTTGCCCCTGATTCGTAAAAGTCTCCTATACACCTCCTCATGTAGACCTTTTATCATATTCGGGGCAAGATTTCCCACCTTTCCCACCTTTCCTTTCCCACCTTTTCTTTCTTTCCTTTCTTTCCTTTCTTTCTTTAGAATATATTCTATATTCTCTTCCCTAATGATAAAAAAAATAATGATGATGATAATAATAAAAACCTACATATACTTCTTACAACAAAGTCCGCAAATTTATCAGTAAGATAACTTAATGAGAACCTACATATTACTTCTTACGACCCTTCACCCTTCACCTCATAAACTATTAAGTAATATCTGACAAATAACATATAAAGAAAATATATCAGTAATATATAATGAAAACTCACAACGAACGTCAACTAGAAAAGTTTTTGAAGTTAAAACAAAAATATGGCGATTTTGTTCGAGTCGATAATGTCTGTGTGTTTAGGGGAAAATCGAAGACAGTTTGTGTAAATATTGATTTACATTTAATTGAACCTCACCAAAGTAGATTATAGGATGCATAAGCGGGACTATACGGTTCGGCATCTTTCCATTTTTTGTTTCGTTTCAAAAACTTTTGTCTCCTTTCCTCGTCTCTATGTTTAGTAAAATCTTGATAGAGAGATGAACCGAAATGGATTCTCTTGTCAGTATATGGATCTATCAACATATACTTTTTATTCTTTCGAGTCGAAAAGTAGATTTGAACCTCGTCTCCATACAAGTTCTTTGCTCGTTTTAACACCATATCTGGGTCGCTAACTTCATATATATTCATATATATTATACAAGAGTTTATTTTCAAAAACTTTTGTCTGTGTATAATATATATGTACATTCTATCCATAGTTCGCCACGATATCAATCACGGAGAAATGGATATATTCCTGCCAATGAAAGTACCTACAAGGTCTATGTGCGAAATAGCATTCACAGATGCGGTGAACGAAGACAAACAATGTTTATCGAGAGACTACGAAGATGATGAATTTGTAGAGAATAATTTTGAATATAAACACAGAATAGATGAACTCGACGGATTGCTTCATATCAATAAGCGTCGTACAACCGATTAATCATAAAAAAACAACCGATTAATGTCGTCCAAAATACAAAAAATCATAAACTGCTCGTCTAGAGTAAGTTCATACATATAAATTAGAGTTACATTTTAATTCTAATTTATAATTCAATTAAAAAATACGGCGAAGATGAATGGAAGAGTCGTCCCCAAGAAATTTGAAGTTTGGTAAATTACCTACACCACTCGATATAGATTGGTATAAATACGTCCCCGTTTCAGCGGTTGTCCCGCCAATCGTTACTTCTTCAAAGACGGGCTCTGCCAAAGTCACATAAGAGAGTGCTGAATCTTCGGTATTGTATGTATTATTAGAGCCACTTCCCGCTCTGCTAACCAATACATTGACTATACCCTTTTTATTCCCAATATGACTCCTAGCACCACCGCTGTATAGACCACATCCCGACGCTTGAAGTTCGTAAGACCCAGCATCAAGTCGTGAATTAATACTGAGAGGAGCTTTATACACGCCGACAATATCTCCACTCTCGGATGACGCAATGGAACTACGATTTATTTCAACTCCGTCTTTTAACAATATAAGATGACACGCTCCCAATGCGGAATATCCAATCACTGGTCCAGCGGAAACACCAGCATCTGAAAATCCACTTTCTGTGAAGCATTGAAATTGAACTTGGGCATTAAATATGGATCCATCTTTGCCGGAAGCTATGTCAAATGTATCTAAAGTAAAAGTAGTTAAAGAACTTTCAATAACATTTCCGCTAGTCGTGTTTGTGTTGGTTAGTAACGTATCATTCCACGTAAAGTCATCGCTCCATTCCATAGATTTAAAAGTGGAAGAAAAATCTGAAGTGTCACTTCCGGTAAAGTCTGTGGGTTCAGAAACACCATCAAATTCGGATGCTCCCATAACCAAATTAAACTCGCCTACATTATCATTAATATAAATTGGTTTATTGATGTAATATTTACCCGCTGTGTAGTTAGATGTCGTAGGAGTAGTCGACACGAAGGAATTCGTTACGTCTAAAACAATTTCTTGGGTGGTACTATCTTGGTCAGTATAATTCAAGGCAAACTTCTCGTGAACATTCGACAAAGGAAAATACGCTTGATCTGTTTTAAATTCAAAAGCAATCTCTCCTGTAATTAAATAAAAACCTGATTCAAGCATACTATCGTATTTTGCTACTTCTAAAGTGGTAGTTCCTGTATGTTCGTTTGTGTCTTCAACCATTTCATATTCAACCAATTTACCTCCATCAATACACCCATCACGAAGCGTTTTTAAAGTTCTCATATATACTAAGTTAAGATAAAAAAAAGTGTTACGTGTTTATAAATCCTTGCTAAAAGTCAATTTTCGTTGTGTGAGAACCAGTTGCGGGTATGATTTCATAATAGTAGTCCATCTACTTTTGACATTTTTCAACTTTTCAATTTGTTTCTTGTCAAGTCCTAAATAAGAGTCCAACAAGTATTTTGAAGATTTCCCCCCCATCGCATTCATAAAAAAGGTTACACTATGCGATTCGGTCAAAATAAGTTTGGTAGCTTTGCCGTTACAAGCCGTATGCGTCGTGTAAACCACACTCGTTCCAGTGTGCCTTCCTGTTGTGAGTGCTTTGTCTAATATTTCATACACTTTCTTTAAAATCGGTTTGCTTGATATACAATCAACGTCGTCGAATATGAGTAAACTATCTTTAAAATCGTCGATTGAAAATTGTTCTCCAACAAAGTCATCATCGTGTATTTTAAACCGCTTCACTTTCTTTATTTTGTCCAATACCGCATCATCACCAACCGACGAAAATAACATAACCTCATTTCTCGGATGCTTTTTTATGTATTGTTTTATGTATTCGGCACTATAATACGATTTTCCGCTTCCACTAGCACCAGTTATATACAATATGTCTCGTTCTTTGTTACTAGCAACTTGCTGAAATGATTGGTGTGGTTCTAAATCAATTGTGGTATATCCGTTACGAACTTCGCCATCCAGCTCCGGATCGGATAAATAAACAATTTGTTCCTTCTTTGTATTCCTTTTATCGATAATTTTAGCAATAGGATTACCAACGGATTCGAAATTCAACATTATATAAAGATTAGATTTAATTTTTATATGATTCTATGAAAAGTAATATAAACCTAACTAAAATAATCCAATATCTATGATTGAAATAACCAAAATAATGAATTACTTAAAAAGAACTAATCCGAAACTATTTTACGAGATAAAACAACTACAATACATCAAACAAGTTTAAAGTCCTTTTTGTGAAATGAATCGTTTGGCTTGTTCGTTGATGTTTTTTTTCAGCGTTCTAATTTGTCTCCTTAATAATGGTTTCATTTCGTTCTTCTTTTTCTTTTTACTTATTTCTTCTAAATCGTTCACTACTGGAAAAGCGGATATAGTTTCTTTAAGAAGTTGTAGACTTTCACGTATTTCTGTTAAATTAAACTTTGAACTATCCAACACCAACAACATCGTCTCTAAATCACTCTTACATCGGTATATGAGACCATTGGGTGAGTTAAAATATTCGAGCAAAAGTTCTTGTTTCTGTGGTTCTTCGTTTTTAAGTTTTAACAAACTAAACATTCGTTTTAATGCTTTCATATAATTTCCGTCTCGAACTTCCATGGCGTATTCATTTTTAATATTTTCAACGATTTCTTCTAGAGTCATAATAGACATATTTGGTTCTCCATCTAAATAAATGTTGTATACTTCTGTAATCTCAACAAATCGACCCGATACTAAAGCCACAATGTCCATTTTTATCATCGACTTATGTCGTAACGCTTCCGCAAAACTCACACCTTGATTATTATTGTTCTTGATTTCTTCATACGTCCAGCGTAACGAAACACCATTTTTTTCACCACATTTAAAGTCTGTAATGACTACATTGTCTGACCGCTTTACCACTTCAAATACGCTCTTAAAATGGTTATAAATCATTGTATCGCTTTTACCACTAACGTTTTCAAATAAGTCATAATCCGAATAATAGATTGATTTTTTGATAGACGCTGAACCTACTACATTCACTTTGGATTCGAGAGACATTAGTTTGCCGATACTGGCTACCACATTATTGTATTCTTTCATTATATAATATACCATAAAATAATAAAGGGCTATGGTTCATTTGGGTTTAAATTAATAGATGATCGGTCATCGATGGTTGAACCCATATTCTGAATGAGGTTGTTTAATTCGCTATATTTCTTTTGGAGTCGCTTGAATATGACATCATACTTAGATATTTCAGGTGAAGCAGACGATACACTGAAGTTCTCTTTTATGGTTTGAGCGTCGCCTTTAAGTGCTTCTTGTAATTCACTATCGATTTCAATCGTCCATTGTGATAGTTTACTTTTAAATGTATTGTATAATGATTCAGTAAGTGGTGTCATTTGTTGAAGAAGATTCGCAATGGTTGAGTCGGATTGGCTTAGTGTCTTATATATGATATTTTGTTGAGCAACATCAGGTGACCCTAATTTTAGAGCCATTTGTTGGTTTTTGATAAAATCAAGGTTTTCTTTCAGTGTTGCTTTATATTTACTGCCTCTTACTGCACCAGCAAACTTATTGCTCCATACATCAAGAGCAATTTCAATTAGAAAACGTCGTTCCATTAGGTCGGGTACTTTATTCATCTCTTCCACTTCTGCCTCCATTATACTTTTCAAGTCTGTTAGCCCCTTCTCAAGACTTACAGATAGTTGGTTTTTAACTGCTTCTTTAGTATCAACATTATCCAGTTTGTATTGTGTATATTCGGCCTCAAGTTGTTGTTTCAAGAACGACTGATCCCCTTGTTGTAGTGTTGTCTTTACTTGTAGTTGATTTGCTAAACCATAAAGATTGTTGAAATCGCTCAACCATTTAGACGAACCAGTGTCTTGACCGGATTTGATTCTCGCTATTGTCTCGTCAGGTGTTTTTTTCAATTCTTTCATACCTAAACGCTCAAACCGTTTAGCGACTTCAAACACGCTATTTCCATCCAAACTATACACAGAAGTCATATATATTTAGGCGTATATTTTATTTTCATAATATATAATGAAACAATTTACAGAAAACACATTGAATAAATCGCAATATGCTGACGCTATTAATTACTTTGTCACCAACTTTGATTTAGAGTCAGCATTCCCACATTGTAAAATCGTCAAATACGCTAATCTTGAAAAATATCAACATATTTACGATTTACTCCCAAATCGAATAGATTTTTGCTTTATATTGACCGAATCCAAATACAATCAAGGTCATTGGACTGCTTTAATTAGGAACGATAACAAATTCGAATATTTTGATAGTTATTCCGACAGCCCTAAATCAATACTTGACTTCATCCCAAATTATATGAACAAACAATTGGGCAACAACTGGTCCGAGGATTTAGGAAAAATTATCAAAAGTATAAAACCAACAGACAAGTTTATGTATAACAAAACCGCACTACAACAAGAAATGGAAGGCATCAACACGTGTGGACGTTGGTGTATCCTTCGTGTTGCTACTTTTCTAAAAGAAACTATGGACAACAAGCAATTTGTCTCTTATATCAAGAAGCAACAACGAAAGGTAAAACGACCGCTCGATGAAGTTATAACAATGTTGGTCTAATTTTTTTATATAGGATAATATATATAATGTCACGATGGGAATACGTGTATCTGAATTGTCTTATAAATAATATAGATAGTAACAGCGACTTTAACCACGAACCGCACCTTGTGTTCAATGAAGACAGAACTTCTCCGCTAATTACCAATTGTGAAAACTACGATATGAGCATTGCCAACTTTAAAGTGGATTTGAAGACATTGCCAGTGTTTATTCCAACGATAAAATACTCCGAGGATGATACGAATGAAAGCATTCGTAACCGAACAATATACAGTATCACCCTCGAATATGGTGGTTACGCTTCTACTGCTCACGTTTACTTTGAACCCCAAGACAAAACCAACGGAACAACGCCTCCAAGGTTCAAGGGTGGATATGCTGATTATCGTTCAGGGTATTACAATCTGTACAACTATGAGTTTTTTTTCGTGTTAGTCAACGAAGCGGTGAAACAAGCATTTATTGGTCTTCAAAAAACTCTACTGGAGTTTGGTCAATCAAAGGATATAGGGACAGATATGCCTTATTTCATTTTTGATAAAGATACTGGTTTAGTGTTTTTAAATGCTCCCGAATTGACATTTAACGATGACACCCCCGGCGATGTAGTCAATATTTACTTAAATAAACCGCTTTATAGACTCTTCAATTCGCTACCATTTACACACGAACTAACTACATTTGAGACTATGACCACAAAGGTTACCGCAAATGCTTATAAAATAAAAATGAGTGACTTCGGCAATGTCGCCGAGAACCAAGTCTTTCCTCCACAATCCGACGGAACTATAGCATCGGTAAAGGTCAACTATATATCGGTTCTTCAAGATTACTCTACTCTCGATACTTGGTCACCAGTAGAGTCTATTGTGGTGACCTCAAATACGATACCCGTTCAAAGTAGCAACACATCCGCAAACCATAGTTTTCAAAACGGGTCTGAAACCATAAGCGGTTCTAGCAACATCGTCGAACTTGAACTCTCAGATTTTAAGGCAGGGACACCTATCCCCGGGGTCATTTACGAACCATCTTACCCACGATGGATTAATATGCGAAACCAAAGCGAATTATCCAATATCAATATTGAAATGTATTACCGAAGTAAATTAGACGGCTCACTAATCCCAATCACTATATCGTCGGGTGGAACATTTAGTATAAAATTGGTATTTAGAAAGTTAATGTAGAAGAAGTTTAATCGCTAATTGCTATTTTTTTTATCTTTCTACAATATATAATGTCTAGCGAACTTTCTACCTTTCTAGTCCAAGATCCACGTATCAGCCGTATCACCAGCGATGTTCAAGTTGCGGTGAAAGATGGTCCTGCTTCGTGTGTGGTCCAAGGCTACCCTACTAACTCGAACAGCTCGTCCACTACCCTTTTCAATGTCAATGTCCCAAGCGAAAACACTCTTGTAGACCGCAACCTTCGTGTCCAAGGTACGATCCAATGTGTTATGGAATTAACTGTAGGCACAACTGAGATTAATGTCGATACTTTACAAATTGTACCATCTGCTTTTCCCTTAAATCAAGCACTTCAATCGGCATCTCTTACCCTTAACAATGCTAAAGTCTCGGTTCAATCGGCGGATATTCTCAACGTTATAACGAAACAATACCATCAACGATTTTTAAGCAAACACATCCAAACTACTCCATCTATGGTAGACAAATATTACGCCAAAGCGGTCGATGCTATGTCGGAGAACAAACCCTCGGCGTGGGGTGCTGGTGTTGAATCTGCCGAAAAAGACAGCGACACCGCTGGTCGTGCCGACTCTAGCATCAGTTACGTTGTCTACACAAGTGCTGGTGTTGCGGTTGCCTCAGGAACTAACTTGGCTGTCGCTACAACCTATTATGTAGAAATCTCTCTTGATGTGAATGAACCCATATTAGGAATGCCAACTCTTGAATTTAAAGAAGAAGAGTCGTCTTATTTAGGCATTAACAACCTCGAACTTGTGCTTCAATACAATGACTTTAAGAATGTATTTAATGTAAACAAAGAACTCGTATTGTCTTTCTCGAGTGGAGTTAAATTTGGAACTCAGGCGTCCACTCTTTTCTTGAAAGATGACGCCCGACTTATGACTCGGTATATTAGTCTTCATCCATCCCAATATGCAAAACTCAATGCTAAAAATATCCTTCCATATGACGAATTTGTAGCCTACAAAACAACCCTTTCTCTTCCGTCGGATGGTGTAGGTGTAAATGGGGCTATGACGAACGTCATTTCTATGCGTCAAGTGCCTGACAAGATTTACCTTGTGGTACGCCCTCAATATCGGTCACAAAAAGCATATTGGTCAAATAACCTCAGCTACCCAATCTCTCAAGTTAATATCACTTTCAACAACAAAGCGGGACTTCTATCTGAAATGGATGCTTATTCGCTTTACCAAATGTCTCGCCGTAATGGTTCTCAACAAACTTGGAATGAGTTCCGTGGCGTGGTTCGATCTGGGAACGGAGGGAAATTCACTTCTTTAGGAAGTATTATCGTCATCGATCCGGTCCGTGATTTAGGATTGAGCGATATGCTTTCGAGTTCTAGTCTTGGACAATTTGGTTTCCAAGCGATTGTGACTACAGAACCAATGGAAGGTATTGCTAACTCGGCCTTAGCCAATATTGAACTTTGTGTTCTTGCGAACTATGGTGGTGTAATGATTACTGAAAGGGGATCGAGTGCGACGATGAGTGGATTACTCACCAAATCAGAAGTATTAGAAGCGAAAGAAAAAGGAACTTCCAAAATTGATTATGAAGATGTGGAAGCTATGTCGGGCGGTAATCTTATGAAGAAAGGCGTGACCGCTCTCGGCGATGTGCTAAAACGCAACAAAGGAGCAATCGGTAAAGGAGTTGCCTCAGCGGTAGAGTCGGCTATTGGTGGAGCAAAAACGTCGTCGTATTCAACGTCTGGCGGTTCTCGGCTCTCCAAATATATGTAAGCATTTAGTCTCCAACACATTTTTTTTATCTCAATAGATATTATATGGAGTATACGAATGTTGTGTCTAGTCCACTTGTAGGAATTTCAGGTGGTAAATTAGACAAAGAAGTAGTGAGAAAAGTGGTTGAACATCTACCGCTAACCTCAGCCAACAAAAAACGATTGAAGAAACTTGAAGCATTACATGGTGCTGGTTTTTGGTCTGATTTTGGAACTGGGTTTAAACAAGGAATCAATGACGGATTAGATGTAGCAGGTAAAGTCGCCGATGTTGGTATGAAGGTAGCCCCTTTAATCGCAATGGCTGGTTCAGGTAAAAAATCTGAACTAGACAAAGCAAAAGAATCACTTAAGAAGTATGTCAATCGAGAACGAAAAACAATGCCATCTAAAAAACATTTAGCTCTTCTTGAGAAAGAAGGTATCATAAGTCAGAAGTCTGAAGGTGGTAACGTCTTTAAAGATATTGGTAAAGGTGTTTCGTCGGCCGTAAAAACCACACGCAAAGCGGTCAAAAATCCCGCTGTAAAAGGTGCTATTATGACTGGTACATCGTTGGTTGCTCCTGAACTTGCTCCTCTTGCTGGATTAGCACTTTCCGCAGCTGGAAAACCAAAAAAACAACCCAGTGCATGGATTCAGTTTGTTTTAGAATTTGCTAAACAAAACGGATTAAAATACGGAGACGCTCTAAAAAAAGCCGGTCCTGCTTATCGAAAAATGAAAGGCGGTTCATACCATATGGCAGTCTAATCGAATAATATATTACTAACGGTAATGTATTATTTTTTAGTATCATTTCTTAATATAATTATTCAAAGCTGTGTCTACACTGGTTGACATATCTGCTGTGTCTTCTTTCAAATTTTTCATCATAGAACCGTATTTAGAAGTTAAGTAAATATTGCGTAACATCGAAGAGCTAATATTTTTACCGAATATTCTGTTTAATATTTTCGTAACTTCGCCAGACTTTTCAATTGGATCGCCATCTATATGAACTAAAAAATGGACGTTATACTTCTTATTTTTCAGTTTGTTTTTCTGCGGATGATGTTTTAGGTAATTATTGATTACACTCATCATGTCGTCTTCTATGTCAATTACAACCGAGTTATATTTGTGATCAGTCTTATAGTTGTTAAAAATGAATTGTTTATTCTTTACATCCAAATAGTTAAACTCTGTATCCGTCATATCATTCGATATTTTCATCAAACAATAGTCAATATTCCGCCGAGGTGGTTGTAGAACGTATAGAGACAAAATGAGATGATGAAGCATTTGCGTGTATTCTTTCTTGTTGGTTATTTTTTTACTGACTTTTAATGATTTCAATTTATCTTCAATTTCTGTTTGCGACATCCAGTTTTCTTTTTGTGTCTCTGTTTTTTCTGTTCTAACTTTTAGGTCATTGTTCATTTTACTAAGCAATTCATAATATTGTTGGTAAAGGGGTTCATTTGTATTCTTTAGAACAACACAAGCTGAAATGATAAAACTACGTTGAGTTGTTGGTTTGTAGTCGTCAATAATGCTTAATACGTGCTTCATATTCTTTAAAAAGTTCAAATGGGTAACCTCCTTTCCATCATTCATTTTAGTCAAGTTTCTAGCGTATAGTTTTTGGCTAGACTCAGAAATTGGTTTGTCTCGTTGTTCGAATATAGATTTCAAAAAGGAGTTCATATATATTATTGTTAGATTTTAATTTATTAGATTTTAAATTAATAGCTACAAATAAATAACTCCTAATATATATATGCCAACGCCAACAAATCAAGTATTATACGATAAGGTAAAAGAGGATGTTATGAATAGATACAAAAAGCCATCTGCTTACGCTTCGGGAGCAATAGTGAAAGAATACAAGAAACGTGGTGGTAAATATAAAGAAGATGGCGAAGAAAGAGACCTTGAACGCTGGTTTCTCGAAGAATGGAAGAACGTAGCGAAACCAAATCAATATCCAGTTTTAAGACCTACCAAGAAGATTAGTAAAGAGACCCCATTGACACTAGATGAAATACCTAAATCTGTTTTAAATAAACAAGTAAAACTTAAACAAAAAATAAAAGGAGACAAAAACCTTCCTGAGTTTAAAGGAGGAAGCCTAAAGACAAATGAACTGAAGAATTTTCTTGAAGCTAGTTATTTAGAACCAGCACCTAACAAAATAAACGATTATACTTTAGACACAAAGTTATCAAACCTTTATGGTAAGGTATACACTAACTCTAAAATGAAGAAGGTTATTGTTTCGTTTCGTGGTACAAAAGAAGCGTCAGACTGGACAAATAACGCAGTCTTTGCGTTGGATTCAAATGCTTATAAATTAACCAACCGATATAAGACCGCTAAGAAGATGGTTGAATCGGCAAGGAAGAAATACAAAGGATGGCAATTTGAAATTATTGGACACAGTCAAGGCGGATTGTTAGTGAATACATTATGTAGCAAAAAAGATAAGGATTGTATAAGTTTAAATCCCGCTTACAAAAATGCGTCATTGAAAGACAATGAATACATCATTAGAAGCAGTGGTGACGTTGTCTCTACTTTATCAGCCCCCAAGAAATTTTTAAACTCAATCTTGTACCCCAACTGGACTAAAAACCATCTAATCACGATACCAGCGAAAACCAACAACCCATTGACCGAACATAAAATCGATATTTTAGACAGATTAGATCCAAACAAGAAAATAGGAAGGGGTGGAAGCAAAGCCACTGAAACGTGTTCGTGTGAGAAAAAGAGAGAACTAAAAAAGTATAGATTGAATGTTTGCTTGTCAACTATTTGAGCAAGACGCCGACAAAGATGCTGGGGTTTAAAAAATTGTTAGTTTTTTAATTCAATAAATCTAAATATTACCGAAAAGAAATATGTAGATTATCATATTTTAAGAAAATTTATAAATTTTCATTGGAGGGAATACCTACATTTATTTTATTGAGATAATCTATATTTTTCATGGTGGTAATGTTTAGATTTCGGCATTGTTTCTGTAAAATTATATGTCGAATTATATATATATGGCTTCGTTTACGCAACTTTTAAAATCGAGACAAATAGTCAACACAACAAATATAGATATTAACGCTGAAACAATTGATCGTATTATCAGTGATATCAGTAATATAGATACATTGACGTCCACGCATACAGGTCAAATCGGCTCGAACTCTAGTGATATCGGTAATTTAGAAACATTGACGTCCACGCATACAGGTCAAATCGGCTCGAACTCCAGTGATATAAATGATTTACAAATATTGACGTCCACACATACAGGTCAAATCGGCTCGAACTCCAGTGATATAAATGATTTAGAAATATTAACGTCCACGCATACAAGCGATATAGGAAAAAAACAAGATAAGTTAATAGCCGGTACAAAGATATCGATTGATGAGACAACTAATGTAATTTCGTCTACAACTGAAAAAGGGGACATAGGAGAAACTGGTCCACAAGGTATACAAGGCGAAACTGGTCCGACTGGTCCGACTGGTGCTGATGGTGCTGATGGGGCTGATGGTGCTGATGGGGCTGATGGGGCTGATGGTGCTACTGGTCCGCAAGGTATACAAGGCGAAACTGGTCCGCAAGGTATACAAGGCGAAACTGGTGCTGATGGTGCTGATGGTGCTGATGGGGTTGATGGTGCTACTGGTCCACAAGGTATACAAGGCGAAACTGGTCCGACTGGTCCGACTGGAGCTGATGGAGCTGATGGAGCTGATGGAGCTGATGGTGCTACTGGTCCGACTGGTGCTGATGGAGCTGATGGAATTGACGGTGCTGTTGGTGCTACTGGTGCTGTTGGTGCTACTGGTGCTACTGGTCCTCAAGGTCCGACTGGTGCTACTGGTGCTGATGGAATTGACGGTGCTGACGGTGCTGTTGGTGCTACTGGTGCTACTGGTGCTACTGGTGCTACTGGTGCTACTGGTCCACAAGGTATACAAGGCGAAACTGGTCCGCAAGGTATACAAGGCGAAACTGGTGCTGATGGAATTGACGGTGTTGATGGTGCTACTGGTGCTACTGGTGCTACTGGTCCACAAGGTATACAAGGCGAAACTGGTCCGCAAGGTATACAAGGCGAAACTGGTGCTGATGGAATTGACGGTGTTGATGGTGCTACTGGTGCTACTGGTGCTACTGGTCCACAAGGTGCTGATGGTGTTGATGGTGCTACTGGTCCACAAGGTATACAAGGCGAAACTGGTCCTGCTGGTGTTGATGGTGTTGATGGTGCTACTGGTCCACAAGGTATACAAGGCGAAACTGGTCCTGCTGGTGTTGATGGTGTTGATGGTGCTACTGGTGCTACTGGTGCTGATGGCGTTGATGGTGCTACTGGTCCACAAGGTCCGCAAGGAGAGACTGGTGCTACTGGTCCGCAAGGTCCTGCTGGGGCCGATGGAGTTGATGGGGCTGATGGTGCTGTTGGTGCTACTGGTGCTACTGGTCCGCAAGGTGCTACTGGTCCGCAAGGTCCGGCTGGTGCTGATGGTGTTGATGGTGTTGATGGAGGTGGTTCATCATTAGAAGCTGGAGCCAATATCGACATTACTGATGGCATAATATCAGTTACAGGAATCACAAATGGAACAATTGGCAACGAAGCAACAAATATATTTTATGCGGTAACAACCGATGCGATAACAATTGGGTACACAAATTCTTTTATCAATCCTTTTGATAATCTTGTTAAAACGAACACAGATTTGTTTAATTTTACTGATGATTCCAAAGTTACCATTTTAAAGAGTGGTAATTATAAAGTTGAATTTATGTGTGGATTTTACAACGTATCCACAACTAGATCAAATATAAGAGTAGGGTGTCACATAAATGGAACATATGATGAAACGTTTGGAGGACAACCAAGTTGTTACTTAAGACATTCAGATTTCGCACGTTATGGGTCTTGTTCTAATTCTTTATATTTTTCTCTCAATGCTAATGATACGATAGAATTAGAAAGCAGTGTAGACTTCGAGACCGACATTGGTTTTTATTCCAATTTCAATTCTTCTATTCAACTAATACGTGGAAGCAATATACTAATCACGTATTTAGACCAAAGTGGTTTACAAGGTGCTGATGGTGCTGATGGTGCTACTGGTCCGCAAGGCATACAAGGTATTCAAGGTGAAACTGGTGGAGAAAAAGGAGATACCGGTGCTACTGGTCCTGCGGGTGCTGATGGAGTTGATGGTGCTGTTGGTCCACAAGGTCCTGCTGGTGCGGTTGGTGCTACTGGTGCTGTTGGTCCACAAGGTCCTGCTGGTGCTGATGGAGTTGATGGAGTTGATGGTGCGGATGGTGGTATAGCAACAACTCTTGGGTATGCTTCACATTTATATGAAGAATTTGGAATATTTACATCATCCATAACAAGTTTAACACATACATTTGAGAACACTTTCAATGTCAATGGAGGAACTCTTATTTTTACTTTTGAAACAACCGCATTTAAACCAAACGGTGGGACATCTACAATTACATATCAAATATTAACCGCCAATAATGAAATAAGACACGTGTGTAATCATTCATTTACATTTACAACACAACATCATAGGAACTTTCTACCAAAAACATGCGTAGTTCCTGATTTAATTGAAGGTGAGTATAAAGTTCGAATAGTCAGAGAAGACATTTATTTTAGAGTAGATGCAGATTGTTATGTTGGTGGAATCGTACAAGAATTACCAAGATTATTAAATGAAACAATCCTCGTTTATACGCCTACTACAAACCCAATATTAAAAAATGCTGTAGCTTATTTTATAGATAATACACAATTATTACCGGATGGGATAAACTCCAACAAAAAAAGTGTAAATTCAATAAGTAATTGGGATGTTTCTGGTCTTACAAATTTTTCTAATGCATTTTATGTTGATTATTTTGATTTTAATTCAGATATATCCCAATGGAATATGAGCAACGCCACTAGCACTTCTGCTATGTTTTTTTTATGTCAATCTTTTAATCAAAACATAGGAAATTGGGACATGTCAAAGAACGAAAATATGATGGTTATGTTTGCACAAGCTAATTCATTTAATCAAGATATAAGCAATTGGAATACGAGTAATGTAACAACCACAAACGGTATGTTTTATAATGCTTTTCAATTTAATCAAAATATAGGAAGTTGGAATTTGTCAAAAGTTACAAATATGAGAAGTATGTTTCAAGGTGCTACATCGTTCAATGGAAACATATTAAGTTGGGATACATCAAATGTCACTGAGATGGCGTATATGTTCAGCGGTTGTACAGATTTTTTACAAGATATACGAGTATGGAATGTGAGTAGTGTTCAGGTGAATTATCCGGGCGGTGGTTTTACTGGTATGTTTGAAGGTTGTACTCGAATGTTAAACGCATTTCCAGAATTAGCAACATCAGAGGGCATAGTAGAATGGTTTGCTTCAAGTGATGGAGGAACGTTTCTTAGTTAAGTTGTCTTTTTTTATATTGAATATATATATATGGCGTCTTTCAGACAACTTTTAACGTCGAGACAAACAGATAATACAGAAAATATTGAAGAAAATACCGCCAATATTGAGAGCTTGTTCATTACGACCACCGAACATATTGGAACATTAGCAAGTCATCAAACACAAATAGACACAAACGACAACGACATATTGGCATTACAAGGGAGGTTAGACACTGAAGAACCGAAGACATTCGCTTTACAATTACTTACAGCCAATCACACAAGTCAAATAGAGTCGAATGATGGTGACATATTGGCATTACAAGGGAGGTTAGACACTGAAGAACCGAAGACATTCGCTTTACAATTACTTACAGCCAATCACACAAGTCAAATAGAGTCGAATGATGGTGACATATTGGCATTACAAGGGAGGTTGGACGCAGAAGAACCAAAAACATCTGCTTTACAATTGCTTACAGCAAGTCATACTAGTCAAATAGAGTCGAATGATGGTGACATTTTAGCATTACAAAATCAAAAACAAGAGAATCTAAATACAGAATCCGATATAAGTATGAATAATTTGTCTCTAGAAAATGATTTACACATTAAGGGAGATTTAACTTTAGATGGTTCGTTTAATATCAATAATCTTATGTACAATAACACCACTATAAATAATGAAATCATTATATCTACACAATTAGATATTTCCAATCAAGGATTCGGTCCAGCGTTAAAAGTAAGTCAGTATGGAAATGGTGACACGAACCCAGTCGCCTTATTTGATGCAGGAAATGAAGGAGATGCTTTATTGATTGACTCGGTTGGAGACGTAATCATATATAAAAATTTGGCGGTTGGTGAAAGAAGTGTAAACCACGCATTCACACAAATAGACAATTTGGAATTACTCACTCAAAGCCATACAATTCAAATCGAGTCTAACGACGAGGACATCTTATCATTACAGGGTAGGTTGGACGCTGAGGAACCGAAGACATCTGCTTTACAAGAGCTAACTCAAAGCCATACAAGTCAAATAGAGTCGAATGATGGTGACATATTGGCATTACAGGGTAGGTTGAACACTGAAGAACCGAAGACATCTGCTTTACAAGAGCTAACTCAAAGCCATACAAGTCAAATAGAGTCGAATGATGGTGACATATTGGCATTACAAGGAAGATTGGACACAGAAGAACCGAAGACATCTGCTTTACAATTGCTTACAGCAAGTCATACTAGTCAAATAGAGTCGAATGATGGTGACATTTTAGCATTACAAGGAAGGTTGGATACAGAAGAACCGAAGACATCCGCTTTACAATTATTAACCGCAAGTCACACAAGTCAAATAGGGGCTAACGATGATGATATATTGGCTTTACAGGGTAGGTTGGACGCTGAAGAACCGAAGACATCCGCTTTACAATTACTTACAGCCAATCACACAATTCAAATAGAGTCTAACGACGACGATATATTAGCATTACAAGGAAGGTTGGATACAGAAGAACCGAAGACATCCGCTTTACAATTATTAACCGCAAGTCATACAAGTCAAATCGAGTCTAACGACGACGATATATTGGCATTACAGGGCGAAGTTAGTGGAAATACCAGTTCTATATCCGCTTTAGAAGAATCCAAACAAGACAACTTGACAGCAGGAACACATATAAATATTATCAACAATATCATAAGTGCAGAGTTTCCAGATGGCGAATATTCTAACACATTTTATGTCAATGATAATGAAGCAGGATTAAGTGGCTCGATACAACAAACACTCGACCTTATGGCACAACAAGAAGCCGTCGTATTGAAAATATCAGCGGGTTCGTATGGGATTGAAGATGTCGTAATAGACAATAAACGAAATATTGGAATACTTTGTCCATTGGTTGGAAATAGAACTATCACAGAATTAGCTGGAACAAAAACTTTAACCATAAGTAACTCTGAACGTGTACGATTAACTGGGTTACAAGTAAACGGGATGACTACTATTTCGGGGGATTTATTGAAACACTACTTTCATGGTATTAATTTAAATGGTGGTTTAACGATTAGCGGAGGTGGTTCAATTCCTTTTAAAGAATGGATGATCATAAGTGATAGCGACATTATGTCTCTCAATGTCAGTAACTTCACAGGGATTTTATACCTATATCGTTGTAATTTTTCAAATGCCTCTACTTTTATATTGAACCCATCGTTTTCGTATCAACAGATCGTTATGATTGATTGTCAAGGAATTCCTGATGATGTAACTTCGTTCAACGCCACAACGGGGTCTTATTTGCCGATTGGTTTAACTGGGTTCTATAGAAATGGAAATCAAACCATAGCGAATTTGTCTGAGCGTTATTATACTCGTAATGAAACCCCGTCACAATTGAACGAACTAACCAGTAAAGATTATGTAGATAGACAACTGAATACGAAACAAGATGTTATTGAGGATGGGGATTTAAATATTTCGAATATTGCTGAATTACAAACTTCATTAAACGCAAAACAAGATGTTATCGCAGAAGGTGATTTAAATATTTCGAATATTGCTGAATTACAAACTTCATTAAACGCAAAACAAGATGTAATTGTGGATGGTGGTTTATCTATTGCTAAAACGGCTAACTTACAAACTTCATTAAACGCAAAACAAGATGTAATTCCGGTAGGTGGTTTAACTATCGCCAAGACGGCAAATCTACAAACTTCATTAAACGCAAAACAAGATGTAATTGTGGATGGCGGTTTATCTATTTCTAAAACGGCTAACTTACAGAGTTCATTAAACGCAAAACAAAATGTTATTCAAAATGGTGGGTTGTCTATTGCGAAAACAGCAAATCTACAGACTTCATTAGACGCAAAACAAGACGTATTGACGGCGGGAAATAATATCACGATTGATGTAAATAATGTCATTTCTTCGAGTGTAGACCAAGGCTCTCAAGGCGAACAAGGCATTCAAGGCGAAACTGGTCCTGCGGGTGCTGATGGCGTTGATGGTGTTGATGGTGTTGATGGTGCTACTGGTCCGCAAGGTATACAAGGCGAAACCGGTCCTGCTGGTGCTGATGGAGTTGGTTCATCATTAGAAGCTGGAGCCAATATCGACATTACTGATGGGATAATATCAGTTACAGGAATCACAAATGGAACAATTGACAACGAAGCAACAAATATATTTTATGCGGTAACAACCGATGCGTTAACAATTGGGGATACAACTTCTTTTATCAATCCTTTTGATAATCGGGTTAAAACGAACACAGATTTGTTTAATTTAACGGATGATTCCAAAGTTACCATTTTAAAGAGTGGTAATTATAAAGTTGAATTTATGTGTGGATTTTTTAACGTATCAAAAGGTAGAGCAAATATAAGAGTAGGGTGTCGCATAAATGGAATATATGATAAAACGTTTGGAGGACAACCAAGTTGTTACTTAAGAGATCAGGCATATGTACGTTATGGGTCTTGTTCTAATTCTTTATATTTTTCTCTCAATGCTAATGATACGATAGAGTTAGAAAGCAACTTAAACCTTGGGGACGAGATCGGATTTGATTCCAATTTTGATTCTGCTTTTCAACTATTACGTGGAAGCAATATACTAATCACGTATTTGGATCAAACTGGCCCACAAGGAGATACTGGTGCTACTGGTGCTGATGGTATTGATGGAATTGACGGTGCTACTGGTGCTACTGGTCCGCAAGGTATACAAGGTGAAACTGGTGCTGATGGTGCTGATGGTGCTGATGGTGCTGATGGTGCTACTGGTCCGACTGGTCCGACTGGTGTTGATGGTGCTGATGGTGCTACTGGTCCACAAGGTATACAAGGCGAAACCGGTCCGCAAGGTATACAAGGGGAAACTGGTGCTGATGGTGCTGATGGTGCTATTGGTCCGACTGGTCCGGCTGGTGCTGATGGTGAAGTTACCCTAGCCCAATTGAACACAAAACAAGACGTCTTGACGGCGGGGAATAATATCACGATTGATGTAAATAATGTCATTTCTTCGAGTGGTGGTGAGGGTGGTGGAGGAATAACCCAACAAGAACTGGACGATGGACTGGAGACGAAACAAGACATTCTGACCGCAGGGGCAAATATATCTATTGTAGGTTCAACTATTAATTCAGGAAGCAGTGCGTATTTTCTCTGTTTTTTGAACCTTAATTATACAAACTTGATATTAGGTGATTATGCGAGATTTCCAGCAATTTCGTTCCAAAAACCTAATACAGGAACAATGGTTGAGCAACATCGTGGACATGCATATACCATACAAGAAACCGGATTATATTTGATTGGATACTCACTAACCATGTTGAATCAGGGAGGAACAACAGCAATACAAATTGTATATGTAAGAAATGGGGTTGAAAAAAGTATAACATACAATGGTATAACTATACCAACGTCTGAAAATAGAAGTATTATTTTTCCATTAGAAGCAGGTGACCTTATAGCTGTGAAATATAAATCAGGAAACGCAGGTTATCTAACGCTTTATGGAACACCGTCTACAGAAAATATACAGACAAATATGTATGGATACAGAATCGCATAAAAACCATTCCAATTTAGAATAATATTTATATATAATATGGAAAAAGACAAATTATCTATAATCGTTCAAGACCTTAAATCAAAACGAGATGCCTTGTCGTTGGCACACGAACAACTTAAAAAAGACAGCGATGACTGGAATAAATGTATCATCGTTTTGTCTCTCGTTACGGGAATGTTTGAATCTATGAAAATACAAATGGGATGGCAAAGTGATGCGGTCGCATTAGTTCCAATAGCTTTATCGTCCGTCATTGCGTCCGTATCGGCACTCATTAAGTTTAAGAAGTTTCCTGAACAAATGGAGGTCATTTTACAATCTCAAATGCTTTTAACGCATACACTCAACAACGCCCGAAACCAATCCGAAATGAACCCACAATTACATAAGGAATACAACAATGCTTTAGAAAAGTTAGAAATTAGTATATATCCCGATGTACGTCGAAAATATCTGAAAATATCGCACAATAACCTGATATCTATTGTGAAACAAGAAGTGAAGTTTTTCGATTTGCTTCAAAAAGCAAAGAATGGAGAACCTATGTCAGCCAACAGCAGTTTGTCGTCGAACGAAAACATAATACGAACGGACGAATATGAACTTTAGGTATATGGTGTAAAATCGCTCACAATATTGACCATAATATTGCGAACCATATCCGCCGTGACATTAAGGGGGATTATAGACAGATAAAAAGGACCTCCTTACTCATATTTTTTGAGAGGGTAGTTGCTTATCAATAATTCCTTGCGGTCTTTTGAATTTTGCCAAGGCGTTTTTACCTTCCAAGGCTTGATATTGAATCCCTTGAATAATCTGCGTATATAGGGACTATCGTTTATTGTCATCAAAAAAATACTTTTGACACCTTTAAGTAGGGACGCCAACCTTTCGAAATTGAAGTCAGTATCTTCCGCATAACCGAAGTCTTTATTTGTATTCTCATAAGGTGGGTCTAAAAAGAAAAATGTATCAGGACTATCATATTTATCAATGATCTCTCCATAGTCTTTATTTGTAATTCGTGCATCTTTTACAATATCTTTCCAGCGTGTAAGACATCGTTTCAGTTTGTTAAACGGATTATTATCTTTGTAAATATTCTTGCTTTCTTTCACGGGTATTCCACCGAACCCATAACAAGTTCGTATTATCTCACGGATTATCTTTATTTCGTTCGTGTTCGGTTTTCTATCCCAAAATGCTTTTATTTTTGGAAGAGAGTCCAAATCTTTACGATATTTGTCTAAATCCACCGACGTGTTTTTGATTAGATTGTATCCTTTTACTACACATTTGTCTAAATCATTCAATATAGTTTCTTGTGCCTTTTCCTTGTTGTAAAATATTGCTCCTGAACCAACAAATAACTCAATATATCTTTTGTGAGGAGGTATAAATGGAATGATAACCTTTCGGTGTAAATATTTATTACCTTGACGACAAAAAGGAGGTCTTAACGTTGGTTCTCGCATAGCTACCCCTCCTGATAATGTTTCCATATTTATAGTATACCCTTCAAGTTCATTAAGGGGCATTATAGTATAGACTGATAAAAAAGACCTCCTTTATTTAGGAAAAATCCCAACTTTCCGAAAAATAAAATCTAAACATATATTATAATGTTCGACAACCTACCAAAGAAATATTTGATTTATATGATATGCTGTAATGTAACCAACAAAAAATACATTG
>Ga0307978_1001049_pt1 | contig 21441 bp, 25 predicted proteins | sample OrgLakmetage1056_FD_203151 | JGI IMG/M metagenome (GOLD analysis project Ga0307978, IMG submission 203151) | Saline water microbial communities from Organic Lake, Antarctica - #1056 | ecosystem: Environmental > Aquatic > Non-marine Saline and Alkaline > Saline | place: Antarctica: Organic Lake...
TCTTATCTTCAGTAGACTCATGTTTTGTAATATCAAAGTACTCTAAGATACCTTCTGGCAATAAATAACTAACTAAATCTAAACTCAAATTCTATTATTTTATAAGGCTAAGATAAACGAATCCCCCCTAAAATAACTCTTGACCCTGATTCTCTTCCGTTTTTTGAACTTCCAACACCTTTCTTATGTGCCATTATGTTGCTAGTTTAAACATTTTTTTTTATATCTTTAATGAGAAAATCGTTTTTTAAGACCACTGCATGTTTTTTGCAAGAGACAAACTTATATTTGAGTTATCAAAATATCTCGAGAAAATTTTTGATGCAATTAAAAACTTTGTTTAACTTTAAAATTTGAATTATGGATTTAGAAAAATTAAATGTCGCTGAGCTAAATGCTCAAGAAACACAAGAAACTGAAGGGGGTATAGGGATTTTAGCAACAATTGCTGCAGGATTAATTATAAGTGCTGGTGTAGAAATCATCCAAGATTGGGATAATTTCAAAGCAGGATTAAATGGGGAACCAGAAAGATAATAATAAAGATAAATGATTTAATTATGAATAATATTATAGAATTGAATTCTAATCAACTAACAGATATTAATGGAGGAGATGGTTTCGCTCATGATGCAGGAACTTTTCTAAGATTGCTTTGGCAAGTTGAAACACGAGATTATATAGGTGCGTCATCCACATGGATAAATTGGTAAAAACCTTCAATAATTTATAAATAGCCGATTAGAAATTAAAACTAATCGGTTTAAAATATTAAAATGAACAAGATTAAATTATCTGATACATCACAAATACTTATAATTATTCCAGTTATTTTTTTAACATTATTTTTTTTAAAACGTTGGGATGTATTTAAATCTTGGTTGTTTGATATTTTTAAAATGTTTATTTAGAAGTTGACATGATCTATTCAGTCTCAATGTTGAATATAAGACTTCAAAAAACTGATGTCATGATGTCTTAAATAAAGGTCTTGACCCAAATTATCATTAATGTAACTAATAATTTAAAAGTACTATCGTCCGATAAAGGTTAAAAAAAATAGTTATACGCTTCAATGTCAATAAAACACTTGTTTATATGACGGACTAGTTGGACACGAACCTTCTTTATAGAACTATATAGAATGAAAAAAACACTGAATTATCTTTATTACATTGCTTTTATCATAGTATTTTTAGTGCTTATAGATACAATACTTACAAGTGATATTGATTACGGCTCAACTTGGAAAGCTATGCAAGCAGGGTTTAAAGATGGACAAGATGCTAATCCACTATAATTAATTTAAAATTATGAAAACATTTGAAAATATCACAGAATTAAGTATTAGCGAATTACTTAAAATAGATGGTGGCTATAAAGTACCTAGCGGAAGCGCTTTTTACGACGCTGTTTACGCAATCTTATGCTGTAGGTTTTGCATCAGATTGTTTAAAACTATCAATGTCTATTTCAGGGTCTCTCTTTGGCAGGACTTGGTAGTAAGGAAAAGTTTTTCAAAGCAGAAGCTATAAAAATTTGTAGCTTTTTCTTTATATGTTATTTTAGATATTATGGGAAATGAAATAAATGATGTTTTGATACTTTTTACAAAGTACTTTATAAGAATACCTTTAATGTATTTTTTGTTTGCCTTTTTCTTTAAAAAATGGAAATCTCCAGTATTTATAGTTTATTGCTGGATAACTTTTGTTGTTTTGATAAGTGTAAACTATTTTTTTTATTCTTTAAAAGACTATTTTTTTATAAAATTTTGTTTTTAAGTGTTGGTGCAATTTGCACTTACCTACTAGTTAAATCTCTAAAATTAAAATTTTAATAACTACTCTGAAATTGATTTAGTTAAAACACTAATGTTTTAATTTTAAAATTAAACGCCAATAAAATCCTTGTTTATATGACGGACTAGTTGGGAACGAACTTTGTTTATAGAACTATATAGAATGAAAAAAACACTGAATTATCTTTATTATATTGCTTTTATCATAGTATTTTTAGTGCTTGTAGATACAATACTTACAAGTGATCAAGAGTCCTTTTCAATTTTATCAATTTCAACTAATAAGGTGATAAATATTACAGTTTATTGTCTTGTATTACTACTTTACACTCATTTAATAATTAAAACCAAAAAAAATGAAAAATGAAATTGGTGGATTGCGACCTTTGACAAGTGTAGAATTAAGTTAAATAAATGGATGTGATGATCCAACTCCAGGTTCTTACGGATTAGGATCCCTCTTTAGAACACTATTGATTGCGGCATTTACAAGAGTACTTTTTATAGATATGGCTTAAGCTTTAATTTTGAAAGCCATGTAACTATTATAATTAATGGCTTTTTTTTAATTTTAAACAATGATAAAAAATAAAGAAAAAAAACTGTTTCTGTATTAGAAGCAAATTTTTTAGGGATTCTGTTTATATTATAATTTTATATTTTCTTCTTTTTTACTTTCTGAACTACAATGATAACACGCTGCCAAACCTTGGTAAGTCTTTACGTGATTCTGCTCAAAATTATGGGGCTTTTAGACCCTCTCTATTAATTTTAGGCATAGCCATTATTGGAGTTGTTATTCATGAACTCATACACGGTATTTGTTGGAGTATGTTTGCACAAAATGGATTTAATTCAATTAAGTTCGGTATTGTTTGGCAATTAATAATACCCTATTGTCACTGTAAAGAGCCATTAAAAATTAAACACTATATATTTGGAGCAATGATGCCTGGTGTCTTAATGGGTTTACTACCCACTATTTATGCTATAATATTTGATAATATCTGGCTTTTTATTTTTGGAGTTTTTTCTACTTTTGCAGCGGCAGGAGATGCTTTGGTGGTGTACATCCTTAGAAATGAAACTATGAATACTTATGTTCAGGATCATCCTTCTGAAGTTGGTTGTTATCTTTATAAAAATGAGGCGAATGCAACAGAGTAAAGATTATTTAGAACGGGAGATTGAAAGGTTAAGTGTATTACTTATTGGTTTAATAGAGAAAATTAGTGGTTCAAAATCTGGAAATATTCAAGATGACCTTGACGAAGTTAGCCAAGCTCTGAAGGGTGAACTTGACTTAAGCATAAGTGAAATAAGTCAAATAGAAAGTTCTGAATTGCTCAATCATCTGTCAAACTTACAAGAATCTCATATTCAGCAGCTTGTTGAACTTTTATATCAATTATATGTGAAAAGCGAACAATTGGACATGAATAAAAGTAAAATAGCCGAAAAAGCCATTTTATTAATTGATTATTTAAATGAAAACTCAAACACTTTTTCATTGGAAAGAATGAATATGAAAGATAAATTAAAATAGAACATCCTGTGGAAAAATGAAATTTCCTTATTATTACTTTTCATATAGTAATATTATTCATTACTGTTCTAATCCTTAGATTCTAAAATAGAGCAGTGAGCCAGTTTGATTATATTTAATCAAATAGTAAAGGAGAAATGAATAATGTTCAAAAGACTAAAACCCTAAATGTCAAATCATATATCTTTATCTTTGGTCTCGCTTTAGGAGCTATATTAGGAGCTGTTGCCTTTTTTTACGATTAGAAAACTTTAAATCAAAATTAATATGAAAAGGATAAATTTATACTACTTAACACTTTTGTTATTGATGCTATTTATGATGGCTAATGACTCAGTGAATCATCCTAGTAATTTTTTAGATGGAGTTAATTCATTTGTAAATCCTTATGAATAAATAAATGGTACTTTGTAGGCGGCATAATTGTTGGACCTGGTGTAGGCTATGGTCTTGCTGCAGGTACTGATGCAATTGAAGGCTGGTTTGATTAATTATGTATAATTAATTGACATTTTAACCCTGGGAGTAAGATTCTACCAGGGTTTTAAATATACTTTTTAAAAAGTATATTTAAAACAATATTTATTAAGAACGAATAAAACTACCACATAATGGAAAATGAGAATATAAAATCAAAACTCAAAAAAGAAGAGACTATAAAAAGAGCCAAAATGTATATTTTTTTATTTGGTCTAATTTTAGGATCAGTGATCGGCGCTGCCTCATATTTTGTAGATTGATAGAGTGTTTTTTATCCAAACAAAGAGGTTAATAATGGATTATATTAGTTCTTATGTTTTTTTATTTGGTCTAATAGTCGGCAGCATAATTGGTGCTATAATATGTTTTAAAAATAAATAAATTAATCCGCTCTTAAAGCTTTCTAAGTTAAAGATCAATTAGAAAATTGATTATCATAATCCAATTGAATTCCTAAAAATTAGATGTTTTATACTTATGGGTTGAATCTATCAACTAAAAAAAAGCCCTTTAAATATGATTTAAAGGGCTTTTAAGCGTAATGAATATTTACTTATGCTTCAAATGGTTGAATATGAACAAAAGATTTATCATTTTTTGTTTTCTTGAAATGTACGATTCCATCAACTCTAGCATGTAATGTATGGTCTTTTCCAGCATATACATTATCACCAGGATTGTGAGCAGTACCTCTTTGTCTCAAAATAATATTACCAGAGATAGCAAGCTGTCCTCCAAAAATCTTAACGCCTAAACGTTTTGATTGTGATTCTCTTCCGTTTTTTGAACTTCCAACACCTTTCTTATGTGCCATGATGTTTAATTTTTAAGTTTAATTTACTTTTTACTTAATAACTCAATGAGTTCTGCTTTTTTCAAAGCAGAGTATCCTTCTAAGCCTTTTTCTTTAGCCATTTCCTTAAGTTCAGCAACGGTGTGCTCACTTAAGTCTGACTTAGCTTCAGCTTTCTTCTCCTCTTTTTTAGGTGAAGCAGCGACTTCCTCTTTTCTTCCAGAAAGAGATATACCTTCGATGAAAATTTCTGTAAGATACTGGCGATGGCCATTTTTCTTACGGTATCCTTTTCTTCTTTTCTTTTTAAAGACAATAACTTTGTCTCCTTTCAAGTGCTTAACGACTTTAGCGTCTACAGAAGCACCATCTATAGCTGGGGCGCCAAGAGTAATGTTGTCTCCGTCTGAATATAAAAGAACTTTATCGAAAGATACGTTAGTCCCTTCTTCTTCTTTTAAACGGTGAACAAACACTTTCTGGTCTTTCGCAACTTTAAATTGCTGCCCTGCTATCTCTACAATTGCATACATAGTGTTTAGTTTTTTGGTTTTACTAAAAAATAGTTTGCAAATATAGTATTTTAAAAATAGACGGGCAATAAAAATGCTCGAAGCCTAAATTACACTTTAAGCTTGTGTTTAAAGAGTTGCATAAAAGAAAGAGTCAAGACTATTGTTGTAGCTAAACCTGATAAAAGAACGGTGAAAGCAAAAACACCAACACCTGTATTGTAAGAATTGAAAAAATTCTTTGCAATTTTACTTATAAAGTCAGGATCAATTTCGGTAGCATATATAGCCATGAAAAATGTAAAAATGATGGTCGCCAGAAATCCAGTAACGATACCAGCCTGAAATCCAGTAGTATAACTGTATTCAGATTTCTTTTCTATTCTTTTATAACGGATAGATTCAAAAATGGCAAAACCAGTAATAACTCCATTAAATATACTAAATAAAGGGTTGATATGCAGGTTGAACAATGACAGCACCAAAAAATAAGCAATTAATGATGACGTCAATGCTATGCCAAATCTCACAGATAATACAAATCGGTTCATGAATATGTTTTATACGCAAATATATTAAAAATACACGTGGATAAGAATTCACTGGTAAATTAATAAAGACTTTGGGATTTAAAATTTATTTATAAATCCTAAATGTTGTAACAATTTACCTATTTTCACATCCATAATCTATTACTAAAACAAAAAAAATGACTAAAACTATTATGTTATCCTTTTTTGTATTTTTCATCACTTTAGCTCACGCTCAAAAGGTTGAATTTACAGAATATGATTTAGACAACGGTTTACATGTAATCTTACACCAAGATAACACTGCTCCTGTTGTAATCACATCAGTTATGTATGATGTAGGTGGAAAAGACGGTCCACGCGATCGTACTGGCTTTGCTCACTTCTTTGAGCATCTTTTATTCGAGGGTACTGAAAATATTGAGCGTGGTGAGTTTATGAAAATCATTCCCGCCAATGGAGGTACTTTTAACGCAAACACTTCTCAGGATCGTACTTATTATTATGAAATATTTCCATCCAATAAATTAGAATTGGGACTATGGTTAGAATCTGAGCGCATGTTGCATCCTGTCATTGATCAAAAAGGAGTTGATACTCAAAATGAAGTTGTAAAAGAGGAAAAACGGCAAAGTTACGATGCACCATATGGTAAATTCTTAAAGGTAGTAGGCGAAAACCTTTTTGAAGCACATCCTTATAAAGATACAAATATTGGTGAAATGGAACATTTGGATGCTGCTACATTAGAGGAGTTTAATGCATACTTTGATAAGTATTATGGTCCAAACAATGCTGTTTTGGTTGTTGCTGGCGATATTGATAAAGTTGAAACTATCAAAATGATCAAGCAATACTTTGGTGAAGTTAAATCACGACCAGCAGTAGAACGAAACTTCGCTGAAGAAGAGCCAATTACAGAGACTAAAGAAGTAACTGCTTACGATGCTAATATTCAAATACCTGCAATTATTGCTGCTTACAGACTGCCAGGTCAAGCAACTAGAGATGCTTTTGTTCTAGATATGATTTCCGCTTACCTGAGTGGAGGCAAAAGTTCTGTCTTGTATAAAAAAATGGTTGATGAACAAAAGCAGGCTTTACAAGTGCAGGCTGTGAATTTGGGTCAAGTTGATTATAATATATTTGCTCTATTAGCATTACCAATGGGAGATGTTTCATTGGATTCGCTCTTGGTAGAGATTGATGAAGAAGTAGCTAAAATGCAAAATGAATTGATCTCTGAGCAGGATTACCAAAAACTTCAAAATCAATTTGAAAATCAATTTGTAAATTCAAATGCAAGTGTTGCTGGTATTGCTAGTTCATTAGCTACCTATTATATGTTATATGATGATGTAGATTTAATTAATGATCAATTAGACTTATACCGCTCTATTACGAGAGAAGAAATTAGAGATGTGACAAAAAAATATTTAAGCCCGAATCAACGTATAGAAATCGAGTACTTACCAAAAAAAGATGATAAATAGGATGAATATATCAAAACAAAAATTAGTCGCTTTTATAGGTGTTGCTTTGATTTCTTTTGGAGCCAGCGCCCAAATAGATAGATCACAAATGCCAGAAGCAGGACCAGAGCCTACAATTAATTTAGAAAAACCTAAGGAGTATAAATTAAAGAACGGCATCACCATTATGGTGGTGGAAAACAATAAGCTGCCGCGGGTATCTTACCAATTAAGCATTGATAACATGCCTTATGTGGAAGGAGATAAAGCTGGCGTAGCAAGCTTGTTATCATCTATGTTAGGAAACGGGACCACCTCGATTTCTAAAGAAGATTTTAATGAAGAAGTAGATTTCTTAGGCGCAAGTATAAATTTTGGTTCTAGCGGAGGTTTTGGTAGTGGGCTAGAAAAATATGCCGACCGTATTGTGGAGCTAATGGCAGATGCAGCGATAAACCCACTATTAACCAAAGAAGAATTTCAGAAAGAGAAAGATAAATTAATTGAAGGTTTAAAAACTGAAGGAAAAAGCTTGGATGCAATATCTGGTCGAGTTGTAGGGGCATTGGCTTACGGTAAAAATCATGTTTATGGTGAGTTTATTACTGAAGAGAGTGTGAATAACGTAAGTTTTCAAGATGTAAAAGATCTCTATAAAATACGCTTTGCACCTACTGAAGCTTACATTGTAGTTGTTGGTGATATAGAACCAAAAGACGCCAAAAAACAAATAAAAAAATACTTTGGAGATTGGAAAAAACAAGATTTACCAAAAATTCTAGCACCTGAATTAACTAGAAATGTTACAACTACTGAAATTAATTTTATTGATTTACCAAATGCATCTCAGTCTAATATTTCAATTACAAACAATGTTAGTTTAAAGCAAAATGATGAAGACTATTTTGCCTCATTGATGGCCAATAACATTCTTGGTGGCGGCGGTGAAGGTTATCTGTTTAAAAACTTACGAGAAGATAAAGGGTATACTTATGGGGCTTACTCAAGTTTAGGAGCAAGTCGTTATGGGGTATCACGATTTAATGCAAATGCTAAAGTTCGTAATGCAGTAGCAGATAGTGCTGTTGTAGAGTTTATAAAAGAAATAGAACGCATACGTACTGAGCCAGTAGATCCTGAAATTTTAAAAAGTGCAAAAGCAAAATACGTTGGTAACTTTGTTATGTCTTTAGAACGCCCACAAACTATTGCTAATTTTGCACTTAACATAAAACGTAATAACTTACCTCAAGACTTCTATGCTAACTATTTAGAAAATATCAATATTGTATCAACCAAAGATGTTTTAGAGGCCTCAAAGAAATACTTTAAAATAGACAATGCTAGAGTTATAATAGTAGGTAAAGGTAGCGATGTTGTAGAGAGTCTAGATAGATTAGGCTTGCCAATCAATTATTTTGATAAATATGCAAACCCTATTGAAAAACCTGAATTCAAAAAAGAATTACCTGAAGGAGTCACTGTAAGTTCAGTGTACGGTAGATATATAAAAGCGATAGGTGGAAATGATGTTGTTTCTAAAGTGGATAACATGATGATGAAAGGTAATGCCTCTGTGCAAGGTATGAGTCTTTCTTTTACTAGAAAACTGACAAAAGATGGAAAAATGCTAGAGCTTGTTCAAATGAATGGGAATACATTATCAAAACAAGTTTTTGACGGTGAAAAAGGATTTACAGCTGCTCAAGGTCAAAAAATGGACTATACAGACCAACAAGTCATAGATGCTAAAATCATGTCTGGCTTATTTACTGAACAAAAAGTTTCAGATTCTGCAATGCTCACCGGCATAGAGTCTATAAACGGTGAAGATGCTTATGTTATTAAATTAACCGATAACGTAAGAGAGTTTTATAGCGTAGATTCAGGACTAAAGTTAGCTACAGAGACCACAGCTGAACAGATGGGTCAAAAAATGACGTCTAAACTTATGTATGGTGATTATACAGATAAGGACGGGGTCATGGTTCCTATGATGTTAAGTCAAGATTTAGGACCTCAAACTATAGACATTAAAATAGAAGAGGTGAAATTTAATGATGGAGTTACCGCTTCTGATTTCGAATAACCTATTATCTTTTGAAATTAAAATCCCGCCAAAGAGCGGGATTTTTTGGTTATAGCTTTATACCAAATCAGCATTCAAATGTCGTGGAAGGTCAGTTTCTTTTTCACTTTTTAATCGTCATAAAATAGAATCGCAGCTATAGCTATGCTTATATTTTTTTCCTCAACTAATGAAAAAACCTGAGCTGAACTACGTCGTTGTATAATTTAATTTAGCCTTAAAAGCTTAACAGCTTTGACAATAAGGCTTTCTACAGAGGTTTTACTCGAAACATAGACACGTTCGGAATATTTTTTGGCTTGAGTTGCTGTAGTATTCCCAATACAGATTAGGTTAGAGTCTAATGAGGTATTTAACTTAAATAAGCTATTTACACCAGAAGGACTAAAACACAACACAGCATCAAAGGATCTATTGAACTGCTTAGGAATTAAGTGTGTTTTATACACAAAGAACTCCTTGAGATCTATGCCAGATCTTTGGAGCATTTCTGAGAGTTCTGGTCTGCGTTGTTGACTTCCAAAAAAAGCAAAAGAATTATTTTGGTAATTTTTTAGGATTTTCTCGGCAAGTTCTTTGGAGTTGTTGGCTTTGGCTGCAACTATAAAACCATAATTTTTGAGGCTTAAGGCTGTTTTATCTCCTACACAATAACATTTTCCAATGGAAAAATGTTTTATTAATTCCACTGCTTTTTGACTGGTAATAATAGCATGAGGATAGTGATCTTTATGCCTCTTTTGAGGAAGTTCCAGTACTTCTATTTGGATAGCGTTATACTCAATAAGACTTAGGCCGGCATTAATTAATAAGTTCTTTTGGGATGGTGTTAATATTTTGGTAGAAAGAACAGAAGGCATATTATAATAGTTTACGAAGGCTTTTCATAAGTTTTCCTCCACCTTGTTTTATAATATGTTCTGCACAGCGCTTACCAAAACCCTCAACATGCTCTATAGAGGTCGTTTCATGAATAGTGAATGTTTGCTTACCATCTAGGCTATACAATCCTGCTTTAAAATAAATCTCTCTTCCTTTTATAGTCGCTAGAGCACCAATTGGGGCCGTACAACCTCCCTCGAGTGTTTTTAAAAATTCGCGTTCTACTTTTACAGCTAGGGCGGTATCTGAATGATTGAGTTTTTCTAAAGCTTTTCTACATACCATATTATGTTCCATAGTAACGACAAGCATAGCCCCTTGAGCAGGGGCAGGAATCATCCAATCTAATTCTATGTGATTATCTGGCTTCAAATTGATGCGTTCCAAACCTGCGGCAGCAAATATGGCTCCATCCCAATCGTGATTTTGAAGCTTTTGAAGGCGAGTATTTACATTACCTCGTAAATTTTCTACGTTGTGTTGAGGATATTTCCTCAGCCATTGCGCTTTTCTTCGCAAACTTCCTGTAGCAATAGTTCCTTTATTTTCCAAAAACGATAAGCCTTTGTGAAGAAGGATATCACTTGTATTGGCTCTTGGCAATACAGCCCCCTCTACAACCCCTTTTGGAAGGGTTGTTGGCACATCTTTCATCGAGTGGACTGCTATGTCGATTTCTCCTTTTACAAGCGCTACATCAAGTGTTTTTGTAAAGATTCCAGTAATGCCCATTTCGTAAAGCGGTTGATCAAGATTGAGATCTCCAGTAGATTTTACGGGCTTAAGAATAGTAGAACACCCTTGACTTTCTAATAGTGCTTTAACTTTATGGGCTTGCCACATGGCTAAATCGCTGTCGCGAGTACCTATAGATATAGTTTTTGACATGGTGAAATAGAGTTATTTGGAATACAAAAACGAGAAAGAGTTACTCGGTATCCAATTCAAATACTTTTTTAAGCAAAGCAATACTGTCTTCCGTGGAGCCATTAGCATTTCTGAGATGACTTGCAAAACTTCGTGTAATCTTCTTTATTAGGCGATCACTGATAATTTCGGCCTGCTCTTTATCAAAATCTGAATTCTTTTTACTTTGGTAATCGAGTTCTTCATCCTTAAAGTTCCTAAATTTTTCTTTTAATGCTTTAATAGTAGGTGCAAATTTTCGAGTGTCGAGCCATTCATCAAATTCAAACTTCACTTCTTTTATAATCTCTTCAGCTTTTGGAATATATTGTTTTCTTTTAGAAAGGGTTTCATCCGTAATTTGAGAGAGATAATCCAAATGGAGCAATTTTACATTGTCCATACCTTGAACGTCTTCAGCAACATTTTTGGGTATAGAAAGATCTAAAATAAGAAGTTCTTTTTTGGGATAAATCAATTCCTTTGTAATTGTTGGAGTTTGGGCTCCTGTCGCAACGATAAGGATATCTGCAGATCTTATTTCTGATTGTAGCTCTGAAAAATCTTTGACGATAAGGTTGAATTTACCTGCGATTTCTTCAGCCTTATCTTTTGTCCTATTAATTAAAGTGATATTCTTGTTGCTGGTATGCTTCACTAGATTTTCACACGTATTTCTACCTATTTTACCAGTTCCAAACAGCAATATCTTTTTATCCGAAACACGACCAATGTTATCTAAGATATACTGTACTGAGGCAAAGGATACCGAAGTTGCTCCAGAGGATATTTTCGTTTCATTTTTGATTCTTCGACTTGCTTGTATAACAGAATTGACAAGGCGCTCCATAAAATGGTTGACCATCCCTTGTTTTTTCGATATGGCAAAAGCAGATTTTACCTGGCTAATAATTTCAAAATCACCGAGGATTTGGCTGTCTAAACCACACCCAACTTTAAACATGTGATCTATCGCCAATTCGTTTTTGAGCACGTAACCATTTTCAGAAAATGTTCCTTGATCCCCTAGACTAAATTCACAAAGCAAATCGATTAAGATTTTTTCTTGGTTCGCAAAAGCGTAGATCTCAGTTCTATTACAGGTTGACGAGGTGACGACAGAATCAAGACCAAGGGATTTGGCTTTATGTAATAAAGCTTCTCTCTGATCTATAGTGAGATTAAATTTTCCTCTGGTTTTTGCATCTGCTTTCTTGTAGCTGATACCGATGACGTAAAAATTTATATGTTTAGAAACGTTGTATTTTTGCATTCTTTATTCCAAAATTATGGAATACAAAATTATAGCATAAGTCTAGTTAAAAATAACGCTCAAAGTTCCTTTTTTGTCGTTTAATGTATTTTTTTTATAAAATTGATAATTATCAGCTTTATTCAGTAATTTTGTAATGGATATAATGAATTGGAGATATTTTAATTAGAACCATTCTAAATAAAAAGCGAGGGATTATGGCATTGACATCAGAAAAAAATAACGCTAGAGGTTCAGAACAATTTATAGAGATTGAAGAGGGAATATCCATCTTATCTATCAAAAATGATTCTGAAGTTGAAGAGTGTATCACCCATTATATCGGAGCAGATTTTATTCAGTTTCACTTTTGTGTAAAGGGAGAAATAAAATTCAATTTCAGCAAAGGGAATTATGTTTTGAATATTAAAGAAGACTGTTCTTTGCTATTGTATAACCCAGAGCGAGATCTTCCCATCAACTTAGTGGCTTTTCCAGAATCTTGGTCGGTATCTATTTTAATTTCCATCCAAAAACTCCATACGTTATTCTGTGCTGAAGCTAATTATATCGACTTTCTAACTGAAGATAATCGAGACAAAAAGTATTATAAAGAAGTGAATGTTTCTCCTGCTATGGCAGTAATTTTGACTCAGATTTTGAATTTTAATCTACACCCCTCAGTAAGAAAGATTTACTTAAAGGGAAAAGCTTATGAGCTTATAGGCCTGTATTTTAATAGACCTGCAGAAGCCGACATAGAACAATGTCCATTTTTAGATGATGAGGACAATGTGAAAAAGATAAAATTGGCCAAAGAGATTATTCTTCAGAGAATGACGGAACCTCCAACACTTCGAGAACTTGCCGATGAGGTTGGCCTGAGTTTGAAAAAACTTAAAGAAGGGTTTAAGGAAATATACGGTGACACTGTTTTTTCTTTCTTGTTCGATTATAAAATGGACTACGCTAGAAAGTTACTAGAAAAAGGACAGCATAACGTTAATGAAGTTGGGTTGCATATTGGCTACAGTACGGCAAGTCACTTTATCGCAGCTTTCAAGAAGAAGTTTGGAACGACACCAAAGAAATATATAAAGGGTTGATTTTTATCTAAGGATGACTCGTTTATTGGTGATTTGAAACCCAGTTAATATATCATGACAATACCGATATCCTTCTAAGTCGATAAAATAAGTCTCCACAACAGTTCCTTTAGGGTCTTTTAAGCTTCTTTCCAGAAGAAAATAAATAGTCGGGGAAGTATACAGTGGAATTTCAGTTTTAGCTTTTGTATTGATAAATATATTGTAAGATTCGAAATTGTGTTTTTTTGTATTTCTTGGTAGGATTTGAATATGCTTTAGCTTTTTGCCCTCAACGATAGTATCTTTTACTTTGCCTACACAAAATTTCATTCTAGCTTCCGAAACGGATACAGCGTCAAGGGGAACTCCATTCATAAACCCCATTAAGACAACATTTGCTCCCAAAAAAGCAGATTTTTTAAACTTATTAAAAGCGGTATAACTCCCATACTTTGTTAAATCAACATATAGAGTATCACTTTCAGAATTGTAGAAATTCATAAATGTAGTGGTGTCAGCATTATTGCTATAAAAGACTTTATCTTCGATGATAGTCCCAATGGGATGTTGACATTCTAGGTGTTTAAACCGATGGATTCTATTAAAGAATAAACTATCTTGACTATGTAAAGAATCGACAGCCAACAAAAATAGAAGTATAATGGGTATTTTAAAAATTTTCATGTGTTCTATCTAACTGAAATATATTTTGAATCCTGTTTATAAAATCTCCAAGGGAGATTTGCATCTTCTTCTGCGTAATCAATACCAATTCTTGTAGTCTCAACGATAGATCCTACTTTAATCTCGGGGTTATCTATCCAAATTTCTAGCCCAAGGACACTTTCAGCGTTCTGAGATTTTGTAATCCCTAAAGCTTTTGTCACATTACCAGGGCCAGAGGTTAAGCTTTTTTCAAGCTTTTGTTTATTTCTGCGCTCTAGCATTTTTTGAAGGCCTTGTCTAGGTTCAATCGCTCTAATTAAAATAGCATCGGCATTGCCATACGTATTGGTTACAATATTAAAAAGATGATGAATGCCATAGCATAAATAAACATAAGCAATACCGCCTGACTCGTACATGACTTGGGTGCGCTTTGTAAATCTACCCAGATGCGCGTGGCATGCTTTATCACCTTGACCTGCATAAGCTTCGGTTTCTGTAATGATACCAGAGGTTAATGCTCCATCGATAGAAGTAGTTAACTCCTTTCCAATTAAGTCTTTAGCAAGAGCTACTACATCGGGGTTTTCAAAATAAGTTTTTGAAAGAGGTTGACTCATTATGTTGTATTTTGTCTCAAAATAGTTAAATTTATGGTCAAACTAAATTTTCTATGAAAACTTTAATTTTATGTTTGATAATTTCAACCTGTATGGCACAAGAACAACTGATTTACGATTTTAATTCCAGTGAAGACCAAAAAAATTGGACCATCGTAAATGATGGAGTCATGGGAGGATTATCTTCAAGTTCAATAAATTTAAATACAGAGGGCCATGCTGTTTTTACAGGTGAGATCTCTTTAAAAAACTATGGAGGCTTTGCTTCTGTAAGGCATTTCACCAACATTAATGATGTGGGAAGTTATAAATACATCTACATAAAAGTGAAAGGAAATCCTTCATCATACCAATTCAGACTAAAGAAAAAAAGGGAAGATTATTACTCCTATGTGAACACTTTTGAAGTGACTCCCACTTGGAAAACAATAAAGTTAGAAATTTCTGCGTTTTATCCAACTTATAGGGGAAGAAGCTTAGATTTGCCCAATTTCCAAGCTGAGTCCATAGAAGAAGTTACTTTTTTGATAGGGAATAAAGTTGAAGAAGAGTTTAAATTAGAAATCGATAAGATTTTCTTATCCAATTGATGATAAATGAAAGAGACTGACAAGCGATTTATTGCAAACTGGGAACGAATAAAAACTGAAGGAAAAGCGAAATATATCACCAAGCACGGAGTGGGTTTCGGAACTATTGTATTTGCTTTAAATACAGTATTAACTTATTGGGGGAATTGGGGACAAATGTCAAATACAAGCTTTTTTGTTCAACTCTTTATCTCCATTGCTGTTGGTGGGGGGATTTACGGAACATTTTCTTGGTTTTTAAATGATTTTATTTACCGTAAAAAACTTAAAGAAGGATAGGGCTTAATCTGGAATCATAGCCTTCAAATCACTTAAAGTGTTTGCATCTTCAATTTTCTTATCCTGCCTCCAGCGCAATATTCTAGGGAACCTAGTTGCCATTCCGCTTTTGTGACGTTTGGATTCAGCAATGCCTTCGAAAGCAATTTCAAAGACATGCTTATATTCTACACTTCTTACAGGTCCAAAACGTTCAACGGTGTTTTTCTTTATCCATGCATCTACTTTTTGAAACTCTTTATCTGTGAGTCCCGAATAGGCTTTTGCAAAGGTGATCAACTCAGATTTATCGTCATTCCATAATGCAAAAGTATAATCTGTAAATAAGTTGCTACGCCTTCCATGACCTCTCATGGCATAAGTTAGTACCGCATCAATACTAAACGGATCTGACTTCCACTTCCACCAATCTCCTTTCTTTCTCCCAACTCCATAGGTAGAATCTGCACGTTTTATCATAAGTCCTTCAGACTTTATGTCTCTAGCTTTTTCACGCTCTTTGGCCATGTCTTCCCAAGATGTAAAACGCATGGTTTCAGACAGGTGAAAGGGTATAATGTCTTTGGAATATTTTCTAAAAAGATCTTCTAAGACCTCACGTCTTTTTTCAAAAGATATAAAACGAATATCCTCCCCTTCGTATTCCAAAATATCATAGGCTTTTAAAATAACAGGAAGTTTTTTGAGTAGTGCCTTGCTTATATTTTTTCGCCCTATTCTAGTTTGTAAATCTTTAAAATCTCCAATGCTATCGTTAGGATAAGGCAAAATCTCCCCGTCCAGTACCGTTCCATCTGGAAGTATTTCGGTAAATATCTCGAATTCTGGATATTTATCGGTAACTAATTCTTCACCACGGCTCCATACAAAGAGCTGCCCTTTCCGTACAATAAGTTGAGCTCGCATACCATCCCATTTATGTTCCACTAGCCAGTCCTCAGGCTGTCCCAATTCAGAAGCATCTTCTGAGATAGCAAAGGCTAAGTAAAAAGGGTAAGGTTTGGAAAGATAATCCGCTTCGTTTTTTTCAAGGATTAATTCAGAAAAGGATATTTTATTTGGATCCCAATTCCCCATCAATTTAAAGGCCAAAATATCTTCGTCTATGCCTGTTGCTTTAGATAATGCTCTGGTCATTAATTTCTGGCTAACCCCTATTCTAAATCCTCCAGTTATTAATTTTGTAAACACAAACCGCTCATAATAATCGAGTTGGCTCCAATTTTTGATAAGGTATTCTTTTTTTTCCTCTTCTGATTTTGGTTTCAGTTGAAGGATTTCTTGCAAGAATTGAGTAAGGCTCTTTTCTGTAGTTCTAGATTTATCAGGAACCACAAGTGCTATGGTTTCTGCCAAGTCTCCAACGATATGATAGGATTCTTCAAAAAGCCATAACGGAATTTCTGCTAATTCTGAAGCATACCCCCTTATTAATGTACTATTAACTGGTCTTAGCGGTCGTCTATGGGAGAGGATAGCAATGGTCCAAACTTTGTCTGGATTGGAGGCCATTTTGAAATAGTTGGCTAGAGCTTCAACCTTTTGGTTGGTCTTGTTAGTGCTATCAATGGTTTTTACCAAGTGAGCAAAATCCTTCATGATAGCCTATTCTTTTGACTTTTTTTCAGAAAAAAGAGAAAGAACTTTGGTAATGTAGGGATCATTCTCATGGGCAATCTTTTCAGCAAGATCAACGTCAAATAATTGTTTTGCCATTGTTGCTTTGAGGTATTTTTCTAAAATAAGACTCGTACTTCCAAAATTATAATTCATGTTGAAATCAGAGAGGTATATGGTGAATTTATCTACAACCTCTTTTGTAATTTGCGTTCTTACCAAAAAGTCATCTTTGGACAAAGAATTATAGAATTTCCTTTTTTCATCTAATAAATCGAATATAAATCGATCCATAACCCCACCCTCATACATGAATTTAATGTCTTGTATGGCTTGAGAAGCATCTTTAGGTACAAATACATCAGGTATAATACCGCCTCCACCATAAACGATTTTACCCTTTGGAGTTTTGTACTTGAGGGTGTTATCTACATCTATGCTATCTTTACTTAAAAGTTCACCGTTGGTATAGCGTTCTAAGTAGTCTGAATAATACGCATCGCTATTTCCATTTTCGTAAGGCCGTTGGATTGACCGACCTGTTGGTGTATAATATCTAGCCACTGTTAACCTTACAGCACTTCCATCCCCTAGATTCATTTCTCTTTGAACAAGACCTTTCCCAAAAGATCGACGTCCTATAATTGTTCCTCTATCGTTATCTTGGATGGCTCCAGCTACTATTTCACTAGCTGAAGCAGATTTTTCATCGATGAGTACGTAAAGCTTTTTGTCTTCATAGTCCCCTCGGGAGGTGGAATAGGTCTCGTTAATGTCTCCATTTTTATTTTTGGTAAATAATAAGAGCTTTCCGTCCACGATAAATTCATCTAAAATTGTGGTGGCCTGTTTTAGGAATCCTCCTCCATTGTTTCTCAAGTCAAGCACCACAGAATTTAATCGTGGTGTGGCAAACCCTTTCATCTTTAGTTTAAACTCTTCATAGGTGGATTCAGCAAACCGATTTATCTTGATATAGCCTAAAGTATCGTTGACCATATAACCAGTGTCAACACTTATTAGAGGAACCACATCCCTATTAATTTCGAAATCCAATAAATTATTTTCTCCAAAGCGTTTCACTTTCAAGTTTACTTTTGAATTGGCTGGCCCTTTCAAAATTTTAGTCAGGGAATCATTAGTTATGCTGTTCCCGAAAAGCGGTATTGCATCTGCATATAGAATACGATCTCCTGCTTCCAAGCCAGCTTCTTGTCCTGGACCTTTGGATAAAGTGCGAATCACGGCAATAGTATCTTTAATATTGTAAAAACTTATACCAATACCCACAAAATCTCCACGCATATTATCTTGAACAAAGTCATATTCTTGATTCGAGATATAGACGGAATGAGGGTCCAGATTATCTAAAATTGAATTTACTGTGACATCTACAATGCTATCTGTATTGACATCATCTACATATTCTTTGTCTATATAGTTGATGAGCCTATTGAGTTTTTGACGTTTGGAAGAGGAATTAGCTAATGAACTCTTTTCAAAATCTAAAAGATTACCCAATAAAATACCAGTTGCGAACACAACTGCAAGTAGCAATGGCAATAAAATTTTCATCCCTCTCTTCATTCTTCTAAATTTTCAATATGTTGGAGATCTACTCCAGCTTTTTCTAAAAAATTCAACCCAGCATCATCTTTGTAGCGATATTGATAAGCGACGCGTATAATTCCTGCTTGGTGAATTAACTTACTGCATTCCTTACAAGGGGATAAAGTGATATAAAGCGTAGCATTTTTTGAAGATTGTGTGGAAGCTGCAACTTTTAAGATAGCATTAGCCTCTGCATGAAGCACATACCATTTCGTGATGCCTTGTTCGTCCTCACAGGCATTATTAAAGCCGCTAGGGGTCCCATTAAACCCATCCGAAATAATCATTCTATCTTTTACGATAATAGCTCCAACTTTCTTGCGATGGCAATGAGACAGCTTACCCCACTCTCTAGCCATTCTCAAATAAGCTTTGTCAAATTTTAATTGCTTTTCTACAGTCATCTTCAAAATTGGTTCGAATATAAAACTAATACATTTTTAAAAGCGTTAAGAACCTGCCTAAATTTACATAAACCTTGGTAGACTTTATTCTGTTTATATTTAAAAAATCCAATTTTTTACAAGAATAGGAATAGTCATTCCCAGCACCAAGGAAGAAATTACTAAAATCCAATCTCTTTTTGGGAATTTAAAAATATATTGAACAATGAAGCTTAAAAATAGCGCTACAAAAACAACTATTATTTGAGCTAGCTCAATTCCTAAGGCAAATTCTATCAGCATAAGTAGAAGATTATCATTTCCTTTGGCAAGCATATTGAAATAAGTAGAAAAACCAAACCCATGCACTAGGCCAAAGAAGAGAGTTACAAAATACAATAAATTGATTTTGCTTTTATGTTTTTTTGATGTAAAAATACTATAAGCTGCAGTAAAAATGATACTTACAGGAATCATGAACTCGATAATAGTAGTGTCAACTCGAATTAAATCATAAGCAGAGAGGGCTAAGGATACTACATGCCCAATGGTAAATAAGGTGACTAGCCAAATTACTTTTTTACTTTGCCGAAACGTATATGAAACTACTAAAGCCGTCAGAAAAAGAACATGATCGTAAGCATTCCAATCTAAGACATGATCGAAACCAAGTTTAAAATATAACCAAAAATTCTCCATCCGCTTTCCTTTTAGTCTTGGTTAACAAACTTAACTAAATATTACTTTTAATAAGAAATTTACCACTTTAAACGAAGAAATAGTTGAAGTATGATTTTACAAAAACCCAATTTTATTTCTTAGAGAGGATTAGCTCCTTTAGGTAGAGTATCCTGCGAGCAATTAAAAGACTGCTAGTTCTCCCTGAGCATCAAAAGATAATTTCCATTTTCCACTGCCAAAAAATATTTTTTAGCATATAGTATAAAAATAAAATTGATAGGAATTTTTTTCAATTATATTTGCACAATACATATTGCTGGGGGATTAGCTCAGTTGGCTAGAGCGCCACGCTGGCAGCGTGGAGGCCATCGGTTCGAATCCGATATTCTCCACTATCAAAATCCTTGAAGTCTGTATTTATAGGGCTTCAGGGATTTCTTATTTACCGATTTGTACGATTTTTGTACGATTGTTTATCCTAAGTAAAAAATTCCTTGCTTTATAATTGCTATTTTGATTTAAAAAATTAACCATAATAGCTGTAATACCAAATTAGACCTATAATGACGCAATAAATTGTTTCTTTTTCGCCTGCTTTTCATCAAAAATAATTACCGTAGCTAAGGCTATGCTAATTATTTTTGATTTCAATCAATCAAAAAATAATTCAATTTATTCATACGGCATTATAAATATAATTTGGTATAAGGCAAAGTTTATTTTGAGCGAGCTATAGCAATTGGAAAACAAAAAATTAAGATTACATATATGTTCGTGAGAAATCATGGCTTGTCTCTATGTAACTTTGGCTATTTGGCGTTAAAAATGTCTGGTAGACGTTTTTAATTGAATGCTCTTTGAAGCAAGATTATTATAAAATATTGTATCCGAATCCAATCCTTTAAAAAATCATCCACGGAATCATCCGATTAGGTTTCTATACCCTAGCTCTAGTTTAAACTCCAATCTAATTTTTCTGAGACTCCGTTTTACAAAATGTTTGTAGATAGGATTTAAAGTTTGTATGTGATATTATCTAGAGCATTTGTGCTTCAGTCGGGACGCGCATTTGCCAATTGTATAACTGCGTAAACAATATGTTATTACTTTTAGATACGTGCTAAAACACTTTTTCTAAATGATTTACCTATTGGTACTTTTACATCATTATTTAGTGTGATTAGATTGCCCTCAATCAATTTTATTTTATCAAAATTGATGATAAATGATTTATGAATTTGAAGGAAGTTCGAAGGCAATTTTTCTGCGAAATCAGATAGTGTTTTCGGAGTTAAAATCATTTTATCTGTACCTATTTTAATATAATTTCCATACGCTTCAATATGAAAAATATCATCAAAGTTAATTTTAATACTCTTCTTGTCGCTTTTTACAAAAATAGACGTTGCGGCTTCTGTTCTATCTACAAATATTGTTTTGCCTTGCTCAGTTGATTTTTGCTGCACCTTTAAAACAGCTTGTAAAAAACGCTCTAAAGAAAATGGTTTTAATAAGTAATGGCTCTAGTTTAATACAGCTATTATATGTATATTTAGATTATGAACATAGATAATTTAAAAGAGGAAATACTATTATTATCCACTCTAGATCGTGATAATCTGTTAAAGGATATTACAGATTCA
>Ga0307978_1001057_pt1 | contig 21288 bp, 25 predicted proteins | sample OrgLakmetage1056_FD_203151 | JGI IMG/M metagenome (GOLD analysis project Ga0307978, IMG submission 203151) | Saline water microbial communities from Organic Lake, Antarctica - #1056 | ecosystem: Environmental > Aquatic > Non-marine Saline and Alkaline > Saline | place: Antarctica: Organic Lake...
GCCCCCTGGGCGCCAGCGAACTCAACCTGGACACCGCCGCCTTGTTAAAACGCGCTGGCCCCTGGGGGCAACACTTTCCCGAACCGCTTTTTGACGGCGAATTCAACGTAGTCAGCCAGCGCATCGTCGGCCAGAACCACTTGAAGCTGGTGCTGCAGCCCACTGAGGGCGGCAATATCATCGATGGCATAGCCTTCAACACCGGCTCCGAAGTGCCTGACTACACTCTTACGGGTGTGAGAGTGGTGTACAAACCGGACGCCAATACCTTCCGCGGCAGGGTCAATTTGCAGCTGATGATTGACTACCTGGAGCCGCGCTGACCCGAAGGAAGGAGACAGATTCTAAATCCGTCCCCGGTTTCGCCAGTGCGCCTGAACGCTTGGCTTACACGCTGGTTGGAAGCCTGAAAGCAACGTAAAATCGATCGTTATGCGCCTGATTGTCAATTTTTTTGCGTACGGTATTCTGTACAATTACAGCATCCTGTACGGGAGCAATATTATGGATGTAATCAGCTACACAGCAGCTCGAACCAATTTAGCGAAAACCATGGATCAGGTCTGTGAAGACCACTCGCCAATTATTATCACCCGGAGCAAATCGCAATCCGTGGTAATGATCTCTCTTGAAGACTACGAAGCGCTGCAAGAGACCGCCTACCTACTGCGTTCGCCAAAGAATGCTCGCCGCTTATTGGAATCCGTTGTCGAATTGGAGCAAGGCGGCGGGCAGCAAAAGGAACTTCTTGAATGAAACTCATCTTCTCCGGGAACGCCTGGGAAGATTATCTGTATTGGCAAAAAACCGACAAAAAAGTTCTAATCCGAATCAACAAGTTGATTAAAGAAACCAAACGCGAACCGTTCGAAGGCATTGGTAAACCAGAACCTCTAAAGCATAGTTTGGCTGGCTATTGGTCTCGTCGAATCAATGAAGAAGATCGCATGGTCTACAACGTCACGGATGACGCTCTGCTGATCATTCAGCTCCGGTATCATTACTGATTGAACCAGACACAACCTTTCAAGACCTCCACCGCATCATCCATCTGGCCATGGGCTGGCAGGTCTCGCACCTGCATTTATTCCAGGCCCAAGACGGCAGATTGCTAGGCGATCTGGCCGAAGATGAAGACAGCATGCTGAACGTTGAGGACGAGTCCGCTGTAGCGGTTTCCAGTCTGCTGGCCAGAGAAGGGCAGGCGCTGATGTACGAATACGACTTTGGCGACGGTTGGGAACATGACGTAAAGCTGGAAAAAATCCTGCCGGGAGGCCAAGAAGACCCACTTCCCTGTTTGCCGAATACGCGAATGATGAACCGCCGATGGCAGCCATCGACTTCTGCGGCCTCAACCCAAACCAGATGCATGAACTCCTGCAAAATCCTTCAAATTGCCCCTCAGTATTCAAACCTCTGCTCAATGCAGAAGCCGTGAACCAGGTGCTGGATACCGCGCCAGTAATCCGTATGGCCAAGGTGCTGGTGGCCAGTTTGGAAGGCAAAGGCATTTGCCTGACCAGCAAAGGCAACCTGCCTTTGAAACAGGTTCAAAAAACAGCGCAAGCCCGCTTGGCGAAAAAAGGCTGGCTGACATGCTTCGAGCCTTTCCGCAGTTGCCGTTGTCCGCCCAGCCCAGTGCTTACATAAGCGGGGAGCAGCAGGCTAATTGGGCATTAGACGCCAGAATGCTGGAACTTTACCGAATACTCGGCCTTATAGAGCGAAACCCGGAGCAGGCCGAGTTTCATGAAGCAGATAAACAAACGATGCAACGAACGGTGTTGTTTGAAACGCTGTTTGTGCGGGCGTAAAAAAAGGGGACGGATTTCAAATCCGTCCCCGCTCTGATTGCCCAGCTCTGCATATCCCTCGGGACAGATTTCAAATATGTCCCCGATTTTTCAGTTCGTTCAAGCCCCCGCGATCCAGTCAGCAATGCGATGCCTCAGACTGCTAAGCTGATTTTCGGGTATTCCGCCAAGCTTGCCGATAAGCAGAGATCCGTCTAAAACCGCAATTCTTGAAAGTCGGAACACGCTAGAAGCCTTCAAACCTGAAGCAGTGAACTCTGGATCTGAATCCGATAATATCCAGTCCAAATCGGGGTCTAATTGGCGTAACTGCGAAGAAATCATGCAGACAAGCCAGTCATCGTGGTTGTTATCGAGTTTTCTCAGCAGCAAAACCGGTCTCTTTTTACTGCTTTCCAGATTTGTGAATGGGAACGGCATTAAAGCGACGTAGCCTGCAGTCTTCACCGCCAGTGCTCCTTGACATCTTCCTCTGAATAAAGCTCTGGCTCATCTTCGATACCGCGCATAGCCTGCTCTGTACTCAAAGTCCTGAACTCCTGTTCTGTCCAGTCGGCCACCGCCGCTTGATCTTTTTCACCATAGCGTTGCTCTAAAAAAGCGGCGAAATCCATCACTTCTTGCTGTCTTGCCGGTGGCAAGCGGCTGACCATACTAACGAGTTTTTCGAGTTGCATTTTGGAAAGCCCCACTTGCCTAAGTTGAATTAAGTTATCACAGTCAACGTTTTCTCTGAAGCGGGTTTAATCCTGCCTTGACGAGGAACCGGTGTGCTTGTCCATGGTCAACTGGCTGCTCCAGGCTAAGCTGTGCCTGTGCCTGTGCCTGTGCCTGGTTCTGCTCAGAAATCTGCCCCTTTTTTGCCCGCCATTGCCCAATGCCTATCCGAGCCCTATGATCAACGCATGCATACGCTGCATGGGGAGGAAAGCTATGATGCCAACAGAAGAGCAAATCCCGATCACCTCAGAGGATCTGCAAGTGCTGGATCGGGCGGGTATCGATAAAGATGATATGGCCCAGGTTCTTCATGAGTTCGCGCGGAATATTCGGCGCCAGCGGCGCCCGTCATTGAATCGCCCCAGCGGGCTCACGCCTTCTGAGATTCAGATTCTCAAAGAAGGTGGTGCCAGTGGCCTGCCAACCGACGAAGCAGCAGTAGACTAAGCGATTGGACACCTGTCATTGGCGCAATTGCGAACGGAGTTTGTTCAGTTGCACCAAGCCTCGTTATCGACGAAGGAGGTGGCGAACCTTCTTGGCATAACACCTTCCAGGGTTCGCCAGCGTTCAGGACTCTCAAATCGCGGGCTTTATTCTTATGATGGCCCCTCTGATGAACATCGTTATCCAATGTGGCAGTTCGACAGCAAGGAAGTGATCTCCCATCTTCGGCAGGTATTTAAGGCCTTGCGCCCCGTGACTGGCTCATTACTGGGTTTCGTCCCGAGGCTGTTGTGACTTTGATAAGAGATATCTGAGGAATGGCAAAGTTTCCCGAACCGCCTGGGGTTTCTTATCTGCAACAGCTGAAACCCGTTTTCAAGGCGTTTGATCCAGGCACGCGGGTCTATCGGATATTCCGCTCGGGAGGAGACCACCCTATAGCCTGGAATGCCTTTCGGTTTTTCGGGCCCATGTCAGCACGGTTTGACCACCACTTAGTGAACTCCCAAGGTAAGCCGCAAGTCGCTCAACGCGGAATTATGTACTGCGCGGCGGGTCATCAGGCCGTGCCGACGTGTCTTGCCGAGGTTTTTCAGGGAACAAGATCGATCAACCGGGGTGATGGAAACCCGGTGCTGTGTGTTTTTACGCTGACGGCGCCGCTTTTGCTGCTTGATCTATCGGGGCCGTTTGCGACAAAGATAGGAGCGTCCACGGCCATTCTCATTCCGGCGTTTGCTGCTGCTCAATGTACTGGCGAATAATGCTAATGGGCGCACCACCACAACTGCCAGCGAAGTAAGACGGCGACCATAAGGCATTACCCCATAACTTTTTTTCTTAAGTGTCGCGCACTTTTTCTTCCCTAAAAACGCAATGCCGCCCGTGCCTGATATCATTGTTTTTTTCCATGGACCAACCATAATTGAGCGATGAAACGCCTTCAAGCATTCAAATTTCAGATTGAACCAAACAGTGAGCAAATTCGCGCCATGCGTCAGTACGCGGGTAATGCGCGCAAGATTTGGAATTTGGCTTTGAATCGTCAGACCGCTTTCGCTTTCCGCAAGGTTGCGAGATTGACGAAGCCAATCGACGTATTCGACTCCCAAAGCTAGGCTGGATTCGCTACCGCAAGAGCCGTGGCATTCTCGGACTGGAAAAGAACATCACCGTTTCCTGTGTGGCTGGCAAGTGGTACGCCAGCATTCAGACCGAGCGCGAAGTGGGGCAGCCAATACATCCATCAACGTCGATAGTCGGCCTCGATGCGGTTATCACGCTATTCGCGACGCTCTCTGACAGCACGATGTTCGAGCCGGTCAATGCGCTGCGCACCCGCGCTGCGAAGATGGTAAAGTATCATTGACGCATGAGCCGCAAGGTTAAATTCAGCCGCAATTGGAAAAAGGCGAAGACCCGTATCACCCAGTTGTATCAACGGGTTGCTTATACCCGCAATGACTTTCTCCACAAGACCTCGAACATCATCAGCAAAAACCACGCGATGGTCGTCATCGAAGATCTGAACGTCACGAATATGAGCCAGTCAGCAAGCGGCACACTGGAGGCACCAAGGCGAAGCGTAAACGCTAAATCCGGCCTGCGGTCATATTTGTGCAGAGAATCGCAAGGCTCAATCGCAATTCGAATGTGTCGAATGTGGGTATGCTGAAAATGCAGACCTCAACACCGCCATCAATATTCTAAGGGCAGGTCATGCCCGGTTAGCCTGTGAAGTGAACGGTGCGGTAATGCCGTCAGCAACAGGAACCCACCGAAGCGACTCAGGGATGGCTCAATGCCACGCCTTAGCGCAGTAGGAATCCCCGTCCTTCAGGGCGGGGAGGATGTCAATATGGGTCGTCTATGTACGGCCACCAACTGGCCATTGCACTTTTTGAACGCAGCGCTAACGCTATTCCGACCACAGTGAACCTGCACCGACAGCTGAACGATCCAGAGCTCAAAAGTGTGATCGTTCGAACTGCGTGGGACATCGGTTATACGGTGGTTGATGTTGATGACTCTTAAAGCGCAATCTGCATAGGCACAAGCGGAGACCAGTGAACGGGGACAGATTTCAAATCTGTCCCGGCTTTCTTGCCATCACCGTGGAGGTTTCATGACGAAAACAAGTAACAATTCTTACCAAATCCAAGTCTCACTCATCGGCGCCCAGCCACCCATCTGGCGCCGATTGCTGATCGAACCAGATACAACCTTTCAAGACCTCCACCGCATCATCCAGCTGGCCATGGGCTGGCAGTTTTCGCACCTGCATTTATTCCAGGCCCAAGATGGCAGGCTGCTAGGCGACCTGGCCGAAGACGAAGACAGCATGCTGAACGTTGAGGACGAATCCGCTGTAGCGGTTTCCAGCCTGCTGGCCAGAGAAGGGCAGGCGCTGATGTATGAGTATGACTTTGGCGACGGTTGGGAGCATGACGTAAAGCTGGAAAAAATTCTGCCGGTCGATCAAGCAGAGCCGCTGCCCTGTTTGCCGAATACGCGAATGACGAACCGCCGATGGCAGCCATCGACTTCTGCGGCCTTAGCCCGAATCAGATGCACGAACTCCTGCAAAATCCTTTCAACTGCCCCGCAGTATTCAAACCTCTGTTCAATGCAGAAGCCGCGAACCAGGTGCTCGATACCGCGCCAGTAATCCGCATGGCCAAGGTGCTGGTGGCCGCTTTGGAAGGCAAAGGCATTCGCCTGACCAGCAAAGGCAACCTGCCTTTGAAACAGGTTCAAACCATGATTCAGGCCGGTGGCGAAGAGACTGTTTTTCCCATGGGCAGGTTTCGTAAAACACGTTCAGAGGAACACGTTCTGCCCGTCATCCTTACCCGCGTGCTGCTGGAGCTTGCCGGCTTTACAAAAACGGAAAAAGGCCATCTGTTGCTGAAAAAAACAGCGCAAACCCGCTTGGCGAAAAAAGGCTGGCTGACGTTTTATCAGGACATCTTCTCAACAGCGCTGTCACGGTTGAACTGGGCCTGGATAGATAACCGTGAAGGCATGAAAGAGGTTCAATACGTAGCTCCGTTCTGTTTCTGGTTGCTGTCAGAAAAAGGTGGCCAGTGGCGGCCGGTGCACGAATATCTGGCTGACATGCTTTGGGCATTTCCGCAGTTGCCCCATGGTGCCAGGCCCAGCACGTACATAAGTGGGGAACAGCAGGCGAAATGGGCGCTAGACGCCAGAATGCTGGAACTTTACCGAATACTCGGCCTTATAGAGCAAAACCTGGAGCAGGCCGAGTTTCATGAAGCAGATAAGCAAGCGATGCGACGAACGGCGTTGTTTGAAGCGATGTTTGTGCGGGCGTGATTCCAAATTTATCTATTGCGTTTGGCTTGGGGTAAACTTAAGTCATTGAATTGGCAAAGCGAGAACACTATGCCTGTCTTCGATATGCTGCAGGAGCTGCGTAGCAAGCAAGATGAAATTCGCCGGCTTTGCGAGAAGCACAGCGTCAGTGATTCAGCCATATTCGGATCAGCAGCTACTGCGAAATTCACTGCTCACAGCGATTTAGATTTTCTCGTAGAGTTTGAATCATCACTTACAGCAACAAAAAATGCCTCTGTTTTTTTCGGCCTTAAAGAAGATTTGGAGTCCATGTTTTCTTTGCCCGTAGACTTAGTTACTGCGTCTTCATTAACCAGCCCATATTTTCGCAGTGCTGTAATGGAAGAAAGGCAGTCACTCTATGCAACGTGAGGCTTTGAAATGAATGGCGCCGAATTGTGTTGATTCACGGCTATTGAACTATCGACCCGCTGATTGTGTGGGGTGTAATTGAGAGCAATCTCGAAAACCTGGTCAAGCAGACGAGTGCGATTCTCGATGACGACGGAACTTGGTGAATCCACGGTGCCTGTCTCCAAGTTGGCTGAATCAAGCATTACGGCGCGCCATACGAAAGGAGTCGTCTGTGCCAACGTTATTGTATTTGAACGGATTCAAGTTTTTCTTTTATGCAAATGATCATCTGCCGGTTCATGTACATGTGCTGAAAGGTGAGAGATGGGCTAAGATTGAACTGCAAAATCTGGAGGTGAAGTACAGCACGCTTAAAAATCAAGAATTGAAGCAGTGTCTGGCAATTGTCAAAGACCATCGATCGGACTCTCTGGAGAGTTGGTATGCTTGGTTTCAAAGGTAAATCCGTTCACGTTGATGACCGCCATCTGCACGTAGAGTTGCAAGACGGGCGCGTAATTTCTACGCCTATTCACTGGTATGAGGTGCTCGAGAAGGCTTCGATTTCCGAGATTCGTGAGTATCGTTTTATCTGCGACGGTACGGGTATTGAGTGGGAGAGTCTGGACTATCATCTCAGCATAGAAGCGATGTTGAGGGGTAACGCTCAGCAAACTGCCCCGAGCGAGGTGTGGGGTGAATGCGGTGCAGGGCTTTAGCCCTGCTGGTTTTTGATGTATTCCTTAATCATCTCAAGGGGAGCGCCACCGCAAGATGAAACGAAATAGGCGCGACTCCAAAGTACCGGCTTGTGATACGCCCCTGTCAAATCCGCAAACTGTTGCCGTAGTCGGCGAGAGGTCACAGCTTTAAGAAGGCCGATCCAGAGACAGCATCCGGTTCGTTAACTTCGCCAAATACTGCAAGTTGGAAGGGCGGCGGGTGAAATTGCCGTCAGGACTTGGCTGGGTTAAATTTCGCAAGTCTCGCGATGTTCTTGGCACCGTCAAAAACGGCACGATGGGTTTTGACGGTGGCCACTGGTTCATTAGTTTCCAGACCGAACGCCGATCGGGTCGGTGCGATCAATATCAAAGCGCGAGGGCATCGCGTTCTAGCCTGTGGAGAGACGGCGTTAGCCGCTCGATGAAGCAGGAACTGGCTACCCGAGTAATCAGGTAGCACCCTCTTTTGGGAATCCTCTTCCTGAGCATTCAGCGAAGGGAGGGGAGGATGTCAATAAATCGTCTATATCTACCTGCAGCGCCTCCGCCAGCGCCATTAATAACCTTGCAGAGCCCGTTTTACTGCCAGCTTCGATCTGGCTGATATAAGACTTGCCGACGCCCGCGGCCTTACCCAAGACGTCTTGAGTGAGCCCACGATACTCCCGCCAGACTTTCAGCGGATGGTCATCTCCAGCAACCAAGCGACCAACAATCTCGGCGGGTATGGTTTCGTCTTCACCGCTGACGAGCTCGCGCATCGAATCTTTGGCGTCTGCGGCATCCTGCACGTCTTCTACCAGCTGCAACAGCCTCAGATATTCATGGTAGGGCAGCACGGCATACTCCGGCTTTCCTTCGCGTTCAATAATTTGTGCGCTCATTTGTAAACATCTCCTCTTGAACCAACCTTCAACACCAAAACCACCAACTCCCCGTTATCAATGCTGCAAATAGCCCGGTAGTCACCTTGCCTTAACCGCCAGTGGGGTTCGCCTTTCATAGCCTTCCAGTCGCCCTGATAGGCGTATGGAGCTTGCGCCATGGCTTCCAGCTCGCCTGTTAGCCTTTGCGCCTGCGGCCTGGGCATCTTCCGAATCGCTTTAACAGCTGATTTCTTGTAGGTCAGTTTGTACATGAGTTAAGTTTACTTAAATGTTTACTAACAGACAACTGCGCTCATCATAACCGTGGATTATGCGCAGGATACAAAAAAGCCCGGCCAGGATTCCGAATCGGGTTTTTCTTGGGCGGGGTTTCACTGCGTAGCAAATCTAGTGCTAGCTGCAACCGATGGTCCTTTTTAGCGCTATCTGTTAATTTGTATGTATAGAAGTAAATACAAGGATGTGTAATGTATTTTGAGTGGGATAACGCGAAGAACGCGGCCAATATCAGTAAACACGGAATAGACTTCAGAGATGCGAAGCGCTGAGGCTAGGGGACAAATTTCAAATCTGTTGCCGTTTTTTTAAGCGAGTGACATTTTTTTGCGCTTTTTTTTTAAATCCGCCTAAAGGAACCGAGGGGTTCGCCGTTAAGTGAAATACCGGGGTGGCGCTCCAGACCAAAAAGAGAACGCCAGACCTCTTTCACGCAGTAACGGCCTATAGTCGAAGGAGAAGTACCATGGCTCTCGGAATCAACACCAACGTAGCCTCACTAACCGCCCAAAACCAGCTGAACAAGTCTCAGGATATGAACAGCCAGGCGCTGGAGCGTTTGTCTTCTGGCTTGCGCATCAACTCTGCTAAAGACGATGCGGCGGGCTTGGCGATTTCCACGCGATTCAGCTCTCAAATCTCCGGTTTGAACGTTGCCGGGCGTAACGCTAATGACGCGATCTCTCTGGCGCAAACAGCGGAAGGCGCGTTAAGCGAAATCACCAACAACCTGCAGCGTATTCGTGAACTGGCCGTTCAGTCTGCCAACTCCACCAACAGCTCTTCAGACCGCGACGCACTGAACCAGGAAGTGCAACAGCGTGTCGAAGAAGTAAACCGTATTGCGGGTCAAACATCTTTTAATGGTTTGAAAGTACTGAATGGCACTTTCGGTCAAGCTGAGTTTCAGGTGGGTGCCAACGTAGGTGAAACCATTGGGCTCGATTTGAGCAACAGCGTGCGAAGCAGTTCGATCGGTGGTGTGGCAGAAGCCGAGTCGGTGGATCTGGGCACGGTTTTCGCGGAGGCTGCAGACGCTACCGCGGGCACCTACACAACGGGTGAGATCACCAATTTTGATTTCAGTGATACTGCAGCCGCTGGTGCAGTCACTTTCTCTGATTCGATACTGGATGCTGACTTAGCCAGTTCTCCATTAACCATTAAAATTGATGGCGGCGACGATATAACCTTGAACGGTGGCGACCTTGCCGCCAACGTTGCAATTTTGGACGGGCAGACAGGTTACAGTGCTGCGGAATCATCGGGCACGATAACTTTGACCAGCGATAACAGCGCTGCGGCGCCGGCTATAACTGGTGATAGTGTCGGAGCCCAAACACCTGTGCCAGGCACCGTCGGTGAAACTGCTTTCGAAGTTGACGGCAACACAGTCACTCTGAATACAGACACTTCCAGCCTTGCGGGCTTGGCAACGGAAATTGGTACGCAGCTTGGCGCTGATTATGCGGTTACTGCCTCCAGTACTGGCGTTGAAATCGCCACGGTTGCGACTGGAACGGCTGCTGCAGCTCCAGTAATTGCCAGCGCTACAGGTTTGGATCAGGAATTCGATGCTGGCACATCAGTGGCCGGTCAAGCTGCAACCTCCCCGTTGGATCTGACCTTGGCCGCCGACGCACTCACCTTCCAAATAGGCGATGCTGCGGCAGTATCCGTTAAAGCCGATACCTATACTTCAGCGGAGTCCTTAGTGGATTCGGTAAATAAGGCGTTAGGTGGCGATGCAAGGGCTGTTCTGGGTGACGATGGCGTGTTGACCATCACTTCCGGTGAGAACATTACGGTCACAGGTGCTAATGCTGAGGCAGGTACGGTCTTTGCCGCTGGGGAGACTGCAGTAACAGGTAGCCTCAACAGCGCCGACGTACTTACTGAAAGCAGTGCTAGCGATGCCATCCAGAGTGTCGATGCGGCTCTAAGCTCAATCAGTGACTTGCGAAGCACCTTCGGTGCGATTCAGAACCGCTTTGAATCGACCATCGCCAACTTGAGCACATCAGTAGAAAACCTGTCAGCGGCCAATAGTCGAATCCTGGACGCGGATTTCGCCTCTGAAACGGCCAACCTGGCCAAGTCTCAGGTATTGCAACAGGCCGGCATTTCGGTTCTGGCCCAGGCCAACGCCCGTCCGCAGCAGGTGCTATCGCTGCTCCAATAAGAGGTTAGCCGATAACAGCCGAAGCTTTAGGGCTTCGGCTTTACGCCGTTCCGGCACAGTGAGGTAAGCTATGAATGACGTTGCCCTGAACAGTACGGATCTGAAACTGGCTCGCTCCGGCGAAGCAGTTCCGGCTCGGGCGCTGTCGTCATCTCAAGCCGAAGGAAAGGACGCCTCCGAGCCTGCGTTTTCATCCGTTGGGTGTGACGTGCAGAATCAGTTGGTTCCTCAAGCCCAGGATGTGTCCAAAGCGGAACAGCTGCAAAAGCGGAATGAAGCACAGCGGGAAGCGCTGAACGGCGCGGTTTTGCAATTGAACGACTACGTTCAGAACGTACAGCGCGATTTGCAGTTTGAGGTGGACAATGAGCTGGGCCAGGTCATCGTGAAAGTAGTGGACCAGAAAACCCAGCAGGTGATTCGGCAAATTCCTGACGAACTGGCGCTAAGGTTGGCAGAGAAATTGCAAGAAAACGAACCGTTGACGTTGCTTAACATCAAGGTTTGAAGAGGGAGGCATGGGTATGGCGGGCATTTCATCACTGGGAGTGGGTTCTGGCGTGCTAACGTCAGACTTGGTCGATCAGCTGGTTGCGGTTGAGCGCAGGCCCGCGGACGTGCGACTGACCCGAGGCACCCAGCAGTCAGAGGCTTTATTGTCGGCCTACGGCAAGCTTCGCAGTGCCATTACTGAACTGCGCTTGCCCATGCGCCAGTTAAGCTCAGCCGACAACCTGAAGGCGTTTTCCGCGACCTCATCCAATGAAGACATCGGTGTATCAGTGGACAGCGCCAAAGCCAGTCGCGGCGGCTATAGTCTGGATGTCACCAGCTTGGCCACCGCTCAGGCCCTGGCTTCGCAAGAGGTGTTCTCCGATCGCGACACCGCCCCGGTAGGCGAAGGCAATCTGACCATCGCTGTGGGCGACAAAACCGCCAGCATCGCTATCAACAGCAGCAACCATTCTTTGCAAGGTCTTGCCAACGCTATTAACGATGCAGGCGTGGGTGTGTCCGCCGGCGTCATTGATACGGGCAATGGCTTTCAGTTAGTGCTGTCAGCAGATGAAACCGGTACAGCTAACGCGGTGAGTATTACAGCCACCGAAAGCGATGGTACGAATACTGACAATACCGGTTTGTCCCGATTTGCTTTTAACACCGATATGGAAGCCGGCGCAGGATTCAGCGAAACCATTGTTGCCGCTGACGCGGTGATGACGATTAACGGCGTCGAAGTAACGCGCTCCAGCAACAACCCAGACGATGTAACCGCGCTGTTTGCCGAGCAAGGCCGAACCACCGATGGCCAGGTGGAGTTTGTGCGCAGTGGATTGAACACCCAGCCGGGCCGGTACGATATCAATGTTACCCAGGCGGCTACCCGGGGCCAGCTGACGGCTGGCTCTGCGCTGGCATCGTCGGTTGATGTGACGGACACAAACGATGAGTTTGCACTGACGGTCAATGGCGCAACCACGGCAAATCTGAAGCTTACTCAGGGCCCGGGCGTTACGGCTCAGGCGCTGGTAGACGACATTCAGGCCCAGTTAAACAGCAACGCAGCCCTGAGCGCCTCCGGCGAATCGGTACGGGTGGCGCTGGCCAGAACGTGGCCGGCACCGTGGACGGCAAGATTGCACAGGGTGACGGCCAGGTTCTGTTTCTGGGTAGCAATACCGGTTCGGCGTCTGGCCTGCAAGTGCGTATTTTGGGCGATCAGACCGGTGGCCGCGGTTCTATCAATTTTGTCCAGGGCCTGGGTAAAAGCACCGTTGACTTGGTCACCCGCTTTGTCGGTGGAGAGGGTAGATTGGAATCTCGCACCAGCAGCCTGAACCGCGAACTTGAAAAGATTCAGGAAGATCAGGTAAAGCTGGAAGTACGCATCGAATCCTACCGCGAGCGCCTGGTAAAACAATTCAGCGCCGCCGATTCGCTGATTTCCCAGCTCAACAGCACCCGCGATTTCGTAACCCAGCAGCTTGAAGCGCTGGCACCGCAGAATTTCAACAAGTAGTCATTCCGGCTAACGCTTTGACAAGTCCGGCGCAGCCGGCGAGAAACGAGGTTACCCATGAAAGGTTTGAAAGCGTATCAGCAGATAAACACCCAAACCAGCATCACCGACGCAGACCCGCACCGGCTGATTCAGCTGCTGTACAACGGTGCGCTGGAGCGCATTAACATGGCCAAGGCTCGGGTGCAGGCCAACGATTTTGAAGGCAAGGGCAAGCTGATCAGCAAAGCCATCGAGATTATTGGCGGGCTGCGCAGCTTTCTGGACTTTGAAAAAGGCGGCGAGCTGTCGGCCAGGCTGGAAAGCCTGTACGACTACATGGAACGCACACTGTTCGAAGCCAATGCCCGGAACGATGTGGCCAAACTGGACGAAGTGGCGAGTTTGCTGCACGTAATGAAACAAGGCTGGGACGGCATTCGTGGGGAAACGGTGGCTCAAGCCCAGGCTGTATAAGGCCTGATAGCCAAGGCACCCGTGCTGCCGTACACTGTGTCGCTTCATTTCGATACATCCATAGTACTGTGTGTGGAGCAAGGGCATGTCTGATATTAACAAAGTAGTACTGGCCTATTCCGGTGGCCTGGATACCTCGGTCATCGTGCGGTGGCTGCAAGACACCTACGGCTGTGAAGTGGTTACCTTTACGGCTGACATTGGCCAAGGCGAAGAAGTAGAACCGGCGCGGGCAAAAGCCAAAGCGCTGGGCGTCAAAGAAATTTACGTTGAAGACCTGCGCGAAGAGTTCGTGCGCGACTACGTATTCCCGATGTTCCGCGCCAACACTGTTTATGAAGGCGAGTATCTGCTGGGCACATCCATTGCCCGCCCGCTGATTGCAAAACGCCTGATTGAAATTGCCAATTCCACCGGCGCTGACGCCATTTCCCACGGCGCAACCGGTAAGGGCAATGATCAGGTTCGTTTTGAGCTGGGCGCTTACGCTTTGAAGCCCGGGGTAAAAGTGATTGCGCCCTGGCGCGAGTGGGATCTGAATTCCCGCGAAAAACTGCTGGCCTACTGCGCCGAACGCAATATTCCGGTGGACATGAAAAAAGGCAAGTCGCCTTATTCCATGGACGCCAACCTGCTGCACATCTCCTACGAAGGCATGAACCTGGAAGACCCCTGGTGCGAAGCCGAAGACGACATGTGGCGGTGGAGCGTATCGCCGGAACAAGCGCCGAATACCGCAACCTACATTGAAATCACCTACGCCAAAGGCGACATTGTTGCCGTAGACGGCCAGGCCATGAAAGCCCACGAGGTGCTTGAGCACCTGAACAAAGTGGGCGGCGACAACGGCATTGGCCGTCTGGACATCGTAGAAAACCGCTATGTGGGCATGAAGTCCCGCGGCTGTTACGAAACCCCGGGTGGCACCATTATGCTGCGCGCTCACCGCGCCATTGAGTCCCTGACTCTGGACCGCGAAGTCGCGCACCTGAAAGACAGCCTGATGCCGCGCTACGCCGAGGTCATCTACAACGGCTACTGGTGGTCGCCAGAGCGCGAAGCTCTGCAGGCGCTGATTGACCAGACCCAAACCTACGTCAACGGCACCGTGCGCCTGAAACTGTACAAGGGCAACGTCGACGTAGTGGGCCGCAAATCAGACGACTCGCTGTTTGACGAGAAGATTGCCACCTTTGAAGAAGACGAGGGCGCTTACAATCAAAAAGACGCCGAAGGCTTCATCAAGCTGAACGCTCTGCGCCTGCGCATTGCCGCCAGCAAGGGCCGCACGCTTTAAGTCTGGATCAGGCTGAACGCCAGAGCAGTGCCAAACGGCTGCTTTGCGTACGCTGCACAGCACGTCCGCCATTTCCGTTGCGGGCGTTTCATTTCCCGTAACAACACCAGAACAGGTTTCCCATGCCTTCTTTTGATATTGTTTCTGAAATCGACATGCACGAAGTAACCAACGCGGTTGACCAAACCAAACGCGATCTTGGCAATCGTTGGGACTTCAAAAATATAGACGCCGACGTAGAGCTGGACGACAAGGGCATTACCATCAGCGCCCCGCAAGAATTTCAGCTAGAGCAGCTGCTGGACATGCTGCGCATGGCCTTCGCCAAGCGCAGCATCGACGGCCGAGCGCTGTCTGAAAGCGGCGACAGCAAAGCCGGCAAGCTGGTAAAACAGCACCTGGAACTGAAGCAGGGCCTTGAAACCGATATGGCCAAAAAGATCGTGAAACTGATCAAAGACCGAAAAATGAAAGTTCAGTCCAGCATTCAGGGCGACAAGGTGCGAATCACCGGCAAGAAGCGTGATGACCTGCAAGAAGCCATGGCCATGCTGCGCGAAGCCGAGCTGGACGTGCCGCTGCAATTTAACAACTTCCGCGATTAAGGCGATCTGTCATTTTTGCTGAACCCCGGCGGGCCGCTTGGCGCGAAACCCTGCGGCTGTATTCTCGCTGGCAGGTGGTTGCCCTGTTGTTTCTGGGGTTTTCGGCCGGCCTCCCCTTTCTGCTGGTGTTTTCCACGCTGAACGCCCGCTTGGCGGACGTGGGTGTGGACACCGCCACCATCGGCTTTTTTAGCTGGCTGGGCATTACCTATTCCATAAAAGTGCTTTGGGCGCCGGTGGTCGACCGCCTCAAATTGCCTATTTTGGATAAGTTGCTGGGTAAACGCCGCAGCTGGATGTTGCTAGCCCAGGTCGGCATCGCTGCTGGCCTGTATTTGATGGCCCACACTGACGCCACTGGCGCGCCTGAGATGATGGCCCTGTGCGGCCTGCTGGTGGCTTTCTCGTCGGCCACTCAAGACGTGGCCATAGACGCCTACCGCATTGAAATCGCCGAACAACGCCTGCAAGCCGCGCTGGCGGCCACCTACATATTCGGCTATCGGCTGGCGTTACTGGTAGCCGGCGCCGGCGCCCTGTATCTGGCGGAATTCTGGTCCTGGCAGGTGTCGTACGAGGTGATGGCGGCGCTGGTGGGCGTAGGCATGGCGACGGTGCTGATTGTGCGTGAGCCAACCGTCAATCACTTTAAAGCCGCCCAGAACATTGCCGAAAAAATTCAGCGGCAGGCCGCACACCGCGCTCATCTGCCGCCACGCCTGGCCAGGTTCACAAGCTGGTTTTACGTGGCGATTGCCGGGCCGTTTGTGGATTTTTTCCAGCGTTATCGCGAACTGGCGGTGGCCATACTTCTGCTGGTGGCGCTGTACCGCGTTTCTGACATCGCCATGGGCGTGATGGCCAATCCGTTTTATCTGACCTTTATGGGCTTCAGCAAAACCGAAGTCGCCGACGTTACAAAGATTTTTGGATTTTTCATGACCATCGGCGGCTCGCTGCTGGGTGGCCTGCTGGTTATACGTTACGGCGTGCGGCGTATCTTGCTGCTGGGCGCGATTATGACGGCGCTGACCAACCTGCTGTTTGTGGTGCTGGCCCAATACCCACCGAATCTTGCAACGCTTGCCGTTGTGGTCAGCGCCGATAACTTGAGCGGCGGCATCGCCAACGTGGCCCTGATTGCCTGGTTGTCCAGCATGACCAGCGCGTCCTTCACGGCCACCCAATACGCGCTGTTCAGTTCGTTGATGACCCTGCCGGGCAAATTCCTGGGCGGTTTCTCGGGCATGGTGGTGGCCAGCTACGGCTACGCGGAGTTTTTTTTGGTGGCGGGATTGCTGGGCGTGCCAGCTATTGTGTTGACCATGATAATGATGCGGTACGGTAAGCGCCTGGACGCGCTGGCGCCGGCCAACTCGGGCCGCGAAGATGCGCCGGCGAGCGAGCCAGCAAGGAAATAGCGCGATGAAGGATGGTGTTATAAAGGCCAGCGCTATGAAAAGTAAAGCCATAAAGCCTGATTGCGTTGCAGAGCCCAACAAAGACCAGAAAATCTGGCTGGTGGTGCTGGCAATACCATCGGGCAAAGTAGCAAGTTACGGCCAGGTTGCCTTTGCGCCAGGTTCAGAGACCTATCAGGAACAAGTCAGCCGCTTACGCGAAGAAGGCGTCGACGTGGTTAACGGCTGGGTTTCGATGTCGCAATTTGGTTGGTAATCAGGGTCTGCAGATGTTCCAGCACCCTGAGCTGGTCGCTGTCGGAATTCTGGTTCAGCCGCATGGCCAGGTAGGGCAACAGCCTCCCCAGTGCATTCAGGCACTCCTCAAACAAGTCCCTGGCGCGGGACGCACTCAAATCACAGGCTTGCACGCCAAATCGTTCAAGATGCGTGCGGGAAAACCACTTCTTACTGCCAGTGAGCGTCAGCGCAGGAATGTCTTGCTGGATATAAACCGTGGTGCACACAACATCGTAGGCAGGCGCCAGGCGAATGTTATTGATATCACTGTAGAGCATGCCAAAATTTTTGAGATGGGCATCTCCGTTTTGTAACGCATTGCTAAGCACGATGACTTTGAACGAGAACCCCGCCGCATTCTACGACTCAATTCTATGAATGAGTCGCTAGTTTAGGCGGATGGCTTTAGGTCTTGCTTTTAATGCTGGCTATTTATACAGTGTTTTCATGAAAATCATTCGCTCCGACCGCCTAAGTATCAAGTCCGACAGTGCCGCTCAGCGCGAAGCGCTGGCGGACACGCTGGGCTTGTATCGCCGGTTGGTCAGAGACCTGATGAGCCTGGCGTTTACCCGCTGGCCTCAGATTGGATCGCTTCAGGGTGATGCGGTTGTGCAGGCCATCGAAGGCCTTATGCACCCCACCAGCCGGCGCCCAGAGGTTCGGTACACGTATTTTCATCGGCGTTATTACAAGTTTCCCAGCTACCTGCGCCGAGTGGCCATCATGGACGCGGTTGGTCAAGTCCGATCGTTTCAGACTCGGTATCGGGACTGGCAGGACAGTGACCGGCGCAAACAGCCGCCGGCCTTAACCTGCTCAACGTCCACCTTTCCGAGTTTGTACAAAGGGCAGTGCGTTCGTTTCAGCGACGATCTGAAAGCGGCGTTCATCAAGGTCTGGCATTGCAACGACTGGCTCTGGATGAGTTTCAAACTGTCGGGCGAGCTTCGGTACCGCGGCAAAGGGAAATCCTTGTCACCGCTGCTCGTGTTCAAGGGTAAGCGCTGGAGCTTGTCTCTGCCGGAAGAATTTACACCAAAAAGTAAAGTCTCAAAGAAGCCACCGACACGAGTATTGTCGTTGGACGTGGGAATTAACACGGCGGCCACCTGGGCCGTGGTGGATGCTCAAGGCACTGTGCACGCTCGGGGATTTATCCAGCGTAGCGACAAAGACTGTGAGCACCATCTGATGCAGCGCATTCGATCGACCGCCAGCAAACACACCCGACACGGCAGTCGGTTGCCAGTGGGTTTTTGTACGCGGGATCACCGGCGCCTGAAGCAACTGGCGGATAACGAAGCGCACCAGATCAGCCGGCAGCTGGTCAATCTGGCGCTGAAACACAACTGCCAGGCGATTGTGGTTGAGCAACTGAAAGGCTGGCGGCCGACCGCAGGGCGTAAACGCAGCCCGATGAAAGCGCGTTTCCACCGCTGGTTCCATCGCATGCTGGTCAACCGGGTTCACTCGAAAGCCGTCGAAAACGGACTGAGGTGCGTGGCGGTGTATGCCCGGGGAACCTCCAGTCAAGCGTTCGACGGATCGGGACCGGTCCGGCGTGATGCCAAGAACTACAGCCTGTGTACGTTTTCTTCAGGGAAACGCTATCACGCAGACCTTAATGCGGCCTACAATATTGCCGCCCGAGGTTTCGTTTATTACCAAGGAGGCGGTCGTAAGTCCGCTTCCCGTGCGACTCAGCAAAAGCCTGATCGCACACCGAGAATCCCGGTGACGCTCTCCACGCTTTGGAATTCCCAAGCCGCGTGAGAGTGATCGGATTCCGCGCCTCAATTCTTTGAATGAGTCGCCGGAGGATTCAAGAACTGCTCCAAAGAGGCCTGCTTATGGGCAGGGCTGGCAAAGGTTTTGATCGGAATCTTTACGGGCGCAAACCCCTTGCTTTAGCTCGGGGACAGCCCGGGCATTTAGAGCGGGCGAGCCTGCGACTGAATTTACTTTGTCACAACGTCCAAAGACGCTCCGCCGGTTGAAACCACGCAGTAACTTGGGCTCCAGAAGTGGCTTCCCCACAGCCAGGGTCGGATTTCTTCCGGGAAGTCTCTGCGCAAAACGTAGGCACTTTTGCCTTTTAGTTTTCCGACAAGATTTGAGAGGGAGTGCCTGGGGTGAGCGCTGACGATGAGATGTACGTGGTTGCCCTCGCCGTTGAATTCCAGCAGCTCCGAACCCATCTGCTCGCAAGTTTCCCGGAGGACGCCTTCCAGAGCCGTCAGGATCTTGTCGGTGAAGACGGCGCGCCGGTACTTTTGCCGGATGACGCGGTCTTAGCTCTGAAAAAATTAGAAGCCCGTCGAATTAAGCACCAGCGTCGGTATTCGCGCATAGCCCGAGCCAACGATCGAAAGGTCGGAACGATAAAACGACCTCGCACCGGTGGCGAGAAGAAAATGCAACGCAAAATCGCTCATTACAGCGAGAAGCGTGCCCATATTCAGAGCAACAACTCGCACCATATTTCCAAGCGAATTGCCGTTAAAACACGGCTCATCGCAGCCTTCGAAGACATCAAAATCAACAATATGGTTCGCCGGCCGAAAGCGAAACTCTGCCAGGACACCGGGCGCTGGTTGGCCAATGGCGCCAGCGCAAAGCGCGGCCTGAACAAAGCCATTCACTCGGTTAACATGGGCCAAATCCGCCAGCTCACCGCCTACAAATTGAAAGACCGCGGCAAGCTCATGGTGCGGGTGAAGCCCCACTATTCCAGTCAAGAATGCTCTCAGTGCGGCCACACTGAAAAAGGCAACCGATCGTCACAAGCGACGTTCAAGTGCCTTAGTTGCGGCTTTGCCGCAAACGCGGATGACAACGCGGCCTGCGTCATTAAACAGCGCGGAATAACGCACGTTCGAAGTGAGGCGTTCTCGCAAGAGAAGACACCTCGAACGATCAAAGTGCGACGGAAAAAGGCGCCTGAACTGGCGTCTTCAGGAAGCGGAGATCTTATAAGCCCTGATTGTCAGGCAACGATCGGTGATGCTCTACATTCTCGACGGACGATAGATCCTTATTGTCTTTCGGAAGCTCGGCGGCTTTAGCCACGAGTAGTTCACGGTTTTGGCGACTTGCTCGTAGCTGTCGTTGTATTTGTCATCGCGGGTTTTTGCCTGAAGTACGCACATGTCTTCAAAGCCCAGGGCCGTGCCGTCTTCATTCAGGTCGAATCGTTTCATGATGAACAGCGATTCGTCGTCAGACAGGTAAAACTCCGGTACGGAAACGCCCGCGTATTGGCAAACCAGCATGCAGCAGTACTCGTTCAGCGCCAGGGCAGGGTAGTCATGCCCCCAGGCTTTAACGATAAAATCGTCCAGGCTTAGAGTGGCTTTGTTTTCGAGTTGTGCCAAAACCTTGGGTTGCACACCGCTCAGCGCCGAGCGCAGGGCAAAACGTGTCACCAGCTTTTCGAACAAATTCGGATTGGCCGAATGCAGCAGCGTGTCCAGGTTAAGCGACGGTTCTTCAGAATGCTTATTGCCTGCGTATTCAATGCGGCCGCGAATACTGGGCGCCAGCAATGTGAGTAACCCGAAGTCACCGGTGTCGGTGATTTTGGCAAATTGCTTTTTAATGATAGAGAGCAAATAGCCTTCGGGCAGGTGCATTTCGAATAAGGGGGGTAGGCGGTGATGACTGTAGTCTTTTTTGCGCACCGGCATAGACAGCGACACAAAATGATGGGGAAGCGCTGACTCGTTGTAACGAAAAATAAAGCCGCCAGCTTCTTGAAACAATGTGCCGGCCTGGGTGCCGTTCACCTGAACATTCAGTTCATTGGCCATCGCGCAGCTCCTCAAACGTCGGGAACGGCGATTTGTCCCGAATAACCAGCTCTTTGCCCAGGTAATCGAGTATTTTCATGACTTTGCGGATGCCGATGTCGCCTGACCGGTTATTTTCAAGAGCATTGATGGTGGCGCGAGAAATATCAAGATGGTTTGCCAGCGTTTGCTGGGATACGCCGTTTTGCTGGCGCAGTGTTGAGAGGGTTTGCCCTAAGCTTTGATAATCCACAACGCACCTCGGCTGGCTAATACACTTTACATTTACGCTTAAATTGCACTTTTTGTAAAGTATTTTAGCCAGAACCCAGCGAGCAAACTACAGACGCATGGCGCCGTCGACTTCAATGACGCGGCCGCTGACGTAATCGTTCTCAAAAATGAACGCGACGGTCTGGGCAATCTCGTGAGGCTGGCCCATGCGCTTGGCCGGAATGCCTGCGCACAATTTTTCCAAAGCGTCCTGCTTCATAGACGCGGTCATATCGGTTTCGATAAAGCCCGGTGCAATGGCCATGCTGCGGATGTTGTAACGGGCCAGTTCTTTCGCCCATACGGTGGCCAGTGCGGCTACGCCGGCTTTCGCGGCGGAGTAGTTGCTTTGGCCCATGTTGCCCGCGCGGGCGATGGATG
>Ga0307978_1001058_pt1 | contig 21266 bp, 18 predicted proteins | sample OrgLakmetage1056_FD_203151 | JGI IMG/M metagenome (GOLD analysis project Ga0307978, IMG submission 203151) | Saline water microbial communities from Organic Lake, Antarctica - #1056 | ecosystem: Environmental > Aquatic > Non-marine Saline and Alkaline > Saline | place: Antarctica: Organic Lake...
GTCGACGATTTCGGAATCAAATACGTCGGCAAACAGCACGCGCAGCATTTATTTACCTCGTTGCGCGAAAATTACAAAATCACCGAAGATTGGACCGGAGAACTCTACTTGGGTATCACACTGAACTGGGACTACAAAAATCGCACTGTCGATCTGTCTATGCCAAATTACGTGTCCGAACCTCTCCACAAATTTCAGCATCCAGCGCCATATCGCCCCGAGCATGCACCGCACGACTGGACAAAACCCGCCTACGGCCAACGACAGCAATTCGTAACCCCGCACGATGACTCTGATCCTCTCGACCAAGACGGAATCAATCGCGTTCAACAAGTCGTTGGAACGTTCCTCTATTACGCAAGAGCAATCAATTCTACAGCCATGGTCGCTATAAACTCCATCTCCTGTGAACCAGCAAAAGCGACGGAAAACACAGCAAAAAAGGTTACTCGCCTCCTGAACTACTTCGCCACGCATCCAGACGCGACACTATGATACAGCAAGTCAGGCATGGTGTTAAAGCTTCACACCGACGCCGCTTACTTGGTTGAGCCCCGCGCACGCAGTTGTCACGGCGGGCATTACTGGCTTGGCACCCTCGGCATTGACGACAACAACGGTGCCATCAAAAACAACGCCAGCATCATCAAACCGGTCGTATCCTCCGTAGCTGAAGCTGAGACGGCGGATTGTTTCTACAACTGTATTGATGCAATTCCAATTCGCATTGCACTCGAAGAAATGGGGCACCCCCAACCGCCAACACCAGTGACTTGTGACAACTCCACAGCTGTCGGCATTGCCAACCAAACCATCAAGCAACGCCGCTACAAAGCCATTGACATGCGATACTACTGGCTCCAAGACCGTGAGTGCCAGGACAAGTTCAAAATTGAATGGGCTGCAGGTGCCAACAACAAAGCTGACTACTTCACCAAACATTTTTCTGTCTCGCATCATCGCGAAAAAAGAGCTGAATATTTGCACACCAAGTAGTGTGCCATTGACTGCGAGGGTGTGTTCATCCTTGGGTATAACCCGGCAGTAGCTCCAGTGAATGATCCATAACCAGACCGGTACAACCAGCAATAAGATCTTGACGCCGGCCAACATGCCGTTGCCTCATCTATTGCTGGACCAGAACATTGTAGCTTAAACCATCACTCGTGATGGCCATTATTAACGAATGTCCTTTGTCTCTCCTTTCTTCTTGTAAAGCCCTCAAGCCTAGATCGTATTGAGAGCTTTAGCAACAAGAAACAAAGAGCAAATGGAAATGTTGGCAGCTGGCTTCTGGAATTCCGGATCCCAATATTATTATTTCGTCGATCGTTTTACCGCCGGCAACAGCACCAAAAGACCGCGAGAGGCAAGGAGAAGGAGGGGACCACACACCCAAACGACCAACGGACTTTGCGGCCAAATTTGGCTGCCACGATCCAACGGTCGCGGCGCCGAACAACAGGATTCAACGATAGACGATAGACGATAGACCACGTCCCCAGTCCCCAGATCATAAACCATTGACCATTTGACCATTGACCAGCTACTACGAACGCCGTCATTATCCGACAGTGTCTAGACTACTGGTTCACCGATATTCAACATCTTACTGCAGTTCCCAAACACCGATCACATGAGCGCAAGAATGAACACAAATAGCTCCAAAAACGACGCTTCAGCACACCCGGCTACCCAGGAGTCACACGTTGAGATTAGTCTAGTGAGCAGCAACGTCCAACAGCTGTCCGAGCCTGCTCGGAGCATTTTGGCAGAAGCGAGACACCGTGGAAGGTCCAAGAGCCGACGTCTAGTCCAGCAACCGACTCTAAAGTATCACCAGACCATGCTGGCCAGATCAACCGAAGCTGGGCAGCTCTTGAAACTACGCTTTGCGCATCATTACACGCGTTCGGCTTCCCGTTCGCTGTCAGTGGATCGATCTCAGCAGCACCGACGCGGTGCCTAATAAGCGCGTCGAGTTCAGACGCACACTTACTTGCTTGCAACTTCTTCATTCATCGCGAGAGGTTGAACGCTGGGACGATTGTATATTGTATACCAGATCTATAAATTTATTGAACAGAGATTAGACTTCTAGGAAACAACAACAGCAACAACAGTCTTTAGTTTCAGTTAACGGGCGCAGTTATATACTGCATGCATGTATTCATGTCTATAGCCAAGCTACCGGCTGTCTTGCATGGATTAGACTGGTTCCATCCATTGTCCAAGAGAAGGTCGACGATTGCGCCATACAGCTTCTTTGTCAGCATCTTCGTACTCGCTGCCGGACGCGTCTTCCACGACGACCGTGACTCGACGACGGCGCGGCTTTCGAAACGCTTTCGCTTCTTTCTTTGGAGCAATATCCTCAGTCATCTTTACATTCGGTATCTTTTCAGAAAGGGATCCCACTGGTGTTGGGTCAAAGTCATTGGTTGTCACTTTTTTCTCATCCGTTTCACTACGAAAAGCTGGGTTTTCGAGCACAATCGAATCTGGGAGAATCTCCTGTGTCTGCACCTTTGCTGGTAAGACTGGCTCTTTGTACTGAGGCTCAACTGCTATATTATACAGTCGGCCGTCAGGGCCTCTCATAATCTGGTAGTGCGAGGGCTCGGCAGCATGGCGTCGGTGTTGGCTTGGAGAAGGAGACGCGCGTCCTCGTATCTCTCTTTCGTGTTGAAGACGGCGACGCCTTTCCATTTGTCGCTCTTGCACAAGGAGTCGAACTTGTTCAGCTTCTTCTTGTTGCTGTAGTCGTACGAGCTCTTCTTGGTACGCCCACCTCTGTCTCATGGTTGCGGCACAGGAGCGACGCGCCTCCTCGGTTGCTCGACGTCTCTTCAACTCTTCTTCGTAAGCCTGTTGCCGCATCCTTTGTGGATGTGACTGTGGTGAATAGTAGTGTCGGATGTTATAGTCGTCGTAGTAGGACGTGAAGAATGGACTGTTCATCATGGTTGGGTTGGTGGTTTGTGACTTACTGTAGCAAGTTACTCGAATCGTAAAAAGTGAGCAAAATACGACCACTGTACTTACACTCTAGGATGACGACACCATCTTTTCAGACACGTGACCTTGTTCTCTGTATGCACGATTCACGTGGTCCTTTGTCCTTTCTTCGAAGCTCCAGAAACTCAATCGCGGATCAGACATTTTCGTGACAACTCTCTCGAGAGAACGCAGAAACGGACGAACGAGGGAACCAAAACATACAGTATCGGTTGACAATGGCGATCGAACGATGCTGTTCGGCTTGTCACCACGGCAATTAACATGAGGAGGCGAAAGATCTCAACACAAGAGCATATTCTTTCTTCTACACAAGGAAACGAAGAAAGAGTCTCACTAAATAGCACCGAAAAGGAACCCAAACTGGCGCCAAGTCCAGGTGCCAGCAGTGCCAACGATGCTGCTGCTGGCAAGGGCAAGGGGAACGACACGTTGACGTTTGCGATTGCCAAGTGGGCCATTCTTCGCTTGATGGGAGTTATCTATTTCGTTGCCTTTCTGGGGGCTTTTTTTCAGAATGAAGGTCTCATGGGCAAGAACGGTCTGGTTCCAGCTGAAAAGCACATGGCTTGGCTGGCAGAGCAACACCCCTCGTCGGCCTGGGAAGGCTTCACCCACTACCCAGCTCTCTTTTGGTGGATCGACTTGAACGATAGTAATATGCAAGGTATCGTCTGGCTTGGTATGCTCCTTTCTAGCTTGGTCGTTGCAGGAGTCAACTCCTGGGTCATCCAGTTGGCCCTCTGGCTCTTGGATTTTTCGATTGTTACCATTTCAGGAGGCACTTCGTTCTACAGTGAGTGTATCCAATCGTGGTGAGTGAGAGTGCGATGTATCTTTCTAACTCTTTTGATTCTTGGCAGACTACGGATGGGAGTCCCAAATCCTCGAAACAGGTTTCCTGTCGATATTCCTCTGCGCGCTGCCGTACGCTACCAAAGAAAAGGGTCGATGGAAGGTCCACTTTTCTTGGTGGGAGTCCAGTGTAGTGGACACACACGCCCTCAAGCCCTCTTCAACTATCCTGTGGTTGTTTCGGTGGCTTAGCTTTCGCATTTCATTGGGTGCAGGCTTGATCAAAACTCGTGGTTCGTCGTGCTGGGCCGATAAGACTTGCCTCCACTATCATTTCCAGACACAGCCGCTTCCATCGCCTCTTTCCTTTGTCTATCACTTTTTACCTCAATCAATTCAGACGCGAATGGTGGACGTGGATCTCTGGGTGCAACTCTACACGAGCTGGTTGGTTTTGCTTCCCATGTCTCTTCCGGGTAAAGGATCTGCTGTCACCAATACTTCCAGTATTTTGCGAGCGATTGTCCGCATCGGTGGCTTTATCCAAGCAGGTTTTATGGTCGGTATTGCCTTATCAGGCAACTTTTCGTTTCTCAACCACTTGACCATTATTCCGGCGCTTGCCTGTCTCGACGATGCATGCTGGCCAAACGTGTTGCACCGTCTTGTACTCCATTCGAGTGCGGCCACTACGCCTGCTCGACCACTCTTGACGCGCAAGGTACTGGATTTAGTTTTGTTACTTGTGATTGGCTATCTATCTTGGCCGGTGGTTTCCAATCTTTTGCAGCGCAACGGACACCAAATGATGAATGCAAGCTTTGATTCGTTTCGACTAGTCAATACATATGGTGCCTTTGGCTCTGTTGGCAAGGCCCGCTACGAACCCATTGTTTCCGTTTCGGACGATGGAGTGCAATGGCGGGAAATTGAGTTTCCTTGCAAGCCAGGAGACGTGACACGACGACCTTGCTTTTGTGCGCCGTACCATTACCGGGCCGACTGGAATATTTGGTTTATTGGATTCAAACCGCACAAGAGCAGCATCCAAGGCCGCGAACGATGGGTCTACGCGCTGCTTGGCAAAATGTTGCAACCGAGCACTCCAGCCAACCAGCGACCATGGTTACGTTTGCTGGACTCGACAGCCATTACACTTTTGCAGCGGTATTACAACAAGCAAAATGCCCCAAAGTACGCCAAGGTGGATATGTTTCATTACCGCATGGCGGCTCCACTTCAAACGATTATATGGCGATGGATCAATGGCCAAGGTCAAATATGGTGGACGCGAATCTTTGAGGAGAGTCTGGTAGCCCCAGTCATGTTGGACGATGCATCTGGTATGCTGGCGTGGGCAAACTTGAATCTAAACAGTCGTTAGTCGCCCACAGCCAGGCGCTGTATCGTAACTCAGCTAAGGTGGCGAGAGAGCATATCGTACATAGTTTGAATCTCTACTCTTAGTAGGCTCTTAGTAGTAATAGTAGATACAAGTATAATATGTAGACCATGCTGTAGCAACTTGACTAGTTGTAGAGAGCTAGCCGAGCAAATCGAATCAGTTTGATTCGGGTCTAAAAAAATTGAGACCGTGGCGCGAAAGCAACAACCTCTCATTTTTTCACCATAACGATGGTCTTCTAAAACCCGTCGGAACTACAGTAGCTACAATCTTCTCGTCGCTCTACGACTTCCACTATCGCAATTGAACCGCATTCTAGACCATGGACTTCCAGAAAGACGTTAACGTGTCTGAAGATGATGACGGATCCAACAGTGAGGGCGACACGGACGGTGCCATGAAACGTCCCGACAAAGCCACACAAGGCCCAGTATCGAGTGAGGACAAACAAGAAGGTGATGCTGCGCCGTCAAACATATCCAAGAATCAACTAAAAAAGAAAAGGAAGCTGGAACGAGCAATGAAAGTCAAGAAGCGACGCAAAGAGCAAGAGAAGGAAGCCAACCGGGCCAAGGCTGTAGCCCAGGGTCGCGATCTTGTCAAAGAACAAGAGTTTATTCGCGAACGGACGGCTGCTGGCGAAAGCAAAAGAAATCGCCAAGAAAGATGGGAGCGTGACAAAGTACCTCTATTGAAAAAGTCGTTTCAAGTCTGCCTGGACTGTGCTTATGAGCCTTCCATGACACCAAAGGAAATTGGCAGCTTGGCCTCGCAACTCCGATACTGCTATTCCTACAATAAGCGCAGTCCCCACCCGTGTCTCTTGACAGCCACAAATATAAGTGGTGCGACTGCCCAACACTTGGAAAATGAATCGGGCTATGAAACGTGGAAAACACGCGCCTTTACATGCACAAGTCAACCACTCGAGGAATACTACCAAGCCGACTTGAAGAACGTGGTGTATTTGACAAACGATTCGGAACATACCTTGACAGACTTGGACGACAAAAAGATTTACGTGATTGGAGGGATTGTGGACCGCAATCGTCTGAAATGGGCAGCCTTTGAGCGTGCCAGCAGTCTGGGTGTGGCGACGGCTCGATTGCCTCTGGAGGAACACTTGAAGATGCAGGTTACGCGAGTGTTGACCTGTAACCACGTGTTCGACATTCTCCTCAAGTATCGTGAGCATGGACAAGACTGGAAGAAAGCTCTAAATGAAGTGCTGCCGCTTAGGAAGGGAGCTCAGGTTATCGGAAACGGTGCTAACGTGGAAGAGATCAAAGAAGTTACGGGATAATTCGAAAAGGACAACACCAACGAATGTTCGCAGCCAGAATCGAGGATACCGGTAGGTCTAAAGTATCTTGAGCTACACTATGTTAAGAGCAGTTGTCTGTATCACACGCCTTGACTGCAGCCCCAGATTTACTTTGTATTTTGATCCTTTCTTGTACTGTAGTTCGGGCAAGAAGATTATTGGAAAACGGCGTGTCGTGATTTTTTAGATGGACTCCATTCCGAGCCTCTTCAAGTGCTATTAGCTATTGCTACGTAAGCTGTGAAACAGCTAGCAGAGCGAGTTACGCTACAGTACGATGCCTGTAGAGCTCGGAGTGGCCACCGCTTGGTCGCCTGGAGAGATAGAGTTTGGCGGGAACTCCCTAAGAAAGGATTTACCGTTACGTCAAGATCTATCATACATCTTAATTCCTCCTGCATTCTGATTGGCTCTTGAAGTTTTTGCGGGAAAATTCGCGTTTGGACGTCTCCTCCTTAGCATCAACCACAACGTTTTGTAACCGTGGACCATGTCGTTCCCAACCGTGCAGTCACCGGCGGCTCCTCCTGTTGCTGCTGCTACTACCATACATGCTACTATGGGCACAGCAAAAACTCCTAGTGCTACGAAGCGAAAGAAAAAGATGTGTTGGAATGGGGCCCAGTGCCAAAAGGCGCCGTGCAGCTTTCGACACCCGCCGAACCGTGCTATTCCTTTTGCGTGCCTGCAGGAGCCTCTGGAGGGTCCTACGAGTGCGTCGGGGTCGTTCAAGACGGTCGCACCCCCCAAAACTGCACTCAATGGTGGGATTCCAACCCTGGTTCCTAATAATGGCCACAGGGAACCTCCGAATCATCCCACGATGGATCTTTTGGGGTCGACGCCTCAAGGCGATACGCCGTCCACCGTGAAGGATCCAAACGGAACGGTGACGAACCAGGAGAAGCCACTACGCAAGACCAAGAAGGCAGAAAAGAGAAGGGATCAATCATCCAAGAGAACAAAAGAGCGCTGCCAACGCGATGGAATCAAAGGCTGTTCCCGTAACTGTAGCGAAACCGAAAAAGCCCTGTCGCTACGGGAATACGTGCCGCAGCCAGCACTGCAAGTTCCTTCATACCGTTCCAGAGACTACTAACATTTCACCAGTCGCTCCTCCAGCCATTGTCAAGCATGCCAGCAAGGCTACGGCACCCACAAAGAAAGCCAAGCTGTGTCGCTTTGGGGCCCAGTGCCAACGTTCCGGCTGCGACTTGTTTCACCCCCAAGCTACTGTTCCACCGATTGCAGCCACTCCAGCAGGGACTCGCAACATTGCGATTCCCCCGCCGCCCTCAAGCACGGAGCAAGTCCTATGGTTGAGTGAATTGGAGGACCGCATGGTCCAAACATCTTTGCAAGCCCAAAAGGCAGAACAAGCTAGTCGCGTTGAGGCCGAGCGTCTCGCTGCCCTGGAAATGAACCACGAAGACCATGTGAAGCGCCAGGAAGAGCAAGATCTCCTGCTTGCTCAGCAGTTTCAACGTGAAGAGGAAGAAAAGGCGCGTCTCGTGTGAGAAAAGCGAAAGCGTTTGAAAGAGGAAGAAAAAGAGCGCAAGCGGATCCTTCAACGCGAAGAAGAAGAAAAGGCACGCCTCGGCGAAGAGAAGCGACTGCTTTCAGAAGAAAAGGACAAGGAGCGCAAAGAACTCCGAAGAGAGGAAAAACGTAAGCGTCGCGAGCCAGAGCGTCTTGAAGAGGAACAAGAGCGTCTCGAAAAGGAACGCGTCGAGAAAGAACAGGAACGAATCGAGAAGGAGCGTCTCGAGGAAGAACGCATCGAGCAAGCGCGTCGTGAAGATGAAGAGTTGCAAGAGCGCATTATGGATGACAAGCGCCGACGCGTTGAAGAGGCCGCACGCCAGAAAGAGGCCGCCAAGGAACGTGCTCGTCGGAAGGAGGAAGAAAGCAAGTCGAGCAAGGCTAGCGCCGAGTCCGACGCGGCCAAGGAGGCAGCCGAGGCTCTTGAAAAACGAACGGCGTTTTGGATCAAGGAAAGCACAATGGAACTCAAGACGATTGAACTGCTGGTGCTCTTTTGCGCAGCGGATTTTTGTCGCCGGAACAATTACAGCGACCACCGCTCTCTCTTGGCTGGATCGGAGGCAAGAACCAAGTTGCAAGAGGCTTGTACCGAAGCCTACCATTGTCTTTACAGGGACTCTATCCATACTCGCGTTGTTGTTTTGACTGGGACAAAGTCACAGCAGAACATGAATGGCCGCACGGGGACGATGAAGAGGTGGAATGAGTCCAAGGGCAAGTACTACGTTGCGCTCGATTCCAAGAAGGACAACAAGCAAACCCAGTTTGTCGCCGGAAAATCTTGAAATCCTGCCAATCACAGTAACCCGCAAAGGCAAAAGGGTTCAGGAGTCGAACGATACGCACTGGATGTACGTCAAGGACCTTCGGATGGGTCATAGTCTCGGTTTCGAGGTGTCGAAGCATACAATCGAATCCATGAAGCTGTTCCAGCAGTCTACCGATTCGCTGGAGGAATACCTGAAGACTATGATGCTTGACCGCACCGACGCTGAGCTTTTGGCCGCCAAGCAAGCTGAGGAAGAGCGCATCCGGGAGGAGGAAGATCGCAAGCGTCGGGCTGCGCAACGTCGCAAGGAACAAGAAGCCCATGAGCAGAAGAGACGCGAATATGCTGCTGCCAAAGAGGAGTATAGGCGTCAGGCGTACATGGAGAGGGAACAGCAGCGGAAGTGGCAAGAGCGCTCTCACGGTCCCTCTTGTGGATGCCCTTCTTGCGAGCTGAAGCGTATCTTCATGAGCCATTTCCACGGTGGCGGTGGCTTTGGTGGTGGCGCCGGCGGTGGCTTTGGCGTCGGTGGGGGCGGTTTCTTTTTCTCCTTTGGGTATGGCGAGGACTCGGACGATTCGGATGGTTGGGACCGTCGTTACGACGAAATGGATCGATAGGATGAGGCCCAGGAGAATGAGAAGGCTGCGGATATGTTGGGTGTTGAGGTCTCTGCTAGCGCAATTGATATCAAGAAAGAATACTACAAGAAAGCTCGTTTGTACCACCCCGACAAGTATAATGCTGAGACTCACGTTGATGGGATGACAACGGAGGAGACTGAAGACCATTTCAAGCTTGTGCAGAATGCCTACGATCACTTGATGTCGAATTGCGATTGATGAGCCGCGACGAAAGTGTACGACGAGAAGAACATTACATAGCCCCATATCTTAGCATAATCTCCATTGAACTCGGTCTCTATAATTCTTCTTCATAGCTACCGGGGTCTCTTGGCCTCGGTATGATTAAAGCCCAGCAACAAGAACGAGGCACCCGCTGCCGCAACCAAAACAAAGAGAAACTCCGCGTGCGCCGTTTCGATCAAAAACCCACCGATTGTCACCCACAAAAAGCCTGCTAGTTCGGCCGCACACTCCAAAATACCAGCAACGGCAGCTTCGTTTGCTGGGTACGATAGCGACGTACCAAACTCCAGTCCAACGGTATTCCAAGCTGCCAAACTAAAGCCCGACCCAACGACTCCCAGTACGAATCCAGCCACTGCTAGGCGGCTCGACCCCAGAGGAGCTACACTGGCCGTCACTCCAAACACCAAGAGCGACAAAGCGGCCACTCCGAGTAACAATAAACTCGCTGCCCGGTAATGTTGCGTTGCATCCACCAGTCGTCCCGATACAAAGGACCCCAGCACGCCAGCCAATTGATAGCTCACTCCCAACCATCCCGTCACTGTAAATGACCAGTGGGTGCCGTCACCATGAGGCAAGAGCTGGCTGAAAAAGGTGGGTAGCGTGTAATATACTCCCACGGACATGCCGAAACTCAACAAGAAGGATATACTGCTCCATTCGCCAACGACGAGGCGGATGGATTGCCAATAGTTCGGCGGCGCTATTTGCTTTGTGTAGCTGCTGCTGTCGTCCATTTTTTCTTGACGAGGTGGAGGTAGCAAATATGTTTCCTCGGTCGTATTGGAAACACAATCATGGGGTGCTACAGTAGACGCGGACTGCAAAAGAAATGCCGTCGCCACGCTGGGCGGTGTGGGAGGATGGTCCGCCACAAAGATATACACCAGTAGTACTGCGACAGCAGCGACAGCAGCTTGAACTCCCAAGTAGACTTGCAGTCGCTCTTGCAGATTGCTCCTATTAAAATCTACGGCACAAGTCACGCCCAAACCCAGTGCAGTTCCTGCTTGATTGGCCAAGACACCGAGCGCCGTGGCGGTGCCTCGTTCCGACGCCCCAAACCAGTGTCCAGCAATCAAGGGCGGCGTGGCCAGAGTAAAGCTTTGTGCGACGGCGGCAAACAACGTTCCAATGTAGACTGATCTGTAACTATTACGGCCCGTATATCTCAAGACGGCACCAGCAGCGTTAAAGAGGGCCCCCGCCAAGAGTCCTTGCCGAAGGCCCGCGTACGTGACGACCCAGTACAACGAGAGAAAGGAACAGGGCACGTAGATATAGAGGTACACGCCCGCCAAGGCGTCCACGGCACCATGAGAGACTTTCCATAGTTCCGCTACTTGCAAAGTAATGGGGGACCAAGTGATCCACATCCAGGAAGAACTGGCGCTCAGTACGGTAAAGGATGCCAAGACGGACCATCGGTGTGGGTACAAGATGAATGCTTCTTGTTTGGTGGTGGTGGTCCTTGTGGTGGCAGCTGACGTTTCATCACGATCAATCGCCAAATTCAGTAACACGGTCGACATGATCGTCGTCCGAAGGGTATGGCGAGGTCGTTAGACTACTGTAACGCACTGACGGAGGGCTCACCATTCCATGGTGAATAAGATAATGAGAAGATTGCAAGATTCTCAAAACCGGAAACGGTCGAATCTTGACTGCCGCGCGATTCCCGCGCGAAATAATCCCGATCCCTAATATCGCCTAGAGGGGTGAATGTTTTGGTGAAGCCGACGATGCCGCAACACCGCACAAAGCACGCAACGGACTGCCACTATATTGTTTGGACGCCCCAAGGATCTCGATTGCTGTCATACATTGCATCGAACAGTCTCGTTCCTTATCACTGCGCAGCTACGTATTATTACACTTACGTGCGTGACCAAGGCAAGGCATCGTCTGATTGTTGTGCTCTCAAAACAAACAAAGACCCTAAGGAATGGTGTGCCCAAGACTCGCTGCAACGGCGCTAGCTGCGGCAATAGTGGCAGTGACTGTCCAGGCATTGCCGTTGCAAATGACGGTGCAGCCTCGACAAATCGAGTGCCTCTACGAACAAGCCGAAGAAGAGTACGTATCGTTGTCGCTGTCGTTTTTGAATACCCGTGAATGGGTTGCAAGCTAACTTTGTATCTTATACATCTTATATACACCACCAAACCCTGTTTTGCGCGCAGTGAATCCTTGACCATGTCGCTCTTTATCTTGTCGGGCACCGAACTCATCGGAACGGTGCATTTTGAAGGACCCTTGGGTCAAGAGAACGAGATAGAGTCCGGCCAGGCCCTCCAACAAGCCATCGACAAGTTTGATCAAGGCCATCGCAGGGGCAAGATTGTGGCCATGGTGGAGCAGGTAGACTTTGAGCACTTGAACTTGTCGGGTGCCGCCGCCATTGACGAGGAGGAATATTCAGCCATGGAGCTACCAGAAGACGAGACGGCCAATCAGCGTCGAGAGCGTCGTGCCAATGAACGTAAAAAGGCCTTGGAGGCTCGTCAGCGGAAAGAGCACAAGAAAATTTCGCAAAAGAAGAAGATTCGGGAAGAAGGAGAGCCCTTTCAACGAACCGTAAAAGCAGTTAGTCCAGGATGGTATCGATTTTGTTTTCACGCGGGCTATCAAGTCGTGGTGGAAATGGACTTGCGCAAGGAATCTGAAATGGGTGGTTTCGATGAGAATGGGCACGTGTGGACACATGAACAAAAGATGCTAGAGGAAGAAGACAAGATGCTGGAAGAGGACACGGCCGTACAAGAAGGAATCAAGGATGAAGACTTTCAGAGTACACGAGAAAAGCTAAAAAGCCTTCGTCGCTTGCTGGCCGACATCCAAAACAAGCAGCAGCAAGAGCGCCATCGACTGATTGTGCACGCGGCCACCAATGAACATTCGCATTCGCGCATGGTGTTTGGTTCCTTGATGGAGACGCTGCTATTCATTGTCGTGACTAGCTTTCAAGTGTACACGATCCGCAAGTGGTTCAAGGGTGCTCCCGTCTTGGGACGGTAGTTATAATGCATAGCACTCGACTTTTAGCCTCTCTCTTTATGTATGCCGTAAACCAAGCCCGTATCTGTATCTTTGCAAGAACCGAAAAGTCATGCTACTGTTTGGTCTACAGAAGATAGTAAAGAGACGCTGCTTGTAATAAAAATCCATTTATTAAGCTAATGAAACAAAACGTGGGTGCTCTCAAAAGCAGCCATTTACTATAACTGGTGCGGTCGTCGAGGGTGGTTGGGGCTCTGCAGGACAAATGAATGAAAGTGTTGCGGTCATTTTGAAAAAAATAAAACTCACCCGATACCAAAAAACATTAAGCGTGGACACAATTGACCAAAGAAAGGTCGGTAGTAGTACAACTGACTACTCCTTGGAATGATAATGAGACTGATCAAGAGACGGAGTGGTCCCCAAGACACGTCGGGGACTAGGGGACAAGCGGCTTTTGCACTGCAGGCGTCCAATCTGCTGCAGGAGAAATGCCACGTCGGGGTGGTCTTTACCCAAGAGACTCTCTTGAACCTGCAAGGCTTCCCAGCGTGACTTGAGCGCTGGGTTAGCCGCCGCGGCTCCCTCTTCATCATCGTCACTCTCGTAACAGATAATGGGAGAGACCTTCGCGCGTTTTTCACGCAAATTAGCCAAACGCTCCGGTTCGCATTCGTTCAACTCGGTGCAAAATCGATCTTCAACGCGTTCCGGTTTCTCTTGGGCTTTGCCTTGAGGTTCGTAGGACATTGAGGATCTATTGGAGTTACGATGCAAAATGTAACTGGCCGTTCTCGAGTAAAATCCCTGCTTGGGGGCGGCACATGCATGGTGCCGGCTTTGACGCAACTCTCCCTCCGAGTCCGCCGTGTTTTCGGATAGCGAAAGCACCGTGGAGTCGATGGAAGCCGTGCGATTCTTCTTGGACCTGTTGAGAAAGGCCAGTAAAGAAGACCGGCTGCCCAAGCTGCAAACACTCGCGTCCATATTGGTCATGATCCCGGTTGGGGGAGATGAATGGGTAACTGCTGGAATGTAACAACAGTGGGGCTCTGCTTTGCTACTTCTGCCGCGATCAAGTGAGGAGTGCACGACGTATGTACAGTAAAGATCCCGACCCCTTGGTGAATGAATAAGAACAGGTCGGAACGTCGCCGTTCGCCGTTCTCTTTCCAATGTCCAATGACCGATGCGTTGGCAATCGACCCGTACCCGAGCTTTTTGGAACGCTTTCGACCATTGACGTGGAAAAGTGCTGGAAGTTGAATAGGATTTCAAGAAGCAGAACAGTTCATTTTTTTATCAAAAGCCCTTCGAAGAACAGAATTTTGATCAAGGTGGATTCGTCTTATTTAACAATTGCTTGGCCATGGTCCTAGAAACAATAAGTTTTACTCAGGAAAGCCTATCGAATTCGTTCTATTTACGTGACAGTGATATTACAGTAATTGGACGTTTACTCAGACGGGACTGTGCCGGGACATGTTATTGTTTCTGCGACTGACTCAAGTAAAGTGAAACCGACCATAATCCCCTCATTGGTGACCCATACCACGACTGTAGCGAGATGAAGACTCTCCGAAACAATGTCTACGTATGGAATAGTGTCTACCGTACTATCTTCTTGCTATTGCTTATCGACCGAGAGAGCCTTTTCACCACGCAGAGTGATAATAATCAATCTTAGAGAGGAATCTTAGTACGGTAATGTGTCCGAGTGGTTAAGGAGGCAGACTTGAAATCTGCTGACGTAAGTCTCGCAGGTTCGAATCCTGTCATTACCGTGCACATATATTCCGTTTTGCTTTTTTTGGTGTCATGGTGTCACACGTGAACCGTCCAGCCCCATCCCATATTTTGACCTTTTGATGACCTTGACGATGGCATCAAGTCGACAGATGTTGAGCTGCAACATGCCTGATAGCCAACTTATTGCTGGGCGAAAGAAGAATCAACCCCGCACCGTTTCAGGCTCAGGCAGTAGCAGCCGAAGGATTAGATTCGTATCCTCATTGTTCGCTTTACTATTGGTTTCTCACGTGCTGGAACGATCCGATGCATTTGTACCATCGCCGCCGACAAGTAACAGTAAACAACAGAATTATCACGGCACTGCTCTCGGTATCAACTTCCCTTGGTTTTCTGGAAAGAATGACGGGGATGCAGACCTGGGCTTTGACTTAGACAGTGTCAGCAGCAGTCTAGCTACTACCACCAGATCTGAAGGAAAAGGTAGCTTGGGAGGCGTCGCTGGCATTATGGAGTCGATGGATTCCTTCAAAAAGGCTCAACGAGTTGGAAAGCGAACAAGCTCGATGGTACAAGAGCTAACGGCAATGACCGTCGAAGGGTCCTCGCCAGACGGCAAGGTCAAGATCGTATTTGATTGCCAACAGCGACCAGTTAGTACATTCATTGACGAAGCTTACTTTGAAACCTCCGACGTTTCGGATGTCTCCAATGCCGTTACGGCAGCCATGAAGGATGCACAAACCAAGTCCATTGAACGCATGGATGACAAGATGAAGGCGTTTTACTCCGAACTGGGTCTTCCGAGCTAGCACTACTATTAGCACTAATAGTGTCGTATTGTGGTAACCAGCCATGGTAGTAGGTAATAACAGTTTTAAGTTATACCAAAGCAGATCATACTTTTAGGAGAGAGAGGGAGAGTCATTGTGCGGTTATACAGTCAATTGGTTCATTAGTTGCTGCTACCAGCGGCCGCTTGCTCTTCCTTGTGCAAGCCACCCGCCAAAAATAGCTTGCCCAAACCACCGCCGGCAAACTTTTCCATTTGGTCGCAATAGCTCTTGATCTGGTTGGTAATGAGCAAACTTTCCATTCGTCGGGGCGCATCACTGCTCGACCAGCCCTGTTCGACCGCATCCTTGTCATCTTTGGTTTCCTTTTTCTTGTCCTTGTCACCCCGCGCCAACTGTCGGCTGTAATACTGAAACTTGTGTTGCTCGGAAGCCAAGTCGTCGACCCAACCCGACATGAACTCCAAATGTTTTTCCAAATACGGATTGGTGCTCAAATCCAAGCGATCCAAAGTGGTATCTTGTGCCGGGACGACTGCACTGTCGGCAGGCAAGTCGGCCAACAAGGCTCGCGCCAAGCCCGGGTTGCAGAGTTTGACTGGCACTGGTTCGAAAATGTTGCTGGGATCAATGTACGCGTTGTTTCCTGCTTGTCTCATTTTGACGCATTCGTCCGTCAATCGGAAGCACTTGAGCACCATGTTACCGTGCTGCGTCTGCATGGGATCGTACAATACCACGACAGCGTTGGGACTGAGATCCGTCTGATAGGAAAGTTGGTTTTCCAACAAGGCCGACGTGGAGTAGATTCCCAAGTACATGCTTTGGTACCATCCGACGCAGTTGTTATCAACATTTACTTCTCTGAGCATGCGCATCATTTCCATCTGGAACTCGTGGCCTTCTAGGCCGGCAGCGTCCTCGACGTCTTCCGAATCACCCGAGTTGTGATGGTCTCTGCGTGCGTCGGGGAATGGAAAGGTGTGGGTGATTTCCAAGACACCGTTTCCAGCGGATAATCCCAAAAGAGATCCGGTGACCATTTGTGGAAGGGATTCATGACAGTGCTTGACAATCTTGAGCAAGGCCTGTTTGTTGGTGTGGATAGAGGTGATTGCGGGAACGTTAGCGGAATGTAGTGGTAGAGGTGAGCACGGGCCGAGGTTATGAAACGGACGAAAGTGGCGCGTGACTGCAAGGGAACGAGAGAGACAATGGGATCTAAAGATGGCGCTGCATTGCCACGATAACAGGAAACATACCAATCCTTCAATGTGTACCGAGGTAACTCGTTCTCCGGCTTCGATTACAGCCGCCATGGTCGTATTGTTAATTGTTTATCAGAGTAACGTTTGTGGTTGGGGCTCTCGCGGGAGAATTTCGTCCGTCGAGAACAGACCAAAGTCTCGAGAGCCGTACAAAAGATACCGAACGCGTTTCGCGGAAGAAAATGAGGCCGATGGAGAACCGGAGCTCTACCGTTAGTCTACTACGCCGATATATTCCCGGTGGACCTCTCTCGCCTCTCGTCGCTCTTGTTCATCGTTCATCATTCATCGTCCCCATCATCTACTATACTATCTAGTAGTATAACAGTATCACCACCATCATGTCGGAAGAAACTTTGTCCAAGAACGCCTTGAAGAAGCAGCTCAAGGCTGAAAAGGCCGCCAAGGCCAAGGCCGAAAAGGAAGCCAAGCGCGCTGTCGAAGCCGCCGCCAAACCTGCCAAGGCCAAGGCCAACAGCAACAAGCCTGCCGATGAAGAAGAATTGGATCCCAGTCAGTACAAGGCCAACCGCGAAGCCATGGTCAAAAATATGCAACAAGAAGGTCTCAATCCTTACCCGCACAAGTTTCACGTGGACTACCGATTGCCCGATTTTGCGGCCGAGTACATGTCCAAGACGACGGATGGCGAACGTTTGGATGATGTCCAAGTAGCTGTAGCAGGCCGTATCGTGTCGGTCCGTGGTCAGGGAAAGTTGTACTTTTACGATATTCGCGGTGACGGAACCAAGGTTCAGATGATGTCGGATCTCAAGACCTATGCTGGAGGAGAAGAAGCTTTTTTCAAGATTCATCGCACCCTCAAGAATGGTGACATTATCGGTATCAAGGGACATCCGGGAAAGAGTAAAAAGGGAGAATTATCAGTATTTCCTACTGAGATTGTCCTCTTGTCGCCATGTTTGCACATGCTGCCTTTTGCCAAGGGTGACTCTGGTATGGGGGGCATTACCAACATGGAAACGCGCTACCGCCAGCGATACTTGGATCTAATTGTCAACTCTGACGTTCGCAGAACCTTTGAGATCCGCTCCAAGGTTATCAACGGTATCCGCAAGTACCTGGATGACAGACATTTCATGGAGGTGGAGACGCCCATGATGAACATGATCCCCGGTGGAGCCGTGGCGCGACCCTTTGTGACCTACCACAACGACTTGAGTATGGATCTATACTTGCGCATTGCCCCGGAACTCTACCTCAAAATGCTCGTTATCGGTGGTTTGGACCGTGTCTACGAGATTGGTCGCCAGTTTCGTAACGAGGGGATCGATCTCACGCACAATCCCGAATTCACCACGCTGGAATTCTACCAAGCCTATGCGGATTACGACGATCTCATGACCATGACGGAAGAACTCGTCTCGGGTCTCGTCAAGGATATTACCGGTGGCTTCAAAATCAAGTATTCCCCCAAGCCAGGAGCTCCAGAAGTGGAGATTGACTTTACTCCGCCGTTCAAGCGTATTTCCATGATGGATGGATTGGAAGAAGCCATGGAAACCAAGTTGCCCGAACTGGACGACCCCGATGTGGACAAGAAGCTCTTTGCGCTCATGAAAAAACACAATTTGGATTGCGCTCCGCCACACACGACGGCACGATTGTTGGATACGTTTGTGGGCGAATTCTTGGAAAGCGACATTATTCATCCAACGTTCATTACGGAGCATCCGCAGATTATGAGTCCGTTGGCCAAGTACCATCGTACCAAGCCCTTTTTGACGGAGCGTTTCGAACTCTTTGCGGCCGGTCGTGAGGTACGTATTTTCATGTTGCTGCTATTGTTGTTCTTGCTGCTTTTCTTCTTGAATAAAGATTCACTCACTAACATTCTCTTGCGCACACAGTTGGCCAACGCGTACACGGAATTGAACGACCCTGTCAGACAGTACGAGTTGTTCCTGGGACAGGCGCAGGACGGCAAGGCCGGAGACGATGAAGCCATGGTAATGGACGATTCCTTCGTGACGGCATTGGAGCACGGTCTTCCCCCGACGGGTGGTTTCGGTCTCGGTGTGGATCGCTTGACCATGTTTTTGAGCAACAAGAACAACATCAAGGAAGTCTTGCTGTTTCCCGCCATGAAACCGACGGACGAGCAAATGACCTTGATTGCTCAAAATGCACCCGCCAAGGAAGGACTCCTCGCGGCTGTCTCTGCTCCGGTCGCTGCCGCGCTGGCGGCTGCCGCTCCGGTCGCAAATGCCGTGGGCGTTGGCAAATTCCAAGGCATCAACCTTGGCAGCGAGGACGGTATGTCTCAATTGAACAAGGCCTTGGCGGGAAAGACCTTTTTGAGCGGAGACGCTCCTTCGAAGGCCGATGCGGCCTTATTGGAGGTTGTCCAAATGGTCCCAAGTTCGTTCACGGCCAAGTACCCCAATGTGAATGGCTGGGTGCAAATCTGCACCCTCTTTACGGCTAGCGCCCGCAAGGCATGGGCCTAATCGACCGTGATTGGTGACCCGAACTCACAACTAGCGTTGAGTTAGCAGGCATCATACTGACTATAAAAGTCTACAACTGAAGTTACAGACGCATTCAACCTGGTACGTACTGTAGTATACTAGCTAGCTATTGCAGTACGGTCTATCTCGTTTCGTCACTAGCAAGTCTATCAAATAGCGTTTTCGGGCAGTCGCCATGACAAGTGGAACCGCGTCATTTTCTCTCTATATAAGGCTGTTACAGTATCAATATTCAGTCTTCTCGTGTACCCTAATTGTTGGTTCTGAGCATCCATACTACTTATTTTGTCCAAAGGCCTCCATGAGATCCGATTGCAGGACGGCATACTTTTCGGCAACGGCCTGGTTGGTCGTTTCGATACCATCCAAGATGCAGGCCTTGACGGCTTGCGAGAGTTCTTGCGCTGTCGCAGACTCGAAATAGTCACTGTCGATTTCAAACGACATGGCCTCATAGTCTGGATTGGGATCCATGGGGTTGGTGACGGGTACGTACTTGAAGGACGCCTTGACCTTGCCGTCAGCGGCCTCGCCGGAAAAGTCTTGCGTCTTTAGTTCTTCGTCGAGTTTCGCTTTTTTCTGGGCCATTTCTTGTGCCTTTTTGAACATGGCGAGCTGATCCATCATGCCAGGGGCCTTCTTGTCGCCACCAGCGGCAGCATCACCTCCACCTCCGGATCCAAAGAGGTTCAAAGAAGAAGAAGAAGAAGGCGTGCGGGTAGTAGTGGAAGAAGCCGCCGGAAGATTCGGTGCAAAGGCGGCTACGGCGCTGGCAGAAACGAGCAGAGCTACGATTGAGAGAGAAAACTTCATTTTTTTGTTGGTAACTTGTGTTTGTGAGTGTGTTATGTTGTTTCTAGCAGTAAAGACTGTCTTCGAGGGGTCGTTGACTCTTTGAAGTGTTGCGTTGCGCGTTGTGCCTTTTGCTGTATTGTGATGTGTCGACCATCATCTTCGATCCTTCGGGCTTCAACGAACTGTGAGTTCCTCGTGGAACTGCCTGCGTAACGAATATTTCGTTTCGCGCCATTTTCCGGTGCAGATCGAGTGCAACGAGGAGACGATTGGAAGGAGAATACGAGCTCTAGCGCTCGTAGGTCTTCAGACCTCACGGATCCAAGAGGAGCGCAGCAACAGCAACCGTGGCAATGGAGAATGGAGAGAGAGTTCAGTGTTTTGTCTTACTAGCCTTGTTACCTACTTTGTACCAAGTCTTCGAAAGACACGGGATTGACTGTGCTATCTTTTACGTTTGCGTGTGCTCTTGGCGGCTCTGCCGCCGCACACCGTGCCAACAGCTAAGCAGGGACCCACGAACGAATATCGAGCGCGAAGATTGTGATTTTACTGTCCGACCAATGTCCGAAGATTGGGACGCTGTGAGCCACCCAACAACAGCCCTGTGAAGGCTGTTGCGTTCTCTCTCTCATAATTGCAAGTCAATTGATCGAGGTTGTTGAAGCGACTCTGTCAGTTTGTTGATCACTCTCTGAGAGCGCGGAACGATCTCGGGATTTTATTTGTTGATAAAGCATCACTGCTAGTATCTGTTTAGTTGTACGTGTTAGCCACTGGTCAACTCCGTTATGTATTCTGGCACTCCCCTTTTCAAGTGGGAGTTGCCGCAGCCGCAGGCGGAGATTACTAGTAAGTTGGAAGCCGGGGGGATTGGTCTCTCTCCCGCAAATCAACCCCAAGTGGTTGTCGTCTGGTTGTCGCGTATGAGAAATAATGTGTGCGGCGGGCGTGTCGGATTGACAGGTAAGAAGATATGTATCTCTTCCTCTTGCCGCATTATGGCACACAGGGGCGCGCCGGCGCCGGAGTTTCTGAGTGCTCGGAACTCGACCGAAGGGCAATTGTTCATTGGCGCTCCGAATGCGGCCAATTCGCAGAAGGAAAAGGTGTACGCGGCACCCGTTATGTTGGCAATTGGTCTGGGTTTGCAACTCCAGTCAATGATGACGGATAAAGCTTCGGTTGCCACGTGGGAAGGAGTGTTTGAGGCGTCGAGCGTGGAAGTGTTGACCACGAAAAGTCCGAATCCATTCTGCTCCCTCACTCCTCGTGGAGCTTGGGAGTGACGTGGCCGCGCGGGGCGAGCCGCCGCGCTTCACTCCCTCGTGTTGCAAAGCCGCGATGTTGCATGCTGCTAGTTTGGACGGCGCAGTGTGCTAGATTTGGGAAGTAGCTAAGTACGTTGGCTCCCCAACCCCAGCCCGGAACCCCTAGGAA
>Ga0307978_1001060_pt1 | contig 21238 bp, 15 predicted proteins | sample OrgLakmetage1056_FD_203151 | JGI IMG/M metagenome (GOLD analysis project Ga0307978, IMG submission 203151) | Saline water microbial communities from Organic Lake, Antarctica - #1056 | ecosystem: Environmental > Aquatic > Non-marine Saline and Alkaline > Saline | place: Antarctica: Organic Lake...
AGGGAGGGCGCCGTCTTGCGGACCAGGGCGTCATCTACCGTCCTGAGCACCTTTGCGTTGCCGTTAAGTTGGAGGCCATTGCGCTGCTACGTGGCGATCTCGGCTCCCTTGTGCAGAAGGGTGCGCAGATCGGGCCAGTTGAGATCCCAACATCCCATGAGCTGGAACGACGTTTTGAGTACTACATTGCGACAGCTGACCCCAATTTTATTCCGCGCGCCCTCGGTACTCCGCCTCCTCCGCCAGACCCGATGGCTCTACCACCTAACATTCGCCGCTCTATGGGGGCTATTCACACCGCGTTGCTCCGAGGTCTTTGGGACGAGGGCCAAGCAGCCGCTGAAGATGACATCTTGGCTAGCGACGATATCGTTAAGGGTGTGCCCGCCTCGATGGGACGTACCGAAGGACCCGTCTGTCTCATTACCAAGGAGGGTGACCTTCAGAAGGTCCAACAAGGAGACATTATCGTGACCTATTCATGTTCGGCTTCTTTCAATGTGCTTATTGGTCTCTGCTCTGGTATCTGCACTGACTACGGTGGGATGCTCAGTCATGCAGCTATTGTTGTTGGAACACAGCACGCCACGAAGAAATTCAAAGACGGCGATATCGTTCGCATTGATAGCAGTACTTCCAAGGTTTCCCTCGTCAGCCGAAAAGAATAGCGACAACAGGTATGGATCCGACTGGACTCCTTGCTATTGTTTACTGGTATACAAGTATGCATCATTTGGAATTATTATTAGCGTATATATTCTCCCGCTAATTAATCTCATCGGAGTCTATATTGATGCGTTCGATCGGAGAGTTCCGAATGGCGACCTTTAAAGCCGAGCTGAACGGCAATGTCCAAGTCACGACGGTTCTTCGTGTTGGGCTTGCACGTTATCTCCCCTTCTATTGTCTCGCCCTCACAGATCGTGATTGTATCCGGTAGATACATGATCGTCTGCTTCCAATGCGTATAACGAGCGAATGGAGCAGTCGAAAAGCCAATCGGTTTGTGAACCTGGGTAAAGGCGCATTCAAAGTAAGCCACCAATCCATGAATGTACTCGTTCCGTTGCGCCTTCAACTTGAATTTGGACGTGAACTCCGCATCCTCCTTGGTACAGGTCAAAATGTCCAAGCTTAGAATAGGAACGGAATCCGTCACCAAGGCCTTTGCGTCAACCACGTCAACGACCGGCTCGGTAATGGCAATCTCTTTGATAACACTCATGTCAAAGCCGTAAACGTCGTCCCAAAAGTCAATTCGGTCTCGCTTGACACTTGCATCTTCACAGGCACTCAAATACAAAACAGCCTTATCGGGATAGATGATTCCTTTCGGAACCAACCACTTGTCTCTGGCGTACAAGACTGTATCCAGCATGGATTCGTACAAGAGAAAGTATCCCATCCACTCACTAACAATAATGTCCACGTGATCCACAGGCAAATTGATCTCTTCTATCTTCCCCTTGATGCAAGTAACCTTTTCGCCAAAGCCGTTGCGCTCGACGATTTTCCGAGCCGAGTCAATAATGGACGAGCAATCCACGGCGTACACGTGCTTGGCACCAGCTTGTGAAGCAAACATGGACAAGATACCGGTACCGCAGCCTACATCGAGAACAATCTTGAAGAAGTCAAGCAGCCAGCAGTGTGAGAAAAGCAAGCGCATATTCAAAGAGAGCCAAGCCCTACCCTGCCTCGACGATAGATACGGATACAGTTGTACGCGAAACAGAATGTTTTACAACAATTGCGTACCTTGTCTTGAAAGAGGTGTTTGTTTTGCATAATTGCCATTTCGTAGGTCCGCGTTCGCACTTCATCTTTCAACATTTCTTCGTGAATCGCATGGTGAGCATACGAGTCAAAGTAGTAATCCTTACTGGTCCGATCATCTGCCTTTTCCTCTGGTTCGTCGTCCTGGCGTTGTTTCTTTGTCGTTTCGTTCTCCAGAACTTCGTCGTCCTCTTTGGGAATGACGGGCACGTCCTTTCTGGGTTCGTCAGCGGGTCGTTTACGCGACTGTTGGATATCAATCACGGCTTTCGTCTCCTTTGGGGTCATGCTTGTATCAGCAGGCACCGCGTCGCTGGCAGTGCTGGTGGACATTATGCAGTAATGATTGATGTCTGAAACGGTTTTTGCAAGAAGAAAGTACAGTTCGTATCGTTCTGGCTACCTTTCCGCGCTTTTTAGCTTTCTGACTTCCAGCTCGAACGGCCTTTGCGTAGGACGTGGTGGAGATGTCGAACGTCTCGTATTGATACAGCATGTGGTTGTGCCAACATCGAACGTCGAACGTGCACCTCCACCTCCATCACCACACTCGCCACCGACCGTCCATCTCTCATGCTCATTTCTGGTTGGACTTCGGACAATTTTCGGACGTTGCTTTTGCAAGAATCGTGAAACACCCGGAACTCGGTGACGCACGCAGAGACCTCTCGAGTCGTCGCAGCCGTTTCGCTTTTTTCATCACAGAGACTTCTTCCAGCGACCACAAAAACCCATCAAGAAAGATAAAGATTCAAACGAGTGGAGACCAAGCACTGGGACCAAACTGCCACATTTTTCCACTCCAACAGACTTCTACAACAGATTAGTCCTTTGTAAAGTACATGCGACCAGTGAGCATCCTTGCAAGGTTTCGAACGCGAAATAACGCCATGAAGTTCCAAACTTGCACCTTTACGACTGCCGCCACCGCCGTTTGCTGGGGCTCGGTAGCATCCTTGACAGGGATTGCAGCACCCGCCCAGGCGTGGGTTGCTCCATCGGTGCAACGCCCTAGTAACAGAGTTAGTAGCATTCAAGGGCACTCATTCTCTTCAATGGCTCTGAAATTATCGGCCGTGGCAGAGGAGAAAGGAGCGGTTCCCCAGGGATCGTCGTCGACGCCACCGTCCGGTTACACCATTGCCGAAGGAGCCATCGTTTCCATGTTTCCGGGAGGTCTGAGCGCTGTCCGTATCAATGACGATTGGACAGATGCTCTTGAACGTGTTTCCACTCCAAAAGAAGCAAAGGAAATGGTCAAGAACGTGGCTGGCGACTTGCAAGGCAAAAACGTGGTCTTTCCCAACGGGTCGGTCGGTGTAGTGGTCGCTCACCGGCCGCCCTTACTCTTTGTCTACAGCGACAAGGATCCACTCAACGACGATAGTATCGAAGGTGGAGGACATGTCAAAGTTCTGAGTAGCATGACTTGCATCAGCACGTCGACTGCGAAAAGTGTCGTGGACTGCTTTGGTCGTTCCGACGAGCCTACAATATCTGCGAGCACTGAAGAGACGCTGGAGCGTGCCATCTTTTCGCCCATTCCGCGAGTGTCGGACATTGCTCTTATCAACAACCCCATGCTTACTGGTATCACCATGGTGGATGTGTTGGCTCCCATTGGACGCGGACAAAACATGTTGATGGTTGGCCATGATTTGGGCGAAATGCGTGGGTTTGCCATGGATTTTGTAAAGACGCAATTATTGACGGGGGAAAACACAAAATGTATCTATGCGGCAGCTGATGATTGTGACGATGTGCTGGAGAGATTACGCGCTGCGGGGATTGAGGACCAAGTCCATGTCGTGGTTCCCACAAATACTACAAACGTGAAGGCAGACGTGTCCAAGGCGGCCGAAGCCGTGGCCATTGCCGGGAGTGCGTGTGCGATTGGAGAAGCTTATGCCTTGAAGAAGGGTATGAATGCTGTCGTAGTTATCGATACGATCGATCTGCACAAGAAGCTGTGGGATGTAACCACTCGAGTCCTCGTGGATGTGTTTGGTATAGACGCTGTCGTCAAGGGCGATCGCGACGGTGGGGCCTCGTCAGAAATGAGAGCATTTTATTCGTCCCTCATTCAGCGTGCGGGTCAGTTCAAAAAGAAAATGGGAGGGGGCAGTGTCACTCTCTTGCTCCTGACAACTATCCCGCGAGCACATTCGGACGAAGACGCGGTCTTTTCGGAAAGCGACTTTGAAAAGAGCAGCGACAAGATCCGTGAGCGCATCAAGCTGTTGGTGGAGAAAAAGATTCCAATTACAGCCGCAACCTTGCAAAAAATTCAGATTCCCATCCCGTCTGCTTCCGAAGGGCAGCGACGTCTCGTCTTGCAGCACATGGATGAACTCATTAGTATGTCAGACGGCCAGATTTGGCTGGACGAACGATTGGAGGCTCTCGGACAGCGTCCACCTATGGATCCACAACGGAGCTTAACACGCATTGGTATTGGGCACGACACGGACAGTCGTGCCGATGCCCCAGCATTGCGTCGTATAGTGGAAGGTCTGCGATTGGCTTTGTCGCAATCGGCGAATATGGACGGTGCGGAAGCTAACACGGCTTCCCTGAAGCAAATACGAAAGCAAAACGCCCTCCTTTTGGCCATGTATCAGACTAGTGGTTCGGGTGGACGAAAATTGTCAGAATCGTGCGTCGTCTCGTTGGCTGCATTTCAGGGATATCTCGATGAAACGGTTGACAGTGGCCGCTTGGCGGGTACCGAAAAGGGTCAACGAGTAGTGAGTGGTCTCTTGCAGCACGTTCGAACGGTAGCTCCCGATGCTTTGGCCGACGTCGATAAGAGTCTGGACCTGTCTGTGGAGTCTCGGGCTGTGCTGATCAGTGCCATCGAATCTTACTTTGCGTCCTCGCAGTAATGCCACCTTTCCCTAAAGAAAGGTTCTTTGCTGGTGCATCTGAGTGATGAAGAACAATATTGGCGAGCATTATTTATCAGTAAACGACCACGATAGAGAGACCAGATCAAATAGTTCTAGAGTCTAGCCAGCCATGAAGTATCAACCAGCTACTGTAGTCTAGTAGACTTCGAGTAGAGATCCGTAGGACTAAAACCAAAACGGAGAGTGATAGAGTGAGTCGGAGAAGAAACGGAATCATTTTCGCGCGCTTTTTTTCAATATCAACGCAATCTTTGAAGACGCACTACCGGTACACGCGAAGATCTGTTTTCTTCTTTGTTGATGGCACCGACCATGTCAAGATCATATCGGCAGAGGCTGGCAGCTGGTCATAATCTTGCACGGTTGCTATTTTGATCCACTCGTCGCGCTTGCATCTCGCTTGCTTCTCGCTTCCATCCTCTCCCTTCGCGTTTCGTTGCAATAATATGGTGGTCTATGTCCTCTACATCAAGGCCGATCTCGAAAGCGTTGCCTCTGTGGCCCTTCAGCCCGGTGCCAACCTGAGCGTCTCGGTCCGAAATCCTCTTGACGTGAACCAAGTCCGAAAGATTGTGATCGACATGAGCGCACTCGAGCCCGAGGTGGCTGCCAAGGAGCACATGAAGAATACACACGCAGAAGCTCCCTGCCACTTTGCTTTGAAATGGGACCATGACGAGCAGACGAGATCAACGATTCACGTTCTGGGCTTGTCATCCACCGCCGCCACCACTGGAAATAATAAGAAATCCAAGAAGAGTAAAGTGCCGCCCGTGAGGGAAATGAAAGGCTCAGATAGCGGGAGCTTTGTTCCGATGCTCGCGCTCGATTGTCAAGGCATTGAACCGTTCGCATTTCATCCCATGGCGAACGAGTTTCTTGTGACGAATTCGGCAGGCGTCCAGTTCCAAGAGGTGGATTTATCCAGTGGAGACTGGGATGCATACGATCTCAGTACAGGAACCACCTCCGTTATGAGCCTACAGGCCAAATTTGAATAATCGGCTGCTGGTCGTAGGTCTGGGCGGTAATAGGTCAACATGACGCTGCCTGATGTTGGGTCGAACACTAACAATACTTCGATTAGTCTACTACTGTAATGAATATCAATAGAGAGAGAGAGAGAGGCGAGGTCAAGGTCAATTTAGCGAGCACCTACTCGGCTACTAAGAGCGTATTACTAGTTGATTACTAGAGTACTAAATACAGGGCGGCGCAACAAGCTGACAGGAGGACTTCAGTCCTGAGGTAGCTAGCTTAGTAGCTTAGTAATTGTATTTACTTGTAAACGACGTAGTAGTACTGTATTAGCTTGAGTACTAGCTAGCAGGCTAGCTATTATGGATGTCGTACCCGTAAATATCAGATAAAGAGGTCCAACGGATGGCTAGTCTAGACATTCCAGGTGGCAACTGTGGATTGATCATTCTCTGTGCAATCCCGAATGTCAATGTTCGATGTTCTCCGGGCCATTCTCCACGTGGCATTTGTTCTTTCGAGTTAACCAAACCGTTGGGATTCGGGTCAATCCTCGTAAGTATGCTTTTGATACTGTTGCACATGTATGTCGAATTATCTTGAAGATAAAGAGCCGGAGCGTTCGAGGAATTTGATTTTGATTTTTTTTGGCTCGTCGTCCCGTAGGTTTCCTACGCGTTCGATCCGGCCCGCCGCCGGTGACTGAGTGACCTCTTACTGGCTTCTCCAAAGCTTCTAAAACGCGCGTTCCACACGACCGGCGCTCTCACTCGGAACAACGAACCAGCAAATCGGGATGGGAAGCCACACACTTCATTCGTTTTTTGGTTCGCATCCCTTGACTTTCCAAGAGCTTCCAGCCGTTGCTGCGCCCATTACAACATCGCCATTTCTTGAATGCACGACTCTTCAAACAACTCCAAGCGTTCGAACAAAACGACAATGATGAATGCATCGCCGCCTCGTCGAGCTCATATGGCGTCGCACCAACACCGAGTATTGATATATGCCACATGTTACAATGTCCTTGATGGGTAAGTTCAAGACACTCCAAGACACTCTCTGGTTCATTCGGCTCTGACGCAATGCAAGAGCCTCTCCATGACCGGACGCACGATCCCTTGCAACGACTGCTTTCTCACCCACACAAACAACACACACTCTTTTCCACACAGTGTCACTCTCACCATTCGCAAGCTCGAACAAGAGATTCTCGCGGCCGGTCACGACGTTTGTATTCTCACCACCGTCTCGGGCGACCCCGCCAATACCAACTTGGATGGCTCACATCCGAACCGTCGTGTCATCTTTCTCGACAATGCCATTCCCATCCCATTCTTGAACGACCCCAACCACCCCGATGTTTCTTATCAACTGGGCTTTTCCATTAGTCCAAAGGTTCAACAAGAAATGCAAGACTACGAACCCAGTATTATTCACATTACTTGTCCCGATTGTACCGCCTTGCACTTGATTCACTACGCCCGAACGAAAGAAATACCAATTATGGGAACCTACCACAGCAATATTCCAGAGTACATGGCCCATTATCCTGGACTGACCTGGCTCAAGCACATTTTGGGACACTTTTTCCGCCACCAGTACAACTTTCTGCAAGCCCTGTACGTTCCAACACCCTTTATTCAAAAGCACCTCGTGGATGAATACAAATTGGACCGTGCTACGACCCTCGGAATCTGGGGACGCGGTGTGGATGTGGAACACTTTCATCCCGACCTGACGTCGCTCAAGTTTCGTCACAGCCACGGTATTCCAGACGGTGTTCCAGTCTTGCTGTGGGTGGGACGATTGGTGCCCGAAAAGCGAGTGGATATATTTTGCGATACTGTGCACCGCCTGGCTGCGGCTGGTATTTCCTTTCACGCAGTCGTGGTGGGCATGGGACCTTGCGAAGAGAAAGTCAAGGCCTGTCCCAATACCACGTTTGCAGGTTGGATGAATGCCAGTCAACTGGCTGTCGCGTACGCGAGTTGTGACGTGTTTCTGTTTCCATCGTCAGTAGAGACCTTTGGTAACGTAACGTTGGAAGCCATGGCGAGTGGATTGCCCGTCATTGTAGAGGCGGGTTGCTCGGGACATTTGGTGCGCAATGGTGAAAATGGCTTTGCTGTCACGGCGGGTGACGCACATGGCTTTTACCAAGCCACGGCCTTGTTGATGAAAGATGGAAACCTTCGCAAAGACTTTTCTAAAAAAAGTCGCGAAATGAGTCTCTTGTTGGAAAAGACTGCCGTGGTACGAAAGATGCTCGACTACTACTCAGCCGTGACGGATGAATTCTTTATGGAGTATGGAGGCCATCACGCCAACCGCGATGTTGTCTACCACAAGCCTCATTCCTTTGTGGGAGGAAACCATCCGCGACCAATCTTATTTGTTGTGGTGGAAAAACTCTTTATTCTACTCTTTCAGGTTATTTGGAACATGACGAGCATGTTTGTGTACATGCAAGAAACATTGGTTCGGGGGAGACCGGCAGCGGCTCAGTTTACGGCAGTGGAAACGAGCGAAAGTGGTGTTGCGGTGCCAGGCTCACCGAAGAAGGCAGTGCCTCCCGGTAGCAACAGTAGCAACATGGTGTTGGATGTTTCTGCCGGGGATAGTCAAAATATTGTAGACTTGACCAATGTGAACATTGACGAAGACCCGTTGGCAGAGGCCGACGACGACACGGACTCGACAGCCGATTCGAGTGAGGTCTCTGACGTTCAATCGGCACCATGTGCCCTTTCTTGCTTTCCTGGAAGTGACCAGGCGTTTGGTGACTGCGCATTGTCACACACGCTTGCCAAGACGTTTGTTCGTTTCATGATGTTTCAAATGCGCATGGAAAGTCTCTTGAGAAATTGTGGCAGTTCCTGTTGCGCGTCCTCGGTCTTGCGAGGTGGAGCCAAGCGCAAGAACAGTAGCTTTTACATGCAAGAGATGCGGCCCGAGATTGTCGGTCGAAATCGATCTGAGGCTACTTGCGGTGACGAAGACGCTCCGGTGCAGCTATTAATGCCGGAAGACGCTGGTCACCACCGAATGCGATCAAGAGCGCAAATGTCAGTGACATTAGACATTGTTTAGCTACCACCTGATGTACCATGGCAATCGATTTCATAAATCATGATGTGTGTCTGTAGTAGTAGATTATCTCTCTATAACATTCTATTCAAAATTACACAAGGTTCCTATGGATAACAACTTCGTAGCTAATAAGATTATACACTCTCCTCGAAATGTTCGTTACTCGTTCGCAATCAAGCAGATTTCAACTCGGTCTCGGGTGGGGTGGCGCTCTCTAGCTCTAGCACCATGAGGAGAACGTTTTTATTCTTTTCCGGATCAAATTTCCACCTTTGAACGACTTCGTTCGCAGGAGGAGGCCCGAGGATCTCTATCAAGACAGTTTGAGCATCCCAGGCGTCATCAAAATCGTTGTCCTCAAACGCAGGAGCCGGATCGCCCGCCTTTCGAGAGCAGTCGGTGCATCCCTCGGTACAGAATACCACTCCTTTGCGCCCAAAGAATCGTCGGCAGCCAAAGGTGCGGTAGACTGTAGACCTTCGCACGGAAGCCACTGTAATTTTCAACTTGCTTCAATCGGTCGGCTTCGTATTTGTCGTAAACCTCATGCATCTCCTCCGTAGCCTCGTTGCCCGAATACGGAATGGTGCGCTTGGGATGGCAGCAACTGTAGCATTTGACACAGCTTGGCCACGGAACGTAGTAAGGTTCACAGCAGACCTTTCGCTTTCTTCCAATCGGATCGCTCTGCTCCGACAGCTTTTCTCTCCAAAAGAAGAGGCATTTCTCTAGGTCTCCCGGTGTCATCACTCATCCTTCAAAATATGCCTGCAGTGCAATACTGCTGGCAAAGGCCGTCTCGTCGGCGTCGGCCAAACCAAAGTATGTGTAGACACAGCGCATGGACTGGCAGAGCCTACAGAAGTAGAAAATAGAACGGTATATCAATATGTGTGTTAACATCCATCATTCGCAGAGAAGTCAAAGCATTGATATATATCAAGTCTCACGTACCATTCATCGCACCACCAGCCGCCTGCAAGAAAGAAAAATGAGGAAACCGGTCAGAACTCAAACTTTCGCTTAACTTGGCGTATTCATTCATTCACTCCTTGCCAAACTTACCACAGTCGGTAAACATTCGACCAGGTCCGTTGCACTGACAGCGATGCCGGGCGATGCTCTCTCGGTATACAGGTCACATGCAACACAAGTAATTCAGGAATTCAGGGTCAGACAACGCACCCGTTCAAAACCAAAGGCACCACAATCAAAAGGGTGTGTCATGATCAGGTCTGAATTCCAACTTCCGCATCCCAAGGCACCATAAGGACAACGTAAATGGGGATAGTTGATCTCGATGCGATTCGAATACACATGATAGAATCGCCGGGTTCTGTATTCCTTGCGAACAAAGCAGCAGCCTTCATCAAATGCACAGACGGAGCAAATGGAAAATACACCTTGCGATGCACTCCAGGCCAATCCCCAAGGCGAAAAGAGGCAACAATAGTTCAGCCGGTAGCATCGAAAGGCCGTTCTAGGCCTCGTAAAGGCAGGGCTCGGTGCTGGAGGCTAGATGGTGGTGCATGTGCGTTTGAGAAAGTCCATCAATGTCATCTGGGACAAGATTTGATCCGGCACGTTTGTTCCAAAGTATCTGCACGCCCAATACAGGGGAAGGAAACATGGTGAGAATAGGGAGTGTCGTGGCGTGTCAAGAAAGAAACGTGAGCGTATTCTTGAGGGACAATCCCTTCGTCCAGATCGGTTGGGTCTCTATACTTTCTCCGAGCGTGCGGCGAGCTGACACAACATCCCAGTTCGAGTACCCTTTGCCTGTATCTTCTGGTGTGTATCTTTGTGTCGAGGCGGAGAGGTCAGGTACCCTTGGGTAAACATACGGGGTTCTCAAAAAGTGATGGTTTGGTTTTGTGACGATCCTCCGGGTTTAGCCAAATGACGTGTGATGATTCGATTCGATTCTACGATTCATTCATTCATTCGAGAACAAAAATGAATATCGGCGAAATACCGGTAGGCTTTTATATTTTAAAGTACTGTAATAGCCATCAGAGTATCCTTCTGCACGCCGGCAAGCTATTACTTACTAATCCAAATATTTCAACGGTAGCATTTTTGTCGAAAACAGAAATACTTAGGCGGCATCTCCCGGGGTGCGTGTACTTCCATCGGCAGTGCCAAATTTTAACAAAACTTTGAGGAGCATAACCGTAAGTAGCCGTACGTTGGGTACGTGTCAGATTTTTCACGCGTGGAGTTTAATATATTATTTCATTCCTTCTTCTGCTCTGCTCACAGCACTCCTCACCGCAGGCATACTCTGGGAGCGAAAGTCCTGCACGACCATGAAGACGCAACGATCCCCCTCGAACGACTTTCGCATGAAGAAGGCCGTATTTAAAGCGCCTCCGCTTGAGCTGAGCAGCAAGAGTGGTTCGATGGATGAGGCCGAAGAAACGGACGATGTGCAGGAGCGAAGCCCCATCATCAAGATTATCCCCATGCTGTCTTCCAAGAAGCAAAAGAGCACCACCACCACCACCAGCCTTGAGGACAATGCAGCGTCGCCCCAGCAGGAAAATCCTTTCTCCAAGCCATCGGAACTACTTAAAGCAGCAGCGGCTCTTCACTTTGGAAGTGCAGAAGAACGCAAAAGTATGATTGAGGAAGACCAAAAGGAGAGGCACGTATTTCGCTCCTCCAACTCGGTCCTGGAGACACGCAGTACGTTGAGTAGTCCGGGCAAGATCAATGTGACTCTCCGTGATAAATTTCGCCGCATGTCTCGCAACCAACGCAAGTCTGCCCTCAAGAATCACCAGAATAACGATAGTCCAATCCAACAAGGTAAAGACCGTATCGATGACTCCCTCCGTATTGTTCCAGAAAAGATTGCTTCGCACGGTGGTTTCCCCGCGGAAAATTCAGCCGTGCGATTGGAACGACAGAGCCGCTACAATTCAATTGGTACTGTACCGACTCGCCGACGTAGTAACCGCATTCAATTGCATATTTACGATTTACTCTCCCAAGACGCCTTGATGCAATTGCCGTGGGGCTTTGTGTGTGAGATTGGCAAGTGTTTTAACGATGTCAACTCTGCCTGTCACGAACTCGGTACAGGTGCCTATCACGTAGGCATCGAAGTCAATGGAACTGAGTACGCATTTGGAGCTACCAATATTCCTGGCAAGTCAGGAGTCTTTGCCTGTACTCCAAAAATGTCTCCGGGCTACCAGTACCGGACAACGATTGACTTTGGAGAGCTACCCTTGGTGCGCAGCACTTGGGTTACGTTCCCCAAGCAAGGTGAGGGAGAAGAATATCCCACAACGGTCTACAGACAGGTGGAGGAATACATTGACGGACAGCAAGTGATTAAGGAAATGCAGACCGAGTACATGGGCAGAGATTATGATCTTTTGCGCAAGAACTGCTGCACCTTTGCTCGCGAAGCCTGCATTCGTATGGGCGTCGAAGAGGATGTCGTCCCATCCTGGTTTAGCAATCTGGCCGAGTCGGGTGCGACGACACACGACATGGCGTTGCAGACTGTGGAACCTATCAAGGGAATTTTGACTAGCTGCGAAGAAGAAACCGCAACGGTAGAGTGCCTTATGCCACTGAAACCAAAAATGGCAGGGGACGATGCTGGTTTTGAAGTCGTGGCCCAGCGCAATACGGAAGGCACAAAGGACGTCCTCATTGTCATGGAATCCAAACCGTCCCGCGCCTGGTGTGCGGATGAAACGGATGAAATTGCTCATGCTGGATTCCGACGCACACTCACGTGGACATACTAGTCCAACTCCATAGAAGAAGCTACTGTACTATTGGTGAACAGCTGCATTCATTGTTTGTCCATGTAAGAAATAGATATTTTGATGTCATTATTCTCAAGCTATAGCTGATCTTGACGTATGTAGCATATGGGCGATAGGGCATTATTGCATGGAGTCCAGAGCAAGGATGATTTGGGGAAACGAAGGACGCTCGTCGGGATTCTTCTTGACGCAGGATCGGATGAGAGCGTGCAGAGGTGGCGGGCACCACTTGGGAATCTCTGGGCGGTGATTGCGATTCAAGACAGCCAAGGCGCATTGAATCGGGCTCATTTCTTCGTACGGACACTTTTGCGTCAATAGTTCCCAACATATAATGCCATACGAAAAAACGTCGGCCTTTTCGTTGTAGCTCTGGCTCGCTAGTACCTCCGGAGCCATCCATTGCACGGTACCGCAATTGCCAGTCATACTGCGCTCTTGAGCCTTGATTCTGCTCAATCCGAAATCACAGACCTTGGCGGTATAACTGTCGTCCAGTAGAATGTTAGCCGACTTTAAGTCTCGATGCAGAATCGGTGGTTTCCCACTGTGGAGATAGGACATCCCTCGAGCCGCTCCAAGGGCGACGCGTTTGATCAACATCCACGGCCAAGCGCCTTTGGGCGGAACGAAGCGATTACTTGAACCGCCTGGAGGCGCACCGTGTCGGGCATCGGGTTGGTACAAGGTATCTGGCCATGCATCGCGAGAGAGACCGTCACACGCTGTAAACGGAGGCATTAGCGGAAGCCGTAGGGCATCCCATAGAGAGCCGTTGGCAGCGAGTTCCGTAATAATGGCTCGGTTGGGTGGGTCCAAACAGGCTCCCATGTAGAGGCAGATATTCGGATGCCGCATCCCACGCAAGAGATTGATTTCCGCAGCAAACTCTTCCAAGATGGATCTTGGCACATTCTTGGATTGCGCCGAACCAGTCAACACTTTGACTGCAACTGGCGTTCCCCGCCAGATTGCCTTCCACACTTGACCAAAGCCACCACCACCAATCACTTCAACCAATTCCAGTTCCGAGAACTCAACGGCAGCTTGCAAAGACGCCGAAGAGTCGGTAGAGATGGTGAGATCCGTGCGCTTGTGCTTGATGCTGTTGCGTGGATCATCCGACGCCAGGCTAACGCACGATTCGTTCGACACCTGACCGCTCATGATAACATCCGTAACCGACTGTTCCGACTTTGGGAAGGCTTGTTTCTGCAACAGGCGCGACTCTTCGGCTACCCGGGCCTCCCAGTGTGAGACACTGCCCGACTCCATCAACTGGTAGAGATGCAGCTCGTCCACATTGACTTGCTTGGGCGGAGCCACCGGATGATAATGATGAAAATCAAGACTGGGCATAAAAGGAATGTCATTTCCATCGGCTGGAACTTGTGCATTCGCTGCAATAGTAGCAGCACCCGTAACAGCGGCGACGGGAGAAACATGTGGTTGATTCAAGCGACCTGCGTCCAGCCTCACGCGGACAGCAGGGCCATCGCCAACAGCAGAATGTTCGGGAATGGGAAAGTTATTTCTGCCGGCCCTTGGCGTGCTCTTCTCAACCAAGTCGGCCACGGAAAGCCTGCGGGCGCCCGCAGCTCGTGGAGTCTGTTCGCTTCCTGGTGACATGAGCTGCACGGAGCTTCCGTCGCCTGTAGGAACCGATAGACAAACAGTCGGTGATCGTCTCGGAGAAGGCTTGGGTGACGAAGAAAAGAGAGACGAGTCTCTCCTTTTGTCGTCGTCATGCAAGGTAGGTGGTGTCTTTTCTGTCGACGAAGATTCAAACGAAGAAACAGTCGAAAAGGGTTGGGCGTGCAACGACGAAAAGGGTTGGGCGTGCAACGACGGTGGACGTTGTTGAGAAGTAGATGGTTCGTAGGTCGTCGTTGGTGTGGGATGCGCACTGGGTAGGACCGACGTTGTGTCTCGTGGAGGCTGCGTCGGTGTTGGATAGGCGCCCGGAAGGACTTCAGTTGTGTCTCGCGGTGCAAACGACGACGAACTGTGGGCTCGCAGTCTACGATCCGGTTCAGGACTCCTGTACCCTGCCGTTGTTGTGCTTGCTGTTGCCGAACTGGCATAGTAGTTGGAGTGTGGCAAGGTTGTTGCTGTCGCTGAAACACCTACTGTTGCCGCAACGGCTGATTGGGTTGCTGTTGCTGCGGTCGTTGCTATTATCGAAACAGCGGCCATCGATCCACTCGTCGTTTGCGTGGTACTCCCAGCTGTATTCGTTGTTGTAGCCGATACTTTCCGGTGGCGGTGTTGTTGCATTCCTCTGGTAGGTTTGTAGGGATAGTAAACTGAGGGTGGTTTACTAGTGTCGGTGCTGGTATCGTCGACATCGCCACTCATGTTGGATCGGATACTTTCCGAAAGCACATCTCCCGTCTCATCATCCTCATTCCACTCGTCCGTCTTCTTCTTGCGCACCTTGGTTCTGTTCTTGTTACGTTGACTGCGCTGCTGCGCTGCATGACTATACACAGTCTTGTGGGAAGATTCCGCAATCAAGTGTACAAAGAGAGCCGTCAAGACAATAACCGTACATAGCATGGCCAGCGCCGAAAACTCCCAATGATTCTGTGGTGTGCTTCGATGATGTCTAACACCAACTGGTATCCCATGACGATTGGGAGCGACGCCATCTTCCACTTGAAAGCCCCAGTGTTCCGGAACGGATGAGAATTCCGGAGCGGGTCGATTCCGAAGACGATTCGTAGTGTGCCGGGTGTAGCGATCCTCCGCTTGGTCTTGTGATGAAGTCGTCTTTGTGGTGGTGGTGGTTGTCGGTGGTTGCACATTTCCCGTTCCTAGTCCAGTAATGTAATGCGGCGTTCGTATCCGCTTTGGACCCATGGTGTTGGACTACTGCTTTGCTTTGCTGCTTGTTCTTGAACGCGAATCTCGGATCGCTTTTAATAACTTGAATGATGAGAGTGGTGCGATTCGCTCGGTCCTTCAATTCTTTGAGAGCGCACGAAAGAGGCGCAGGGAGGTCAGTGTGTTTGAGCTGCGCTTTGGAATGCAGTAGTGCTCCTTCTGACTGTCTCACTGTCTAACTGTTCGGTATGGTCATCAACAACCCCGGGAACTTTTTCTTGACACCATTCTCTATTTTATTTTCGGATTCGCGGACGTACGGCATTGACGTTCTCCTAAATAAATCGTTTTGCGCCAAAATTATTGATTCTGATTGGCTGTTTTCGATCAGGAAAGACACTCGCTTCTCAATCTTCTTTTTCCGTTTCTCTTCGAAATTCCTTGCCAGTGCCAGTGCATGTCGTATGCCAAACTAAAACTAACAGTACCACCATTTCATTTATCATACGATATTGGGCTGGACTTGTTGATGCATAAGGAGAGGCCAAGGGGAAGAGACTACCGACGACAGCAAACAGTATACCCATGGGCGAACATGAAATTAATGACTCCCTGACTCTATTGAGTCTGCCGGGAAGCGGCACCAAGGCGAGGTAAGAGCACGGTCCGTGGTGGTGTTGTAGCCAGCCCTATTTTACACTGTTGCACCTCTTTTTTTTTTCCTCACACAAACATACACACACACCGCTCGTCACGTTTCGTGCACGCAGAGCATCGTCCGTCCTGCAAAAGAACGTTAAACTCTATGGTCCGCACCACGCACTCGACACTAACAATGGGAGCAGTTGCTGGAACTCAAATGGCGGTGGCGACTCGGCAAGTAGCAGTTGGTTGTGGATCGATTTCGGTCGGTCCGTGACGGTACGCAAAGTAGCCGTTCAGTTCCAAGCGGGCTTTTCGGCGGCGTGTACGACCATGAAAGTGCCTGCTACGGACGAGCCTGGATCGTGGAATGTTGGACAAGACGACATTGAATGGGATGACACGTACGAGTTGCAGTCTGTCGAGTTGGAGCAACCCTGTCAATGTACCGCGATGCAATTAACGTTTGAGGACTTTACCGACTTTTATGGACGGGTGACTATTTACCGACTCGAAGTGTGGGGCAAGGAAGAGTAAGGAACACAAGAATCCTTGAGGCTACGCTTTGCAATCGATATAGTAGGTGCAATGTACAGACATGGCTTTATAAACTTTAAAAAAGGAACCAGTTTAGATCGAACCCAGAAATGTCTCAACTCGCTCGAGAAGTCTGGGGTCCGAGGAAGGGAGCTCGCCTTGTAACAGTAGCAGAAGAAACGACTCGCGTTCAATCGCAGTATTTAGTCTGTGAATTGCGTCGACATCCTGCCGGATGGATTCCATTCTCTCATTCATGATCTGGTGGAGCCCGGATGCCAACAAGACGGCGCCGAACGAGAGAACAAGCTCGGTCGTGTACGTTGCTGCAAAGACAAACAAGAGAGCCAGCGTCGACCGCCGTGCTATTCGTAAACGTATTGTTGATCGAGCCATGGTTGTTTCCCAACAATTGTTGGTCAGCATGTGTGATTGTGGCAGGTTGGTGCACCTTTCAAAATTCAACGCATCAAAATGAAAATTTTCATGCTACGCACCAGCATTCACCGTGATCGCGTCGCTCGCAAAACGGGAGACTCACTCCATTCGCGTTTAGCATCCCACCGCACCAGATCTTGGAACGGCTACCGTGAACGGTTTCTCAGTCACGCCATTTACGTTCGATTCTAGCTAGACTATAGTCTAGCCTACACTTCCTGAACATCGTGTCTTTATCAGCCTTTGCTACTGGTGAACCTCTCAACTCGTAACCTGATGCGTTTCACAGAGACTAGAACTATGAGAATCAGATGAATCAACAAATATGTAACATTGCAAGCTTTTGCTAGTAGTTGTACTGTAGAATAGTGGCTTGGACCAGTAACCGCGCCCCTAGGTACACGTATCCATACACAGCGACAAACAAGAAAGGCTCCTCCCATGCGTCCTCTAGACCAACCAATCTATACAGCAATGATGGAGAGGCAGCATAATGTTTCCTACTTGGGAGGTCCCCCAGGTGTTCCTGGCCTGGCTCCTGCTCCACCCTGGTAAGAGAAACGTTGTCTCTTCTCGGCTGGTTTGAGGATTTGGAAGGAGCACATGAGCGTCTCATCCACGCTCATCATAGCACCAGCATTGTCGAATTCGCCGCAATAGTTGGGAGCGGAAAATAGGGTTACAAGCTGCCTACGCGCAAAGAATTCGTATCCATCTTCGACCACCTGATGGGCACGGCAAATGAGATCCAAATCGTGCTTGTGCAAAAACTGCGCGACAATATCCTCCCCGAAAGTGAACGAGACACCCCGATCATTTTCGCCCCATCCATCAATCTCTTTATCGGGGTCGGACCAAAGGAGATCGCACAAAAGACCAGTATCGGGAACATCGGTAGGTCTGACGATGCGCTTGACCTGATCTAGACTGGTCAACTCTGGGCTGAGACCTCCGTGCATACAAAAGATCTTTTCATCGATAACGGCAGCGCAGGGAAGACAGTTGAAGCAGTCGGTAAAGGTCTTCCAGAGCTTGATACCGAAACGTCTTTTGCACTCGTCATAAAATCCATAGATCCGATTGATGGAAGCGCACTCGTGATTTCCACGCAAAATGAAAAAGTTTTCGGGGTACTTGATCTTGTACGCCAAGAGCAGGCAAATGGTTTCCAGACTCTGCTTTCCGCGGTCCACATAGTCTCCCAAAAAGACGTAATTGGACTCGGGAGGGAACCCACCATACTCAAAGAGACGCAAGAGATCGTAATACTGTCCGTGAACGTCACCGCAAATCTTGATTGGGGCTTCTAGCTCGAGTAGCATGGGTTGGCCGATCAAAAGATCACGACTGCGGAGACAGAGCATCTTGATCTCGGCTTCGGAAAGATCCACTTGCTTTCCCGGTCGGGCTCCGCGAACACTGTAGTTCACAAGAAGAACGGAGGAAAAGCGTTTGGTGGGTAAGTAACAGAGCAGGCAATTAGGTGGGAAGGGTGGGGTGAAAAAGACAGTCCTCGGGTCAAAGCAGAGCACCGAAAAACTACAAAAGCGGAACGTGGAAAGAGAAACACCGAGACGGAGGATGCGGCCTCAGCCCTTGTCGCCCTCCTAGAGCTCGCTACTGCAGTCCATGACTAGCGCGTGCGCTAAGCATAGTCCGATACCCTACAGCTGTACACATACCTCAAAAGCTTGTCGATAATCACATCGACAGGATCGTTCACGCCTCCATTCGAGTCGCCTACATCGTCACTCATGCTGCTAAACTGACTGTTGTAATGCTTTCACAGAAAGTATATAACCCTTGCTCTCTCTCTCTCTTTACACAAACACACTCTACAAGGTGCGAATTAAACTAAACTGGGTCTTATCGACTGCTCTGGCGAATACAACAAGGTCTGGATGACTCTGCAGCTGGGAGGGTGGTGTGTGCTGCCTTTCTACCCTGTTGCTGCCCTCCGAAGCTGCGGCGGCGCTGGTCTTTTTTGCGGTCATCGCGGATCGAAGTACTGCCCGACCAGCGCTGCGTAGCCCCGTAGCCTTGGTAGGCTTTTCTACGCATGTTGGTCATCGAAGATCTCGCGCCGCGCGACGAGAAGGCCGTCGTGTCGCGATGTTTTGTACGGTCAGAAAAAAGCGCGCGTAATAATAAGATTGGACTTGCTTGGACCAGTGACGATTGTTGGTCCCCAATCAGAAGGGCGGATGGACGTTAATTAAGTGCCACGTGTTACTCATACAGACGCCAAGACTTGAATCATCAGTATGTCCATGTGATATTTAGCGCAAGCTAGACTAGACTAGACTACCATAATGAGACTACCATACCGTATTGGTTAGGAGATAGTGCGATAGTATATTGTAAAATACATACCATCTCTACAAGCAGTCCCACTCACGTTTCTAAAGCCCTCTCAAAAAAGTGGATCTCCGGTATGCTGACTGTCGTCATGTCATGATGTGTCATCCCATGCATGGCCTGGCTAATCCAAATCGTCGAGCACGGTTGCAGTCGTCTCCCCCATGATTTCGTCGGGAGCAGGTGGTGGTTCTAGTGATGAACCTGCCGCATTCACCTCTTGCATGAACTCGTCATGAGCGCTGCTAGCAGGGAGATCAGGTGACGGTCCTGCCGAAGGTTCGTGTGGTGAAACAGCAGGTTCGGTAGAATACAGAGGCCGTTGGACGGGTTGCTTCCACGAGTCTGGTACTCCGCCTGATGCACCTGCTGTAGCACTCGCAAAGATGCTGGCTGCTTGTCGAGCAGCGAATTGCGCCGCAGCTTGCTCTTGCGCGGCTCGCTTTTGTTCTTTGCGCGACTTTTTGCGGGCGGTACGTTCCTCGGGTGTTTCGTTTTCACGAGCCGCCTTTCGTTGCTGAGATGCCGCTCGCGACAAGGCCCGACCAGTCCAAGCTTCCAATTTGGCGTAAAAGAAGCGCATGACCCAACCGACAGCCATGGGACCAATATTGATTCCGTAGCCCCCCAAGGAGCTGTTGGCTATTTCGCCGCCCATGAATTGAGCTGGCTTTACAGACAAGGATGGTACTGGGAAAAAGTACTTGGATCGCATGACCCAAGATAATATCATGGACCCAGTTAGCCACAGTTGCAGCACATCCATTACAAACATCAGCAAGATTCCAATCATTCCCCAGATAGATTTCAGCTCCCAACAGGTGCTAGCCTCGTGCTGCTTGCGGTCCGTGTAGACAACAAAATTCACAGTGGCAATTTCGTAGGCGTGCTGCAACAGAGGCCAACACAAGACAACGACCACCGATAGCACTGCCACAATGATTCCTTGTTTTACAAGAGTTCGCTTGACTTCGTTCTCCACAGTCAGCCGCAGCTTTTCTTCTTCAAATGCGAGTGCATGAATGAGTTCCTTCTTGTCGAGGATTTTGGCCAGCTCTTCGGCCGAGTAGCCGTGATGTCTAGATAATCGTCTCTTGATATCGCGCGCTCTCAAGTCGGTAACCTCTTGCAAGGAAAGAGGAATAGTCGTTCGATCTGATCCCGCTAGACTGCTGCTACCGCTGCTGCCGGTGACAAATTCACTCAAGTCCGACCATTCCCAAGCGCTGACGGACCAAATGGAAAGGAAACACGCAAGGAGGAAGAGTAGTCTTCGTCTACTGGTAGTCTGTAGCTTCATTATTCCGGAAGAAGAGAACTATTTGCCAGTGGGTCCTACCAGTCTCTCTCTGGCGGTGGCTGGCAACTGTCAAGCGAAATTGGCGGTAGTGAGTCTCGTGTCTTGTCACCTTGTCGCCCCACTCGCATCATGGTCTATCTTGGTGATTGGTCGGCTCCATCCGTATCCGTCGTCCTTCGTCGTCGATAAGTTCGCGCGCAAAAGATGCAAGCCGCCGAAAAGCTTGAGCGGCAATCAAAAATGCTTTTGCTAGTCTAGACCGGAAAAGTCCACCTCTATCGTTAGTAGACTATGTCAATGTGTTATTGTATAAAGACTGAAGGCTATCGAAGCGGGTACTTCGCTGGCTTAATTCGAGGACTCCCTGTCGAAGCTTCTTCTTGCTCTCCCTCACGTCAGAAAAATCGACTGTTTCCGGTTCATGGAAGAAACACTCCCCTCCGGCGTCAAAGGCGGCTCGTACCCAGAGCCGTAACCCGACATGTCTTCATCGTCACTTCCCATTGCGTACCAACTACCAGTCTTAGAGTCGCCTTCGGCTAGAAACTTGGCGTCTCCGCGGACCAGTTGGTAGTGATGGTGTTTCCACAGCA
>Ga0307978_1001067_pt1 | contig 21142 bp, 24 predicted proteins | sample OrgLakmetage1056_FD_203151 | JGI IMG/M metagenome (GOLD analysis project Ga0307978, IMG submission 203151) | Saline water microbial communities from Organic Lake, Antarctica - #1056 | ecosystem: Environmental > Aquatic > Non-marine Saline and Alkaline > Saline | place: Antarctica: Organic Lake...
ATTCCAACCAGAATTGCGCACGAGCTTTGAAGGCATCAATTAAAAATCGGTCTTGCTATGGGCTAGCCAGTAAGATACAAACGTTACCTTAAAGTAATTATTTTTTTTGGAAAAAAGAGGAATTACATACAACGTATGGATGACAAAATAAGTTGTGTTATCCCCATTTTATTATTAATATAAACTTAATGATTTTTATTATTATCATAAAAGTTTTAACATTTAAAACATACTTTAATAAACGGTGAAACTCGGAGATAATTAATCTAGCTCCTATGCGAAATCAATAGCTGATTAATGGCCTCTAATGGCTTTACAATCCCTTTGGATTGGAAGACCAACGGGTTTTTGCAAACCCGTTGGTTATCAAGTTTAAAATTTCCGTTTTACTTAGATAGATAGAAGGAAAACACTACAAAAAAACACAAAGAATCACAAATGTGAATCCATGAGCCTAGACTACTAGTGTTTCAAATTAAAGTAGGAAAGAGTTGTTTTTTACCTTAGTTCTTTATTAGCTTCTAGCTTTTCTTTTTCGCAAACTTGCTAGCTTTAGCAGAAGACATATTCTTTTGCTCCCGAAGTTTTTTAATTTTTGCTACGAAGGTCTTGTTTATAAGTAGTTGCGTGAATTAGGGACATGTTCTTGTCGGCTTAGTTGTTTGTTTCTTGGTGTCTAAAAATATCACTTTTCATTCAATTCCCCGCTATTTGCGCTTAACCGATGTTGGCAACTAGCCCTTATCAACTAATTTGATAATTCTCGGATCTCCTTTTTAAGTTCTAACAAATGTCTTTTTACGATTACCCAAACTATTGCATTATCGATACTATCATATGCGTGAACTAGTCGATTTCTAAATCCAATAATCTGTTTATCATTTTGAATTGATAAATCTGATTCAGTCTGTTTTAATTTATTTAATGCTTCTCCAATTATTCCTAATTGTCTTTCAACCGCACTTTGTGTTTTTAAGTCCTTTTAATATAGATTGAAATCCGTTGTGTCAGTTATAAAATTTTCAATCAAGTCGATAGCCATTGGTATATCAGAGAGATACTTCTTGCCTTTCTCCGTCATAAATTAAAATTTTTGTAGCATCAATATTTTTTCTTAAAATTGGATTTTTAAGGGAAGACTGAGTCAATAAATCCACTTTTCTTTGGAAGAATTCTTCTAATTTATCCCAGATAGCTAAAAGTTTTTCTCCTCTTACTAAAGGATCATTTTCCTCAATTTCGATCAATAAATCTATATCACTTGAATTTTCATCAAATTGATCTGTAGTAGCAGAACCAAATGCATATAAATTTTTCACATTATATAATTTACATAATGTGGTAAAATCAATCAATTTGAGCTGTATGCTATCTTTAATTTTCATAAAACTAATATAATCATTTTCTGTTGGAACTAAATTACTGTTTTGCATTTCAAATCAGCTTGATAACCAACGGATTTTTGCAAAAACCCGTTGGTTTTACAAGTTGAAAATCCCCGTTTTACCTAGATAGGTTAGAAGAAAGACACAACAAAAAAGCTCAAAGAATCACAAATGTGAATCTCTGAGTCTAGAATAACAGTGTTTCAAATTAAGGAGGGATAATCTTTTTTTGACCTCAGTTCTATGTTGTGGTATCGTTTTTATTCGATTTATTTTTTTCTACTTGTTTTTTCAAATTATAGTAGGTCATGAATCCCATTAAAATTCCAAAAAACGATAAATTAAAAATAAATTTCCAAACGTTAAAATTTTTACCATCGATAAAATCAAATCCTAACATTACTAATGCGTAAACAATTCCACCAAATAAGCCTCCTTTTATTATTGATTTAGTTCGTGTCTTCATAATTATTTATTTTTCAATCTTAAGCTTCAGCTGCTTCGAAACCTAGTTCATAACTCCAAAATATAATTTTAAAACTGTGAGTAATTGCTAAACTGCCTACCGGGCAGGTGTGTATGGCTTTATGCGTTAGCTTCTTCTATTATCTTTATTTCCTCTTCAGTTAAATCGTAAAGTTGGTAAACTAATTGATCGATTTCTACCTCTAAAACTCTTGTATCGGCTTCTGGGTTTTGTTTTTTAAGAGATAGTATTTTATTTACAATATTTTCGATTTTTTGTTCTTCGCCTTTAGATACTTCTTTAATTGGCATTAACTCTATTTTGTATTTCTTCCACCTATTCGTTCCCATTCCGGTAGTGGTGCCAATAAGATTAAAATACCACTCAGATACTTTTGAATTGAGAATAGCCAAAAGATATTTCAATTTTTCGCCCGTCATTAGAAAAGTCGTTGCTTCTGCATAATAGCCGGAATCATCAAAGGTAAATTTTGGTTTGTCCGAAATCTCTCCCCACACAATTTTCGGTTTTTCAAAATCTTCCCAATATGATATAGAATCCTGCGTTTCGAACCATTTATTACTAGTCCTTTTTCTACTACCTTTTATTCCGCTTTGCTCCAATCTAGTTTTACCCTCGCCAATAAAATGGTCTTTTACTTTTGGATAATTATCAATATCAATTTTTAAGCTGGGAAATGTAGATATTGCCCAAAGTTTAGAAAATTCAAAAGAGTACTTTTTCAAATCCCTACCGCGTAAAATGGGCTTTATGATCTCGGAATTTTGGGCATCAAGCTTTATCAGTTTATTTCTCTTCTCTTCATCAATTATGAACGCGGCATTATACCCTGTTAAAAAGCCCCTATTAATTTCAATATCAAATGCCTTCAATTGCTTTCCTTGGCTTTCAATCTTTACTTTAAGAGTTCCTACTTCCTGATTTCCGATAAACCATTCCGAGGTTTCAGGTACAACAAATTTAAAATGGTTCAATTCAAAATAGTCGGACAATGAACTCCCTAAAACATAGTCCTCAGATAAGTTAACAACAGCAAAAGAGTCGGTTAATTTCCTTTTTTGTAAAGTAATGATGTTGGACTCTACGGTGGCTTCCTCAAATATTTGAATATCTTCTATATTCAAAAGAGAAGTAGGCTGAAGATTATGCAGAAAATATTTCTTCAATAGTTCGCCATAAATCGCCCTTAGCCAAGAATTAGAAGTGATGTAGGTTAAAAATCCTTCATTTTTAAGCAGTTGACCACCACGTTCGTAGAACAAACAATAAATATCTGTGCCTTTTGAGTAGGTTTCAAAACCTGCTTTTCTAAAATAATCAGTTTGGTTTTTTATTTTGGACATTGAGAAATACGGCGGATTCCCAATCACAATATCAAATCCTAAAAAATCACCATTATCATTTAAAACTTCTGGAAATTCAAAACGCCATTCAAAAGCGTCTTCGTAGATTTTATTGTTTTTAATTTCCTCAATTATGGTTTCTAGTTTTTTAGAATCCTCCGCTAGTTGTTTTAGCTTCTTATTCCAAGCGGCTTTTTCTCTTTTGGTCAACTCAAACATTTGAGTTTGGTTGGTCATGCCAAATATCTCGCCTTGTAATTTGTTGTACTTCTTGACTTTTGGGTCGTTAAGTGATATTTCACTTCTAAAGTCCTTCTTAATGTCATCAATCAGTTTTTCCATTGCTCGTTTCTGCTCTTTGTTTTGAGCATTACGATAGGTGTCTACTGCAATCCTATAACTATCTATAGTCCATTTACTGCTTTTTAGTGCTTTTTTAAGGTCAGCATCTAGTTCAAATCGACTGATAAGAGAATTACCACACTTGATGTTAATATCAATATTTGGAAGTGTTTCTAGTTCACTTTCATTTTTGTAATACGCATTTTTAAGTAACTCAATCCAAAGTCGTAAACGACAAATTTTTACAGAATTTGGGTTGATGTCAACGCCAAATAAACAGTTTTCAATAAGGGTTTGCTTTTCGTGAAAAAGCGTTTCTTGTATGCGTTGGCTTTCTTTGTTGTTAGGGTTGTATTCAAAGAGTTCTCCATCTTCATCAGTCACAATCAATTCATCATTGACGACTTCAAATACGTATTCCTTCAGTCGCTTACCCTCTCTGTCTTGTAAAACTTTAAGGTCGTTTTTAATAGCGATTATTTCATTGAGTGCAGACACCAAAAAGTGGCCTGAACCCACTGCTGGGTCGCAAATTTTAAGACTGTTTATAATGGTGTTGGCTTCTTGACGGTCTTCAATTTTATCGTAAATCGAATCCATATCTTTGCAGTTCCAATCTTTGGTGTCGTTAAATTTTTGAACAATTGCTTTTCTAATGGTTTCACGACACATATACATGGTGATAAAACCTGGCGTAAAAAACGAGCCATCTTTATAACCATTAATCTTCTCGAAAATTAATCCAAGAACAGAAGCGTTAATTAAGGTTTTATTGTCCTCTTGTATTTCTTCTGAACCTTCACTACTAAAATCATAAGCATCTAGAAATTCAAATAAATATTCGAGCGCACTTAAATGGCCCGTCAGTTTTTTTCCGTTCTCACTTTTTAAAACGGTTGAAGCATAAATAGGAATTGTTTTATCATCACGTAAATTGCTTATAAATAAGGTTCCGTGTTCAATTTCTGTAGGTTCAAAAAGTGAGCTATTTAAGTAAGGAACTTTTGAAAAAAGGCCTATGATATCTTCATTTCTTTCAGATTGTTGTTTAGCTAGAACTTGAAAGAAAAGACTGTTTAAATCATCATAATTTTGAATTTTATCGATACTCAAAAACTCATAGGACTTATCACCTTTATGATATGTTTTTAGTTGAGCTTCTAGCAGTTTAAGAAATAGAATTCTGTTGATCCATGTAATACTTAATTCAAGTCCAACATTGAATAAGCGTTCTTCTTGGGTTGTTCCAAAACGGCTTGGATGGTCAAGTCGGTTTATTTTATCTAAACTGTCTAATTGAATAATGGCATTTTCAAGAAATGAACCTGTATTCCTTTCCCCTTTTTTATTTCTTTCAATTAGTTTTTTACCTCCTTGTTTTGTTTCGGCAAGTCCAATAATATGTAATAATTCTCCATAAAAACGTTTGTCAAGGCTATTACTGTCATTCGTAAAAGGTAGTTTTAATAAATGCTCAGGGGAGAGTAATTTAAAAAGCGCAATAAGTTTGTTGTCGTCTTTTGGGTTGTCATTACGAAGTGGATTTTCGTATTCTCGAATATCAAAAAAGGTGAATTCAATATCTTGTTTTAAATCATTGATGAAAGGTTCTGCAATTTCTTTGTAGAAAAAATCAGTTGTTTTGCCAGCTAATCTTCCATTCTCAAAATCATTGAATTGTTTTACCAATCCTTTATTTTGAGCAAATTGCTTTTCAAATACATTGGAATCGAAAATGAACCATTCATTGATATTTGTAACAATTAAATATTTTATCTCGAGATTTTTATGAGTAATCCGTTCTCTCAAATAGTAGAGTATCAATTCTTGAAACGCTTTGACATTGATTTTGGAAAGCATTTTTTCGGGCGTATCGCCCTTCACGAATGCTTTTAGCATTTCAGCTTTGTTGGTTGGCTTTTTTGCTTCAATGATAACACCTACACTACTTTTTGCTTTATTTCCGTTATGAATTACGAGGTCATTACGTCCTTTTGTGTTTATGAAATGATTGGGTTCGTAGTAGGTTTTCTTTAAAAAGTCGGTAACAAGATTTTTATGAAATTCTTCTGATTCAGTATCATTTATTCGGTCAAGTAACTGAATCAAATTTGTCTTAAAATTTTCAATAACCGTTCTGTTCGGTTTTATTTTTAAAAAGGCTTTATTAATTGCCTTTCGGGGTTTCAAGATATTTAATTTCATATATAGTTTTCTCTCTGTCAGATTTTAAATTTAATCTTTTATTCTCAATATCATTTAAGGCGTTGGCAAAAAACCAAATGTGCTGTTTGCACGTTGGTTTTTCAGCTTATGGCTAAAGGTTTTGTATATGGTTTATTGAGTGTTTAAGCAGTTAATTTAGTAAACAAAGACCTAACCTGCCTGTCCTATAAAATATACACCGTGATATAGACTTTATTTATTTTCCCTAAGTTCACCTCCAATGTCAGATACTATTTTCTGCAACTCAAAATTTGAAATATATAATCTTCTCGAAATGTCGATAATCGTTTTATTATTTTGCGCCATTATAACAATTACCATATTTCTGAAAGAGTCACCTCCTTCTTTAATTTTGATTTGTATTTCTTCTTGGTCTCTATTAAGTTTGATAGCAATTTCACTTTCTGGAATAAACTCTGAATACATTTTCGTTAAAGCAAGGTGTTCATCCTTCGTCCAGTTTTTCTTTCGGAATTTAGTATATAATTTCCCGATTGACTCTTTGGTGAAATAAATGTAAAACTCCTCGCCAGAAAAAGGGTTTATTCTATAGATTAATTTTTCTGGTAATAAAACTACTCCTCCACTAGTTCTATTCTCTTTAGAAATTATTTTGGCTTTGGTTTCGTTAGCTGGATTTTCCACAATTGACAAGCCAGTGATTTCTCCATCAATGATTTCATAAACTTTCAAACCGTTGTGGATTTGGTTGGTCAGTTTCTTCTTGAATACTCCCTCAGGAGAAAATTCAGTATTTATATCAATCAACAGAATTATTTTTATTCCATAATTTATTCACTTCTTTTGTAACAGATGGTTGCATTAAAAATTTTATTAATACTCTATGGGCTTTCTTATCGATTCTATTTTTTCCCTTGTCCTCAAGTATATTACCTGAAAAGTCCAGTTTTAGATGAATGCCTTTTGCTTGATTATCTAAATGAAAGTGTTTTTTTCCATCGATTAAGTGGTTATTATATATATTGAATTTAAAACCAAATTGTCTTTGCCAAGAACTCAATTGCTCAGATTCACTGTAAAATTCCTCATTGGCATCAATTTCAGCGAACTCCTCGTAAGTTATCCCTCTCTTAAATGTTTGAATCAGCAAAGTATCGAACATTAATTCGATTTTTTCTATGCCGTCGACATTTTCATTTAGATTTACAAATAATTTAGTCTATTTTATATGGGTCTTTTTTGAGTATTTTTAGGTTTGTCGCACTCAGACCTTATTGTCTATGACGAATTTGTTTATGATTAGTGGCGTGTTTTAGTAACTAATTTAGCAAATAAAAACCAAATAGAAAATCCGAGAGGATTTTTGTAAACAAGCTCCAGCTAGCTATTAATTATGAACGGTGTTAGAATCTCGTTGTTTATTTTCCAAGTTTGAGTTTCAAACATAAGTATCATTTTTTAATTTCTTCACATTTGAGTAATTTCCATTTTTTTTCCTGAAAACTTATTAATTCCGTTTTCGTGAAATTCTATTCAGCGTGCAATTAAGTTTTTACAACCTTGCTAAAATCCCACAATATTTATAATTCAAAGTTTGAGTGATTTTGTACTCATTATATTCCGATTTAGATTTAATGTTTTTTTTAAAAAATATCTAATTGATATTAATTTCTTAGAGAGATATATAAAAAAGCAGCTGTAAGAATTAGAAATGAATAAAGAAAAAGAGATTTTAGATTAAATTTTTCTTTTACTAAATATATTAAAGATACTATTGGTAAAATAATGAGTAAAGCTATCATTGGAAGCCATAGAATCTCAAAAATTGCTCCTACGACAGCAAAATAGTAAACATTGAAGGACTGCCCCATAACCCAAAAAACAGATACTATAATACTCAAAATAAAAACTACTTTTGATTTTTTTGAAGTGCAGCTAACATTCATTTTTTTTTCATAAATCTTATTTTTTATTTTCTTAAACGACTTTTCTATCATTTTAGGATTCCATTCGTAAATGAATGCTGACATCCGTATAAACTCTCTTTAAATCTTTAGTATTGGGCATATATCCATTAATTCTTGTTTTATTCCCAACTAAACTAGCACTTTTGTCTGTACTTTCCAGTGGTCTTTTTATAGGTTAATGTCACTTTTTTTAAAACGTTAACTATAGCTTGTGTAGATCCAATTTGTGTTTTTAAAAACACCTTAATTCTGTGCGTTTTGTCTGTTTGGAGATAACTTCAGTATAAATTACATTTTAGATGTTTTATATTTAGGAGAAGTCTAGGCGTTTACTTATTGTAACTTATTTTTAATATATCTAAGCGTGTCTTAAACTCCCATTTTTGGAAACCGTTATTTCCATATCTCTAAAATACCCTATCAATTACTTTCTCCTCTCTAAGAGTTTTGTAAGCCGTTCTATCTGAACTCTATGCATTCTCTGTAGAATAATAGGATATAGATTACCGATTAAATTTATTATAGTGGTGAATATAAAAATGGCTAAATGTCCATTTATGAGTAAAATAAAAGACACAATCAAAATCGCTATTAATGAGGCTAAGTGACCAAATTCTGACTGTCTAGTTTGAAAATTAAAATTTTCAATCCCCGTTTTTGCACCACTAAAATACTTTTTTCTATTTTTCTCTCTCCCCCAAAAAGCTATAAGAAGTAGGGTTTTAAAAAATTTTACACCCAATATTTTATAAATAATGGTCAAGCTTTTTGAGTTCTTAATTTGATAATACGAGCTCGGCAATAGCGTATTCGTTTTATAGATAAAACCCAGAAAAGCGAAAACACCTGTCATAAATAGATTTAGAAGTAGTGAAATACCAAAGATTGCAAACCAAGAAAATTCAGTCGCATTTGTATGGATTAATAAATTGACTAACTCCATCGACTGATAAGTTAGAAAAATTGAAAACAAAGAAAATAGAAATTTCTTAATTATTAGCATTGAGCGATTTTCGGTTTAACATCTTACGGAAAAGTGTTCTCAAAAGTGAGTATCTAAATCCGAACTAAATATAAGTGTTTTAGGCATTGGAATTTTCCGCAATAGTGTCCTTTATCACTTTTGTTTTTGATAGGAAATCGTGAATTCCATTTTTCATAAATAAAAATGTAACTCTGTCAAACGGGATAAACCGGCAAAAAGTCCGCATGATAATTTCAGAGTTTTCAGGTGTCGTTCCGTTCATTTTTACAACTTTAGTTTTGGTTATAAACTTCCCAACTGTTTTCTGGAATTTAATTTCCATAATAGCGTAATAAGCAAAGTAAGTTCTGGAAAACAATAAATATGAAAAAAGAGATAGTAATAACTCATCTGAAGTACTGATAAAAAAACTGAGAATAAAGACTAAAATAGAGGTGCCGATTATACAGGCGAAAAAGTCAATAATAGAATTTAAAAATCTTTTCCTGAACCAACTCCCGTGGAGTCAACCTTTTTTTTAGCAACTTTTCCAACAGTCTCTTTTTCCTTGATCTCCTCAAATTTATTGGTGTCGATGTTCCGTTTTGCAACTTCAGATTCAGCCGCATCGATTGCAGCTGGATTATACTTATCTCTTTCTGCTGTTACAATTTTTATTAACTCTTCATCGGTTCGTTTCGACATTGCTTTTGTAAATTCATTTTCCATTTGTTCTTTTTCGTATTGATTATAACAGGCATACAGACCCTAATTTCCGATGTTTTATGAGGTTTATATTTAGCATAAGTCTTAATTTACCTATCAAATATAATCGATTTTTTAAAGCACTAGATATTCATAAACTCATGATCTTCTTAAACCATTATTTTCTATCTGTAAACATCAATATATTTTATATTTGTAAAAAAACAGAAGATGGATACGAAAGTAAGAGTGAGGTTTGCCCCAAGTCCAACAGGACCACTTCATATTGGAGGCGTGAGAACTGCTTTGTATAACTACTTGTTTGCCAAAAAACACCAAGGTGATTTCTTACTGAGAATTGAAGACACCGACCAAAATCGATTTGTAGAAGGCGCAGAGGACTATATCAAAGAAACTTTAGAATGGTGTGGAATTCCATACGACGAAGGTCCAGGAAAGCCAGCAGATTGTGGGCCTTATAAGCAAAGCGATCGCAAGGAAATTTACGCGGACTATGTAGATAGATTGATCCAAAGCAATAATGCTTACTACGCCTTTGACTCTCCAGAAGACTTGGAGGTGAAGCGTAGAGAAGCAGAGCAAGACCATACGAAATTCAGTTATGGACCAAGGAATAGAAATCAACTCAATAATTCTTTGACTCTCTCTACGGAAGAGCTGCAGACCAAATTAGATAATAAGGAAGACTATGTTATTCGTTTTAAGACAAAATCGTCTGAGACACTTTCTATTTATGACGAAATTAGAGGGTTTATAGAAGTGGATTCTGAAGTTCTAGATGATAAGGTACTATTTAAAAGCGATGGCTTGCCAACCTATCACTTAGCAAATATTGTCGATGATCATCTCATGAAAATTACACACGTAATTCGTGGGGAGGAATGGTTACCCTCACTACCACTTCACATTTCTTTATATGAAGCTTTTGGTTGGGAGACTCCAAAATTTGCTCACTTGCCTCTTATTTTGAAACCAAGTGGAAAAGGAAAATTGAGTAAACGAGATGGAGATCAACTTGGGTTTCCTGTATTTCCTTTAGAATGGAAAGATCCTAAAACAGGAGCTATCTCTTCGGGATATCGCGAGGAAGGATTTTCTCCAGAAACCTTAGTTAATATGTTAGCCTTACTGGGGTGGAATGATGGAACCGAAAAAGAATTTTTTTCCATCAAAGAGCTTGTAGAATCTTTTGAACTGGAAAGGGTTCATAAATCTGGAGCTAAGTTTGATCCTGAAAAAACAGAATGGTTTCAGCACCACTATATGCAAGAAATGTCTGTTTCTAAATTGGTCCAAGAGTTCTCATTAATTCTTAAGGACAAGGGAATAGATGTCCAAGACGATTATGTGAAAGAAGTCGTTGAAAAAATACGGGAAAGAGCTGCGTTTGTATCAGAATTTTGGGAGCTGTCTTCTTTTTACTTTGAATCCCCCAAAGAATTTGATTCGAAATCGGCTAAAAAAGCCTGGAAAAAGGATTCACAAGAATGGATGCGAGTTTTAATCGGAAAGCTGGAAAGTATTGAAGATTTTTCTCAAAGTAATGTTCAGAGTGAAATCAAAGAATGGATCAACACCCAAGGTCTAAGTTTTGGTAAAATTATGCAACCCTTAAGGCTCGCTTTGGTCGGAGCTATGAGCGGACCCGATGTTTTCCATATCGTTGCTTCTATCGGCAAAGTGGACACCATATCTAGACTGAACTATGCCATTGAAAAATTGGCTTAATCTTTTGCTTTTTAGGTGCAACTCAGTCGAAAAAGTTCTATTTTTATGTATAAATTTATAACTAATTATTATGGAAACATTTATAGGTATTTTTATTTTGGTGATTATTTTCTTTATCATCATAAGTGGAATTTTCACAGTGAAGCAACAAACAGCAGCTTTGGTGGAACGCTTTGGGAAATTCTTGAGTATAAGGAATTCAGGATTGCATTTTAAAGTTCCGTTAGTAGACCGTATTGCTGGAAAAATCAATCTTAAAATTCAGCAACTGGATGTTAACATAGAGACTAAAACCAAAGATGATGTGTTTGTTATTCTTAAAGTGTCGGTTCAGTACCAAGTGACTCGAGCTAGAATTTACGATGCTTTTTATAAACTAGAGAGCCCAAGTGCTCAAATTACATCTTATGTTTTTGATGTCGTTCGAGCTGAAGTGCCAAAAATGAAATTGGATGATGTTTTTGTGCGTAAAGACGATGTTGCAAATGCTGTAAAGTCAGAACTTAATGATGCTATGCTAGACTATGGTTATGACATCATAAGAACACTTGTCACAGACATTGATCCCGATGATAAGGTAAAGGAATCTATGAACCGAATTAATGCCTCAGAACGAGAAAAAATAGCGGCTGAGTTTGAAGGTGAAACAGAGCGAATTAAAATCGTTGCAGTAGCTAGAGCCGAAGCAGAAAGCAAACGGCTCCAAGGACAGGGGATTGCAGATCAACGTAGAGAAATAGCTAGAGGTCTAGAGGAAAGTGTTGAGGTGCTTAATAAAGTAGGGATTAACTCTCAGGAAGCTTCAGCTTTAATTGTGGTGACCCAACATTACGACACCCTCCAATCTATAGGAAGCCAGACCAACTCCAACCTCATCCTTATGCCAAACTCTCCCGAAGCAGGTAGCAATATGCTAAACGATATGATCGCTTCCTTTACAGCAGCCAGTCAGATCGGTGATGAGATGAAAAAGCAGAATGATCGTAAAGCGATTCAACAAAAACCAGATTAACGATAAAAGTTATACCAAATCATATTTATAATGCTCTATGAATAAATTGAATTATACTTCGAGGTAGAATAGCACATGTTTTTGGTGGATTAAAATTAAAGATAATTAGCGTAGTCTTAGCTGCGGTGAATATTTTTGATAAAAATCAGATAAATAAGCCTGTGCCGAATTTGTATCAGTAAACCGATTTATCGAGACCTTGTAGTTCTAATTTGGTACTAGGGAGATGTAAATTAAAAAAGGCTTGTGAAATTTTCACAAGCCTTTTTTAATGCTTAGAATTATTAAAATTTACAGTCCAAACTTTCTCAATATTCGAGTTCCTATTTTAGCATAAATAGCTTTCTGCCCGAAGTAAGAAATAAATTCAGCTGCAATATTTGTAAATGAAAAAGCACGCCTTATATATACTAAATCAATATTAGCTTTTTGTTTACTAATCTGAGTTTTGAGTTTAAGGATCTTTAAATCCTTATCAATTTCCTTAAACGAGTTGTATTTCTTCATCTGTCTGAAGTTTCAGTTTCTTTTTTTAACTCTTCGTCTAGATCAGCACCAGATCCTAAAATACTATTCAAGAAAGAAAAGACTGGTTTTTCCAGTAATTTCTTTCCAAAGACACCTACGATAACAAGGACTATAGTATAGAAACCTCCAATTATAAAAAATCCGTAAGACACGGAACCCAACTCATTACCTATCAAAAAAGCGAAACCCAAAGACACAAAAAAAAGCACTAGAGTTAAGATTCCTACTTTAAGTACAAAATGTCCTCCACTAACTATACTTAAGGCTGTTTTTTTGAAGAGATCAAGCCTGTAAAATTCAATAGAATTTTTTACAGCGTCTTTGGTATCTTGAGATAAGTTATCAATGTGATCCCCTAGATGATTCTCCATGAAGAAATTTTAAGGATTATTTATTCTTCAGTTCTTCTTGAAGAGTAGAATTTTTCTTTTTCAATTGGTTCAATTCACTTTCGAGTTTGCTTAACATCACATCAGCTTTAGTACTAGCATTAGAAAAAGTCTTATCTAATTTTTCCTCGATGTTTTTTTTTGCTTCTGCCGTAAAATCAGACAGATGAGAAGAAGTCTCTTTGTACTTTTTATTTAAGTTTTCTTGTAGATGATCTGCCTCGTTTCTCAACTGCTTTCTAGTCTTTTTTCCACTTTGTGGTGCATACAATAATCCTAAACCTACTCCGAGAGCTGTACCCGTTAATAATGCTAAAATTGTATTTCCTGTGTTATTTGCCATTGTATTGAATTTTTATCAAATTTAAGGAAAATCTAAAGTTTCGCCTGTTAATAACCGGTTAATAAATGATTTAACGCATAAATTTAATTAAAAAATGAGCATTAAATTCAAACTATTAAGACTCTAGCCATCTCTTAAAATCTATTTCTTTTTGTATGATAGCTTTTACTTCAGACATAGGAACGCGCTGCTGCACCATCGTATCTCGATGGCGAATAGTCACACAATGATCTTCTTTAGTCTCATGGTCTACCGTTATACAAAACGGGGTTCCTGCGGCATCTTGCCTTCTGTAACGTCTTCCTACAGCATCCTTTTCATCATAAACAACATTGAAACTCCATTGCAGTTCTTTGAGAAGTTTTTTAGCAATTTCTGGTAAGCCATCTTTCTTTAATAGTGGAAAAACAGCTGCTTTTACAGGGGCAAGTATGGAAGGAAGCTTTAATACGGTTCTTGAACTACCGTCCTCGAGGGTTTCTTCTTGCAGAGCACTTGAAAAAACCGCTAAAAACATTCTATCTAAACCTATTGAGGTTTCAATGACATAAGGCACATAATTTTCACCAAGCTCTGGGTCAAAAAATTGAAGTTTTTTTCCAGATAGATTTTCATGTGCTTTAAGGTCAAAATCTGTTCTTGAGTGAATCCCTTCCAATTCCTTAAAGCCAAAGGGGAAATTGAATTCGATATCTGTAGCAGCATTGGCATAATGCGCCATTTTTTCGTGATCATGGAATCTGTAGTTCTCTTCACCAAGATTTAAAGATTGGTGCCATTTTGTTCTCAACACCTTCCAGTGTTCAAACCATTTGAGTTCTTCTCCGGGGCGAACAAAATATTGCATTTCCATTTGTTCGAATTCCCGTTGGCGGAATATAAACTGTCTAGCGACTATTTCATTTCTAAAGGCTTTTCCAATTTGGGCAATCCCAAAAGGTATTTTCAACCTCCCCGATTTTTGGACATTGGCAAAATTCACAAAAATCCCTTGGGCGGTCTCTGGTCGTAAATAGAGATCGGTTGCCGATTCTGCAGAAGCGCCCAACTTGGTGCCAAACATCAAGTTGAATTGCCTCACTTTGGTCCAGTCCCTCGATCCGCTTACTGGGCACGCTATTTCCAGTTCTTCGATAAGGGCTTTGACATCTTCCAAATCTTCATTGGTTAATGAAGTCGCTAACCGCGTTAAGATTTCTTTGGATCGAGATCTGTATTTCACAACTCTAGGATGAGTGCTTACGAATTCAGCTTCATCAAAAGTATCTCCAAAACGCTTTTTGGCTTTTGCAATTTCCTTTTGTGCCTTTTGTTCTATTTTTTCGACATAGTCTTCGATCAAAACATCTGCCCTGTATCTTTTTTTAGAATCCTTATTGTCAATCATAGGATCATTAAAAGCATCTACGTGACCAGAGGCTTTCCATGTGTTGGGATGCATAAGAATTGCAGCATCCAAGCCGACTATTTCTTCATGAAGGTGAACCATACTTTTCCACCAATAGGCTTTGATGTTGTTTTTGAGTTCAACTCCATTTTGCCCATAATCATAAACAGCACTTAGGCCATCATAGATTTCACTGGAGGAAAATATATATCCATACTCCTTAGCATGGGATATTACGTGTTTGAATTTGTCTTGCTCTTTTGCCATATCGCAAAAGTAAAAAAACGCTTCTTGATATTGCGTTTTCGACTGTAAATTATTGATACTTTATCTGTTGAGGTTGTACTTTCTTCTTTTTTTATTCTGAAATGATTTTTTCCTTAACTTTAATCAATTAATTTATGGTTAGATGTTTAAGGACTTTAAAAACTTATTATTTCCCAAACTCTGTGCTTGTTGTGATCACGTTTTACTGAAAGAAGAAGCGCTTATATGTACCTTTTGTAGGCATGAATTACCGCTTTATTCCAACTTTTTTGATGGCCATCACGATTTGCATAAGATTCTATACGGCAGGGTTCAAATCGAACGAGCCGCAAGTCTGTTCTATTTTGAAAAAAAGGGACCCATCCAAGCTTTAATTCACGACTTAAAATACAGGGGCAATAAAGAGCTGAGTTTTTATCTAGGCAGTTGGTTAGGAGAAATTTTGTTAGAAGCAGGTTGGCAAAGGAGTATAGATGTTGTTATTCCAGTTCCTCTACATAGACAGCGCATGAGAGAAAGAGGCTATAATCAAGTAGAAGGTTTTGGAAAAGCTATTGCCGAAAAGCTTTCGGCAAAGTATACCGATACCCTCTTAAAAAGACGTTACAATTCCAAAACTCAGGTATTCAAAAGCCGAATGGCAAGGTCTGAAGTTGTTGGCAATAATTTCTATGCAGAACACCTCCAAGAGCTATCTGGGCAACATATATTACTTGTGGATGATTTGGTAACTACTGGAGCCACTTTAGAAGCTTGCTATTTAGCTTTGAATAAGGCTGAGGGTATAAAACTAGACATTGCAACGATGGCCATTACCAAATAATAAAATCTATATTTTATTGTTTCTTTGCACAAAACAATTCCCAAAAATGAGAGTTCACTTTTCACGACTAACAGTGTGTATTGTATTAATTTCTATTTTCTTTTCTTGTGCCCAAAGAGGACGACCAGATGGTGGACCCAGAGATTTAGATCCCCCAAAATTTGTGAATTCTATCCCAGAAAATTATACGACCAATTATAAAAAAAATCAGGTTATTATCAACTTTGATGAATTTGTGAAATTGGAAGATGCCAGTCAGAAAATTTTCTTTTCACCTCCTATAGAACCCCGTCCAACCGTTTTTCCCATGGGACAAGCGAGTAGAAATGTGAAGTTGGACATCCCAAGAGATTCGCTAGAAGAAAACACTACCTACACCGTCAATTTTGGAAAAAGTATAGAAGATAATAACGAAGGCAATAAACTCCCTTATTTTAAATATGTGTTTTCCACGGGTAACTATGTGGACTCGCTTCAGGTAGAGGGCAATGTGTTTGATGCTTTCAGCAGAATATCTGATGAAAATATTTCTGTAATGCTTTATGCTTTAGATTCGAACTACACGGATTCTCTTGTTTATAAAGGCAAACCAAGATATATTTCTTTTGTTAGGGATTCGACCTCCTTGTTTAGCGTGGATAATATAAGGCCAGGAAATTATAAAATGGTGGCGATCTCCGATAAGAATAACAACTATAAATTTGATCCTGTTCAAGATAAAATAGGATTTGTAAGTGATACCGTTAAAGTTCCTTCAGATCAACTCTACGATATTCTTGTCTTTAAAGAAGAGCTAGAGTTTGAAGCGGTGAGACCTAAGCAGGTCTCCAAGCAACAGTTTGAATTTGGTTTTAAGGGAACTCTTGAAGACTATAAGATCAATTTGATTTCTGAGGCTCCTCAAGATTTTAAGGCTAAATACTTTAGGGATCAAGACACCGACACCATTCACTATTGGTATAAACCCTATCTGGAAAAGGACAGCTTGTTGTTTACCTTCAGTAATCAAGCTCGAATAGATACGTTGGAAATTAGACCAAAGCAAATTGAAGAGGACTCTTTAAAAATTTCAGAAGTCACTATTAAAAAGAACAAATTGCTAACTGATTTTAGACTCAGAGCCAACACTCCGATAGTTAGTTTTGAAAAAGACTCCATTAGTTTCATCAATCAAGACTCCTTGGCTATCGATTTCGAATTAGCCCTAGATACGTTATATAATCAACTGGTTTTCAAATTTGAAAAAGAAGAGAAAAAATCTTATAAAATAGACTTGTTACCAGGGGCTATCACCGATTTTTTTGATACTCAAAATGATAGCTTAAGTTATAGATACAGTACAAAAGCATTGGCAGACTTTGGAAATCTCAATCTCACCATCACCAATATTGAAGAATTTCCCATTATTGTTGAATTGGTGGATGATAAAGGGGACGTTGAATCTACGGTATACGAAACCGAAAAATCCACGGTTAATTTTAAGTTGATTACACCGGGGTCTTACTTTATAAGATTGGTATATGATAAAAACGCCAATGGGAAATGGGATACAGGAAACTTTCTAAAGAGGTTAAATCCCGAACCTGTTCTTTACGAAGCACAGCCAGTTGAAATTCGCGCCAATTGGGATGTGCAGTTAAGCATAACTCTATTTTAGAATAGTCGTGTCCAATTGAATATTAAGATCGCTGTATCATAATACATAAGACTTGATGTATAATTTATCCATCATAGCGCCAATTGGATTATAGGTGATAAACAAATTGGTACAATGCGTAAATGTGTTAGTTTAGATAAAAATAAAACAACATCCTAAATAAATATATACCCTATACTGAAGATTTGTATAGGGTTTATATGGATGTTGGCAACAATATTGGAAACTCTAACTTTTCTATCAAATTTTGTAACTTATTTTGGAGTTTGTACACTAATTAGTTAACTTTGTAGTGTGATAAGAAAAGTAGTTATATACAAACAATATTTCGCTGACTTTTATAAAGTTCAAGACGAAAAAGTTCGAGAAAAGATAGGATACGTTTTGGACTTGGTTCGATTTGAAAGACAAGTCCCAAAAAGATTCTTTAAGTACCTCGAAAACACAGACGGAATATATGAAGTACGAGTGATTACGACCTTTAAGAGCATAAGGATTTTGTGCTTTTTCGATAATGGAAATTTAATTGTTCTTGCAAATTGTTTTATAAAGAAAACTCAAAAAACACCAAAAAAAGAAATTAAACTTGCGGAGAAACTTAAAAAGGAATATCTAAAAGATAAAAATGAATAATATGAAAAATATAACTGATTTTGAGGACATACTCATTAGTACATATGGAAAAAAGGGAAGTCAAAAGCGAGACAAATATGATGCTGGCTCTCTTGCTTTTCGACTAGGCGCAATGTTAAAAGAAGCGCGTAAAGAAGCGAACTTAACTCAAGAAGAACTTGCTGAGAGGACTGGAACAAAAAAAAGCTACATATCACGAATTGAACGTGGTTTGAGCGACATTCAGATTTCCACTTATTACAAGTTAATTGAATTAGGACTTGGCAAACATCTGAGCATTGAAATAGCCTAACGTAAAAAGTACTGTTGGCAACACGGTGTATAATTAATTGCTTGTTCACTGCCGACTTACGAACACTCTTGTGGAATATTCTATCTGTGATTTATTTACTAAATTAGTTGCTTAACCACTCAACACCTAACTATACACATCACGTAAAAAGTAATTGAATTCTTGCATGAACCTAGTTAAAGAGAATTTAAAAATATTCACTCCACAAATAGTTAACCTCATAGATTCAAATGATTTTCCATGGGATAGAATAAATGAGAAATTCAATAAAAAAATTGAAGCAAGACTAGAATCTGCAGAAGAGGATTTATTTACAGTTCAGGCTTCAGTATATGATCATATCATAGGTGCTAAAAAGAAAAAACTCAACTGTATTGGTCTTCTCAAATACTTCAATCTACTATTTAAAGAGTTAAATGAAAACCTTAAAGAAGACGAGCGTCAATTAGTTAAGACTAATGTGAGAAACATGCTGTCTTCTTTTGATCATCAATTTCTCAACTACATCGGTGAACTGGCTGTTTTGAATCAATTAATCAAATCTGGATCATTCCAACTCCTTTCTTGTGAGGAAAAACTTCCTAATGGAAAGTCAATCGATTTTCTTTTTGAGAATAAGATAAAGCCAATGAAAATTCTTGTGGAAGTAGTTAATATCCATATAAATAGTGATAAAGTTGAAAATGATCCGAGCAAAATCAGAACTTTTTTTGAAACTAAACTTGGTAAAAAAATTGATTCTAAAAAGGAGGGACTGAATCAAGGAGTCAATTTTCATCTAATACCTGTCATTTGGGGAGGAACTGCAGCATTGAAAATTTATGATGATTTTTTTAAAAACAATTCTTTAGGAATACCCTTGGTCTATGAGCCAATGGCTTACTTGACCTATTCAGATGACAAGGGGTACTATGAACATTATTTTACCCCAATAAGCAGACTGTTTAAATAAGGTGAATATAGTGCTAACAGCACCTATATTTCATATGGGTATCTGCTTCGATAGATCACTTATGTGTTGACAATACTATTCTTAATTTCGAGAAAACAAACTTTGCAGCCCACACGTTTCTTAGCCAAACATTAGGCATCATTCGCATAGTAAAGGGATGTAGTTTTACGAGCACATCTGTAACTGTTATCCATGATTTTTTAAATATAACAAGCATATTTCATAGAAAGTAAGCCTATTTCACGTTATGCTTGTAATCATATTTCACAAATAAATACTATGAGTAATTATTTTTCACAAGAAGTAACCACATTTGATGAAAGAACAACTCCAGAGTTAGGGGTTCTAGTTGGCTATGCATTAATAATAACTGTTATTGAAGAACACTTAAAAATAAATGTTTCTCTTCTGGACAAGTTAGCTATCGCTACTAAAAAGCATCAGCGATACAATACAGATCAATGACAAGTATTTACAATAAGGCACCAACCTAATAAAGACTTGACAAGTCATTTAGTATTTGCTTTAAAATATGAAGAAATTGATCTGTATATATTAAAAAAGTTCTTCCAGTACACGAAAGAAGAATCAGCAACTAATATGATAAAGAAAGAGCCTACAAGCCAATATAGTAGAAGAGTTTGGTTCTTATATGAATGGCTAATGGATGAAACCCTTGAAATACCAGATTTGAAGACAGGAACATATGTTGAAATCGTCAACCCGAAACTACAGTTCACAGGTTCTTCAATAAATTCCACTTGACACAGAATTAAAAACAACTTACCAGGAACTCTTGAATTCTGTCCAATGGTCAGAAAAACCGATAAAATTAAAAATTTAATAGCAAAAGACTTATCAGGTTCGATCGAAAAAGAGGTAGATGGAAGGGATAAAGAACTTATCAGAAGAACTGCAGCCTTCCTCCTATTGAAAGATTCCAAAGCTTCTTTTGCTATCGAAGGGGAATACCCACCCAATATCAGAGCAAGGAATTGGGGGAAAGCAATCGGACAAGCAGGAAAAAAACAGCTAACAATCGAAGAGTTGGAACGTCTTCAAGATATTATAATTGGAACAAAAAAGCTCAAAAATATGGGTATGAGAACTCAGGAAGGATTCATTGGCGAGCATGATCGTGAAACTTTCACTCCATTGCCTGACCATATTTCTTCCAAAGTCAAAGACTTACCTTCTTTAATGAAGGGACTATTAGAGGCAAACATCACCCTGCAAGAATCAGCGTATGATCCTGTTTTAGCAGCCACAACTATAGCATTTGGATTCGTTTTTATTCATCCTTTTTCTGACGGTAACGGTCGAATACATAGATATATTGTTCATCATATATTAGCTCGAATGGGATATGTAAAAAGAGGAATGATTTTTCCAGTTTCAGCGGCAATACTGAACCGAATTGATGAATATCAATCAATCTTGGAGTCATATTCTTCTCAAAGATTAGATTTGATTGAATGGAAACCAACTACAGATTATAATGTTAAAATCGTCGGTGAAACTATTGATTTATATCGCTAATATGACCCTTACCCCGCAAGCTGAATTTTTATATGAATGTATAGAGGACACCATTGAACATATAATCCCAACTGAATTAGATTACTTTGAAAAATATGATAAAATGACTCAGTATGTGAATACATTCTTATCCCTACCGGATACCACAGTAGATTTATTGATTAAGTTTCTAAGTCAAAATGACGGTAAAT
>Ga0307978_1001080_pt1 | contig 21047 bp, 14 predicted proteins | sample OrgLakmetage1056_FD_203151 | JGI IMG/M metagenome (GOLD analysis project Ga0307978, IMG submission 203151) | Saline water microbial communities from Organic Lake, Antarctica - #1056 | ecosystem: Environmental > Aquatic > Non-marine Saline and Alkaline > Saline | place: Antarctica: Organic Lake...
ATATGTGTTACCATCTGACGAGCCTCTAGTCCTTTCTTCGGACGAGCTAAGTTCCGTACCATCAGATGTGCCATATGCGTTGCCATCTGACGAGCCTTTATTTCTTCCATCAGACGAGCTAAGTGTCTTACCAACAGATGAACTGCAATCAACCGATTTGTCGGTCCTTCAATTGGACGAACCAAGTGTCTTACCATACAGTCCTTCGGACGAGCCAAGTGTCTTACCACTAGATGATCTAAGCGTGTTGCCTTCTAACGATCCTTCAATCCTTCCATCGGACGAGCCAAGTATTTGCCATCTGGTAAAATAAATGTGTTGCCATCTTATGCGCCTGCAGTCCTTCCATCGGACGAGCCAAGTGTCTTATTATCTGACGAGCCTTCATCCCAGTATATCACTGTCTGACGTTCCTAGCTATTTATCTTTAGATGAACCAAGTTCTTCAGTGATTCTATCGTCTTCGCCTTCTTTGAGTCAACATCTATTTTTTTTGTAGACGGTGTCATCGATCGAAACTAATCAAAGGTATGAAAAGTAGCAAGGCCAAGAGTAGCAATTGTACACGTAGCAAGGCGTGTGATGAAAAGAGCACTACATCGTCGACTGACCAGACATCATAATCAAGTTCTCCACTACAAGCTTCTGCAGCAAAACAGCTCGTACAACTTATATACCTCTTGTTCTTGCAATATTGTTTTGGTGCATCATTTTTCTTGATGAAATAGTATTGCAGCTGCACAATCAAAAGTATATTCTCGATTGATGAAGGGCTCTTTACATTCCAGATAGACTGTCAACAGGCTACCGCAACTGAGGTCCAAGCTTTGCTTCCATATAAATTAGCGAAGACACATCGATAGGAGTAAAGACCATAGCAACGCATTCAAACAAATTGACAAAAATACAATAAAGAAGGCGAACAATCCAAGGCCTTCTCGAAGAATATTCATGAGAATCTACTGAAAGACTTCTTGGTGTCTCACACTGAAAGAGCTACATTGATCGACCTGAAAAGAATCAGATTGTATTTGTTAAATACACATATCCATCCGATCCGCATCAGCAGAATAAGTATGTACTGTATTTCACAACCGTCGCTAAACTCTTCAGTGCTGCACAAATTCAATGTACTCTCAGTGAAGCGTTTTGCACAATAAAACTCATAACCTTCACTAATTAATACTCTTTATTTACATTAAACTATACGTTCACTATTGCTTTCTTTGTTTAGAATAGTGAGGAGGTATAGTCATCACTGCCAGTTTCTGCAGACTCTTGGGCCAAGCGTTCTCTTTTTGTCGATCTTTCAGCTCGTTTTTTTGCTATCTCTTCAGGTGTATCGCGACTCTTGCTGGGTCCTCTTTGTAATGGTGTTTTCTTCTTTCTTGTTCGACCTCTTCGCTTACCCCTCGTACCATTTCCATTTCGTCTAGCCTTGTAAGCCATTCTTTCCTGCCGGACCCAATCTTCCTCGACAAGAGGCATAGCTGGAAACACTATAGGAGGATCATGCACTTGTGCTCCTTCACTATTCACACCCAATGGAAGAGTGGCCAATATCTTGAATTGACCGTCATCTCCAACCCTTTTCAAAACGTAAATCTCATGGACTGTGAACTCCTTTGCCTGCCACCAGGTTTCTAATTTCGCTTGCCCGTCTAAGGCATCCTTCAGCGAGGAAAAATGCGAGAGGGTGATATGCGGGGTATACTTGCCATTCCTCTTTTGATCGTCACATTCAGGAAGGAGCTCTTGTAAGAGAGATTGTAATTGGATCAGCGGCTCTTCGTCCAACACGCTCTCTTCACGGGGAATAGATTCCTGCATCCCAACGCTGTCTCTAAAACTACGAGGATAGAGAAAAAGAACCCCACCAAATGTTCCAAAGGAGTCCAACGATACTTGAAACGGTTCACATTTCTTCACAGCGGTAATAAGTAGTTTGAGCTTTTCTTCATTTATCGATTCTGAATCTTGGGGCTTGATATCAAAGAATGGATATAATATATTTGCATGCCTGCTCAATGAATGAAACGCGGTTAGGCGGGATAAATCAGACGAATGATAACTTATGCATACTTTTTTTCTTACGATGGCCATCGGTACAAGCCAGGATCGCGGAGCTCTGTTCTTGCTCTGGTCAAAGCGTCCCAAACGTCTGCATATTTAGCTTCTGGAACCATACATACAGTCATTGTATGTACTTTTTTTGCTTCCACCAGTTCATCTTGCGGTTCGTCTTCTCGTGGTACAGCATCGTTGGTAGATGACAAAAGGCTGCGCAAGCTCATTCTCGCAGACCTAGGATTAACCACAAATGCATTGGCTGATTTGAGAATGGTGGCAAGAAGTATCCAATAGGTGCCGCTGCGTATAAACATCTAGCTAGCTAGAGGGGATGGAAGATGAAGGATGACTGATGAAGTTAGAGGTTAGAGAGACGAGAGAGCCATAAGTAGAAGTATGAGGAATGAAGAATGAGGGACCCGGGTCCCGCTTGCGCAGCGAGCTGGCAATTATTAATGCGCGCTTCATAGTCCACTTCAATTTCATTGAAAAATGCAAGAACAAGCTGAACGGCAAAAATCATTTTGAACTTTTTCCCAACAACTTAAAAGTAGACCCCTTCACAGCATTGTATTTATAAATGATGATTCATTGTTCTCTCTATCTAGCTAGACAAATGTCTGAAGTTGATCGGAGGAATTACATCCAGATATACTAAACTAAAATGGCTTTTTGATTAAATTATAAATGATCGAATCAATCTCCAATGCATTTCCTGCACTACAAAGCGCACTATTTAGTTAAGCCAAAGCTTTCCAGCCTCGGTATCACCAGCCTTGAGCTTCTTCCATGCATCATGGGTCTCTTCAATGACCTTTTCAGACTCGGCAGCATTCAAGAACTTTTCATCGAATCCGAATCCGTTGAGGGGCTTGTCATCAGGGGTCTTGTACCAACGGAACCACTCTCTGACTCCATCCTGAATAGCCAAAGGGACATCATCAATGTCGTTGTACTCTGCAGCAAGAGGATCATCAACAGCTACAGCAAGTACCTTCCAGTCCAACTCACCATCATCAATCATGGCAAGAACTCCAAGGGGTTTGACCTCGGTAATGGATCCCATGTCCAAAGATTTGGATCCAATCTCAACAACATCAATAGGATCATCATCTCCGAAAATCTTGAGCTCGGGATGTTCCTCATTAGGATCCTCCCAAGTCTGGGGAAGACATCCGTAATTCCAGAAGATGGGCCCATGGTAATCACGAAGGTTTCCCTTTTTGATATCCTGAGCGATGGGGTTCGACGCTTCCTTGGTAGCGATCTCCATCTTAGCCTTGGTCATCTTAGGAATCTCAACAATCATGTTGTATCCCTTCTTTCCCTTGAGAGGAATATCATGCCATGGGGAAATGGTTCCTTCATCATTCTTGAAGTTAAGACGGAAGGATTCAGTACCGGCTTCTCCGGACTGCTCAGCTGAGATTCCGAAAAGGGCAGCAGCAGAGAGTGATCTAGCTCCGGAGACACGGATGGTAGATGACCATGCGCTAGTGGATCCAGCAAGAGCTAGGATGGAGACGGCGGAGATGGAAAGTTTCATGTTGTCTTTGGTGCTGTGGAATGCATCGATGCTTCGTCGTGCCTTCAAAGCAGGATCGATGATGATATTGCTGAAAAAGGATCGATGTTCAGCAGCGGCTACAATTGCGCGCAGGACACATGCGTTGTTGGCAGCCTTCCACCACATCTTGATTGGTTCTGCTGTTCATTTTTGACAGATTCAATGCTGCAAGTGCGTATGTACCATGGCGAGCATCCATCGTGGATTTTGGTAGGTAGATACGCTGGTAGATAAAGATGATGTCAATTATGGCGATCGTCGCACAAGTAATAAGAGGATATCAAAGAGACAGAAGAGAGGAATGTATAATAGGTTATGTTAGAGTTCTCAAAATGACGTGTTTATCCTGTGTTTATCTCTGTTTATGCAAAAAAGGACGAGCTTTATGTTTTATTCCAATTTTCATGTTTATGTTTTATTCCGATGTTTATTCTGTTTCCAAACTACCGGTACCACTACGAACTACGAACAAGCATTACACAATACTGTTGTACTGTCCGATACCCATAACCCACAACCAAAAACCAATACAGGTCATTGACGGAATTTTTACTCTTCAGCTGCAGCACTACATTACACAAAACAAAAATGAAATTCATCCACTGTAGCGTTCCGCTATTCATTTCTTTTTCGAGTGCATCAGCATTCGCTCCTCTCCAAGCTCAGAACCAAGCTACTAGAAGACTTCATACGTCCACTCCCAAAAATGCAGCTTTTGTTCTCCAAAGCACAGAAGCTTCCTCCTCCGAGATCACATCCACTTCAGAATCCAATGCAGATCCAAATTCTAAAATTAACGTACCATTTACTTTCAATGATATGGTCAGGGAGGCCTCGCTCGCAATGTCCGATGCAAAAGCTGAAGGAATCAATCGTCAAATTATTAGAGTTCTTCTTCCCCGCGATCCAAATTCTGGAAATCTTGGTCAGTATTTCGAAGAGGATATCGAGGTGGAAGGCGGAGGCAGAGCTACGCAAGAACTCCTTCTTGCTCCTCCAGATGAGTCATGGCAGGGTGGTATCATGCAATTGTACAGGGCAGCTCTTCCTTCAGCCAAGGAAATTCTGAGAAAGGTCAGTGGTGAAGTAGGAGGTGTGCCCCCCAAACTCGTTGAGGATCGTTCTGTTGACGAGTCAGGCGTTGATGGTGTAGGACTGTTGATGACCCAATCCAATAATCCAAAGGATGACATTTCTTGCTTCATCCAGCCTCTTCAAGAAACCGTGGATGCGATTGAGAATATTTCGGCACAGGCTGGAGAAAGATTGTGCGTACTCATGAACCCCCAATGGAGAAATGTTGATGATGCACTAGATAGTGCTTCCAAAAACGAGGGAATTCTTGGATCATTAGCAAGTTTTTTGGGAGGTAAAGGGACATCCTTGAAGAGGCTAGAAGATGCAGGATATCAGGAAGTTTACTGCATTGAGGGTTATGTATGTAAGGGCGGTAATGTTAGACTGATGAAAAGATTCGATACTGATTGGGTAGTCTTTGCAGAAAACGATAGTGAGACAGACTTTGTTCGCTTGGGCAATATGGAAGTTAGGCCAACTTACCAGGACGTTGATAAAATGCTTGATGACATGGGAATCAGCTTGAAATATGCTCGTGATATTGGACTGGCGCCCAAGCTGGAGTAAAGGTGGACTGTATAGCATCACACCGACTCCCTTGTTTTGCACACATACAGGCATGGTCGCCTTTGGCATCTTTATTCATTCCTTTACCTTTCGAAGTCTTTCTTAATCTATGGTATTTACTTTTATTTTACTTACATGCATTCGTTACTTTCTTGAACGGAGTGATAGATAGACGCATCTCGTTTAGCCCATCCACTCTAGTAGTGTGCCTTGTCAACAGATGGCATTTGAAATTGCATCTCAGAACGCGCAAGGGATTCTCTATTGAAAGCGTCAGCATCATCGGCCTCTCCGTCATCATATATGATTTGAACATCCTCCCATTGCTTCTTTTCAACAGATTCTGGGATATCAATATCATCTGATCGTAATTTGTTATCTGGAGCGAACAGACCATTCTTGAACTCATCTCTTTCAACGTTCCTGTATGACTTTGTGTGACTTTCACGGACAATGATCATTAATCCGTAGAGCACGAGAACACTGCCAGCAATAAGGGGGTAAATAATCCATTTAGATTCAAGAGCAGAGCGTGGAGGTAAAATCTCACTACGGTTAGAGTTAACCTTCACAAACTCAAGATTCTGAACTTCGTCAATGAATCTGGCAATTTCTTCTGCGCCATCTTGTAACAAATCACTGATAGTAGTAGTAACAAATTCTTTGTCTGCATTTTTATCATCTCCAGAGCTCTCAAAGTACACTTTTAAGCGACCTTCTGCTCCTCTGCATTTGTTATCATCGCCAGCACCACAGAGTCCTATGGTAGATAGGACAATCAGGTGATGTTTTAGGAATACGAAATATACAAATCATTCAATTTAAAGTCTTTCCATCATCCCGTCTCACCTTGTCCACCTCTTCCACCAATCTCTAAAGAGTCAAAATCTGCGGATGTCATATCGATCATGGTCACTTCCATTTGGCGACGAGAGTCATCATTTACGCTGCATCCCGACAATTTTGCCTTGAAATATCCATTGAGCACCTGTAATAAAGCAACTTTGACGTCTTTACTCTTGACCTCAGTGGTAGTTGTTGTGATCTTGACACCATAATAAATGAGATCTTTTGGTCTACTTCTTGGCTCCTCGATGGGTTCATTCATTAGACGCATGCACTCTTCACAAGTCTTTGGAACAGGTGCAGTAATGAACGTATTTCCAGACCCTGAACCAGTACTTGCACCTTTCCCCTTTGCACTTTTGCTTTTCGTCGTTTTTGAACTTTCGAAAGTCGATGGAGCTGATGTTATTGAGGGACTTGACGTGTGCGTTGGTGATACTGCATTGCCATCATTGCAGACATACTCGAAATAATTTCCTTTTCCCTTTCCACCCTTAGTGGCCTTGGGTGACTTGGAACCCTTCATCTTTGTACCTTTGCCAGTGCTCTTGGGTGCCTTGGTAGCACCTTTCCCTTTACCCTTGCTTCTAGAAGGAGCACGTGATTCTGTCTCGTCTGGTTCTTGCATAGTTATCTGAATGAAATCACTAGCCTCTTTACAATCTGTTGCGTTTTTACTTTCGCCTCCTGCTACTCCCTTTGTAATATTGATGCCTATCTTCTCGCTGAGACTGCATAAATCTAAGTCAACAATGTCATAGTTACCACTCAAAGATTTTTCCTCGGATATGATCGTATTCAAAATATTTATTCCTTCGGATTCATTGCTCATACTCAAAAGTGGCATATGAATGAATGGGCCGAACCCTTCTAGGATCTTAGCCTCTAATTGAGCAGCGACAATATTCATCACTGTATATCCAATCGTTACGTTGCTTTGATCACACCCGTGTATACTCTTCTTCCAATCATTGCAACTTATCATATTTGTATTGAATGAAAACTCGCATTCTCCAATCTTTACTTCAAAGCAATCAGTTTGGGCTTCGGAATCTACTCAAAGCATTATCGGTGAGTGTTATTGTTATTGAAAGAATCGCAAGAATTGCATGAATCGAAATCTTGAATTATAAAGCACTACTTGGTACACAAAATTTTCTCCCAGCAAATCTCATACTATTGTCAGTTCACATTGACGTGTGCGAAGCTTATGATAAGACCATTACCTTCACGTACCTGTCAAATTTCTCCCTTCAACGCCTGCTTCAAGATTTCGTTCATCTATTATCATCGAGGCAGAATATGCCCCACTTACAAAGACGTTCCCAAGAAGGATCCAAGGCAGGTGTGATCTTAGAAGATTCATCTCTATTTCTACTTTTGTGTTGTGTATTCCTTCCAGTGCTCATGCAGTTTACCTAAATATAAGGTTCCATTCTTTTCGAAAGGGTCACATTATCGCAGTTCTCAATTTGTCCTCATCGTGCATCTATCTTGCTTTAATAGCCAACCTTTTCAGTCAAACGTTTCTTGAAAAGACTTTCTTAGTATTAGATTTCATGCATAATGAAGATAACGAAAGGCCCTTTTAACAAGACCTGTCGCCGATACCATTATTTTCATCAGTTGGAATAGAAAACCCGGAGAAAATATTCTTTATTTGTATTTGTAAAATAAAAATGTTGTTTATGCAAAACAGTAACTAAGGACGCTAATAATCCATCTCTTACCAGTAGCTACTTGCTAACTAGATGTTTCTGCAAAAAAATTCGCAAGGATGTATGCGTGCTTAGAATGGCTAACTAGCTAGTAGCTAGCTACTAGCTAATAGAGTGCTCTACAATGTTGGAAAGTGGCGCGACGTGAGGATAAAAAGCTGATAAAAAAGAGAACACACATAAAAAAGTGTCAAGTACATAATAGTGTCATAGGTACATTCAACAATTAGTCTTAACATTGGACATTGAACATTCAGCATTCAGCACTACTCACTACCATCTACCATACTCACTACTCAACATCCAACTAGTATAATACACAATAAGTCGTTAACTCACTCACTGATCCATCCATTGCCATGACTGCAGGATCGATCATCCTAACCGAAGCAACTGTTCCCCAGTACCTTGCAGATAATGCGAAGGATATCGGAGTTTTTTCTCCAAACGCGAAGCTCACCGCTGAGGCTATCCTAGGAGGCAATGTCAATTATGCTTTTTGCGCAACTGAAGAGGGTACTGGCAAGAAGATCTTTGTGAAGCAAGCCCCAGAGTTTGTAGCAATTTTTGGTCCTGACGGTTTGCCTTTATCATCTGCTCGTATGAAACAAGAAATTGCAGTCTTTGACGAGTGGAAGACTATTCTTGGGCCGGAGCTTTGTTCCAAATACTTGCCCAAAATCTATCTATTTGACAGTAAGTATACGTACTCATATTAGCCGCTAAAAAGGATGCCTGACATGCTATCTATACACATAATGCTAACTTGATACCCATGTCAACACGTAGCAAAAATGATGGTGTTTGTAATGGATTTTCTCGAAACACATAACTTATTGGATCATGAACTAGTTGGAAAGGATATTGTCAGCAATGCCGTTGCTAAAGGCTTGGGAGAATTCATGGGGAAAACCCATGCGGCAACTCACAGTAGTAAAGTATCGAAGGAGCGACTTGACTATCTAATTGAACATTTTGAGAATAGGCCAATGCGTGATATCCAGCTAGAATACGTTTTCACAAAATGCTACAAGGAAGCAACAGACGAACAAAAGGCAGGATTGAACGTCGATGAAGCATTCATGAAAGAAATCGAGGCATTGAAGGCTGCATATGATGGAGCAAATAAGGATAATTTGAGTCTATGTCACGGAGATTTACACCCTGGTTCAATCATGGTGAGTGGAGGCGATGTGAAGGTTATTGATCCAGAATTCACTGTTTATGGCCCTCCAGGACTTGATGTTGGCAGCTTACTGTCAGGATATGTTCTAGGAGCTGTGCATCAGGCTTACTCTAACAATTCAGATATGGTTGGATCCATAATTGAGGATGCCAGAGCAATTTGGACTTCCTATACAAGTGAATTGAAGAATGCCGGAATCTCTGATGACGTTATTGCCAGTATCGAAGCAGAAACAGTTGGATTTACAGTGGCTGAGGTATGTAGAACAGCATTAGAATTTGCAGGTGGAAGAAAGTGGTTGCAGTTTGAAGATGCCACAGTCAAGGCAGAGTCGAGAAAGGCTGCGCTTAGGATTGTAGAAAAATGTATGATCAATCGTCACAATGAAGGAATGAAGCTACTTCTCGACTCAATGAAAGAATTCGCAAAAACGAACTGAAAGTGGTTGAACATGAAAGGAGGAATCATTGCGAAGGACAATAAATAGTGCCCGATAGTATCTACATTTTCTTTCGTAGGTGGTATGGGCTCATTATTAGTCAAAACAAGGGCAAGGACGCTCAAGCCTGAATTAGTCTACGCCAATCCAATCTGACACGACCGTGCGCTATTAAGTCATTGATTATATCCATACATATCAACTATTTTACGTATCTTGTTCTTAGACGCTGATTAGCTGCCACAATCAGTAAGTAGCTTGCTCTCTAGAGCTGGCAAACTCCCTTAAGGAATAAAACATGAAACTACATAATAATTAATAATATTACATTTATTCATCCAATGCCCAATGTATCATATCCCCTCGCTCACTCCTCCTCTTCCTTTTCTTTTCAAAGTGGTGCGATCTCAGGAAATAGCCAATCTTTTCAAGCTCTGTTTCTCAACAACATCAACAACACTGATGACTGATGATGCCTACTCGTACTTCCTACTTACTACTTATTACACGCACGTAACAACTTTCAAACGCACACTCAACACACGCATAGCGTATCTTCATTAGATTGCTCGACGCACAAGATAACACAAACGTCGAACTTCGCGTTTGTCTTTTCCACGCATCAAAACATCAAGAGATATCAATCAATAGAAACCTGCACTGCCGCAGTTATTGCAATTAGGAAATGCGCTCCATAAAGCAACGACGAAGTAAAGAAATATCTAATTCTGTCGCAAATGCTCATTCTAGCAATTGTGGGGTCATCACTTGTCACTATCAGATAGCACTATTGACTCTGCTGCTGATACTCTTGCAAGACGACGCGTCTTCTTTCGTTGTTCCAGTCGCAATTGATAGGCCAAAAGTTGCTTTGACGAAAGGCAGTCACAATTCTATCCTGAAAAATAGGAATCCTTTTCAATACACTCGCAAAGCAAGTGCAGCTGCACAAAGTGTATTATACTCTGTACCAAAAGAAGATAAAAACGGAGATGGAGATGGAGATCAGGACGATGAAAATATGCCATTAATGAATAAAGTAGGAAAGTTTGGATCTCGAATTATTTCGTCAGTGAGGCGTTCTACTGATGATAATATAGATGTTGAAGATGAAGACATCAAACCAAAGAAAAGTTGGTTTGGACGAGGAAAGACAAATGTTGGTGCAGACCTTAATAATAGAGATGGCAAAGATAACGATACGAATACTTCTGGTGTCATGGGTTTTGTGAGCAGCACTTTCAAGATAATAACACAAAAGAAGGAAGAGGACAATGCTTCCAAAGGAGATAAGCCTGCCACTAAATCAGGATCCAAATCAGGATCTAAGCCTGCAACTAAATCAGGATCTAAATCAGGATCTAAATCATCCAACCCCTTCGAAAAATCCGATAATGAAGACCCTTTCAAGAGCGAGGTCGCTCTTGCGAGAGAACTGAAGAGACAAAAAGCTTTTGATAGCTACGTTTCTGGCGATGCCGACCAAATTCCAGAAGAATTCTTCCCCAAAAAAACAAAAGTTGGAGTACCGGGAGTTGCTCGAAAATTAGCAACACTTGATGATAGCCTATCTTTCGTGAGAGAAAAATTGAGCACCATGAGATTGAATAACAGTGACGAGAATAATAGTCTGTTTCTGACACCCCAGCAGGAAAATATGCGACTGAACAAAATACGTAAAGATCTAGAAACCAGGCGACAGGATATAGTTGAGCAAGAGCAAAACCGGAAACGGGAAAAAGATGCTATAGAAAGAGCCAAAGCAGAAAAGCTGCGAATGGCATCTGCATGGGCTAAGAAAGTGAAAGATGACCGAAAAAAGAAGGAGAAAAGGCTGCAAGCTAGAGCGCGGCTTCAAAGAAATATTGCCAGTGCTGCAAGAGGAGAAGATATTGAAATCTTCATTGACGAAGAAGAGGACGAGGAGGACGAAGTCGAAGATAATACGAATAGCCCCCTAGAAATTCAGAAAGGCCCCATTGGCGCCTTCGTTGATGGCATGGTTGAAGGAGCTACTTCAGCAATAGGAAGTGCATGGTCAACATTCCGTACAAAGGGAGAGGAAGATGAGGAGTGGATACCAGTATGCCCAAAAATGAGGATAAGCCCAGGGGAGGTGTATCCAGTTGTTGCTGGCGGCTTAGAGCTATTGGTGATTGGTTCGAAAGATGGGACCCAAGTATTTTGTGTATCTAATACGTGTCCACATCTTGGGACACCCCTCGAGACTGGCATGGTCGAGAGAAAACCTTGTCCTAAAATCAACGGACCTCCTTCAAAATCGACGGGTTTGAGCACTGAAGATGATACAAAAATGAGCGTTGACGATGGATTCGAAGAATGTATTGTTTGTCCATTACATAAAACGGCATTCTCTTTGGACACTGGTGAAGTACGCGGCGAATGGTGCCCATATCCACCAATTATTGGAAAGGTAATGGGAGCTGTGAAAGCAAAAAATAACCTAACCACCTTCGCAATGCGTGCTCGTGGGAAAAATCTGGAGATAAAAATAAGCTCTCAGATTGAGAACGGTGACGATGATGATTTTGATAAAAAGGCTAAGAAGTAAAATAAAAATATATGCATGAAGTGTTAGGTCAGCGATCCTCGCCCTCCACGAATTCACAGCTAGTGTATTTTACGCTTTCGCACATTTGCCCTTGAGAAAATGTAACATACCGGATATACGACAAGAACCTTCAAGCACAAGGTCGCAAGTACAAGCGATACTGCAAGGGGTATGGTAGTACAGGTGGTGGCAATTATGATTATATTTTAGAGAAAGGTCTCATTCTTGCTTAAAGCGCGCGCTTTTCAAAAGAACACGAAGGAAATACCAAAAGAGGTCTTTTTCCTTCATACTGCCAACTGCCACCACCCATCATCACTGATCAATCATTCATATCTCATGCCATATTCTAACTAAAGTGTGAGCTGTAGCATTCAACATTCAAAATGACAGAAGCCAAACCCTCTGATGCACCCTCTGATGCCAACGAAGGATGCGTAGGACCATCATCTGAAGATGCAGGAAAGTCGTCGGCTTGTGATGGATGCCCTAGCCAAAAAGCATGTTCTTCAGGAAAGTTTTCATCCCCAGAAGCACAGCAAGTGAAAGACTTGGAACACGGCAACATTAAAAACGCCTTATCCAATATTCGGCACGTAATATTAGTCTTGTCTGGAAAGGGAGGTACGTCAACATTGTTTCTTATCTTTCCTAATTTTACGATCGTCCCTGACACTCCTTTTGTCAAAAGGTGTCGGTAAGAGTACAGTATGCTGTCAGTTGGCTCACACGCTTTCTGCAAGAGGTTACGGAGTGGGTGTTCTAGATGTGGACATTTGTGGTCCATCTGTAGCACGCATGCTTGGTTGTTCCGGGAGAACCGTTCACAAATCTGGCTCAGGCTGGATGCCCGTATACGCTAACCCAAATCTTTCAGTTATGTCCATATCATTCTTACTTGGTGACGAAGATGCAGCAGTCGTATGGCGTGGTCCAAGGAAAAATGGATTAATTAAACAGTTTTTGACTGATACCTGCTGGGATGAAGAAGGATTAGATTATCTGTTAATTGACACTCCCCCCGGAACATCAGACGAACACATTAGTACTGTACAATATTTGCAAGGTGCACTCAGTGGAAGATCGGATGCGGACGATGGAGCTGAATTAGGAGGTGCAATTATGGTCACTACACCAGAAGAAGTGGCAATGATGGATGTTCGCAAGGAACTTAATTTTTGCGTCAAAACGAAGCTTCCAGTTCTTGGCATTGTTGAGAATATGAGCAGGTTTCAGACGACAGTACAAAATCTCTCTTTTTTATTGCAGGATGCCAATGGTAGAGAAGTGGACAATACCGAAAATGTTATTGCAACGTTAAGAGAGAAGTGTCCAGAGATCTTGACAATGTTTGCGAGTGCAAACGTCTTTCCTCCTACAGGGAATGGTCCCCGTGGAATGGCAGCTCAGTTTCAAGTGCCCTATTTGGCCGCTGTTCCTCTCGATCCAAATCTATTGAAGTCGTGTGAAGAAGGGAAGTGTTTTGTCCAAGCATTCCCCCATAGTGCTGCTGCTTCTTCAATGAATTCCATTGCAGACCAGGTTTTGAAAGCTCTCCCAGTTGAAAATCACGATATGGAGGAGTAAAAATAGTAGATAATACGAATACTACGCCAACCACAACTAAAAGCTAAAAGTAATAGTATTTTTGATCTACAGGTTCTGAATTATAATTACCTTGTACAATAGGGATACCGAAATAGCTTTGCATCCACCCATCATCATCACCACTACTATTCAATAATCGACATAAAAAATTGAACAAGGTGCTTGTCGCTTGCACTAACGACACAAAGACACAAATAACCAGTGCAAAATGGTACGGCATCATGTTAAAAAGAATAAAAAGAAGACCAACACTAAGGTCGAACCTGTGAAGGAGGCAGAGGACTTGTTGAAAGATCTCGATCGGTTTGCAGGATCTAGCGAAGAAGAGGGACCAAATAATACAGATGATGAAAGTGTCAGTTCCAATGAAGAATCACGGCAGATAAAGACACTTGATGAAGAAGAATCTGAGGAGGCATCCCTTCACGATGAAAACAATTCTTCATCTGACGAAGACGAGTACGGTGCAGTCAGTGCACCTAAAGTAACAAAGAAAAAGAAAAAATCGACTAGGAATGATGATTCAGATGAAAGTTCTGATGTTGACTCTGACGATGATATGCCACTCGCAGAGACCTCCCAGAGTGGAATGGCTGGTGCAATGGCCAAAATTTTGGGATTCGCTCCGTCAACGAAAACAAAAGTCGCAAAATCAGTAGTTCTCTCCAAAACAATTACTCCATTGCAAAAACAACAGAAAAAGGAAAAGGAAGAACACGACGTGCTTAAATTGAAGAGGAAGCAAAGACGCGAAGTGAATTTGACTGCATTGCACATTCCTTTATCAGCTGCTACGTCCAGACCAATTCTTGGCAAAGATAATTCCTCTGATCTGATTGCGAAGGCAATGGCGCAGGAGATTGAGGTTGAAAGTATGCATCGCAGAGTTGCGACAAGAGGAGTTGTTGCACTATTCAATACTATTGCCCAGCATCAGCAGGAAAAGGCTCAAGAGCAGGTAAGCATTTTACCTCGATTAATCGTGTGTGTGATGTGGATCATTACTAACTATTGTCTTGTCATTAATCATTGATAGGCTGACGCAGGCTTGACCAAAAAGAGCAGCGAAATCAAAACAATGTCAAAACACGGTTTCCTAGATATGCTAAAGAAAACAGGTGCTCCACAGACCGAATCAACTAACCAGGATTCCAAGGCCACAAAGAGTGCCGAGACTAGTGGAGAAAAGAAAGCTTCGAAGGGATGGAATGCGCTGAAAGATGATTTTCTCATGAATAAAAAGATGAATGATTGGGACAAAGACCTCTCTGACGATGATGAAAGTGAAGAAGAAGGAGAAGAGACAAAAGGTGTTAAGCGATCTGTCGATGATGACGATGCAATGGACGATGACTGGAGCGACGGTGAAGAAGAACAACCGAAGAAAAGGAAAGTGAAGGCATAGTAGAGGAGCCATTTCTTGGGTTTTGAATTCTTCTTGTTTTCATTTGAATGTGATTGGAAACGCGTGCGTGTAGCTTTCAAATTAAATAAATTAAACTACAGTATTGCAGAAATAATCATTACAGGAGTCAGTTCCCCTCATGCATGCTACATCATGATCAATACCTACCTAGAGCTAGAGAGCACAATTATTGAAATTCGTTTTGTGTTCCACAATCCAAAATGCGCGAATTTACAAAGCTATTTTCAATTTTGCCTCTTGTTTCCAAACAAAAGGATGGAAAAAAGAAGCCTAAATCAAGCCTAAATAATAATAGATAATAATACTTCATACATCCATACATCCATACATCCATACATCATACATCATACATCCATACCTCTAGGTACATCATATTATATCATCATCGTACAGCCGCTTGCCGCACTCATCTTTCATGAAAGTAACACAAGTATCCGTAGCAGAGTAGAACATCAATCAGAGACTCTTATCACCATGCCAACCTCGCCCAAGAGAATATCAGATGAGGAAAAGCTGGTAGATTTACGGCAAGCACTGTTACAGTGCAGATCTGTTAGCCCCAATAGTGAAGCAATGCGTTTCGCCCTTCAAACCGTTGATGACGTTAAGCAAGGGAGAAGTGCGTATGATAGCAGGGAAGCGAATGGCAAAGCCACAGACAAGCATGCGAATGCAAAGAATATAGATCCAAAATACTGTGCAAAAACATCGAGAAGCAAGAACCAATCTCGGGGTACAATACAATTCAGAATACTGCACACAATCTTTGTACTCGTGCGTTTTGTCATTATTGAGTTTCCACTAGTTCTTGCATTCACACTAGTCATGTGTGCCCACATGCTATCACATGTTTATGAAGAATATCTTGATCCTCAATTCGATCTTATGACATACACGGATCTGAATAGAACTCAAGATATAACTTTTTATGAAAGACGTGAGTTAACTTTTATTTCCGATGAATTCCTTGCCTTTGCGTCTTTCGTGCAACAAGCTTACGGTTCAACTTTTCCAACCCTACAGTTTGTGATGCAAGCGACATCTCTACACTAGATCCAAAAGACCTGCACATTCAAGATCACTTTACCGCAGATGACAGTGTAGATCATATTCTGACACATGGAATGAGTCTGTATAAAAATATCCTCAGCAAAGACACTGCTACACACTTACGCGAATGGGTTCTTCAACGAAACAAGGCTCTGAAGGAAGAAGAAGAAATTTACGTTATTGGAAATGAAAATCGGTGGTCTTTCTATATTGGAGCTAATGAAGGTTCTATTGTCAGCAAAGCTATCCACGAAGTTGCGAAGCACAAAGTATTTCGTCCAGCACTGGAAAAGATCGTTGGGAAGAACCCTGCAATTATAGAAATGACAGCAATCACTTCTGCGTATGGAGCAGAAGATCAATTCTGGCATCATGACGTTATTTCAGAAGGAAGCGCAGCTAAATACGGAAGATCTTTCATACCTTCTTATTCGTTGTTCATGACGCTCCAAGACACGACATCAGCCATGGGAGCGACAGCAGTTTGCCCTGGAACTTACATGTGTACCAGCCACAAAATTAATGATATATGCGGTGAATACGGTTTTCAAGTAAGCGATAATGGCGTCTGGGAGCAGGGAGACGCAGTCTTCATGAATCAACAAAGTATACATAGAGGTGCAGCTCACTCTGACCCCAACGGGTCTCATCGTGTTTTGTTTATTATTACGTTTGCACCGCGGCCCATGGATATCCGATATGAAACCAGAATGATAGGTCAAGGTGGATCTTACAGCTTAAAATGGGACATGTGGGGTCACACTCTTCATGATTTTGAACACTGCGAAACGAAAATGAGGCAACCATGGACAACCCTCAGAGCTTTGGGGATTTATAAACCAAAAGATTCTCAGTGGGGATGGGATTGGTTAAGTCAGCAATCGATGAGACTGGCGAATAAGGATTCAGGTTATGACGAAGTGGAGAGACTTGACGACTTTGTTGATAACGGTGGATTCGGTTTCCCTAAAATTCTCTCCGTGCCGCTCCTGGAAGGGATGTCATGGAGAGATTACTTCCGTGCATCTATCAAGCGGTGCAAAGATTTTTCAGAGAAGGTAGCTATGATCGGGAGTTTCATTTTTGTGTGCGTCTCCCTTTTCGGTGCGACCATTGTTCACATTGTCAACAAACACAGTGGTTCGGCCCGAACTCCGGTAAAGAGCGTGTTCAGATTGTACAAACGTATTGTATTATACAACTTAGTTTCGGTTGCCTTAGGAGTATTTATGATGGACCACTTAGCTAGATCAGGATGGGCAAGATCGATCAAAGCGAGGACATTATATTCATCACCTTTCAACATCCCTGACTTAAAAACAGATCCTCGCCCTGTAGCTGTTGTATACAAAACAGATGTATTAATTAGTGACCGCCTTGATTTCAAAAAATTGGGATCATTGGTAGATGCGTTGGACTATCAGGGAGGTAATGTCAGATTCAAAGCAGCTGTGCATGGCGCATCGAAAATGGTTGAACATCTCAAAAAAGACGATATGAATCGTCTAGTTGAAACTATTCTTCGTGGCCTAAAGAGAGAGGGTGGCCGCCTTTTATTGCAAAATGAAGCGTCTGATTGGGTCGTCCTTGATAATAATGATGCTACTCTTTACACCACTCAAGCAATTATGCTGGAAACAAACGCCCTAATTGCTGCACTTCATAAAGAATCAAAATTCCTCTTATCATCATACAAACATGGATTGAGATACAAAGGTGCCATGGCTCACAAATACAGTCCTTTGCATATCAACAATATTATGGATGTTCTGATGAACAATGAAGGGATTCCTCTCTTGCAGCTGTACAGCTCACCCAGCCTGCTAAAAGAAAAGAAGAAAATTGTAGAGATCACGAATTTGGCTAAGCCAACAAGATCGACTTCTCTGCGATCTCCTCGTCGTCTCACTATAGTAGCACCAATTACGAGCACCGCGTTGAGGCAATCAACTTCCTCACTATGTACAAATGTTGTAATCAGCGATGAGGGAATGTTGGTTCTTGGTGACATTGTCGAAGCTCAATATGAGGGAATGACCGATTATTACAAGGGCAAGATTATAAGCATTAAAGAAGGTTCCTCCGTAGAAGTCGTGTTCGACGATGGAGACAGAGATACACACTTTGAACCTTCTGACTTGAAGAAATTTGTCCCCTATGTTGTGGGTGAACGAGTACAGGTTAAAGAATCGGTAGACGGTGTTTATCTCCCAGCTAAGATCACGCGTATCTACCCAGAGGGCAGAGATGTCTTGAATGCAGTATTTCTAGATACCAGAAGACGCGTGAAAGTGCCTTCTTCGTTTGTTAGTCGCGTGGAGACTTTCGAAGTAGGCGAATTTGTCGAGGCTCCATTTGAAGGAAGCGAAGATTATTTTATGGCAACTGTAGTGAATATGAATGCTGATGGCACTATTGATCTTCATTATGACGACGGAGATGAAAGCTTTCAAGTTAATACTAGGAATTTGCGAAAACTATATGACAGCCAATCCTAGGTAGCTAGGAACTTACATAAATGACAGGCGTGTGTCTATTGTATGCGAATTATCTGATTTTTCAAGAAGCAGCATCTATAATAAAATTACAAAATACAGTGTTAGACTTTGGTTCATTATGTAGACGTTGCATTTCCCCTGCACTTATTAAAAAAATCCCTGTCCTTCCTTTGCGCCAAACTCAGCTCCACGAGTTTTGTGATCCTTCTTCATTCCTCTTGTCTCATAGACACACTCCACTGCAACTCTCTTAACAGATGTTCCAGTCCCCTTGAATCCAATGTAATTTATTTCAGTAGGTATTCCATCACACTCATCACCACCTCCTGCCTCAGCCATTTTCTGGGCATAGTTATCGCCAAAGAATATTGTGATGGATGTGCACATTTTGAATTTACTTGCTGGTCGAAGAGGGAAATCCAACGTTCCTCCTCCTACTTCATCACTAGTCTGTACCTCTACCAAATGCTCTGGTGGCAGTAACTCAATAGTTGCATCAGCTTCCAAGTCCCTAGCAGTATCAAAGTCTAAATCTGTACGATTCGCAAAAACTTTACAGGTGAAGGGTGCACTAGTAGCATCAGTCTCGTTCCCGTTTGGTCTGTAAATGCTAGCCCTTCCGCCAACACAAATGGTTCTAATGGAGACTGCTTCTGTGAAAGGAATTTGCATCAAAAGTTCTATGTCGTCATCATCTGGAGGTGACTTGAGTGAGGGTTCCAAAGTGAGTCTATCTTCGTATGGTTTCAAGACTGATCTGCCTGCGTTCTCACGATGTTCGTTTAGGCAAAAGACTTGATTCGTGTCAATATATTGTTGCAGCGATAAGCCTAGCTGATCTTCATGGTCGTGGTCATGTGAGTGGCCTGTACAAGGCATCTTATCTTTTACTTTCTTGCGATGGTAGTTGTTGTTTGGGGATACACCAGTATTGTTATGAAGAGAGAAAAGAAAGAGAGTTGTTTTGTTTGTGTCGTGTGTCGTGTATCCAAGGATTTTAAATAAGCACGAAGCGCGAACTCTCACTGCTTTTAACATACATATTTCCACCGCTCGTTTCATTCAAATCTTGAACACAAATCTGTTTCATGAGGAAAACCTAGCCCCATTTCGGGGCTGGTTTCAACCTCCGGGTCTGTTCTACATTCTAACGGACACACCTCCAAACAAAAAATCATAAAATGATAAAAATAAATATTTAATTTAACAATCTACTTGCACTGTCCCTCAGTCCAGGAACAAGCATCTGTGCAATCCCTCCAATTCCAGCATCCTCACGCGGCCTACTGGCGATATTAGTAGTCCCTGCTGCTCTTCTTTGTTCTTCGGCTAGTCTTTGTGTCTTCCGTATCTCTCGGTTTCTCCTCTGTCTATCCTTCACCTTTTGCTCCTCTCGGATAATCACCTCCTCAATCTGCAGTTCTTCCTCGGCAGCCGTCTTCTTGTACCGTGCCATAGTTTCCCACCTATCAGCGATGTAATTCCATCCCAACTCGCTCTGTCTCGTCCGCTTTCTTCCAGTGGATGTATGATCTGAAAGTAATAAACCCTCATTCATCAACACCTCAAGATTAGCATTGAAGATTGTAGTTAGATTCGCTATACCTTCCTCTCCACTAACATTTAACTTTTCATCAATTGCAGAGCAAAAGTGTTTCATTCGCTTGAAAATCCTCTGGTTCTTTTTGACAGGATAGTCTTTGCATGAAACATCTTTTAAAGGAGCAATTAATCTCCCGCTTGCATCAGTCAGTCCACGATGCCAGCGATGCCATAGTGTGAGAGTAGGAATGGATGCATCTAGAGTAAAGTTTTCTGGAAGAAGATGTGGCACAGTGCCTGTCGTGCTCCAAAAGAAAAAGTGATCAGACGTGACTTCGATTCTTCCTCCGCTAATTTGATTGACACTTCCTCTCTCGCTATTATTTGGTCCTTCCACTCTGGCGTGGATAAATTTATCCAAGGAAGCCATCTTGTCCTCAATTGGTTTGAGAATACGTTCCTGCAGAATTTCCATGTTCAAGGTTCCTCCTCCCAATTGACGTTTATCTAAATCTGCACGCAACTCAGCAATACTATGGGCAAATCCTTCATCCAATCTCTTCAAAATTCTCTCCTGATTCACAAATGTAACAATGTGAGGAGGTATGCCAGTGAGTGAACCAACTTCCCAATAATGGCACTCTTGCCACAAATATGAGATCTTCACGGACTTTTGCGCTCTCTTCATTACCTCGCCGTAACAAGAAAAGAGATTTGTCATCCTAATGACAGAACTGCAGTTTGTGGTGAGAGAATGAATGCAGATACAAGTAAAACTAAAACAAATAAATAAACAAAAAATACTTACGTCGTTAATGGTTGTAAACTGTGAATGTATTCCTTCGCAAAGAAAAGAGCAGCTGCACATGCAATAGCAACTG
>Ga0307978_1001085_pt1 | contig 21020 bp, 18 predicted proteins | sample OrgLakmetage1056_FD_203151 | JGI IMG/M metagenome (GOLD analysis project Ga0307978, IMG submission 203151) | Saline water microbial communities from Organic Lake, Antarctica - #1056 | ecosystem: Environmental > Aquatic > Non-marine Saline and Alkaline > Saline | place: Antarctica: Organic Lake...
AGAAGGGTCGTATAGTCCTAAATTTTATAATTATCAAACGGATAGCTACAGCATGAGTTTAGAAATATCCCTGGATAATCTTAATTTATTTATAAATGACAATAAAAAAGAATATAATAAATGGAAGGATAACCAAAGTTATTGGATAGAAGAAAATGATATCGATAGTTTTTTACTTTATTATATAGAATCAAAAAAAGATGATAATGATGATTATTTTTATCATATGTATGAGATAGCAAATGAGTCCTGGTCTGAAAATACTACTATGACATTAATTAATAAATAATAATAATATGATAATAACCAAAAAATACGAGGTTTTCAAGTTCCAGGAACTAAACCAGGAAGCAAAACAAAAAGCATTATATGACAATAGTATTTTTAACAGTGAGACTAACTATGATTTTTTAAATGAATTACTTCAGGAACTAGTCGAGGAACGCCTAAAAAAAGCAGGTTATACATTTGATAGCATAAAATTATTATATTCCTTGAGTTATTGCCAGGGTGATGGTGTTATGTTTGAAGGTGTATTAACTGATAATAAAAAAAATACCTATATTATAAAGCATAGAGGACATTATTATCATGAGATGTCAACTGATATTGATATATATGATTTAGATGATAATTACCTAGATACTGATGATTTCAATAATGATTTTTATATCCCTTTATGCCTGGATATAAAAAAAATAGGTTATGAATATATCGAGGATTTAGATAGTGAGGAGTCATTCCAGGAATTATGTGATATAAATGACTATATGTTTTTATCTAACGGTAAGATTTTTAACTAATATGTCATATATAATAGCAAGTATAATATTTGCAGCAATATGCTATGCAATAGAAAACTAATCATGTACAGTTTAAAAACTTGCATGGTTTTTTCAATATGATAATATAGATATATCAGCTTGAGAGATTATAGAGATATAAAGACTCAAAAAGATAAAAAAGAACTATAAACTAACTATATAATATTATGATAAAAAACACTAAAGCTCAATTTATAGAATGGTCTACTGATTGCCAAGGGTGGAATAAAGAGGATATAGACGAAGCTATAAAAGAAAATGACTACCAAATAATAAATTATATATCAGATGATATACATACATTAAACGAATTAAAAAACTATTTATCATGATTAATAATTTTGAAAGCATAAAGCGGTCCAGGCGTAAAAATAAATATAATACTAATACAATGGATATATTAATGTTTAGTATTACTATTATATTGATATTAATTGCATATATAATACTATCATAAAAAACACTATAACAAGTGTTTTTTTAATGTATAAATAAACAAGCCGCCGAAAAGAAAAACAAAAAAGTTTATCCCTATTCTATATAGAGAGAGTAGCAACTTATTAATATATTAATGGTATGAAACTGATGTTATTTAAATATAGTATCTTATAAGAGCACATATATGAAATATAGCAATATCAAAGGGTTTTAACGTATTATATAAGCGTATCAGGGTCAATGAGTAGTAACACATTTTAAAAAACAATCAAGAAACAATTCTAACGTCGCAAAATACATATTGTCCGACATTAAACCAGTAAAACAGCCGTTTTAAGCCGTTATAATATCAAAGTGGCATTCTAGTACCATTTTAATGATACAACGCCTTAGAGGTACCTTAATGAGCCTTACAGAGCCTATTAGAGCCACCCCTATGGTTGAAAAACGCCTTGAAATCCAATATTGGGGGGAGGGGGGGGGTCACTCTCTGTAAAAAATAAAAAGAAAACCATACCCCTAAAAAAATCTGACCAATTTTCAAACTTACCCTACAACTAAGAAGATATGTCAACTTGTATTTTTTTTATATTAATATACTATATTTAGATATTAGAAATTAATTATAAAAAAATATGAAAATAATCAACGGAGATAGTTTAAAAGAATTAAAAACATTAGAAGAAAATAGTATTGACGCAGTAGTAACTGACCCACCATACGGTTTAAAGTTTATGGGTAAGAAATGGGATTATGATGTACCTAGTACAGAGCTATGGGTAGAGGTAATGCGAGTATTAAAACCAGGAGGGCATCTATTATCTTTTGCAGGTTCAAGAACGTATCACAGAATGGCAGTAAACATTGAAGATGCTGGGTTTGAAATTAGAGACCAAATTATGTGGGTATATGGTTCAGGGTTTCCTAAATCTCATAACATAGGAAAGTCAGTTGATAAGTTGCAGGGTAATGAGAGAAATTCGGAAATAGTTAAAGGAAAAATATTTACAGGTAGCAATAATAATATAGATGGCAAATCAGGAGAATATGAAGTAACCAAAGGCTCATCACCATACGAAGGCTGGGGTACAGCACTAAAGCCTGCACACGAGCCAATCGTAGTAGCAAGAAAGCCTTTATCTGAAAAGACTATTGCTAAGAACGTGCTAGAGTGGGGAACAGGTGGGATAAATATTGATGGGTGTAGGGTTGAATACAATAAAGAAGATGCAAATAAAAACAACAAAGGTGATACATCTAAAAAACATGAAAATGCTGTATGGAAAGATACAAACCATAAAGAAAGACGAGATGTGTTTGTTGCTCAAGGCAGATTCCCTGCAAACTTCATACATGACGGAAGTGATGAGGCGACAGCAGGACTAGGAGATAAGGCTAGATATTTTTATACAGCTAAGGCTTCAAAGAAAGATAGGAATGAGGGGTTGGAGGAATTTAAGGAGAAAGAAAGGGTAAGGCAAGGACTTGCTGGAGAAAAGAAAAACACTCAATCAGCCAATTCCCATCCAACAGTTAAACCAACAGCACTTATGCAATACCTTGTACGCCTTGTAACACCAGTAGGTGGAACTGTACTAGACCCTTTTATGGGTTCAGGTTCAACAGGTAAGGCTTGTGTACTAGAGGGCTTTGACTTTATAGGTATAGAATTAGACCCTGAATACTGTAAGATTGCAGAGGCTCGGATTGATGCAGTTAAATAATATATGAAAAAATTAAACGTACTATCTTGTTTTGATGGGATGTATTGAAGTTATAAAACATATCTTTAAAAACTTAAATAAAAGATAGTTGACTTATAAAAAAAATTTTGATAAAATTTGAGCTTATGAAAAAAAATATATTTAAAAAACGTGTGGCTTTAAAACCTTACGAATACCCTAATCTGAATCATTATGTAGATGCAATTCGGCACTCTTATTGGATTCATACAGAATTTAATTTTACAAGTGATGTTCAAGACTTTAATGTAAACCTTAATGAGGTTGAAAAATCTGCTATTAAAAATTCTATGCTTGCTATATCTCAAATTGAGGTAGCAGTTAAATCTTTTTGGGGAGATATATCAAAAAAAATGCCTAAGCCCGAGATTGGAGCTGTTGGAATAACATTTGCTGAATCAGAAGTAAGACATCATGATGCCTATTCTCATTTACTTGAGGTCCTTGGTCTTAATGACGAATTTGAGAACTTAAACAACAACCCTGTTATTATGGGTCGAGTAAAATACTTAGATAAATCTCTAAGCAAGTCACAGAGCCTCGATAATAAGGAATATGCTGAATCTATTATGTTATTTTCATTATTTATAGAGCACGTTTCTTTATTTTCTCAGTTTTTAATTATTATGGCGTTTAACAAGCATAAGAATGTACTTAAAGGTATCTCTAACGTTGTTGAAGCTACAAGTAAGGAGGAACAGATTCATGGCAACTTTGGAATAGACTTAATTAACATTATTAAAAAAGAAAACCCTGATTGGTTTGACAAGGACAATGCAAATGTAATTAATAAACTTTGTGTTGAAGCATATGAAGCAGAAGAAAAGATTATTGACTGGATATTCGAAAAAGGAGAGATGGATTTTCTACCAAAAAATGTAGTCAAAGAATTTACTAAGAATAGATTCAATAAATCATTAAAAGCAATTGGTTTTGAAGAAATATTTGAAATAGATGAAGAATTAGTTAGACAAGCTGACTGGTTTGATGATGAGATAGTAGGAACAAAGCATGGAGACTTTTTTGACAAGCGTTCTGTCAATTATAACAAACGAAGCAAGAGTATTACTAGTGAAGACTTATTTTAAACAATATTATGACAAAAGAAATTTTAGACCCGTTTACAGCTGAAGAAACAGCAGGAGAACAAAAAGAAGCTGACCCTGAGAATGTTTGTTTGGCTTGTGAATAAAAACTTGCAAAAAAAATCGAATGTAAACAACACTTATAATTAAACATGTCAATTGCATGTTTTTTTACTAAGTGATATATTGTATTTATTAATAGATAACAAGAAATTAATCAAAAAAAATATGAAAAAAGAAGGAACAAAACTAGAGGAGAGGTTTGATGTAGCACATGAAGAATGGGTAGAAGCCTGTATTAGATACTCTGAATTACAAGATGATTATGTACCATTAAGTTATGAAAAAGAACATGCTTGGATTAAAGAATGGTATAGAAATGAAATCAAACAAGAACTACAACAAGAGAGGGAGAGGATTGTGGCTAAAGCAGAAGAAATCATACAAAGAGATAGATTTTCGGGAGCTCCCTTTGCTGTGAACGAACTTATCAAAGCAATAAACCAAGACCATGAATAACCTAAAACTAAGAAAAAAACTACAGAAGATAAACCATGCTTGTGGGGATTGTGGGGGATATGGAACAGTAGAAGTCATTGAAGAATCTATAGGTTTGGGTTCATATCCTGATGTAGATACTTGCGAATCCTGCAAAGGTACAGGAATAGATATACCTTTGGAGTTTGGGTGTACGATAACTGTTCAAGAAAAATATTCCGAAGTTCCTAACCCAGTACCAATGATTATAATATCTGGAAGAAACGGATTCGGTGAGTTTGATACAGATAGATACGAGCGTGTTAAAAATGAAGACGTCATTAAAAACCTCGGTAAACCATCTACAATGGGCGACCTGATGAGGGCATTGGGTGCTAAAGACAATCAAACTACAATGTTTGTAGATAATGGGTATTTAATGATTTTAAATGATGACTTAAAAAGAACGTGGACTAAACTAGACCTATCCAAAACAGTAGAAACACAAACGCAAGAGGTAATTAATCAGCTAATAGAAATACTAAAATGAATGATATAGAAAAAATAAGAGAATTACTAAACGTACCAAAAGACCAACGTATTGCACAGCATATTTATAACTCAAATAGAGATGTAGAAATAAATTATCAATTTAATGCAATTACAGGTGGTAATAGAAAAGAACACCAAGGAGTAGGCGTAGATATATTTAGTATAGAAGATGAAAGATTTATAAATAAACTTAAAGAAAAATAATATGCTATCATACAGAGACAAAACCTTTTGTTGCTCAAAAACAGATAACCATACCTGTGATAGAGAATTTACAGAAGAAGATAAAATAAAAGCTGAGAAGTGGTGGGGTAATAAAGAATATCCTGTTTCTCTTTCAAAGTTTTGTGAAGAATCCTAGAAATAGGGTTTTTTCTTTGCCTATTTACTTAAACCTATGGCATATATATAATAAATGTATTATTAGTAAATATAAAAATATGGCAGATAAGGTAAAAAAGAGAAAAGAAAGAACTGTTACGCCAACAGCAAAGCAAATGGGTCTTATCAAAATCATAATGAGACAGATTGATAACCCAAGTGCTGATTTTGTTTGGGGTAAAGCCTTAAAAGAGGCTGGTTATACAGAAGCTATGCAACGGTCACCAAGTAATGTGTACAGAGCTAAGGCTTTCAGAGAGTATGTTCCACGACTTGTTGAGACTACAGCTACAATAGCTAGTCTTGCAGGAAAAGAACTATCAAGAAGAATGTCAGCAGGTAATATTGAAAAAGAAAGAACTAATGACATAAGAAACGTAATGAAAGATTCTATTACACTAGGAAGACTTATGAATGACGAGTCAACATCAAACTCTAAGAGCACAAAAGAAGACCTTAGAGGTTTATCAGATGCAGAGTTGCATGAGATGGCAACTGGCGAAGTTGTAGACGTAAAAGTTGAAGATGGAGAAGAGAAGTAGCCCAAAAGAATTAGCATCAAGGGAATTAGCAAAACGTGAACTAGCTCGTAGATATTTAAAAGATTTTATTGACTATACGTTTGAAGACCCAAGAGGTTTTAATTTTAATTGGCATCATGAAGAAATTATTAAGAAACTTCAAAAAGTTGAAGATGGAGAAATAAAAAGACTTATGATTTTTATGCCACCTCGACATGGTAAGTCAGAGATTGGCTCAATTAGATTCCCAGCATGGCTAATGGGTAAGAATAAAGATAGGCAAATCATTCAGGCTTCCTATTCAGGAGACCTTGCTACCGATTTTGGTAGACAAGTTAGAAACCTAGTTAACTCAGAACAGTATCGTAAGATATTTACAACTGAACTTGCTACGGATTCACAAAGTAAAAGTAAATGGAACACAGATGGTCGTGGAGTCTACAACGCTGTTGGTGTTGGAGGTTCTGTAACAGGAAAGGGTGCTGATATTCTTATTATTGATGACCCTATCAAAAACAGGCAAGAGGCTGAGTCAGAAACGGTTCGAAACCAAATTTATTCTTGGTATCAATCAACAGCTCGTACTCGTGTGATGCCAGGAGGTGCTATTATTGTTATTCTTACGAGATGGCACGATGATGACCTTGCTGGTAAAATTTTAGAAGATGCAGAGGAAGGATTATGGGATGTTTTACATTATCCAGCGATTGCTGTAAAAGATGAGCCCTATCGAAAGACAGGAGAAGCTCTATGGGAAGATTGGTTCAACTTAGAAAACCTTAACGCTATTAGAAAAGATATTGGTCCTTATGAGTTCTCAGCTCTGTATCAGGGAACGCCTGTAGACGATGAAGCTAAGTTATTTAAAACGGATTGGATTAAAAGCGTTCCTATGGAAGAAGTTCTTAAAAAAAGAACTATGTGTTACATAACATATGACGTTGCTTTCTCTCAAAAAGAACAATCTGACTACATTGGAGAAATTATAAACTTTGTAGATGAGGATGGAACGTGGCACGTTAAGTCTAATAAGATTAAACTTAATCCAGCTGAGTTTTTAGATAGATTATTTATAATGTACAACAGGTATAAACCTGAATGGATTGGGATAGAGGCTGTTTCTTTTGAATCAGCTGTTAAACCATTCTTAGATATCGAAATGAGAAAACGTAACTTTTATTTACCACTTAAAATGTTAAGTCACAAGGGTGTAAATAAATACACTCGTATTCAGGGTCTTATCCCTAGATATTCTAATAATGCTATCATTCACATTGAAAAAGAAGCAGACGATTTAGAAGATGAGCTTAATAGTTTCCCTAAAGGAAAACATGATGATGTTATTGATGCCTTAGCATATCAATTGGATATTGCAGAATCTCCTCGCAAGTATGACGATTATCTTGATGAAGACCTCTACGAAGAGGAAGGTATTGACCAATACATGGGAATATAATATAAATAATACAATATGACTATAGTAATTAGAAAAAAAATACCCCAAGTTAAGAAGAGTTTACGAGATAAACTATTTAATCAAGCAAAAAAAGAGATTTTAATCGCTAGAGAGTACCAAACGAAGAGACATTCGTCTTGGAAAGAGATAGAAACGGAAGTATTTGCCCAAAAAAGGATAAATACTAACACATCTCGTGCTAATGTTAAGTTATTTCAGATGAGAGAGTTCTTAGACATGCTAATTAGTAAAATTGATGCACCAATGGATTTCGATTATTCAAGTGGGTCAAACAAGGCAAAAGAGAACGAAGCAAGAAACCTTAATGCACTCAAGGATAGAGACAAACAACCACAACATGGAAACTGGGCTATGAAAGATTACATGGCAAAAGAGATTGCAGCAACCTATGGTAGAGTTATTTACGAAATGCACGCTGAGAGCAAAGCAGGTAATTATAGAAACATACTAACAGTTTTAGATGTATATGACTTTATGATTGACCCTAATGTTTCAGGAATAGATATGGAGACAGCTCTATATATGGGTAGATACGGAATTAGAGAGTCATTACACTCACTTAAAGAAGGAGTTAAATCAGGTGTGTTTATTCGTTCAGAAGTAAACTCATATACTGAACAACTTGAAGCAGGTGCTAAAATTGATGACAACTTAGGTCAACAACAAACAAGCAAACAGAATAGAGAAAGCGTTGTAGCTTCAAAACCAAAGCAAGCTACGGATTACCTTACTCTTTGGGAATGGTATACAACGTATGATGGAGAAAGATATTATTTACTTATGAATGAGGAAGGATTACTTCTTAGATGTCATAAACTAACTGATGTTTTCTCAAGTGGTCTATTTCCATTTGCATCTTGGGCATATTACCCAAATGCTTTTGAATTTTGGACACCATCCCCTTGTGAAATAATTAGAGATATAGTTATCTTACAAGAAAAAAACATTAACCAAATTGTAGACAACGTAGAGTCAATCAATAAACCACAGAGAGCTGTAGTTGCAAAAATGATTGAAAATATGTCAGACCTTAAATACAGAAGAGGTGGAATCATAAAACTTAAAGGTGATGGAAACTTAAACATTGATAATATTTATCAAAGTGTTAAAACACCTGAGATTACAAGCCCACTTGTTGTATACGAAAAAATGAACGCTATTGTTCAACGTATTACTGGAATGAGTGATTCGGCTCAAGGAATTGCAGATGAAAAAGGTAAAGTAGGTATCTTCGAAGGAAACCTTTCAGCAGCGGCAGATAGATTTGCTCGAATTGAAAAATCATATTCAGATGGATATGCTAAATTAGCTCTACTGTATTATTACGGAGTTAAAGACCACCTTACTAAAAAAACAGCTATTGAAGTTCAAGGAGAAAACGGAGTAGAGACAATTAAAATTAACAGAGGGGATGTAGGTAACGAACCTTTCCCAATTGTAGTTACATCATCTATTGTGCAAAACGCAAGAGATAAGGCTCTCCAACGTAGAAAACTAGACTTCCTAATGGCTCAAGGAGAAAGACTTCCAAATCAAATGAAAGCACTAGAACTGGAAGCAGACATTGTTGGATTCTCAAAAGATGAAATTAGTCAACTTATGGCTAAAGATTACGGAAGCTCACAAGTGTTAGCTGAAGCATCAAGAGACCTACAAGAATTAATTAAAGGTAGAGATATCGAACTTAACCTAGGGGCAGACAGAGCTTATGCTCAATACATGATGGACTACCTTAGAACAAGTTCAGAATACTTAAACGAAACACAAGTTGATGCTGTACAAGAATATATCCAAGGATTATTCGATGAAGGTATTGTTGTTGAAAATACAGCAAGAAACATTATGAACGCACCAATGGAAGAAGCTCAATCTGCTGAAGCATCTGCTAATAACACACAAAACAGAACTACACCAGGAGGAGATAATAATAACCCACTTAACTCTTAATAAATATATGAAAAGAAAAAAAACAGATTTTAAAATCGTATCTCAAGAAGGTACAAAGAACGAATGGAAATTATCAGAACGTATTTGGGAAACATTTACGATTGGTGATGTCAAAGACGAACGAAAAGATTACAAGATTGCACTTCACAAGCTAAATGTAAAAAAGCGAGAGCATGATGAAATTGCAGAACAAATGACTATCAAACTAAAGACTGCTCCTGAGCTTTATAAAATGTTTGAATCGTTAAATGAAGAACAACAAAGACAAATGGCTTTATTCTCTTATCACACAGCTATGTCAAATAAAAGACAGGAAGACATTGATTTTGCTAAAGGTCAAATTAAAGATAATGAGGAATATCAAAAATTCCTTGATGAAACAATTCTATGTCAGGACAAAGAGAAATAGTAGAAGAACAAAGAAAAGAAGAAGAGAGACAAGAAGCAACAGCTGAGATTAAATCAGAGATTAAAGACTCAACTGAAGCTAATATCTTTCTTAAAACAAACGGAGCTAAAAAGTTTATTGATTCAGTTAATGATAATGCAATTGCAGAACTAACAACTGTTCTAAACTTAATTGAAAATCCTAAGTCTGATATTAATGAGTATGTCTCTCAAGTATCAAAACTTAGAGCAACTATTCTTATGCTAAATAAGTTTAGAGCTGAAACAATTAAAAAAGAGTCACTAGAAGAAACTCTTACACAGATTCTACGAGATTACGAATAGTAATGGATGGTCTGAATTTGGGGATTTATATAATCTCCTTATTCAGGGTATTGATAAAAATAATCATGCCTTGTATAATTTATTAGTCAATTAGGTGCGGCTACATCTTTAGGATATTTATATCCACTTAAGCCTTACGACAAATATATGAAAATAGATAAAAATGGTAATCAAGTAGACCTTAATACTGACGTTGGTACTGACGATAAAGACTCTCAAACAGAAGATAAACCTACTTATGAAGAACTACAAGCCTTACTGGCTAAAGCCGAAGAAGTTAGAGATAACTACAAGACTCGTTCAGAAAAAGCGGAGAAAGCTACTCCTAAAAATTCAGATTTATTTAAAGATGAGGAAGACGTAGACGAAACTGACCCTGTAGCTCTATACGCAAAAGAGTTTGGAGGAGACCCTGAAGCAATTAAGAAGTTAATTGAATTAGGAAAAAGTTCAGTTTCTGTAGATGAAAAAGGCAGAATGGATTCACTCGAAGCGAGACTAAAGCAACGAGATATTGATGACAAATTTGAAAGCCTTTGGAAAAATACTACTGACAAGACACCTGGTATTTCTGATAAGATTAATAAAAATCTTATTAAGAAACTAGTTTTAGACCCTGAAAATGGAGACAAAACTATAGACCAAGTTATTGAAGATGCGTATGGTGAGATTATTGTTGATTCAGAATCTACACAAAACTCACAAGCTAAAGGAAAGTCAACATCTCCAACTGATTTAAAAACAGCACTTGCCTCAGATGATTCTGATGCCTATGCTAAATATTTAAAAACAGATGAAGGAATGGCTGAACTAATAGCGTCACTTTAACAGACACTATTCATTAATTATAAATATACATGGACAATTTTATTAAACACTTTTCAACAACATACGAAGAAATCTTTCAAAAGGTTACTGTTTCGGATGCTGTTACAAACTCACGTTTTGAGTCAAAACTAAGTTACGGACAAACTGTAACTCGATTCACTCTTGCTGATAACATCCGAATCCGAGACGTTGTAAACGACTACGATGACCGAGTTATCGACAATCTTGAAGATGGAGAAGAACTACTTACTATTAACAAACAAAAGTCAGCAAACTTCCGAATCTCTCGAAAAGACAGAATTCAAAACGGTCCTCTTTCAGCAGCAGCTGTACAAGGAGGAAGAGTAGCTAAAAAAATGGCTATTCAAGTAGACTCAGACGTATTCTCACAAGTATCTGATGCTTACACAACTTTCGATACTGGTGACCTTACAGGTCTAGGTTCAAACGGAACACCTATCGTATTCGCTGATGGAAACCTTTACTCAACTCTTACAAAACTTCGTGCTAAACTACGAAGAAATAACATCGGACTAGAAGGAACTGTATTCGTAATGGATTCATTTGCTACTGCTGTTGTAGAAGCTAACCGACTTGGGAAAGAAATCAGCTCAGCTGAAACTACATTCCGAAACGGATTTGCTGGTAAAGTTCTATCATCACAATGGTTTGTCTCAGAAAACCTTACAGGTGAAGCTGTTATGTCAGCTTCAGCAAACCCTGCTAACGGAGACACATTCGTTATCGAAGGAATTACTTGGACTATTGCTGCATCACCTGCAGATGATTCAAACGAAATTTTACGAGGAGCTAACACAGCAGCAACAATGGCTAACATTGTAGCTGAAATCAACAATCCAACTAAAATGGATGCTGATGACCAAATTAAAATGGAAGACGCACTTCAACTATCTGCTACAGTAGTAGGTGGAAAAGTTGTATTTCTAGGAATTGGTGCAGGGCGACTTAACATTGCTGTTACAGGAACTTTTGCAATTGACAAAAACTTCATTCACGCTTACTTCGGTAAACGTTCAACTATTGATTTAGTAATGCAAGACAAAATGTCAATCTTCGAGACACAAGAACCTCGAAAACCAGTTAAAAACTACTTAACAGAATTTATTTACGGATATGATGTATTTGAAGATTCAAAACAACAATACATTGACGTACTTATTGACGTTTCAGTATCATAACAGAACTTACTCACCTTACGGTGGGTTTTTTCTTTACCTATTTACAAACAGTTCAATAGTCGTTATTATTTATTAATATGAATACACAAACCGTTATTAATAAATTTAGAGTGTGGGTCGATGATGCTTCTGAATTATCTCCCGAAGAAGAGGTAGACCTTGCACAAGAAAAACTTGATGAATTTTTAGGAGAACGTACTTGGGATTTTCTTAAAAAAACAGCAACCGTTTCTATTGTTTCAAATGAAATAACACTTCCAACAGATTTTAAATATATTCTTAAAACAGGATTACCTGAAGAATATCTTTATGTTAAGGTTGACACAAAAAAAATAAGATTAGTTTCTTTACAAGATAGAGATTCATGGGGTGGTGAAAATGTAGCTTACATTGACTATGCAGAATCAAAAATTAAATTTACAAACCCAACAACAGGGGTATCAACATTTGATTATGTTAGAGAATCAGATGAAATAACAATAAATTCAGAAATTATTGGTCCTCGTTCAGTTGGATATGCAATAGGAAGACTTATGGCAAGAGATTTTTATACACTAGACCAAACAGAATTTGGTCGGTCTCAATATGCAGCAAATGATGCAGCTTATGAAAAACTATTAGGTCAAATGTCAGTACACAATCAATACGAAATTAATTCAGTAGAATAATATTATGAGTAGACAATTTATCACACAAGGATTCAATAAAGGAATCCATAATAAATTAGACCCTGAGCTTATCCCAAAGGAGGCAGCTGTAGATTCTAAAAACTGGGCAACTAGAGAATATGGTATTGAATTGTCTAGGGGAATCAGAAGAGTTAATTCTGCTGGTGTTGCAGGTTCAGGAGTAAATGAAAACTGGGCTTACAAAGCTAACGGAGATAAACTTCACTACAGACAAGTTAAGATTGGAGATAATTACATCGTTCAATATGACAATGGAACAGAATGGGTAAATGTTATTGAAAACATGAAACACGAATGTTCATTTACTAATTACTCTTCAATCGGTGGAGTATTTATGTTCATTGGTTCTCAAGATGGTCTATTCATGATACTTACTGCAAACCCAACAGATTACATTGACATGACAGACTCACAAGTCAACTTTAAAGGTAAAATATTTATTGATAGAGGTCGTATGATTCTATGGGATAGAGAGACAGACGGAACAGGTCTTTATGGCTCTAAAATTGACCCACAAGACGGAAGTGTTCTAAACATCAAAGGACAAGACCTTGGAGATGGAACAGGCTCTAAAGAGCAATTCAGTGATACACTTGTAAGAAAACCATTCGACTATATTTCAGGTGTTAATGTTGTTGGTAGAACAGGGTCAGAGAGAACAATTTCTAGTATCTCAAAAGAACAAATTGCTACTGTTGCTTTCTCTCAAGCTCACTTATTAACAGTTGGAGACATAGTTCAATTTAAAGATGTTGTTGGAATGACAGAGATTAATGGCTTAACAGCAGAAGTTTTAGAAAGAATTAGTACAAGCGTTGTAAAGGTTAAATTAAACACAACTGAGTACACAAGTTATACCTCAGGAGGTCTAGCCTATGAGGTAGAAAAGTTCACAGATGATTTTTCAGGAACTCTTAGCTCTAATAAAGATGGAACAGGAACTATTAATTATACAACAGGATTAGTAGAAGTAAACTTCCAAACAGCACCAAGAGATGATTCTGTTGTTAAGGTAGTATATCAAACACAAGACCACAACAAGGATGGTATCACTGACTTTACAAGCTCTGCTACTAGAATTGCAGGAGAAGGTTTTATTCTTCGACAAGATGTTGGTGGAGATGCTATTCAAAATGTATTAATTTTAGATGGTTCTTATTTCTCAATAAAAGAAAACTCAATCTATCGTGTATCACTATCACAAGACGATAACCCTTCAGGGGTTGTTAATGAGGTTTTCAGAAGAAACACTGGTATTAAATACTGGCAATCTGCTGTAACAACCTCTAAAGGAATAATTTACATGGATAGCTTTGACGGAAGAAGCCCTAAACTATCTCTATTATCTAGGGGAGCATTTGGAGATGTTTTTGACTCAAAAGAGTTTGCAGAACACTTCGAATATTCAAATTATATTTGGGATAAATCAGTAATGGTTGTTTCAAATGAAAACATTATTGTTTCCTGTAAAGAAAATGGTAGTACATATAATAATCTACTTTTAGTTATTAACTTAACAGAGAATAGAATTGATAAGTATGACTACAGAACAGGTTCTATATCAAATAGCGATGGTCAGCTATATATTACTGACTCACTGTCTGTTTCGACTTATAAGGTTTTCTCAGGATTCTCAAATAATGGAAAACAAATAGAAAACTACTGGACTGGAAAAGAAGAGTTAATGGAAACAGAAAGACTTAAAAAAACTAGATTCATTAGAATTAAAGGAGATATTTCACTAAACGTTGAATTAGATATTTATGTATCTTACGACAATTTAGATAGAGAACTAATTGGAACACTAAAAGGTAATTCTAATTTTGTAAATCTGTCTAAGGTAAAAACAATTGGAGATTCACTTGTTGGTGAAGATACTATTGGTGGAAATAGTGAAACTTTTACAATAGGAATTGAAACAGCTCCTTACTTTGCTGAGTTTAAATTAAAACAAAAAAAGTTTAACAAAAGACAAATAACTTTTGTAGCAAGAAATGGAGGGTATGTATCAGTCGAGAAAGTTATAGATGAAGATATACTTTATTATCAAAACCGTATGCCTAGGAATAGACGTATTAAACCGATTGTTACTTATTTTGAAACTAAAAAAGTACTTGACGAATTATTAGAAACTTTAGATTATTACAAAAAAAACAATGTTATATAACAACCCAATTAACCCAGCATTAGACACACCATCTTCAGCTGCAGGTAAAACAAACTTAAACTTTAAAGAGCTATATGCTGCTATAACAGCACAAGTTAATGCAATCGCATTAAACACTGAAAAACCTTCGCTTACTTCAGTAGGTACATTTACAAACAAAACATTTACAGAACCAGTAATTAATAACCCAACAGGTCTTGATTCTACAGACGTAGGATTAGAAAATGTTACTAATGATGCTCAAGTTAAGGTGGAAGGAGCTCAAGCAGTTGAAGGTGTAAAGACATTTAGTTCTTCACCTATTATTCCTGACCCAACTCTTGCACAAGAACCAGTTACAAAAGCCTATTTTGAAGAGAATACAAACACAGGTGCACCAAAAATATTAAATGTAATAGTAGGTAGAAGGATTTTGGTTAGTCAAAACATTTCTACAGATGATTTAAAAGTAAAAGTATCAATCTCACAAACTGGTTTTGGTCAATTCAAATTTACAGTTTTAACTCAGACAGAACTTAGAACCTTTACTTCATCTGATTTTGGTTCAATGGATAGATTTGAATGTGCAGCTATTTACGATGGAAAAGTTTATATTTATGGACATAGAGATTCAGATGATGTCAAATTTTTATCAAGATTTGATTTATCAGACTTGGAAAATGCAACAGAAGAAGTAATTGACATAACAACAAATTCTATTTTACCAAATTCAGGTTCTTATTCTCAAATGTGTTTAGTTAATGGAGTATTCTATTTTTCAACACAAACAAATACAGGTATTTTGATAAAAGCAACATTATCAGGAACAACATTAGTAAGTAAAACAACGATTACCCTTTCAGGTAATACTGTAAATACTTCTGCTTATACAGGTTTTGCTATTCTTACAGATGGTAGTTTTATCATAAGAGAAAACAACCAAGCAAACTATGAATTGTTTAATTCATCAGGAGAATCTCAAGGAATGAGGGATAATTACTTTACACAAACTGAAGGTAGTTCAGGTCTTATGACTTACTATGAAACATCATCAACAAATAATATTATTTATTTAGTAAACCATCTACCCGATGCATTAGGTATTGCTAATAGGGAATATATAGTTTAACTAATAAATATATGGAATAGCTATTACTTCAACTAAGTTTAACCTTACAGGTACATCAAGAATTTAATACTATAATTTATTAAAAGTAATACAAAATTAACAATATAACAAATAAAATTATGATTGCAGATATTATCGCAAACTTTAAAACAACACTTACACAAAGTGTAGAAATAGGTGGTACAACATTACAAGTTGCATCAATCCTTACCTTAGATGGTACAAATATTCCAAATGGTCTTTACGGATTTACTATTGGAGTGAATGACAAAATTGAGCACTTTACAGCTGTTAATTCAGGTGGAATACTAACTGACGTTAAATCAGTTAATTTTGTTGATGGAGCAGAAACAAATGGGTTTACAAAAACTCATGATATTGGAGATGATGTTAGGATAACTAACCACGTTGCTCTTAAAAGACTTATAAGAGTTCTTCAAGGGCTTGACGGACTTGAGGGAACAGCACCAATGAAGTACCAATCAACACCAACCCTGTCAAATGCAAATGAGCTTGCGACAGTAGGCTACGTTCTATCGGTTGTTACTGGTGGAGTAGTTACTACAGATGCTCTTGTAATTTCAGCACTAGCAGATGAAGACATTAATGAAAACGAAACTGTTTACCTTAAAAGTAATGGTAGATGGGAAAAAACAGATGCTAAAGACTCAGCAAAGTCTTTAGGGATTATTGGAATAGCATTAGAGACTGTTACTTCAGGTTCAGGATTTAAAGTTACAATTCAAGGTATTCATTCAGGGTCTTATACAGCTGGTTCAAAATATTACCTATCTGATATTCCAGGGCAACTATCAACAACAGCAGGTAATAATGTTGTATTCTTTGGTGAAGCTAATTCAGCTGGTGACTTAATTATTACTCACATACCAGGATTTCAAACTATTACAGCAGAAGAAAAACAAGCATTAGCAGGTACAACAGGTACACCAAGTACAGAAAACAAATATGTTACAGAAGATAATGTGTATTCAGGAGATTTTGACCAAGAACAAACAACTCAAGATGCAGAAATAAGAGTTGGAGAAACTAATACAACAGGACAAAATAATGTACTTGCACAAAGTTTTAAAGCTGGTAGAAGTAAAATTAAGGGAGTAAAACTATGGAAAGAACCAAATGCAGGAACAAATGCAGGAGATATTACAGTTCAGTTGCAAGCAGATAATGATGGAGACCCAAGCGGAACGTCATTAGCAACAGTAACAATTTCAGACTCGGTTTACAATGCTCTTACTGATGAAGAAGAGTTTGAGGCTATATTTTCAACACCATACGATGGAATGATACAAGGAAACCTTTACTGGATTGTTGTAAGTTCATCAACAGCAGATAACTCAAATCATATAAACCTTGGTACTAACAGTGCAGGAGGTTATTCAAATGGTTCAGTTAAATATAAAAACGTAACTGATGGTTGGGTAGATGTTTCAACCGTAGACCTTTATTTTAAAACAATAAATGGATTAAATAATCAAGTAATTAAAACAGACGAGAATGGTTCAATACCAACTGAATTTTCTAAAGAATCTTTTGGAGATTACGTTCTTGCTGATGAAGACGATGATAGCGGTGGTATGAACATTACTTACATAGTACCAGCTGTTGGTTTTTGTTGGGGAATGGTTTCTACTGGGGGAAGCACCGCAATCGCAGAGCACCAACCTTATGGTGGTAGTTACTACAGGATTGCTAGATCATTACAAAATGATGGAGGAGAAAGAGCATTTTCAGTACCAGTTAATGTAGGAGATAGAGTTAGATTGTCATCGTCTGATGGAAGAGGTATTTTAAATTTTAGAAGTCTTTACAAATAGTATTATGGCAAGATTATCAAGAAAAAAAACAAGAGCAAAATTTGCATCTGCAAGAAAAGCAACAGCAAATAGAAGGTCTTCAAATAGTTCAGGAGGTAGTTCAAGTGGTGGCTCAAGTAGCACTCCAAAACTTAACGATGCACAAAGAGCTAAAATAGTTCAAATAGCAACACAAAATGCAGCCAACAGAGGTTCAGGTGGAGCAACTCCTTCAGGTGGAGGTTCAGGTGGAGGAAGTTCTGTACCCGTCTTTGGAGATAATTCTCAAGGGGTTAGAGACCTACAAAAGCAACTTAATTCACAAGGTGCTAATTTAGCTGTGGATGGGATATTTGGTCCTCTTACTAGAGATGCACAAAATCAATTTGGAGGTTCAAGAGGTTCAAACAACTCAGGTGGTACACCTAGTCCTTTTAGTGACTTTAATGCTCCTACAGGTCAAACAGATTTAGACAGACAAATAGATTTACTAAACAGACAATTCGAACAACTAAATGAAGCTCCTAACCGTTCTCAAATAAGAAGAGAAATGAATAGAAGTATTCAAGGAGAATTAGATGCACTAGGAAGAGTAGAAGAACGACAAAGACAAATAGCAAGACAAGATTCACAAGCTGACATTGGTTCTACAAGAGCCCTTGCAAACAGAAGTGGAACTATTGGAGGAAGTTTCGGACAACAATCATTAGGAAATGATAGAGCTGAAGGTGCACAAAACCAAGCAGCAATCGGAGACCAATTCTTTGCAAGAAACCAAGCAATAAGAAGAGAAGCTATGAGAATGGCTGATGCTCAATTCCAAAATGACTTTAATAACTTTAATACTAATGCTAATAATATTACTCAAAACGCAGCTATTCAAGAAGAACGAAGAATGAACGCTATTACAACATTATCAGATTCATTTGTTTCACAAGGTGTAGACCCTGAAGCAATAGACCCAGTAATCTTAGCTAAATTAGCTTCAGAAGTTGGTGCTAAATCACAAGATATTGTAGATGCGGTTGGAAGAGCTAGACAAGCTAGACTTGACAATGCTGAAAGATTTGACCTAAGGTCAGGACAAAGTGAATATAGAATTAATCCTGAAACAGGAGAAGCTGAATTACTTGCTTCAAGACCTGATAAGGTTACAGGTAAAAGTAGTGGTGGAAAAGCTAGTTCAGTAACTTCTTCAATAGTAGATGAAAATACACCATATAGTGAATTACTTAATATCGCTAAACTAACAAAACAAGTTGAAACAACTAAGTTTGCTAGTGCAGAGTTTGATAGACAATTAAACGAAGCATCTCAAAGCAAGGAATTATTAAAACTATTTATTACAAAAAGAGTAGCAAATACACTTCCTACAGCAGATGCTCAAGCTAAGTTCTTAGAAAGAACAAAAATTATTAATCAAATTGACTTTATTAGTAATGAACTAACAGATTATAGACTAGGAGAAGATTTATCAGACCCTAGAGATGACCAAGAAACAAGCCTTCTTAAAGGTACATTAGAAAAATTCTCTAATAGAATTGGTGAAACTGATGACCCTGAATTAGCAGCCTTAAATGTTGAAATTTCATTTGCTGTAGAACTACTTGCTCGTATGCAAACAGGTGCAGCTATTACAAGGGAAGAAGAAGCAACCTTTAGAGGGTTAATGCCATCAACATCAAATAATGGTAAACTTAATGATGTTATTACTAAATCAATTAGAGGTGCATTACAACGTTCTATTGACTCAGACATTAGGTCTGTAATTGGGAAAACAGGATTTGAATTATTTAACGAAGAAGAGGAAACAGAAGAGGCAGCAACAACAGAAGTAGATTCTACAAACTTTGACTTCTCAACTATTGCTAACCGAGTATCACAAGAAGAAGGAATACCAATAGATAAAGACATTACAACATTATCAGATGATGAACTATTTAACTTTTAATTATTATGAATGAACAAGATAGATACGGTGAACTTTTAAGAAGAAGTAAAACTGACAGTAATATAAAAGCAAGGATACAGGAAAGAATTAACTCTGACCCTGTTTTTGCTCGTGGCTTTCAGTCTTATATACAATCACAAAAAGCACCAGTAGCTCAAGCACCAGTAGCACCAGCTATTGAAGAGCCAGCTGAAGAAAGTAACATAAGCATATTTGAACAAAAAAATAATGAGTTTCAAGGTAAATTAGATAATGCAACAAACTTTATTACTAATCAAGTAACTGGTCAGGAAGGTCCTGAGTTTAAGGCAGATACTATTGGTGGTGACTTTGCAGGAGAAGTTCTTAAATCTACATTAGGAGAAAGAGGTATTACTGGTTTTGCAAATAGTATTGCATCACCGTCTCGTTCAAAGACTGATATAAATTCATTAACTGAATCTATTAATATGAACGTTGAACAACAATTAAAATTAATAGAAAGAATTAAACAAAGTAGAGACCCTAACGAAATAACTAGATTAGGAAACTTAACAAATACATTAAGGCAAGAGGCTGATGGTTTAAATCAACAAATAGAAGGAGTTCAAGAAGAACTACCAACAAATAAAGAAGTTCTTGGTCAAGCTGGTAACATAGCGACTCTTGGAACAGTTCCTACTGTTAAAAAAGGATTTCAAGCTGCAACTAAAGCACCTTCATTCCTAAGAGGATTAAAAACTGCCACAAAAGCTACAGCACCAACAGCTGCTCTTAGTGCTGGTTCAGATACACTAGCTGATGGTGGTACAATTAAAGATGCTGCAATTAACTCAGCAATTTCAGCTGCAGCCTCACCACTTATTGCATTTGGAGGAACACTTTATAGTAGGTATGGTACAAATAAAGGTAGAAGAATTGTACAAGAACTTAAAACAGATAAAAGCGTAAGAAATGCTACAGAAATAAAGGTAACTGGTTCAGCAAAAGACTTTCCAAAAAGAGAAAGACTTGCAACAGAAGGTGGTAATTCATTATTTTCAAGTAAGGATGTTCTAGCTACTGACGAAGGTCAAGAAAGAGCAATTAGACTTATTAGAGATGAAATT
>Ga0307978_1001086_pt1 | contig 21013 bp, 18 predicted proteins | sample OrgLakmetage1056_FD_203151 | JGI IMG/M metagenome (GOLD analysis project Ga0307978, IMG submission 203151) | Saline water microbial communities from Organic Lake, Antarctica - #1056 | ecosystem: Environmental > Aquatic > Non-marine Saline and Alkaline > Saline | place: Antarctica: Organic Lake...
TCGAGCACAAGCCAAGGTCGCCAGTACAAGCTCGGGGATCATAGGTAAGTATATTGCGACGCGATCCCCTTTTTTAATTCCGAGTTGCTTGAGCCCGTTGGCGAACTTGCAAACCTCTCGGTGCACATCCTGGTAAGTGAGCACCCGGGTATCACCGGGCTCACCCTCCCAAATTAAAGCCGCTTTATTGCGATCCGGCCCTTTGAGGTGACGATCGACGCAATTGTAACATAAATTAGACTTGGAACCGGAAAACCATTTAAAGAATGGAGCCTCTGAGTCATCCAGGACAGAATCCCATTTCTTAAACCAATCGAGTTCTTCAGCCGCTTCAGCCCAGAAAGTTTCAGGATCAGCGATACTTTTCTCGTAGAGTTCGCGGTAAGCCTCCGGACTGCCAACATGAGCCTGTGCGGCGAAATCAGGATTTGGATTGAATTTACGGTTCTCGTGCGAGACCGATTCCATAGAGGAGCTTTCTTGGGACATAATGAGGTAGTAGGTATAAGAGCGCAGATTGCGTGAAGTAATAAGATGTTAGCCAAGTCCGGAAAATTATTGGGTCAACGAATTTCGTTCTTAAATACAGACTCAAAAATCTGGCCTGAAAGCAGTTGACAAGCTCACATAGCAGGCGCATCAAAAATGGTTTCTTGCTTGGCAAAGTGCCGCATATCAAAACATGGAAAACTTCGCAGATCAGTGCCTCGACATGGCAAAATCGATCCTTGATGAAAATCTGGGGTCAATAGGTGAACAAGGGACGGTCACTCCTGTGGCCGGTGAATCCGGCCGGATGGACGAGCCGGGGCACGCCGCCCTCGCAATTGGAGAGTATTATCGCGCCACGAATGAAACCCATCTTGGCGACTTTGATCTGATTGATTTATCTGCCCGCTGCATTACGGCTCAGGCCTTCGCCGCAGAGGAACAGGAAAACGGACTCGCTTACGCAGCACTTGGCTTACTTTCGTTCAGCCCGGCAAAGGATCGAAATCCAGTCTGGGAGCGTCTCATGGATCCGACCCGCGAGCAACTGGATAAGCTGCTCCTGGAACGGAGCGACTATCAAAACCATTACCAGGCCTTCAATATTGCCAAGGCAGTCACTCGATTCAGCCTCGGGCTATCGAAAAAAGACGAGACCGGCCAACTCATTGATCGCTTCCTGGAACGTATTGATTCCAGCTCATCGACTGGCTATTTCGACGATGCAGCCGGCGAGGAGGATTCCAAACTCAGCGGCAGCTTCGACATCTACGGAGTGCAAAGCTTTGTTTTCATCCGCCAAGCACTGCAGCTTCACGCCAATCTGCACCTCCGGGAACGCAAGCTCCCCAGCCTGCGCACATACTCTGAGAAATACCTGAAGCTCATCCCAGACATTGCCCGTCAGGACGGCGCGGCCTGGGCGTATGGCCGCTCGCTCGGTGCCTATGGCCAAATGCACTGCATCAGCCTTGCGCTACAAGCGCTTCGCGATGGATGGATCTCCGGATCTCAGCGCGATCTGTATGTCGATGCTGTCCGCCGCATGTTCATGAATTTCTTCGTGACCTACCTGGATCAGGAGCATGGCTACCTTGTCATTCGCGACGGTGAGCGTAATACGGTCCCCTACCACACGACACGGATGGCAAACTTCGATGCCGCTCGCTACCTTTGCCAGTGGGCGCGCCTCGCACGCTCAACAGGTGGCAGCGCAGCACCCGCCAATCCGGTGCCCGCCCGCAAGGTTGCCCGCTACGTCAGCTTCGATAAGACACACAAAAAGGAGCAAGGTCTATTCGTTTATCAGGACCCAAACTCCGGGCTGGCTTTCCAACTTCCGCTGATCGCCTCGAGCAAGCTGGGCAAGTCTACATCCGGCTACCTAGCCTTCCCACACTCGCCGGGAATCTTTGATTGGCCGGTCGACAAGTATTTACCGATCATGCAACCGGAACTTACATTCGGAGATAAGGTGATCATTCCATCCTTTTACGGGAAGAACGTGACCACCAGCATAGGGATGCGTAACGCGCTTAACTTTAAATACGACCAACCTGAATTAATCACAAAAGACCAAGAGTTCGTTAACGGTCTCGGCAGTTGCAAAGTCCTCTGGTCTTTTAAAGAGGGAAAAATCACCTGCGAATACAATTTCTCAGTGAAGCAACAAGTCCAACTCGACAAGATGCGTTACGTATTAGCCATCGCTGCTCCGCACAGTAGCTATCGTGTGGCCACCGCGTTTGCGCTCGGAGCAGAAGGCCACCGAGCTGAGGTAACTAAAGACGACTTCCAGGCAGAGTGGAAAGAACTTGAAACTGTTACGGATGATCCAGAATACAGGACTTACTACGGCAACATGCACTACTTACAGATTCTCGAGCGCGATCGCCCCCTCGTCATGCGACCCGGGCAACAATATCGCCTCGCACTTTCCTTTGAGCCGGACATCGCATTTGCCGACGAATAGTGATTAAGTGTGATTACGTGTGATTAATTTTGATTAGGCCAAGCCGCTCAGGCGATGGTCTTCACACGAACATACGAACACCTCCACTCCTCTTACCTGTGCTATCTGTTCGCATTATCCCCTGCCTGGATGTCCATGCCGGGCGAGTCGTAAAGGGCGTGAACTTCGTTAATCTAATTGACGCAGGAGACCCGGTCGAACAGGCCAAAGCCTACGAGAAGCAAGGTGCGGACGAACTCGTCTTTCTGGATATTACTGCATCCAGCGATGAGCGAAATACCATGATCGAGGTAGTCGAACGCACCGCCTCTGAATGCTTTATGCCACTGACCGTTGGAGGGGGTCTCCGCAATGTAGACAATATCCGCGAGATGTTAAACGCCGGAGCGGACAAGCTCAGCCTCAACACCGCAGCAGTTCTTGATCCGGATCTTATTTCCAAATCTTCCGCAAAATTTGGCAACCAATGCATCGTGGTCGCAATAGATGCAAAGAAAGTCGAAGGCGAAAACCGATGGGAAGTTTATACCCATGGCGGACGCAAACCAACGGGACGCGATGCCGTCGAATGGGCTAAGGAAGTTGTCGCACGCGGAGCCGGCGAAATTCTCCTCACCAGCATGGATGCCGACGGCACCAAAGCGGGCTACGACAATGCATTGACCCGCGCCGTTTCAGACACTGTCGAAGTGCCCGTCATCGCCTCAGGTGGTGCCGGCACCCTAGACCACCTCGCTGACGCTATCGACCACGGCAAAGCTAGTGCCGTTCTCGCTGCTTCAATTTTTCACTTTGGCACCTACACCATCAAAGAAGCCAAAGAACACCTTCAATCACGCGGCCTCCCCGTGCGCCTTTAATCAAATGGACTGGGATAAATGTAACTTTAAACGCATCAACCAGCGCAAGTCCGAGGCAAAGCGCTGGGAGAAACGCGACGGCGAACAGGCAAACAAGAGTGCTAAAAAAGGCACAAACCACCAATCTGCTAAAAAAAAGAAACGGAAGCCGGCACCAAAGCGGTAAGCGCTTCCTCCTATGCCAAGGCTACGGCGGACAGGTCGGCTACAGGCCTCTTCCGTAGCCGAACGCCTTCGCGTTTGGATAGGCACTACGTCGGCCAAAGCGGAAGCGCTTCCTCCTTCGCCAAGGCTACGGCGGACAGGTCGGCTACGCGAAAAAACTTTTTTGATGACAGACTAGATTGAGGCTGAACCCGCATTGTAGCGCTCGATCCATGCGCGACTCCATGTGTCAAAATCCCCAGCTTCGATGTGCGCCCGCGCCTGCGCCATAAGATCAAGAAAGAAGTGAACGTTATGTATCGACAATAAGGTATGGGCGAGCAGTTCTTTCGCCATTACAAGATGACGTAGGTAGGCTCGACTAAAATTCCGGCACGTGTAATTATCTGCCTCCATGATAGGCTCAGGATCGTGCTTGAAGCGTTCATTCTTTAAATTCATGGGGCCTTCATTGGTAAAGACCGAGGCATGGCGTGCCAGTCGGGTCGGCATGACGCAGTCGAACATATCCATGCCAAGCCCCACCATTCGCAGAAGCTGCGGTGGAGTGCCCACGCCCATAACATAGCGGGGCTTGTCCTTCGGCAAGACGGGCGCGCAGGCAGCAACCTGCTTAAGCATCTCCTCTTCCGGTTCACCTACGCTGACACCGCCGATTGCATAGCCAGGAAAGTCCATTTCTGCCAAAGCCTTCCCGCAGTGTTGGCGGAGGTCATCATAGGTCGAGCCTTGAATAATCCCGAACACATGGTGACCGGACTCCAGAAAGCCATCCCCTTTCGCATGCTCAAGAAACTCTCCTGCCCAGCGGATCGTGCGGGTGACCGCTTGCTCGCAGGCGTCTCGCTCACAGGGAAAAGGCGGACATTCGTCGAGCACCATCGCGATGTCGGTATCTAAATTAGCCTGAATGCGGTAGCATTCTTTAGGATCGAGAAAAATCTTACGCCCATCGAGGTGCGAGCGAAACTCGATGCCCTCTTCTGTAATCTTACGCAGCTTAGCCAGACTAAAGACCTGAAACCCGCCACTATCAGTCAGAATGGGGCCCTTCCAATTCATGAATTTATGTAACCCGCCGAGATCGCGGATCAACTCAGAACCGGGGCGAAGATTCAGATGGTAGGTATTCCCTAAAATGATCTGCGAGCCGACCTCTTCAATTTGCGCCGGCGTCATGCCCTTCACGGTAGCCTGAGTCCCGACCGGCATAAAAATGGGAGTCTCTATCTCGCCGTGACGAGTTTTTAATGTGCCTCGGCGCGCTTCGCCGGATTGCTTGTGTAAAGTAAACATCGCAGTGACGTTGAACACAGATCGACCAACGTCCAAGCTCGAATGCTCGCCTAGTCGAAACGCGAAGGACTTTGCGTAACCAATCAATTTCGTAGCCGGAGCGCTTCCGCTTCGGGCCACGTCCGCAACCCGAACCACCACCCTCCAAACGCGAAGGCGTTCGGCTACCTTCCACACACGTAGCCGGAGCGCTTCCGCTTCGGGCCACGTCCGCAACCCGAACCACCACCCTCCAAACGCGAAGGCGTTCGGCTACCTTCCACGCACGTAGCCGGAGCGCTTCCGCTTCGGGCCACGTCCGCAACCCGCAAGCCAGCACCTCCAAACGCGAAGGCGTTCGGCTACCTTCCACACACGTAGCCGAAGCGCTTCCGCTTCGGTCCACGTCCGCAACCCGAACCACCACCTCCAAACGCGACCTGTCCGCCGTAGCTTCAGCGTAGGAGGAAGGCGTGGTCCGGTTCCCTTCGGCAAGCTCGGGGCCCGGTCTTGTCGCTTCGCTCGGAACGGCTACACCAATCGCAAACCTGACTCATCACAGCACACATTACTAAAAATACGCTACACCTTCATAATCAAAAGCTGTGCCCTCTTTGCGGTTGATTTCCATGCACAGGCAGAACTAGATGACTGCGTGACTGATAACGAAGAAAAGAACACCTTTCTCAGCGAAGGCCAAAAAAGGATCGTCGCGACGGGTTGCACGGCATTCGCTGCTCTTTTTCTCGCGGCCGCGTGCTACTTCCTTTTTGTACTGCTGCGCGAGTTTGTAACGACTTTCCAGGATGTACTCCTCCCACTGGCAATCGCTGCGATACTCGCGACCTTATTACGGCCAATTATTACCTTTTGCGAGACCCGCACTCGGCTCAACCGCACGGGCGGCATCGTTCTACTGATGGGGCTCATTGTACTCGCGCTGCTTGCAACTGCGACCTACGTCGTGCCGCCCGCGCTGGAACAAACCGGACAATTTCTTAAGGTGCTACCCAGCCTAATGGAACGACTGCTCGAGTATTTCAAGGGCGTCTCTCCTTCCATCTGGCAATGGTTGAGTGATCAACTAGGTCAGTCGCCCGAGGCTTATGTCCAAGACTTTCTACAGGAAAATTCCAGCCTGATTCAAAATGCTCTCGCCAAAGCCTCTGCCTCATCCGGCACAATATTCGGCATATTTGGCGGCCTATTCGGCAAGGTTGCCGCGTACTCAATTATCCCGGTGTATCTGTTCTTCATCCTCAATGGAGATCGGAACATTTGGAAGGACATCGAAAAGCAGTTGAATTTCATCCCCAAAGACCGCAGGGATGATCTCATCTTTCTGGTTAAGCAATTCAGCGGTATCCTGACCTCTTTCTTTCGCGGTCAAATCATCATCGGACTGCTCCTCGGTATCGTGCTGGCGCTTGGCTTTGCTATAGTCGGGTTAAAGTTCGGCATCGTCATCGGCTTTGTTCTCGGTCTTCTTAATATCATTCCCTACCTCGGCACGATGCTTGGTCTCCTAATCGTGCTACCACTCGGCTATTTACAGGATGAAGGAGGCCTCGCATTGCTCGGCCTCTGCGCCCTCGTTTTCGCGATCGGCCAACTCCTCACCGACTACGTCTTTACGCCTCGAATCATGGGCGACAAGACAGGCATGGGGCCCATGCTGATCATATTTTCTGTGTTCTTCTGGGGCACGGCACTCGGCGGCTTGCTAGGCATGATCCTGGCGATTCCACTAACCGCCTTCTTCCTCGTATTCTGGCGACTAGCCCGCGGGAAATACCTACCCGCCCTAATCGCGAAAGAAGAAACCGAATAATCCAAACTCAGAGACTGCGCCCTACCCTTAAATTCAACAAAACTTATGACAGAAACCGCACTAGAATCCTTTGCCCGTCCCGACGGACGCGCTATTGACCAACTCCGCGAGATCGGCTTTCAAGTCGGCATCGCGCCACATGCACTAGGCTCCGTGCTCGTCTCCTTTGGCGATACGCGGGTGATCTGCGCCGCCTCGATCGACAATCGCGTGCCCGGCTGGATGCGCGCCCAGAAAGTCGAAGGCGGCTGGATGACCGCCGAGTATTCCATGCTCCCCTACTCGACACTTGACCGTAAGCAGCGCGATATCAGCCGAGGCAAAGCCGACGGCCGCACCATCGAGATTCAACGTCTCATAGGCCGCTCAATGCGCGCCGTCTTCGACCTAAAAAAACTCACCGGTAAAACGATCTGGATCGACTGCGACGTGCTCCAAGCCGACGGCGGCACTCGCACCGCCTCGATCACCGGTGCCTACGTGGCCGCACAGATCGCCGTGCAAAAGCTAATCGCCAAAGGTGAAATCGCTGAAAACCCATTCACCGATTCCGTCGCGGCTGTCTCTGTCGGCGTCTTTCAAGACACTCCCGTGCTCGACCTGAATTACCCGGAAGACAAAGACGCGACCGTTGACGCCAACCTCGTCATGACCGGCTCGGGTAAATACGTCGAAGTGCAAAGTTCAGGCGAAGAAGCTACTTTCAGCGGCGATGAACTGACTCAACTCCTCAAACTCGGAACAAAAGGTATCGCTGAAATTAACGTCATGCAGGAAGCGGCTATACTTGAAGGACTCGCAGGCTAAAAGCAGACTGGCTAAAACTGGCATCCGTAAACGGAGCCTCTACTGTTGGGCCGCCCGATTAATTCTAAAAAAGACTTCTGCTCAACCCCCAGCCCGCACAGGCGTGAAGCCTCGCGCTTCGAGCTGGGCAAAGGCTTTTTCTCTGACATCGCCCTGTAGCTCGATCGTTCGGCCCTTCAAAGTGCCGCCGCAGGCGCAGGTCTTCTTTAAGTCAAAGGCGAGCTTTTCGAGTTCACCAAGCGGCAGATGGGTGGCAAAGGCACTGAGCGTAGTCACGGTTTTACCGCCGCGACCGGCTTTTTCGCGGCGCAACTCGACGCGACCTTTCTTAGGCGCCTTCTTTTCCTTACGTTTTGACTGAGGCGTGACCGCCGGACGATCAGGCAAGCCGTCCGAACTTAAATTACCGAAAGGGTTATTATCAAGGGCACCCCCTCCATCAGTCTCTAGCCGCTTACTCATACCTGATGAGGTAAATCAGGATTATCCAACCATTCAAGCGCTTTCACATAACTGCGCTTGGAAAGATAATGCTCTAAGCGCTCAGGCAAATCCGGGCCCTTTGCGACCTCATCAAGATATGCCAAAACCTCAGGTAAAGACACGTCCTGCGGTAGCTTTCTACGCTGGGTAATATATTCTAAATTAACTCTCAGAATCGACTCATTCATATCTCTATATCAAGAGATATTGCCGCAAGTGCAAGCCCTTTAAGGATTTCCTAGGTTAAGCCTTTCTAATAGTCTGCTATTTTCGACTAAAGAATTTGTATTTCTAATAAGAAGAATGCAGATTTATAACCACTCCAAATAAATCATGAAACAATCCTCCATGTCCGGACGCTGGAACGCCGATCTCATTGACCAGAACTACGAGATCTGGCTAACTGACCCCTCATCGCTCGACAGCGACTGGGCCGCTTTCTTCGAGGGCTTCAATCTGGCCCTGACCAGTGGGACCGATGTCGCGCAAGCAGAGGGAAGCGATATTAAAAGCGTATCACCCTCCAATGCAGACAGCGACGCGACGAAACAAGCGCGCGTCATCGGCTTAATCTACGCCTATCGCTCGATTGGCCACACGATTGCGGAGTTTAATCCCCTCAATAAAGAAAAGCCTCTGAACCCAAGGCTTACCCTGCAACGACTTGGTTTTGACGATACCGACCTAAAAAAGGTCTTTCACACGGGTAACTACCTCGGCGGACTAGAGATGGAGTTGGGCGAGCTTATTGAGCGGCTGGAAAAGACCTACTGCCAATCAACCGGTGTCGAATACATCCATATTCAAGAGACGCCGAAGCGTCGCTGGATTCAGTCCTACATCGAACCAGAATGTTTTGAGCCTCGATTCACGAAAGAAAAGAAAACGACTATTTTACGCTCCATTCTGGAAGCTGAAGCTTTTGAGAACTTTCTTCAAAACCGTTATCTCGGGCAAAAGCGCTTTTCCCTGGAAGGCGGCGAAACTTTAATCGCCTGCCTGGAAGGTATATTTCAACGTTGCGGACGCAACCAGGTGGACGAGATCGTGATGGGCATGGCGCACCGCGGTCGCCTGAACGTGTTGGCAAACTTCTTAGGTAAGTCCTTCGAATACATTTTACGCGAGTTCTCTGAAAACTACGTGCCTGACACCATGTATGGCGACGGGGACGTGAAGTACCACCTTGGTTACGAAACCAAGCGCACGGCCGAGGATGGCCATGAGGTTGACATTCGCCTGGCAGCGAACCCGAGCCACCTCGAAGCGGTCAACCCTGTCGTCGAAGGTAAAGTCCGCGCCCGTCAACGTATTCGCGGCGACCTGGAGCGTAAGCGTGTCCTACCGGTCCTTATACACGGTGATGCCGCCATCGCCGGACAAGGTATTGTAGCCGAGGTCTTCAACTTCTCACAACTCAAGGGCTACCGCACCGGAGGAACCATTCATATCGTAGTGAATAACCAGATCGGTTTTACGACCAGCCCGGAGGACGCGCGTTCCAGCCGTTACTGCACGGATGTGGCAAAGATCGTCGATGCTCCGATCTTCCACGTGAATGGCAACGATCCCGAAGCCGTCGTCGCTGCCATAGATGCGGCTTTCGACTACAGACAGACATTCGGATGTGACGTCGTGATCGACATGTATTGCTGGCGTAAGCACGGGCACAACGAATCCGATGAACCCGCCTTCACTCAACCGGTTTTATACAAGAAGCTTTCCAGCATGAAGCCAATCGGTGAGACATTCGTTGCTAAACTGATTAAGGAAGGCGAGTTTGAAGAAGACGAAGTCAACGCGCTGAAAGACCAATACATGAGCCGCCTCGAGTCTGCCTACGAAAATGTAAAGGCTGAGGAAAGCTCGAAGACCGACCCTTTTGAGGGCTCGAATGCGACTCAGCAGCCTGCTTACAACTTCAAGGGCTTCGATACCCGAGTATCCAGGGAGACACTACATCACATCGTCAAGAAGCACACGGAGTTCCCGGAAGGCTTCAACGTGAACCGCAAAATTCTGCGCCAAATGAATGCTAAGCTGAAAGCCTTCGAGGAAGATACTGGCATCGACTGGGGCATGGGCGAAGCACTGGCATTCGGCACTCTTCTGATGGATGGCACACCCGTGCGTGTCAGTGGCCAGGATTCCAAGCGGGGCACCTTCAGCCACCGCCACGCCGTGGTTTATGACTCTGAGACGCGGGAGCGCTACTCTAACCTCTTGGATCTCAGTGAAGACCAAGCCCAATTTTGCGTCCACAATTCGCTACTTTCCGAAGCGGCTGTTCTTGGTTTCGATTATGGCTACTCACTCGACTACCCCCAAATGCTATGCATCTGGGAGGCTCAGTTCGGCGACTTCGTGAATGGCGCACAAGTTATTATCGATCAGTTTATCAGCAGTTCAGAGTCCAAGTGGGGTCGCCTCTCCGGCATCGTCATGTTACTGCCTCACGGCTACGAGGGACAGGGCCCGGAGCACTCCTCCGCACGCCTAGAGCGCTTTCTTCAAGGTTGCGCCGAAAATAATATTCAAGTCTGCAACCTCACAACTCCGGCTCAATTCTTCCACCTCCTGCGCCGCCAAATGAAGCGCGAGTTTAAGAAGCCGTTGATCGTTATGTCACCCAAAAGCTTGCTTCGCCATAAAGAGTGCGTTTCTAAGATCGCCGAGTTTACCGATAATGATTTCTGGTCGATTCTTGATGACGATAAGGTCACCAAAAAGAATACCAAGCGAATCATCCTCTGCTCGGGTAAGCTCTACTACGAACTCAAGAGCTACCGCGAAGAGAATAAAATTAAGGACAGCGCAATCGTCCGCGTCGAGCAACTCTATCCACTTAACGTGGAACTGCTAAGGAAGACCTTCGGCAAGTATCCTAAAGATACCGAAGTCGTCTGGTGCCAGGAGGAACCCAAGAACATGGGCGCTTGGAGCTTTATGATGCCTTATCTCTACGAAGAGCTTGGCAAGATGCCACGCTATGCGGGCCGCAAGACATCCGCAAGTCCCGCGGTCGGCTCGCTGGCTCAACACAAGCACGGTCAAAAACGCCTTATCGAGGATGCCTTCGGCACCCTGGCAACCTAACTCCTATCTAATTACACTTTCATACTCAATTTCACTTTCCCCTTATTATGGCTACCGAAGTAAAAATTCCCTCGATGGGCGAATCCATCTCCTCAGGCATCCTCGCCGCATGGCACGTTAAGTCCGGCGATTTTGTCGAAAAGGATCAAACGATCTACGAACTTGAGACTGACAAAATCACCTCGGAAGCCAACGCAGAAGTCTCAGGCGTCATTACGATTACAGTTGAGGCCGATGAAGAAGTCGAGATTGGCCAAGTCGTTGCTGAGATTGACGAATCTGCCGCAGGCAGCTCTGACAATTCAGAGAGTGAGAGTGAAAGCGAAAGTGCTACTTCAGAAGAGTCGGAGAGTGAAACTGCTTCAGAGCCTGCTGCCTCTGCACCAAAATCTAAAGTCGACCCGGAAGCCACCCTCTCCCCCGCTGCTCGCAAGGCCGCCGCGGAAACCAATGCCGACGTCACCCAAATCGCTGGCAGCGGCAAAGATGGCCGCGTGACTAAGCACGATATACTTTCGAAGGAATCAGAAGACAGCAGCCAGAAGTCAGAAGCCAAATCAGCTCCGGCCCAAAAAGTCGCACCAGCTGCTGCCCCGTCACCAGAGGGCCGTGAGTCTCGCAAGAAGATGACTCCGCTCCGCAAGAAGATTGCTGAGCACCTCGTGAATGCCACGCAGCAGGCCGCCATGCTCACGACTTTCAACGAAGTGGACATGAGCGCGATCATGAAGCTCCGCAAGTCGCATCAGGAAGATTTCGTCGAGCGTCACGGCATCAAGCTCGGCTTCATGTCGTTCTTCACCAAGGCGGTCACTCACGCACTTCAGGCGGTGCCGGAAGTGAATGCCCGCATCGAGGGTAACGAAGTCGTCAGCCAGCACTACTACGATGTCGGCGTGGCCGTCGGCACGGACAAGGGCCTGATGGTGCCAGTGGTTCGGGATTGCGACCAGAAGGACTTTGCCCAAATCGAGAAAGATATCATCGGCTACGCCAAAGCGGCGCGCGATGGAAAGATTCAAATGTCTGACTTACAGGGCGGCGTTTTCACGATTTCAAACGGCGGCATCTATGGCTCGATGCTGAGCACGCCGATCATCAATTATCCGCAACCTGCCATCCTAGGCCTGCACAATATCCAGCAGCGCGCCATGGTCATCGACGGTGAAATTGTGGCCCGCCCCATGATGTATCTGGCCCTCAGCTACGACCACCGTCTGATCGACGGCAAAGAAGCCGTCACCTTCCTCGTGAAGGTCAAAGAAGCCATCGAAGATCCGGCACGTTTATTATTTGGCATCTAACCAAGCAATAAACGTGACGGGGTATTAAGGTGGGAAAGTATGAAAGTTTGAAGGCAAGTAAGACCCCACTTTCCTACCTCCCCACCTCCCACTTTCCTACCTTCCCACCTTCCCACCTTCCCACCTAATTATGTCACAAGAACAACCATTTGATATCGCCGTCATTGGCTCTGGCCCTGGGGGCTACGTCGCCGCAATCAAAGCTGCACAACTCGGCTTCAAAACTGCCCTTGTCGAAAAGGACAGCACACTAGGCGGCACCTGCCTGAATGTGGGCTGTATCCCGAGTAAGGCGCTGCTGCACTCCAGTGAGATGTATCACTTCGCGGGCCACGGCGCAGATGCACATGGCATCGACCTGACGAATCTTTCGATCAGCATCGAGAAGTTGATGGCGAAGAAGGATAAGACCGTCAGCCAACTCTGCGGGGGTGTCGCGCAACTCATGAAGGCCAACAAAGTTTCCGTTTTTAACGGACTCGGCACGCTCAAAGGTGAAGGTAAAATCGACGTGCGCGGCGGCAAAAACGAGACCACTCTGGAAGCGAAGCACATCATCATCGCGACCGGCTCCGCCAGTATTGAGCTCCCCTTCCTTCCTTTCGATGGTGAGACTGTTGTTAGTAGCACGGAAGCCATTGCCTTCGATAAGGTGCCGAAAAAAATGGTCGTCGTCGGTGCGGGTGCCATTGGCCTAGAGCTCGGCTCCGTCTGGTCGCGCTTGGGCGCACAGGTCGATGTTGTCGAATTCCTCCCGGTCATCGCTCCGACTTTTGATAAAGATGTTTCCAAGATGGCTGAGCGTCTCTTCAAGAAACAGGGTATGAATTTCCACCTCAGCACAAAGGTAACTGGCCTCAAGAAAGAAGCCGGAAAACACATCCTCACCGCTGAGAATAAAAAGGGCGAGAACGTCGAATTTGAATGCGACAAGGTGCTCGTTTCCGTTGGCCGTAAGCCTTACACAAATAGTCTCGGTCTCGAAGCCGCGGGCATCGAAACTGACGACAAAGGCCGCATCCCAGTGGACGCACACTATAAGACAAGTGCTGACGGCATTTACGCCATCGGCGATGTCATCCCTGGCCCCATGCTTGCGCACAAGGCTGAAGAAGAAGGCGTCGCCTGCGTCGAGCTCATCGCCGGTCAGGCCGGGCATGTGAACTACGATGTCATTCCAAATGTCATCTATACTGAACCGGAAATCTCCAGCGTCGGCATCACTCAGGCCGAGGCCAAGGAGCAAGGTATAGAAACAAAGGCTGGGAAGTTTAACTTTATCGCCAACGGCCGTGCCATCGCATCAGACGGCACCGATGGATTCGTCAAAGTCCTCGCAGATAAGAAAACCGACCGCTTACTTGGCGTGCAAATCATAGGGAAAGGCAGTTCTGAGATGATCGCCTCCGCCGTCGCCCACATGGAATACGGTGGTAGTGCCGAGGATCTCGGCCGCACCATCCACGCTCACCCAACGATGAGTGAGGCCGTAAAAGAAGCCGCACTCGCTGTGGACGGAAACGCGATCCATAGCGTTTAACCGCTTCCACGCCTGTAGCCGAAGCGCTTATCGCTTTGGTTCACGCCCGCAAACCAATCCACCACCGTCCAAACGCGAAGGCGTTCGGCTACATTCCACGCCCGTAGCCGAAGCGCTTATCGCTTTGGTCCACGCCCGCAAACCGCTCCACCACCGTCCAAACGCGAAGGCGTTCGGCTACACTCCACGCCCGTAGCCGAAGCGCTTATCGCTTTGGTTCACGTCCGCAAACCAATCCACCAACATCCAAACGCGAAGGCGTTCGGCTACACTCTACGCCCCGTAGCCGAAGCGCTTATCGCTTCGGTCCACGCCCGCAAACCGCTCCACCACCGTCCAAACGCGACCTGTCCGCCGTAGCTTCAGCGTAGGAGGAAGGCGTTCGGCTACCCTCCATCCACGCACTTTAACTTTCCATTGGCTGTAATCGTCTTTACGCTTACTGCATGAAAGGAAAGCTTCCCCGTCTCAATTCAGCACAATATCGTGGACATGCTTACGTGTTCTGGACGCATACCACCGATTGCCGAAAGAAGTTCAAATTAAACCCTGCGCTTCATTTCTGCTTTCGGGAAATACTACTGCACACCTGCCATCGATATCAGTTGGCCGTTCCGCTTTACTGTATCATGCCCGATCACATTCACCTCCTGTCGATTGGATTACAGGAAAGCAGCGATCAGCTTAAAGCCACTTCATTTCTCAGGAAGTATTTCGGTAAACACATTGATCCGATTCTCTGGCAACAGCAGGGGCATGATCACGTAGTTCGCGAAGATGAGCGTCAGTCAGGTATTTACGCGGATACAATCGAATACATTTTAGCCAATCCAGTAAGAGCGGGACTCGTGCAAAAGTGGCAGGACTATACTTATCTGGGGGCACTCCTGCCCGGTTACCCCGACCTCGACCGCAGGGATGCTAATTTCAACGACCGTTTTTGGAAGCTGCTAGACAAGGAGCCCTCTCAATGAATTGCACCTCCTCCAAACGCGAAGGCGTTCGGCTACACTCCACGCCCGTAGCCGAAGCGCTTATCGCTTTGGTTCACGCCCGCAAACCGATCCACCACCGTCCAAACGCGAAGGCGTTCGGCTACATCCCATGCACCTCCTCCAAACGCGAAGGCGTTCGGCTACACTCCACGCCCGTAGCCGACCTGTCCGCCGTAGCCTTGGCGAAGGAGGAAGCGCTTCCGCTTCGGTCCACCTCTGCAAACCGCTACACCATGACTGATTCCTACCAGAACATCGCCATCATCGGCGGCGGCCCATCTGGCCTGCGCGCAGCTGAAGTAGCTGCTATTAAGGGGGCCTCGGTCACTTTATTTGATGCCAAACCCTCTGTCGGACGAAAGTTCCTCGTCGCTGGCAAGAGCGGGCTCAATTTAACCAACACGGCTGAGACTGAAGAATTCCTCGCGCAATACTCTGGGCAGAACTTCCCGGTCGAGCGCTGGCGTAGCTACCTTCAGAGCTTTGACAATTCCCATCTCATCGACTGGGCATCGGAACTCGGCGTAGAGACCTTTGCCGCATCCAGTGGCAAGGTGTTTCCACTTTCCAAGAAAGCAGCTCCACTGCTACGCCGATGGGTGCTGCGCTTAAGAGAACTCGGCGTGACCTTTCACATGAAGCACGAGTGGACGAATCTGAAGCTGGAGAATGACGGTGTGGAACTTGAGTTTCTTAATGAGGGTCTCGCGGTGCGCGAAAGCTTCGACGCAGTCATTCTTGCCATGGGCGGCGCGTCCTGGCCACAAACAGGCTCGACCGGCACGTGGGCTTCGATACTGAAAAAACACGCTATCGAGATCGTTCCATTTCAGTCTGCTAATTGCGGTTGGGAGTGTGCATGGACAACTGATACTTTAGAACAGGCAGAAGGACAACCACTGCAGAACCTACACGTCAGCGCAAACGGCGTGCAACTGACCGGCGAGCTGGTCGTGACGCGTTACGGCTTCGAGGGCACCCCACTTTATTCGCTTGGACCAGTGCTGCGCGGCATGGACTCACCAACTATCGAGATTGATTTTAAGCCAACGTTTACCGAGGAAAGATTGGTCGCCAAGATGGAATCTGCTCGTCGTGATTTTTATAAAGAAGCTGGGTTGCGCTGGAAACTGAACGAGGCAGCTTGCGCAATCATTCGTCAATTTCATGGTGAATTTGATAACGCAGCAGCGCTGGCCAAAGCCGCGAAATGCTGCCGCATTGCACTGACTCAACCACGCCCTATCGACGAGGCAATTTCGAGTGCCGGCGGTGTCGCTTGGACCGAGCTTGACGACACGTTGATGCTGAAAAACCTACCGGGCGTGTATTGCGCCGGCGAAATGATCGACTGGGAAGCACCGACAGGTGGTTTCCTGATTCAAGGCTGTTTCGCCACCGGCAATGTGGCGGGGCACAGTGCGTCGGTTTCCCCAGGATGATGCATTCAGTCATTGACTCTGAATCGCCCGATCCAACCTACTGGTCTCTTGTCAAATAATCCACCTCCACTGCGCGTCGCTATCGTTCACTACCACTTGAAACGTGGCGGAGTGACGCGGGTCATTGAATCCACCCTGGATGGATTCAAAACTTTAGCAGGCCCGCACAAATGCGTCGTTCTCGCCGGTGAAGTCCCGAACACCTTCGATACCGCGATCTGCGCACGTGAAGTCGAAGGCCTGCAATATTCAAATGCTCAATCCGGGACGCCGGCATGCCACGAACTGCTTGAGCGCATCCGTGCCGCCGCAAAAGAAGCCCTAGGCGGCGATCCGGACATTTGGCACATCCATAACCACTCTCTCGGCAAAAACTGCGCGATGCCGGGCGTGGTGTCATCGCTCGCTGAATCCGGGGCATCCATCCTTCTTCATATGCATGATTTTGCTGAGGACGGACGCCCGCAGAACTACCGAATCAATCAAGAGAGAGCTTCCTACGCCTCCGCCCTTTATCCCGACATGGGCAGCGTTCACTACGGAGTGCTGAACGCGCGTGATCATGACATTTTAACGCAAGCTGGATTCGCACAGGAAAGGCTGCACCTATTGGCAAATCCGGTGGAAGTAAAAACACCAAAACAATCTGCGGAGCCCAAGCAGCTATTAGAAACTCTCGGAGCCGAGAGACTCTTCCTTTACCCCGTGCGTGCCGTGCGCCGCAAAAACTTTGGCGAAATGTTACTTTGGTCGGCACTCGCTAAGGACGGCGATGCCTTCGCCACCACTCTCGGCCCTACGAATCAAAACTACTACGCGGCCTACAAGCGCTGGCAAAGCTTTGCCAAACAGCACAAGCTGCCCGTCCACTTTGGCATCGGCGAGCAGTATGATTGGTCTTTCGAAACGATTATGGAGTCGGCTCATGCGATTCTCAGCACCAGCATCGCTGAAGGTTTCGGCCTCGCCTACCTGGAACCCTGGCTTTTCGGAAAAGCAATCATCGGCCGCAATCTGCCCGATATCACGGCAGATTTCACCGCCAATGCGATTGAGCTGAACGGCCTTTATGATAGTCTGCCTATACCGTTTGAATGGATCCAAATGGACACGCTCAGATCTGCTCTGCACGAGGGGTTAAGCGCAGCTTACACCGCCTACGAACGTCCCCTACCCGACAATGCAGTCGAGAGAGCGCTTTCCGCCATTACTCCGAAGCCCGGACATTTCGATTTTGCCGGGCTCAACGAAAGCCTGCAAGAAACAGTCATCGAGCGTGTTATCGAAGATCCGCAAGCGTCATCGGCCCTGCCTACTTTGAAAGCTGCGGAGAGCGATACATCGATCAGGGCAAATGCCGAGCGAATCGGGATCCTATACAGCCAAGCTCAATACGCGGAGAACCTGACAGAGATTTACAAATCCATCTGCAACTCGGATAGAGCTGCAACCACCCAATATACCGATCCAACAGAAGTTCTCGACGGCTTTCTTCAACCTGAACGCTTTCGCCTCCTTAGAACATGAACCAATCCAAATGGCCTTCCCTCATCACCGACCGTCGTCAAACCGGATCGGTGGAGCTCCCCGCCGACGCCTCTCCTAGGCTGACAAAGCTCGACAACATTCGCGCCGTCGTCTTCGACGTCTATGGAACCCTGTTCAGCTCCGGCGTAGGCGATATTAGCCTGGCTACGGAAGAAAACCGCGATGAAGCCATTCGTGCCGTGCTCGAAGATAACGGCATCCACATGACAAAGGCCGCCCGAAAAATCCGCACCGACAAGGCACTCCACGAACTCATCCACAAGCACCAGAGCCGGCGCAAAGCCAAAGGCATTGAATACCCGGAAGTCGAGATCGGCTCCGTCTGGTCGGACTTAATCACCGAACTCGCCACCACTGGTTTAATCGAGACAGACGCCGAAATTGACATCGATACCCTCGTCATCGACTACGAGACCCGCGTGAATCCGACCCAACCCATGCCCGGACTCGGCGAAGTGCTTACCGAACTGCGGGAGCGCGGGCTCGTGCTTAGCATTATTTCCAATGCTCAGTTTTACACACCACTACTCTTTGACGCTTTTCTAGGACAAAGCATCGACGAACTCGGCTTTTGTTCAGACTGTAACGTCTGGTCTTACGCCGAGCTGGAAGGCAAACCTTCACAGCGCCTCTATCAACTTGCCGCTGAACGTTTGGGAAAGCACCATAAACTCCGCCCGGAGCAGTGCCTCTACATCGGTAACGATATGCGTAACGACATTTGGCCTGCACAGGCACTTGGTTTCAAAACCGCTCTATTTGCAGGTGACCGACTCTCCCTGCGCCGCCGCGACTGCCACCCGCACTGCGCAAATCTGGTGCCTGATGCTGAGATCACATTGCTTCAACAAATCGAGGAGATGATTTAATAGCAAAAAAAAGAGGATACAGCGCATCGCTGTATCCTCTGGTAAAAAATGCTGTAGCTTATCGCTTATTCTACATTAGCACCCACTACGGCCGCCATCTGCATCATGTTGATAGTCTGCCCCTCGCTCATCTTCCGCAGGTCAGTGACTTTGCCTGACTTACTGGTCGAGTGTGTGTTACGGAAGATAGAAAGTAGTTTAGCGTCAGCGACGATATACTTACCTGCACCTTCGGCTGAGCCGTTTTCGGTCTTTGTTTGGAGTTTGTTCTCCTTAATATAATCCCAAAGCTTCTTTGTTATTTCAGTTCTAGGGAGCGCTGATTCGCCAAGGAAACTCGCTAGTTCAGATTTTAGAGTGACGGGTTTACTGAGTCCTTTTGCTTCTTCTGCCATAATATTTGTATCATTGAGGTTAGTCACAAGCGATTGCCTGCGGTTCGGTGAAAATTAATATCACCAGATAGTATGTGTTAAGTCGCTAGCTCTTCGTCAATGACCAAGAAATTAATAATGCTTTTATCCAAGACTAATTCAGGAAAAATAAATCATCATTTCCGGGGTCATTATCACAATTACACACCTGACTCTGGTCGCCGAAGCTGCCTTCGATTACCGAGCCACTAAAAGAAAACCTCGAAATAGGTGAAAAAACTCCTTGATTATGCCGCTTGAGACGCTTTGCTCTCCCGTTTTTCCAATGAAAGCCACTATTAAAACACAAGGTCGTCAATTCACAGTAACCGAAGGCGATGTCCTCAAGGTCAACTCATTCCCTGGCACAGCAGCTGGTGACTCCGTTGATATTGACGAAGTCCTCATGATCGGCGAAGGTGCGGATGCACGCTTCGGCAGCCCCCTCATTGAAGGAGCCAGCGTCAAGGTGACTATCCTCGAAAACAAGAAGGACAAGAAGGTTGTCGTCTTTAAAAAGAAGCGTCGCCAAGGCTACAAGAAACGCCGCGGCCATCGCCAACATCTTTCCGTGATCAAGATCGAATCAATCAACGGTTAATTATATTAATCTAAAAATTAATTTAAACTCAGGAGACTTCAAAATATGTCACATAAAAAAGGACAGGGAACTTCCCGCAACGGACGCGACAGTAACGCAAAGCGCCTCGGCGTGAAAAAGTTTGGCGGCGAGGCAGTCGTCGCAGGTAACATTATTCTGCGTCAACGCGGCACACGCTACCACCCCGGAGCAAACGTCGGCATTGGCCGCGACCACACCATCTTCGCACTGAAGGACGGTCATGTCGCTTTCGACAAGTTGCATCGTAAGATCAACGTCGTCGAAACAGTTGCTGCTTAACCAGCCGCACTTAATCAAACGATATCGCTAGAGCGTTTTCGTTCGACAAAACTTTCAAAATCCCGCCTCCTCATAGGAGCGGGATTTTTTTATGGAAGATAACAAGTTGCTTGCAGAATTACGTGCCCAGCGCGAGCTGATCCGAAAGCACCTGAAATGGCTCGATCAGCAGATTGGTGACATACCAACTGATACTGATGGAAGCGATGACAATGCGGTAGACGGAAAAGAGCCCACTCGGGACACTCCAGAGGCTACAGATGCTACTGAAGCTCTAGGGGTCGCGCCAAAAGTTGAGGCCGAACCACCTGAGCATGAAGCCAACGACGAAGCAGAGCACTGGTTCAGCTCATACAAAGCACCTAGTGGGGACGACGTCCTGAAAGCTAAGACCGGCTGCTTTGTTCTATTTGCCCTCGGCACCTTATTCTTCCTGTTTCTGCTCTTTGGGCTGCCCTATCTCATGAATTAAGCAAATTTCTGATAAATTTCACTTGAGTTCAGAATCTAAGTTCATCTACTTCAAATCATCGATTTTAATGGCGCGGTCGCCAAGTGGTAAGGCCGGGGACTGCAAATCCCCTATCGTCGGTTCGATTCCGACCCGCGCCTCTCTTCCCTAAAGCCCGTATTCTAATAAAAGAATACGGGCTTTTTTGGGTTCATCGTGGGTAGGGCGCAGTCTCCAGACAAGCCGTCGCACTGTGGCAAAATGCTTCGATTATAAGCTGAAGGTCAGCCCTGGATCACTAATGGGCATGGTCGAAGAAATTACAACGCTCTAGTCAGGTAATAAACTTAAGCTAATAACTAATGTTTCACAAGAATGTAAGCGCCTCAATTTTGTCCCCCTATACTGATTTGGGTTACTTATGTATTATGTGTGGATGTTCAATATCCCGCACTCAACGAAAGTAATCGTATTTATGCAACCGGTCGACATGCGCAAGGGCTTCAATGGCCTGTTTGCTCTGGTCGGGGAAGAACTTGGTGCCGATCCCCTGAGCGGTTGGCTGTTCGTTT
>Ga0307978_1001087_pt1 | contig 20979 bp, 18 predicted proteins | sample OrgLakmetage1056_FD_203151 | JGI IMG/M metagenome (GOLD analysis project Ga0307978, IMG submission 203151) | Saline water microbial communities from Organic Lake, Antarctica - #1056 | ecosystem: Environmental > Aquatic > Non-marine Saline and Alkaline > Saline | place: Antarctica: Organic Lake...
TGACGGGTTGCTTTTATTTAGGGTAAGGTAGGTGACTTATCAGGAGATTCCGGTTTGGAGAATACCAGGGCAAGGTTTCTATGTAACGGTGTAAGCGGGATGCTTGCACGTGTGGTGGATTGTTGCTGGTGTTGTGTGTTGGTCTGGAGCAGTTGTTGCTATGCTTCAGGCTGTGACGAGCACTGACGCACGCTGCCTGACCTCACTCACGAGTCTTGCGTACGGGACTGATGTCCACGGACTAGCACTACCGTTACAAGTTGTGAACGAGCTTGCGCTCCACACTCTGGAACAAGTCAAGCGGAATCATTGCGGTAGGCTGATGCTCTTGATGATCGTTAACCCCTCTATGTGTTTAACCCCTCTATGTGTGATCAGAAAGTGATGATGGCCGTCGTCGTTGTTGCTTCGTTGGAGCTAGAGAGTGTCGCGATCTATTAGGAAGATAAAATGATGCGACTTGTTGCTCATTTCAGCTCGTATCCCAACAACGTCGTCGAACGTTCCACCGTCTATTATAATATGGTACATACTTCTCTGCATGGGTTTTCATAGCATTTGACAGTCGATCCTTGTCGAGTCGGCACCGCAGCAGAAGTCGTCGGCATGCAACTTTTATGCTTATTAAAATTAAGAAGTCTTTAAATTCTATATTATGCTTGTCTTTGCCTTCTCGTTCAACATTCTTAGTCAAGGCAGGCTTTGAAAGATTGTTCATACCATCGTTGCTATGGCCACTGCTATTACGCCATCACCGTGGTAGCGACCATGGCCCTCATCGTTACGCCAGATGCCGTCGTGGCGGCCACGAGGACCATCTTCTACTATTTCTGTCGCTTCAGCTGCCTGCGAAGACGACGCTCCCGCCTTAATTATCATGCTTTTGCTGCTAGCTGAAATCTTAGAGATAAGGTCCGGCCCGAAGCCATCTTCACCTCCAACTCCTTGATACCGACGGCCTTGACGATCCTTCCCTTGTCACTTGTCACCACCATTTTTATGTACACTGGCACACCAGCGACGAGCAAATTCATCACCCGACGTAACAGTGATGGAGGTGAGCTACCCTACGATACCAGCACATGAGGGCATGCTTTGACTGTTGCTAGGCCCGGTTGGGGTAGCCGAAAGCCTGAGTGTACCTGCTCATCATGGTGTCAGAAACCGCGCACCGCGACCGCATGCATGATTCGAAATGAGAGAAGAAAACAGTCTCGTCACGCTTCCTTGCTTTCAGTACCAGGATCTACGTAGGCTTCTACAGGGGTCCGGGTCCTGCCGCCCCGGACCCCCGTTCGATCTTAATAGTACTGTATTTATTTTTACAGTATTGCAATATCGAAATAACAGTACGACGGAAATCATTCTTTCGGGAATGCGGATTCTTTGTGACATCCAAGATAGAATGAGGATCGATCGATGATGATGATTCGATTCATTCCAATGAATCGATTCGATGATTGATTATCATTCAAGCGCCGCGTCGCTGCAGTAGTCTACTACTTGATACTTGATCGATCACTTCTGTCTTGGGTGCTGCTACCGGTACGTACAACGTACCTCCAACCATGGCGGACGGTGTTATCGAAGGACGTATTGTTGGCAAGAAAAAGCGATCGGAGTGGATCGCCTTGGCTGTAAAGGGAGAGAACGATGAGATCCCCACACCGGTTTACGTATCAAAGAACCTTTCTTTCTCGATGGATGCCGCATTTATGTACGCGGTGGTTCGCTTGAAAGGGAGGTGGGAAACTATGGTGCAAAGCAACAATAAAGAATCGAACGATCAATCCTTTAAGTTCATAGTCGATACTATTGAGCTGATTCAGTGTGCTCCTGATCCTAGCGTGGTTTCTGTCGTCGTCACGAGTATTTTGAAAGGGGAGCTATCGGCGCGCACACTGCTACCGTTTGGACGACACAAGGAAGAAGACATTACACAGATGCAAGAGATGATTCAACAATTCAATTCAAACCCAAAAAGAAAGGCCATAATCGCAACCATTGTTCGAGGTTTAGAGGGTCGCGAGAATCGTCTTCCTCGACAATGCTTGCCTCATACCAAGAGACACGACCTTCAGGTCTTGCAAGCTGTAGAACAGCAAATCGATCTCCTCCCCATCAAACGATCACTCATAAAAAATGAAAATAGACCAGATAAAAGTCGTCCTCTTAATGTACCGGACGACGATGATACTCTCATGTCGGCGCGAGGGCCGCTCACTCGAAAAGCGTACTTGCTTAACAAGAAGCACCCTCAAGTTCAATGGATGGTGGATCGAATCAAGCTTTTACCTCCTGTGAAACATATTGTTGATGTAGGTGGAGGTCGTGGAGATCTGGCCATTGCACTGGCTGAGGCCTTTCCTTGCGTTGTTGTCACCGTCGTCGACAAGAACGACTCTTCTATACAGGCTGGACGCGATTTTGCATGCAATGATCGTGTGCACTTTGTGCATGCCAACTTCCAAGACTTTGTGAGGGATTCGAGTCGATTCGTTCAGTCTAGCTTGCCGATGGTCGATATGGTGGTGGCATTGCACGCATGTGGAGACTTGGCCGACTTGGCAATGACCTACGCCAAAGAGCGCGCGGTTCCTTTTGTGATTTGCCCTTGTTGTTACACCAAGCATTACATTTCCCACTTTATTCCACCATATATACTGAATCAGCAACAAACGCAGAGTAAGAAAGTGACATTGTCCGAGGAGCAAGGCCACGAGGCCGCGGCGACAACACCCGAGTTTACAGTGGTGGGTCGTCTGGCCGAGCTGAATGAGCGACCCGATATTAGTCGCCGCGCCGCACGTGCTATTAATTCGATGCGACTTCACTGCATGACGGATTATCCAGAAGTCCATCTCGAAGAGTACGACAGTTCTTGCTCGACACGGAACCTTGTCATGGTGGGAATCAGGTAGGGTGTCGTCGGTCTTGCGGAGTTTATCTACGTTTATCCTCGGAGGTTTATCACGGGAATGATCAGCCAATCTCCTGTCTCTTCTCTCTAGTGGCTTGAGCTTATAAGTATCTAATGTAGGGCCTGAGCCTCTGCAGACGACTTTAATAGATACTACTACCCACCAACCACACACAGCACACAGGAAGGTCCCTGCCGTCTTTGCCGGACTGACTAATCCTGTTCGCGCTGTTTTATTTAAAGTTTATATCGCGCGAAATGTATCGCGCATCCGTTTTCACGCTCCGTACCGTGCCGCAACCCAAATAACAACACGGGCTCATCGCTGCAGAACGTACACAGTAAACCATTTCATTCGCAGGAGCAGGTATGTGCCTCTTTGTCCAATCGCGTATCACTGCATGTCATGAGAGAGCGCGTATTGGAAACTCCAGTGTGCAGTGTTGATGAAAGAAGCGAGTTCCCACGGCCTGGATAGAGCCAACAAGATCGCAACGGTTTATTTCCGTTTTCCTCGCCAGTAACTCCGGGTCCCTGCGTAAAGCCGGTCATCGCCTCGGTCATCTCTCGTGGCTGCTCGTTGTTTTGTCCCTGTTGGCTTCTGTAGTCTTTCACCATTGCCATTGATTGTGCCTGTTGTCGAATCGAGTATACATCTGACTTGCCTCCTCTCTGGCCTATATCTCCTGGATTCAGTATCGGTAGATTCGAATAGCCTTGTTTATCTGTCTTTCATCCGAAGATCTTAGCGATACACACACAACAATGAGCGAAGCCGCAGCACCCGCTCCAGCGGCTGCACCTGCCGCCAAACGACCTCCCAGTACTTCCTTGGCGCCCTTGGCGAAATACAAGCTTGTGTTTCTGGGCGACCAGTCGGTCGGAAAGACGAGCATCATTACGAGATTCATGTACGACAATTTCGACAGACATTACCAAGCCACGATTGGTATCGACTTTTTGAGTAAAACCATGTACCTGGAAGACCGAACCGTTCGTTTGCAACTCTGGGACACCGCTGGACAAGAACGATTCCGGTCTTTGATCCCTTCTTATATTCGCGACAGTAGTGTGGCTGTCGTTGTTTACGACGTGAGTAACCGTGCGTCCTTTTTGAACACTGCCAAGTGGGTCGAGGATGTCCGAGCCGAGCGAGGGAATGATGTAGTCATTTGTTTGGTCGGCAACAAGACCGATCTCGGTAACGACAAACGTCAGGTCTCGACGGAAGAAGGTGAAGAGCGAGCGCGCAAAGACGGTCTCCTGTTTATGGAATGTTCGGCCAAGGCGGGGTACAATGTCAAGTCGCTTTTTCGTAAATTGGCCACGGCCTTGCCTGGATCAGCGGACGCAGCTGGCGCTGGCGGCAACGGAGTAGCCTCCCCGGCTAACAGCAACCTGGTGGATATCAAACTCTCAGCGGCACCGGCAAATGTGGACGAAGCGAAATCCTGTGGATGCTAAATCACCTTATTTATTCGTTGTAGACAGTGGGATTGTTTCATTTTGATAAGCATTTCGAATTACGCTGTTATAAGTATCTTTTTGATGTTGTAGAATTCGAATGGGTATAGAAGATGCAATGTGCCAAGTTAGTCACTCTTTTTGGTTTTTGGCGTGTTCATGACTTCATAAGCCTTCTGAAAGCGTTTCAGGGTTTCCTTGATTTGCTGAACCTTTGTCAGCGCTAGAATAGCAAGAAAGCAAAAGACAACAGCGTACACGTGGGAGAACAAGTCGCTACTTGCCCGGCAGATCTGCGAGTACGGCGAGCAAGTCATGTCCGTGATCCAACGCAGTATAATGGAAGCAAAGGCAATGGCCATGGGAAGCAAGTACCTGAGAAAGTGAAAGCATGTGAGCGAGACGGAAAATAATCGATAAATGGCACAATAGTAAAAGCACAATGTCCCGTTAAAACGTACGTTTCCAAGCCCAGTAGTGGGTTGCGACTTTTGTTGAGCGAATCATAAACATCATAGGCGGACTGCACTTGATCCTCTACCTTGTCGCGTGCCTCCTTGATACTGCCCTTGCTACCAAAGGTTGCAATCTCTGCAAAAACTTTAATAGTTTCAGCCGTCGCACGCTTGTGTTCCTCTTCCAATTCGTCGGGGCGTAGGTAGTTGGTGCAACGCGGTCCAGCGATACGATCCATGGTCTCCTTGTAATTCGTCACGGCCATGTTGAGGGCGTTGGTATTATTTGCAGACGCTGTCGCTTCCAACAGAGTCGCTGCCGTGGGAAACTTGGCACCGGACGCAAACAGATCCGCATAGGTTTGAATGTACGTGCCAAGTTCGGCTGCCGTCAACTCGCGTCCGTGAATCACCTTGGGTTGCAACGTGGCCGGAGAAAAGACGCGTTGACAATACCGATCCAACAAGTGCATGAATTGTTCTTCCACGACACCGACTTCCCCCGCGTACTTTTTCTTGGTCACGGCAAAGCCAGGATGCGACAAGCCATAGCACGAAATCTTTTCGAAACAGCTCGTAATCTGGACTCTCGTATCTTGCAAGTCCTTGGCGTCACGTTCCGCAATGACAGTCTGCAAGTAGTCTTCCATGCTCTTTTCCATGGCCTCGTAGTCCTCTGAGCCATCTTCGTCTTCTTCAAAGTGCTGCCAATCACGCACTAAAAACTCCATTTGCTGAAAGGGCTTACGGGTGCTGTTTGCAGCGGTACCTTCGTCGTCGTCGTCAGCAGTGACAGCATCCTTGTCACAACTCATGGCCGTGCGCGCATACTCGGAAAAGAGAGCCAGTTGCTGCAAGTTGTCTTCCTGAATGCGCTTGTCGACGTTGTAAATCTGGTAGCTGCTCAACAAGGTGGAAAAGCCAAAGATGGACGCAGTCAACGCCATGGTGGTTTCGTGATCAAACATGCCTTGCGTGTCCACCAACAAGACGGCCAGCTTTTCACCGCTCTTGCCAGTCTTGATAATGTGTGGATGCTGCCACATCCAAATGCCGGTCGTGTTGCGTTCGCTACCCGCCTTCCAATCAAAACCGTCGTTACCCAAGGAGTCAAACTTGCTGTACCATGGTTCTGTTGTGTCGGAGGTGGTAGCAGTGTCGGTATTGTCTTCTTCGTCGTGACTGTCTTGCAAGTGCGCGAGGTACCTCAAAAACCAAGACAGTAAAAAGGATTTCCCTGTTCGAAAGGCGCCCACAACGGAAACCACCGATACCTTGCAGTCGGCAGGAATCTTGTCGAGAATCTCTTGCAGCCTGGCAGCGTCAAACTGAAAGGCGTAAGCGTCGTCCTCGGATCCAATCGAAACAATCTGGTAAGCTCTCGCCGCACTATCCTTTTCCGTAACGAGTTCGGGTGCGTCCTCATCGGGCGGACAGAGCTCCACGAGAACGGCGGATTCGTCCGTGTCGTCTGTATCCGACATGATGATACTGCTGCTACTGCTGGAAGGAGTGAATACTGTAACTAGCTACGGTAGTCTAATTCTACTCGCTTTATTGTGGCGACCCGATCGTATTGTATTCGTCGCCATTTGCCATCACAACATACATTGTCCCGTGGACAAGACAACGACGAACGCCGAGCGCACCGCGCGCGAAGTCTTTTCGAAAGGAACGAAACGGAAGAACCCGGAAATTAAGACGAGGGACTCAAATGGGACTGATCATCAATCGACAGTCGACAGACATTCGACAGTGGTATAATAATATAGTGTTGTTTTTCGTATTTCAACATACACCATGCTTATGGCCGCCTGCGTACAAGCACTGCAGACGCAAGCTGTTCCGATCATTGTGGTTTTGCTCGCTCTAAAGGTAGCCATATGGGCCTATGGTCGGCAGCCGACGGCGTCGCGCAAGGACAATAATGCCACGGTCGCCACGGATAAGTCCAGACTTATTTCCACTACTACCATACCAACAGCTACTACGAAGAAGACGAATGATGATGATCATGATCCCAATGATGTTTGGGCGCAACGCCGTAAACAGGGCATTGCTGCAGCCTCTTTTCATGGAACCAAACCAGAGCTACAAACCGACCAAAAACCCTTTGGATCTAGCTACTACTATGCCCACAACCATTCGTCCGCGAAAGGAGGCTATTCAGATGGTCTCACCATGGAGGACTTTACCATGAATAGGCCCCGCTTATTGTCGTCGCCGTCATCTGCGTTTATAGCAAGCAACAATAAGGAAAATGATACCGTCCGAAGCGCTGCTGGTGAATCAACAGAAGCAGATGCAATACAAACCGCCCTGACGAACACACCAGTTCCAGTAGCACCAGCAGTACGAGGCCCTCCCGATAAGCGCGTTTTGACAATTTGCAAGTATCTGGTGGACGACCCTACCGACACTACTGCGAGTCCGGCCGTCATTCGCATTGATCAACTGCCCGGTCTGATCAGTACCGCTGACCCTGTAGCCTGGTCGACCGTGACTGTAGCGGAGGTGACGGCCAAGATTACCGAGACCAAGGGACTTCTGGTCGTGGTACGGACAGTTACAGATACAGATAAAGGGTCGTCGTCATCGTGTGACTACAAACTGCACATTCCTGTACTAAAGCTGCACGGTGAGGTGGTATCCGTCGAGACTGTACTGAAACCTGGCAAACGTTTGCTGGTCAAGCTACATCGAAGGTAAAAGGGTATCTTCGGCTTGTCCTGACGAGAAAGAGAAGTCACTACCCCTACTGTAATATCTAGCTAGTAAAGAATGAAGTGATAGACTGCAGCAAAGCCAAGATGATGGACCTACCGGTACAGCCATGGCTAATATTTGGTCTATAGGTAATAGCGTCAACGTCAAGCAGGACCTACGCCGCGGGAATGCGTCACTCGCTAGTGTATCAATATGAGTGTTTGCATCAATACGAGTGACACCATAGGCAGAGTGGTCCATCATACCGTAGACTACTGCAACGTTGTGACGACCATGCCACTTTCCGTTTCCGTCAATAGGTGGTTAGTATTCTGGGAATGACTCAGTAAAAGCAGCTGCCAAGTGCAATTTCGACCACCGCCTGCAGCAGCTGCCCGAGTCCACCACGACTGCCAACACCACGGTTTCGGCGAAGAACGATGCCAATATTTCTACATCGCTTTCGCGGTACTCGATTTCGATGACGTGGGCTCCGGGTCTCAGAAGGCTCCCCCTCCGGTTCCGGCCTTTGGTCCATAAAAAAAACTCTACAGAGAACACACACGCCAAAGAAAAGTGCTTCCGTTCCAACGACCATGGGAAAGAACGCTACTAGCAAAGCCACTATGCCGCTTTCACACCACAGATTACCCGTATTGATCGTGCTGATATCCTCATTGACTAGATTATCAGAAGCCTTTGTCACAGGGGATGTCTCAAGGAGACATTCAACAGCAGGTGTCAACAACATTATTCCTTCTCCACTACAGCCCGTCACGACGTGGCAGCAGTTTCCTCGAGAACTTTCCACACTTTCACGATCAACATCGCCATCTACAACAAGTAGTAGTACATCGTTGGGAGTCTGGTGGTTCGGAGGAACCGAAACCACAGAGTCTCAAGATTCCGACTCTTGCGAATTGGTGGCGGTCCGCATTGAAAAACCCAGCAGTTCGTCCCGGCGAATTCTTGGAGAAATTGTAGCGCCTGTTCCCCTCAAGGATGTTTGGGCCATCTTGACGGACTATGATCGCTTGGCGGTACACGTTCCCAACCTGGTCGAGTCGCGCATATCGAAGCGACCCGCAACCGGAGAGCAAGGTGATGGCAGTTACTCTTGTCGGTTGTTTCAACGCGGCGCCCAACAGATTGTTGGGTTTGAGTTTGGTGCCTCCGTGACAATGGACATGAAGGAGGAAATGACCAACTACGCGAGCATGATGCCAACCGACCGTAAAGCATCAGCCATCCGACAAGACGCTAGCGGGTCTGTTTACCCAAACAACGCCCGTCGTATCCGATTTAAGTGCGTTGACAGTTTTTTCTTTAACAACTTTGATGGAGAATGGGCGGCCCAAGAACGGATAGGAGAAGCTGGAAAAGTGGAAACACTGATATCGTACGTTGTAGAAGTCCGCCCCAAGGGACCCGTCCCCGTGGCAGCGCTGGAATGGCGAATTCGCGAGGACGTGCCGACGAATCTGAGAGCCGTCAAGGCGGCTGCCATGGCAGTGGGCTACGACGGAGTCATGGCCAGCCGAGGACAACCCCAAGTATTCCAACCGGTGGAACCAGCAGTATTAGTATCATTACCATTGCCAACCAAAGGAGCAGTAAAAAAGGCGAAAACGCGACTGGGTCGCTTTGCTTCCACCGTTCGATCCAGTGTCCAATGGGATACCGACGAGACCATGGCCGCCTACCTGACCAAAGAGTAAAACACACAACCACAACTACAGTAGTATTAGACAAAAACTCTTCGACGTTTTAAAAGTGTACATTATGATTTGGTGTCGCTGTCTTCTCCTCGCATTGCGTCTTTGGAAAAGTATTTCTTGGAAACATAAGCCATCTCTTCTTCTTCCGTCATGCCGCGCATCTCTAGGAGCTCGCGTTGTTCGGCTTCGATTCGTTCTTGCGGTGCAAACGCTCCATCTATTCTTCTTCGACTCGCTTGGGCCCATGATTTGGCGGAGGTGACTGCTTGCTCGAACGTTCGACAACCCGTCGAGTAAAATACCAAGGCTCCCACTAATCCAAAGACTCCAATGGTTCCAGCCGAAGCCACGCGCAGGGCTCGACTCGCGACGGTGGAACCGACCACGCGGCGGATATTTTCTTCGGCGGCCTTTAGGTTATCCACTTGGACTTTTCCGGCGGTTGTTTCTTTCAGTACATTTTGGACGAGGGGCGCGAGAGGCTTTTGAAAGCCTCGGTAGGCTGTCCAGAGAAAGGGAAGACTCGAGCTGAGCAAAACGTGGCCAGGATGGACCGAAGGGAGTTTCTCGATCAGGGGAGAAATGTTTCTTTCCCAGCTCCATGCTTCCGTCTCTTTGGGAGTAATATTGTCGCCATTGTTATCTGCTGGGGCCGCCATGCTGTGTAAAACGGGCGTAACTGTGCAAAGTAGAACTATGCTCTAAATGTGCTTTCGGCTCCACCATTTACCATCGTCAAGGGAGAAGTGATCGAGGCCTTTTTCGTGGTTTTCGGCTTATCCGCACGATGGACGGACGTTATTTCCTAGTTAGCCATGATGTCTCGCATTAGACGACAGTGGTAGGATCTATTGTACAAACATATCCTCAATAATGCAAGGCTACCACTCGCCTGCTTTGAGGTCTACCATGAGAGTACAGTTACCACACCGAGGGTCGACGACGGCCTTTCGCAACTCGTTGTAGAGACGACTCCAGTTGCTGGCCGTGGTTAAAACGTAATCATTGGCCTCCATACCCACGAGAAGGGACCCAAGAGCAATAGTTCCAGGTCTTCCCGCCAGATCCAGAGCCATGTGATTGGGGCCGTTGTAAATGTCGCGACGATGGGACCGCAAATCGTGGTAATACTGGTCCACGTAGACCTTCCATCCGGGCAGAGCCGCTGCTTGGAATTCGGCCACGGCACGGGGGTCTTCGGTGGCGAGATAAACGTTGGCAGTCTCGGCCGACCGCCCACGTTGTCGCTGAATGTCTTGCACAGCTCGAATGTATTCCGCAATGCCCAAGAGTTTAATTTCCTGTTCCTTGTCGCCCCACCGAATGTGAACGGTAATCAAGTCGGGTGGAATACTGTTTGCAGTGCCGCTGTTGTGTGTGGTAGTGGTAGGTGTGGCAAATACACGGTTCAATTGTCGCAAGGCTTCGTCTTGAATTTGTGGCGAGACGCGTGCCAACAAGAATTCTGTTCCAGCGGCTCGCAAGTCGGCGGTCGAAAATCCGGCTCGGGCCATGACACTGGCGCATTTTTTCTTGACCTTGCCACGAGCGTTGCTGATATTGTAAGCATAAATTTCATGCATGGAATCTTCGGGACATTGCTCTTCACTGGTGGGAAAGTAGCACGTCATGGCCGACGACGGCAGTGTAGTTGCCTCCTTCGCAGCATTACTCTGGCTGCTGCAAGCGGCCGTATCCCACCAATTCCACGGCCCTGCTGTATGTACTCGAACGCCGGATTCCATGGCGTTACATAAGGCCTGACTGTAGACATGCAGATCGCTACCGAGTCCGAAGCGGTTGCGGTATCGAAAGTACCCAAGGGGCAGGGAACAGTTGGACTGATGCTGTGCCATGCGGACCGCCAACGGCGATATTGGTGACAAGGATGTCCAGTCGAAGCGGAGTTTCAATGGAGCTCTCGTGGATTTCTTAGGATTTAGTGTTGCATTCCAGGACGATGGATTGACAGGAGGGCTTGACAATGACCTCGTTGCTTCTCTAGTGGCAGGCCTGGCCGATGAGCCCGTGTTGTCGCTGGCGCTCAAGTTTGCTTCTCGAACGCTTCTCGAATGCATAAAGTGGGAAACCCATAAGGACTGAAGTGCGCAACTAATCAATACCAGTTGAAGGATGAAAGGCCAATTCAGGGTCTCACCTCGTCGTCTATGCCGACGACTGGGGGTGGCCATTGTCATTGTCGATTTTACGTTTGTGCGATTTTGATTTTGTTTTTTTGAATCGTCGATAGAAACCCGGATATGACTCAGGTTTCCGTTTTTCTTCCTCTCTCTCCTTCGCCTCACAATGAGCTGGTCATCGATCGTCCGATCGTTCTCGTTGCCTCATTAAATATACTACCAGTACTCTAACTTGCGGTACATAGTTACATTCTCACACTCTCACTACATCGAATCCCCGCACATCTGACCATGACGAGCAGCACGAGTAAAGCTGCAGCATTTCGCGCCATTGCGCAAGCTCGCAGATCCGTAAAGAGGTTCCAAGAGAATCGCGCCATTCCAAAGGAAACAATTCAAGACATGCTGGAATCGACCATGGTACGTCGCAGAGTTAGTCCACTACTCGTCGGTGTCAGCGTGCGCCTTCCAGCATGTGCAAATACCAACCATTAACCTTTTTATTTTCTACAGAGAGCACCGTCGAGTTTCAACTTGCAGCCGACACAAATTATCATGGTAACGAGTCCAGCCGTCAAGGATTTGGTAGCGCAAGGCAGCATGCTGGGCCCTGGCAATCAGTTTCGTACCAAACAGTGTTCCGTCCTGGCAGTCTTTTTATCGGACTTGGAAGCTGGTAAGCGCATTCAGCGCATTCATCAACTGGAAACTGCAGCTGGCAATCGGCATCCAAACTACATGGCCATGATGCCACTGACGGTATCCTATCTCTTGGGAGAGGGCCACGCGGCGACGGCGCTCAAACAGGCGGCAGGGACTTTTTTGTCGGAATTCAAACCCATGCCGCAGCCAGAAGGCATTCATCCGTGGAGTTATAAAAACACGGCCTTGGCAGTGCAGTCTTACGTCTTGGCCGCGGAAAGTCACGGTCTGGGTTCGTCCATTATGGAGGGGTACGATGTACGGCGTTTAAAGGAACTTTTGCGAATTCCGGATCGATACGCTGTTCCCATGGTTGTGGCGACGGGATATACGCATGTCGACGATACAGAAAGTAGAACGCCTCGACTTGACTTGGGCGAAATCGTCTTTCAGGATACCTTTGGTGTACCGTACGATGCCGATGCGCTTAACGAGAAAGAGGAGGAGGAAGAAGAAGTGGCCAGTATCTGAGGAGGCGTCAATAAACAACCGTCGTCGGGAATGATGCGCATCGCTTGGTTGCTCCGAATTTTGACAGAGCGTTGTCGCGGAGCCCCAGAACTAGCGTATGACGCAATTTTACCAGTACAAAGTGATTGCATCCGTGTCGGTCTCGACACAATGGTTGTCGACAAGGCTACGGTTTCCGAAACTTCTCGACATGGAGTTAAAAGGTTTGATCATGGCCAAAGTAGGTCATTTTACTCACTCAGATTAATGTGTCTGGTTAGACTTGCCGCCTTTGCTCCTGTTGTCAGTCTACCTACTAGCTAGTCAAACTATCCCGCTGGTCGTTTATTCTACATTTGATTGATGCTTCTGCGTAGTCCAATCCCAGTTAAACGACTAAATGGTATTTGAATCCATTGTCATTGAGAATCAAATAGAAAACATGTTACTGTTAGATGTGTATCCCTTTTACTCATGGAGGTACAGCAGAGTATTTGTGTGTGGGTTGCCTCTCTTCTCCTCAAAACGGCCCCGGCACTGCCCCCTCCTGAATTCAAACGCTGCAAATTTTGGCAGGATCATGTCATCTCACAAAACAAGTTTGTACATTTACATACCATCGACAACCGGAAACCACCATGATCCGACTCATCTCCCTTCGGTCGCTATTGGCTCTCCTCCTAGCGTGGCCATGCAGCCGAGACCAACTTGTCTTTGCTGGCAAGTCAAGTCAATTATTGGCAGCAGGGGGAATAGTAACTACAGCCGCGTGCAACAAGATTCGTATTGAAAAGTACCCTGCGAGGCTTGACATGTATTACTTTTACACTGTGGAATATGAAAGCGAATCCTTCACTGCGCCCATGGATCTACTGGCAGGTATCGAGAGTGCAATTGCTCACGCGGTTGCATCGGATCTCGACGAATGCGGCGAACGCGCTTGGCCTGTGTTTGCCGTCGAACTCTCGTCTATCGGACATTCCGTCTCTGGAAGCGGTACGTACACAAAATTACACATCTCCTCGCTCGCGTTCTTTCCATTCCAACGCGTCTCACCAGAAACACTTTTCAGTTGGATATTGTGATAATAACGAGGAAGATGACATTGAGTGCCACCTCGTCCGTGGTATCACGTCTATTCTTCTCGATAACGGCGCCGCAGACGCTGAGAGCGTTGCATACGCCACTATCCAACGCGTCTTGACAGACACGCTCTTTCTGAACCAGTTTACCACCACGCATGTGCTCAGCGCCGAGTTTGTGCGTCCAATCCAAGAGAATTTAATCCTACTCAATGAACCTCCACTCTCGACTAACGCTTCTGATGGAACCGCAAAGATTGCGATTGCTACTGCTTCTGTCTCGTGCTTGCTGACGTGCGTCTTTCTATACGGCTTGTATCGCGCACGCGCACTTTCCCGAGAGCGTGCTCAAACTCCAGTAAAGGCGCGGGTTGCGCATCTCCAGGCCAAACGGCGTCGTTACTTTCAAGAGTTGCAGCAAGATCAGCAGTTGGAGCCCGGCTGGATGGTTACGGATTCCTTGCAGTTGCCAGTGCCATCCATTACGTGGAGTGTCTCGGATCTAACTTCGGATTCAGGATCGATTCGCAGCAGTATGAGCTACGCCACCAAACTCGACCGCATTGAAGAAGAAGTGCCCGTGGACGGACACGATGAAGAGAACGTCGCCATTGAGCACCCAAGTAGCCTACCTTCACTTGACCTTAAGCACGAGCACTTGGACTTTATCGCCCACTGGAATCACCACACTATCGACTTTGCACGTGGCAATGGCGAAACCGACATGGAATATGTTGACCAAGACGCCGAAACGCCCGTCCGCAAGAATCGCATCGAAGACTTTGACGCAACGGCGGAGGAAGACACTTTGACAGGCTGTAGATACTTGGATGACAGTCAAGAGGACGATGAGGATGTACTGGAGGTCGATCAGTCCAATGACACGACGCCGACGGTAGAGACCTTTTCTATTGTTCGTTACTCGTCGGTATTTGGAGATCCTCCAATGAATATCACGGCGGGCTTTTTCAAGTTTGTGAAGACCGAGGTCTTCGATCTTGTTGCCGCGCCCGAGTCCATCGATCAGGAAGAAGGACTCGAGCGTTGGTTTCGCAATGTCCTGTTGGATCTTCACCGAGCTCTGCACCAGAAACGTCTTGCATTGTAGATCCCACACTGCCCACACTAAATACCTTATAATATGTAGCATCTCTTTAAGGCATTGCTTTCTCGTAGTCAGCTACTGCCGCCTTGATATTCTCGTCAAACTTGCGAGAGTTGATCGGGCCCTTGATATCAGCAAAGGGATTCAGGAGGTGCGAAATGAAATGCACGTGCACCGCAGTCAAAAAGTCCTTGACGATGACGTCCTTGGAGGTCTTTGTCACTAGAGCAAGAAACTTGACGTTGGTAGCTGTCACATAGCCATATACTGTATGACTGTCGTCGGCCGTCATGAGCGAGCCCATCCAGTGCGGGGAGCTCGAGACGACAGTCATATTGACACCAACCATGCTTCCTTTTCGGCTTGCGGCGCCGGTGACTTCCTCCAAGCGATCGAGCGCTGCATGCATCATGAACTGGTGTTCCAACGGTAAGCTATCGCGGAGGCCATGGGCACGGACGGCATCTACAAATCCAAAGCAATCCTCGGGCGTTGCTTCAGGGGATGCTACTGCTGCTGCTGCTGCATCGCCTTTTTGAAAGCGTGTGGTATCGCAGAGGAAAAGAGGCTCATTGCGCTTTCCGATAATGGCAAGACCTAGTAGAGACATGATGGTGATAATGACAGGTAGGTTTGCGTAGAGAGTGTCCGGAGCAGGCAGTTATGAACAGCTAAAGAGGGTGTACGCAGCCGTCATCAGCATCTCTGCGAAAATAAATCCACGTCACGGAAAATGCTAGCAGGCGGATGCGGCCGGATATATTCTAGACTACTGTTGTAGTCTATATATATCGCCAATATCTCTCTATCGCGTACGTAGCTCTAGCTTATGGTCTTGTGTTTTGTAAACCATTTACCATGTTAGCCAGAGACTCGACTCCTTCTAAATAATGTTTTATTAGCTAGCCACTATCATGTTCGACTCATGACATAACGAAGGTAGTATCGGTGAAGGACCGAAAGACGGAACCGATGATAACTTTGATGCAGAGTCGAAAATCGGTCCCCTCCGTCAATTCCTTCGTTTGTCATCAATAATGCCGATATACACCACTTTAACAAAAGTAAGCCTCTCATCGTCGATTTTGTGTCTTCGCCGGCGGCTGGCTATCTTACGAAAGAGACTATTCCAACGTCGAATGTCCCTCGTCGTATGAAATACCTGACACATCATGCACTTGAACATGGCATAAGGATTGCTATAAGGTTACACTCCAGAAAACAGAGGGCTTTCTATCACGGACTTTAAGGATACAGCCGACTTGGATGAAGCAGCAGCCAAACATTGCGGACACGAAAACTTTTGGGGGAGAAACTTGGAGCCATTCGGCACCTCCTGCTGCGCCGCAACAAAATTTGTCAAAGAGCCACCGTGACAGCTCTCGATGCAAATACCGATACGCTTGCAGCTTTTACGGTACCAAGTTCTAGCTGGTTCCGTCAGATCGGTAGTATCGCCGTTGACGTGCTTGTACAGGTCAAAGACAATCTCAATTTTTTTCAGCAATTCCGTTTCGTTCGCCACGTCTTCCCGCCCATCCAGGTTGTCGTCACCACCCCGCTGCCGCTTGTATGACAGAGGTTTCCCGTCTTCCCCCATTTCTAGACTAGACGCGTCTGCTTCAATTTGAGCTCCGGCAACACCTCCCACCGCCATGAGAATCTGTGCCGTCATTTTGCGGTCTCGGGAGGTCTGACACTTGCGAAACTTGGCCTTGAACATCTGAAGTTTCTGTGCGCTCAACTCGTTTGCAATCCAACTCAAGAGACTATCTTCGTCATCCTTGCAGGCTTGCTCGATTTCCTCGGCCTTGTTGAGGCTCGAGTCAATGCTCAGAGAGAACAACTTAGGGGGTCGCTTATTCGTCATGGTCGATTATCAGCATTCAGCGCGTCGTTCGTGTCGTGTCGTGTTATATGTGACGAGAAAATATCGCCGTCGCTGCGCGCTTTTCGCCGCGCGATCTTCGAGAGCCATCAGTTTTCGAAAATCAGATGTTTCCGAAGAACAATGGGATTGGTGTTTGACGGCGACACCGACTAGCATAACCTCATATACGCACCCATCAACTCACGCACAAAGTATGAGAGCCGCCGTGTCCAGCAGCATCATGAGAAAAATAGCCATTGTATTTGGCCTTTTGCTTGGCGTCTTTACCCGAGAAATTCCAGCGTTCCTCTTGTCGCAACCAAGAAACAGTAGAGCGACTCCCTTTCTTCCTCCCGCCACCGCTGGCTATGGTAGGAATCGTCTATTGAATACGGCCCTAGCGTCGGGGTTTGGAATTGCAACGAATTATACTTGGCAAGAAGAAGCCTTTGAGATTGATGTGACGGTCATGGTGCCTCTCACAATCAAGGCCAAGGATGTAACGTACAAGGCGACGAGTAAATCGATTGACTTGCGGTATCAAGACGCCAATGGTAACGAAGTCATGTTGTTGGACGCTACCCGCAAGCTCCGTGGTCGCGTTTGTGTTGATGGTACTTATTGGGTATTGTCGGATTATACCAAGGATGCAACCTATCGGGAGATTACCTTGACTATTGAGAAGATTATCAAGACGCCCAAGGATGATTATGAAGTGGTCGATTACGATTGGAAAGGTGTTTATTCGAACGACGACGAGGAAGTGAACGAACGAAAGTACGATGCGCCAGAAGCTTTGGATGTTCGCGAGTATGCGTCCAGCTTGGGAGTCGATGTCGATAATATCAACATGTCCATGGTCGACAAGACAATGTACTCGAGTGGGTTGAATTTAACGCAGGGTGCTTTGGATGAATTGACTACCAAGGGATATGCTCAAGAAGTAACGCGCCAGGCCGATGGTAAAGAGTTCATTACTAATGACGATGGAGAACAGATCCCGTTCTCGCCTTTGGGTGTCGACAGTGAGAGTGCTGACGAGAATGCTGCACCCAAGATTCCGTTTTTGGATACTAATTCACCTTGGCACCAGACTGTCCCAGCCCAGGTGGATCGCGAAAGCAAGAAGACTTATGTAGAGCAAACTCGGAACTTTACGAGAGCGGCGTTTGCTCAAGATAGTGCCAAGGAAGCGGAAAGCAGGGCTACAGAAACCAGTCCTGATGCAAAGGACCCGATAGACAATTTGACAGTCAAGCGACTTCAGGAGATTCTCAAATCGCAGGGCCTAAAGAGCAGTGGCTCCAAAAAGGAGTTACAGGACCGGGTACGCCAGCAAGTGAACTCGCTGCTGCAAGGCAAGCAAGAGTAGTAAATTGAAACAATAAAGTCTAGCTAAGAGTCAAGTATTTTGTAATCGGATCGACTAGTCTAGCTAGAGGGTTTCTGTTTGGCTTGACGAAGTTTTGAAACACGGATGCGTGTAGCAAGGGAGCCAAAGTTAATGCCCCATTCATATCGATTGGACTGGTTAAAAGCGTACGGCCAGTAGTCTATCTCTTGCTGAACTTTCAACTTTTTAGCTAGAGAGCTGCAACCACTTGAAACGCGAGTGGCGTGTACGAGCATGCAGTTGACTGCGGCGTTAGCTATATGGTATAGTTAGGAGAACAACACAACGTTGGCAGACCATTCAGTTGGGATGTTCCTGAGAACGCTCTCGATGCGCTCGTCGTCGTTTGGGCCGCCCAGGCCACACGGCTCGTCGACCAGATCGCGGTATAGCTGAGGACTCGCTATCCTGATTTGCGACAAGACAAACTAAAAAAGAGATAGATGATGGGTAAGAGACGCGCGCGCTTACTTCTCCAACCATCACACTGTCCATTTCCACCAAAAGGAAAGTACTTACGGAATCGACAAGTCCGTCCGTGCAACACTGATCAAACAGTGATCGAACGAGTTCGTCTCTCTCTTCGCTTGTTGGTTGCAAATTCGCAATGGCTTTCAATACAGTGCCATACGTGATATTATTAGGCGTCTCGTCTTCGAGGTCGCAGAGTTTCCGGAAGGTCCGCATTGCGACCTCAAAAGCCTTGGTCCGGCCTTCCGCGTTCCCGGAATAGTAGGCACAAGAGTTAATAACCGAAGAATAGGTGGTAACATCCGGTCTAAGTGTGCTCTTGCCTGATCGGAAGTTGTCTTCAAGATGCAAAAGTATTCGTTCGGCCTTCACTACGGCCTCGGGGTCCTTGCTTCTTGCGATCGCTTTTATAACGATGTTGTGACAAATGATGGAGTACTCAAAGCCGCGTTCTTCCGGTGTCCTTGATTCCACGTAATCAAGGATCTGCTGGGCTCGTTCCGCTCCACCATTCTGAGGGTTGTTAGCCCAGGCGTTGAGCACGGCGCAAAGGCTTACTTCATCGGGTTTGACAAACTCGTCTCCGCGCGCCTCCATCCATCTGAAAATCTTCTCGGCTTTCTTCGCAGCATCTTTCTCAGTGGATTTTGACCAAGCATTGATGAGCACATTGAAAACAACCTTTGTCGGTCGAACATGTCCAAGCCCTTTGGCATAGAGCCGCATCATCCGGTCCACCGTTGCTTGTGCACGCTGAGCTGCGTCTCGTTCGTTTCGGCGAACAAATGCATCTATAGCCGTAACGTACGTAATGGTATTGGGTCGAATATCGCTTTCTTGCGTTTGCTCGTATTCCTTCTCCATTCGAATCAGAATACTATCCACTCTTTCCAAGGCATCCCTGTGACGTGATCGTCCCCAGACCCCAATTACGGTCGTATAGCAAACAAAGTTGGGTCGCACTTTGGTTTCGCCCATCCGATACTTATAATCCAGCTTATCAAGTATTCTCTGCGCGTTTTCTGCAGCGTCGGGTTGTCCACTTCGGGCCCACGCGCGTAGAACTGTGGCCCACGTGCGAACATCAGGCTGAACATCCTTCTCGCCATCTTTGGCCCGCTGTGTCATCTCCGCCAAGATTTGTTCCGCTCGTTTTGCTCGACGCAAACCGTTCTTCCCGGACAATTGTCCTAGCGCGTTAATGAGGGCGTTGTATGTAGCTGTTGTTGGCTTCAGGTTAGCAATGGCACCCGTCTGATGGAGCTCGTACATGTGACTGACAACATCTTCAACGATGCTGGGGGCATTTGGATCCAAGCTGTTGCCAATCGCCTTGATAGCGGTCGCGTACGTAATCAAGCTTGGCTTGACGTGGTACATTTCCTTGTCATAATTTCTCTCCATTAAAGCAAGAATGTTCAAGGCTCTCGACGCTGCCAGTTCCCGCTCACGACGACTCACTGCGCTAGCCCAGCAGTTAATAATGGAGGTATAAGCGACCATATCTGGTTCAACACCAAAACGTTCCATTCGTTCCAAAACTCCTTCAGCCTTTCGTGCCAAGTCTGATTCTCTACCACGAGACAGCCCTCCAATGTAGCTCGTATAAGTCAATACATTGGGGTGCACGGCAGAAGTCTTCGTCGTTATATTCCCACTCGATTCCACGGCAGCAGCTTCTTCCATTTCCACAAGCAATCGTTCCGCACGTTGCATGACACCTCGCACTTTACCTGACCGTTTGCACCAACCCTCCATGACAATGCTCCATATCTTGACACTCGGTTCCATACCTCTTTCGTACATGCGTCGCATGATAGCTTCGGCATTATCGGCGGACCTGGCGGTCGTATCGTCCTTTATATCGTCCGCCCAGCCTTGGGCCACCATCATGTACGACAGATTCGATGGTGTCACTACTACCGTCGCGGCAGTGGTCTCGTTCTTCAAAGTGCTGCGTGTATGCGCGCTACTACTATAGAGACGCTCCATTTGATCCAATACATCTTGCGCTCTAGCAGGTTCTCCTGCTTGTATCCATCCATCTAGCACGGTATGGTAGCATGCCGTGTCGGGCTGACACGTCCAGGGATTCTCAGGCTGGCGGTCGTGCAGATCCTGCATGATTTCCAAGGCGTCTTGCGCTTTCGCAGGGTCATGTTCCGCCAAATTTTGCAAATCCATGTTGAAATTAATCGTGGACTGATGATCTTCCCAAAACTGATAAGTTTCGTTGCTACTACTCCAGAGTCTTGAAGTAGTAGTGGCGGCAGCAGCAACGACGGTGGCGGCCGCGCTATAAAACTGTGAATGCCGCGAGGTGAAAAAGGAAACGGAAAGGGTCGAAAAGCTCAGCGAGCTCTTGAGCCATGATATTGTCAGCAGCAGAGTTAGAAACGTTGGAAGATATCTCTCTCGTCGACGATGACGACCGACTGAAGGCCCGTGACACCAGCACGAGGGGGCTAAAGGAGGTAGTATTTGTTCTTTGGCAGAGCATCG
>Ga0307978_1001089_pt1 | contig 20953 bp, 15 predicted proteins | sample OrgLakmetage1056_FD_203151 | JGI IMG/M metagenome (GOLD analysis project Ga0307978, IMG submission 203151) | Saline water microbial communities from Organic Lake, Antarctica - #1056 | ecosystem: Environmental > Aquatic > Non-marine Saline and Alkaline > Saline | place: Antarctica: Organic Lake...
AGCATAGCTCGACACCGATCGTATTCTGCTCCGACCCGGCGACGATCATTGGGGTGAATCATCTGGTACAGGTAACGCTTGGGCGCGGCACCAAGAAAATCGGTGGGAGGATACCCGGTCAACAACCCGATAGAATCCGACACGAAGTTAAGCGCCCACAGGTCCTGTTGCTCACCGCGAGACTCGCCTTCGTATAGTACCAAAGGCGCATTCGCTAACCATTGAGCTGAATTCATCAGCTGTCCGGATGGTACGTTTTCATCTCCAGGATGCGGGCTTTTATCGTGCAGAAACATCGATCAGTAACTTATCTGGTCTATTTGCTGACAGTTTAGACAGTAAGCCGGGGTTTGACGAACAGTTAGTGAACTATAATCCATTGGCGACCTGGCTAAAGAATAGCGGACCCGCGGTGGACCAGAAAAAAAGCCTGGAAATGCGACTACTAGCAGGCTGTTGAAATTCGCAGAATTTCAGCGCCTGCTACCAGAACATGGATGTTCTGGCGAAATCGACTACTGGTAAGTCGTTGATTTCGTGAGAAAAGTAAAAATCACATTTTTTGGTTTTCGTGTTTTGGAAAAGGCTGGAAGCCTTTTTCAACAACCTGCTAAAAGTACCTGAAACGCAGCCAAAGGACTGCGTTTCAGGATTGCTGACCTTGCTAACCGGATAAAGCCAGCGCCACTTAACTCACAATCTCGCTTCGGTGGCTTCGTCGAAGAAGACGGCTTTGCTCATATTGAACAACATATCCATGGAGTCACCCACTTTGCCAACCTCCTGAGGATGAACCCGGCATTCACACTCCTGGTCGTTAATCCGAGCTAACACCAGGGTGTCTGCTCCGGTTGGCTCGGTTACTTCGATTTTAACCGAAATTTGGGTGATATACTGCTCAGACACGAGGTGCTGCATCACATGGGTTATTTGCTCCGGACGAATACCGAGCATGACCGACTTGCCCAGATGAGCACTCAGGTCAGCCTGCTGCGGATCCACCGGGAGATCGAACTTCTTACCCTGTGACTCAAGCTGAACGGCATAGTCATTGTCAGACCGGACAACCTCACAGCGCAGGAAGTTCATTGACGGAGAACCCATAAAGCCAGCGACGAAGATATTCGCGGGGTTATCATACACTTCCTGAGGCGTGCCAAATTGCTGCACAACCCCGCCTTTCATAACCGCAATACGATCCGCCAGCGTCATGGCTTCAATCTGATCATGGGTAACGTAAACGATCGTAGTGCCCAGACGCTGATGTAACTTTTTCATTTCTGTACGCATTTCTACACGCAGCTTCGCGTCCAGGTTCGACAATGGCTCGTCAAACAGATAAATCTTCGGACGTCGTGCCAGCGCACGACCCATTGCGACCCGCTGACGCTGGCCGCCGGACAACTGGGACGGTTTACGATCCAGTAAAGGTTCGATTTGCAGTAACTTGGCTACCCGGTCTACTTCCGCTGCGATCTCAGTCTTCGGCATTTTCCGAATTTCCAGACCAAAAGCGATGTTCTTGCGCACATTCATATTCGGATACAGTGCGTAGCTTTGAAACACCATGGCAATATTACGGTCTTTGGGGGCCGCGTAGGTTATATCATTGTCACCCAGAATAACGTCACCGGTGGTGACGTCTTCCAGCCCGGCGATGCAGTTCAACAAGGTTGACTTGCCACAGCCGGAAGGCCCTACCAGGATGACGAATTCACCATCCACAATATCCAGATTAATGCCCTTGAGGATATGCTCTTCCCCGAAACTCTTGTATACGTTGTCTATTTTCAGCTCAGCCATGTTCAGAACTCCCGTTAACCTTTTACAGAACCGGCCGTCAGACCGCGTACGAAATATTTACCAGCGACCACATAGACCACGATGGTCGGCAGCGCCGCGATGATGGCACCCGCCATATCCACGTTATATTGCTTCTCACCGGTAGAACTGTTCACCATATTGTTCAAACCGACTGTGACCGGCTGCGAGCTAGGGTCAGAGAACACAACACCAAACAGGAAATCATTCCAGATCTGAGTAAACTGCCAGATCACGGTGACCACCAGAATCGGCGCTGACAAAGGCAGAATAATCCGAAAGAAAATTATCCAGAAACCTGCGCCGTCTAGTTTGGCGGCCTTGACCAGCTCATGTGGCAGGTTGACGTAGTAGTTACGAAAAAACAAAGTCGTGAAACTGACCCCGTAAACCACATGGGTCAACACCAATCCGGTCATGGTTCCGGCCAGGCCCAGTGATCCCAGCAGCTGTGACTGCGGCAACAAAATAGCCTGAAATGGCAGAAAGCAACCGATCAGCAGTGCCCCAAAAAACAGTTCGCTGCCACGAAATTTCCAGAAGCTCAGCACATAGCCGTTTAATGCACCCAGTATCGTCGAGATTGCAACGGCAGGAATCACCATCTGAATCGAATTCAGAAAGTAAGGGCGCAAGCCCCGGTCTTCACGGGCGCCTATCTGAACTTCACTCCAGGCCATACTCCAGGCATCTAAAGAAAATGATTTTGGCCATTCAATCAGTTGACCCATGCGTATTTCGTCCATGGAACGAAACGACGTCATGATCATCAGCATCAGTGGCAATAAATAGTACGCCGCGATAATAATCAGGACACCGTAGAGAACAGCCCGACCGTTGATTTTGGCGTAACCCCTATTGTTTGATTTAGCCATTTTTCGGAGTCCTTAATTCGGAATACAGATAAGGAACCAGAATCGCGAGCACGGTCATCAGCATGATGACAGCTGAGGCCGCACCAACTCCCAACTGACCGCGTTGGAACGAAAACTGATACATAAAGATTGCAGGTACGTCGGTCGAGTTGCCCGGACCGCCGCCGGTCAGAGCGATGACCAGATCGAAACTCTTGATCGCAATATGCGCCAACATAATGAACGCCGAAAAGAACACAGGGCGCATTGAAGGAATAATGATGCGGGTATAAACCGCGAAGAGATTGGCGCCATCCAACTGGGCAGCCTTAATAATTGACGTATCTATACCGCGCAGGCCGGCCAGAAAAATCGCCATCACAAAACCACTTGCTTGCCAGACCCCGGCAATCACGACGGTATAGATCGCCATATCCGGGTTGATGATCCAGTCAAAGACAAAAGTCTCCCACCCCATACTGATCACGAAGCGCTCGATACCGACTGTTGGATTCAACAACCACTTCCAGATAGTGCCCGTTACAATAAAAGACAAAGCCATCGGATACAGGTAGATTGTGCGGATCGCACCCTCGGCTCGAATGTTCTGATCCAGCAAAATAGCCATCAACAGACCAACGATCATGCAGATCCCGATAAACAAAACACCAAAGATCAGCAAGTTACCCATGGCATTGAGCCACCGTGGGTTCAGGAACAACCGAACATACTGCTCGAATCCGACAAAGTCGTAACTCGGCAGAAAGCTGGAGTTTGTAAAAGAAATAATGGTTGTCCAGAGAATAAAACCATAAAAGAAGATCAGGGCAATGACCAGGGTTGGCGAAACAACCAGTTTCGGCAACCAGTAATCCAGCCCTTTTTTGCGTGATACCGACATGGGTTTTCCGTCCGTTCAGTAGGGAGGCTCGCAATAGCTCCGCCAATTACACTGGGCTATTGCGAGGGACCCTTATCAACTAGTTAGCAGGGTAATAACACCCGGTTTAGTAAAGCTCGAAAAATCAACATCGCTAGACGACGGGAATGTTCTGGTTTTATTCATCCCGATGACGTTGCAATCAAGGTGGACTTAACTGTATCTGCGAATAGTAAATTGTCCAGAAAAAGCCTGCACACGAGCAGGCCTTTTACCAGAGAGACCAAAAGGCCCTCTGCCAGACGATTGTTCTGGAAACAACCGTGAACCTTACTGGGCAGCGCGGACGGCGCGGGCCAGACGGGTAGCGCCATCCTGGGCACTCATGTCGGAGTTAAAATACTCAGTGACGGTGTCAAAGATTGCGCCCTGAATGGTCGAGGTGGTTGACATGCCATGCGCCATGGACGGCACCAGGCCATCTCCCGAAGCGGCCGTACGTTTAAAGGTATCCATAGCCGCTAATGCACAGCTATCGAACTTGCCCATGTCTATATCGGTGCGCACCGGGATGGAGCCTTTATTCAGGTTAAAGGTTTCCTGGAAGCTTGGTGATAATACCAACTCAGCCATCTTCATCTGAGCTTGCGCATTGGCAACCGTGCGTTGCTTGAACATAGCCAGCGAATCGATGTTGAAGGTGAAAGCGTCAGCTGTGCCCGGGAAAGGTGCACAGATATAATCTTCACCCGGCGTCATGTTGGCGGCAGTGAATTCACCTTTAGCCCAGTCACCCATGAATTGCATGGCGGCCTCACCACGAATAACCATGGACGTTGCCACGTTCCAGTCGCGGCCCGCAGCACCCCGGTCAATGTAGCTATTTATTTTGCGGAACTCTTCAAACGCTTCAACCATGGTGTCCGATTGCAGCGCAGCCTGATCCATATCAATAAAGGCATCGCTAAAGAACTCAGCACCGCCGACTGCCAGGACAATGCTTTCAAAGGTCGTAGTGTCCTGCCATGGCTGACCGCCATGAGCGATAGGGGTCACGCCTGACGCTTTCAATGCATCAGCGGCTACCCACAGTTCTTCCAGCGTGGTTGGAATTTCAACACCGGCGTCTGCAAACACAGCCGGGTTGGCCCACATCCAGTTCACACGATGAACGTTGACCGGGGCTGCCACGTATTCCCCATCGTGCTTCATGACATCGGAGACTACGGTTGGCAACACTTCATCCCAATTGTTGTCATCAGCCACTTCATCCAGGCTGGCCAGAAAGCCAAGATCGCCCCACTCCTGGATTTCCAAACCCTTGATTTGTGCTGCTGCAGGCGGGTTACCGGATACAGCGCGCGAACGCAGCACGGTATAGGCGTTTTCACCACCACCACCGGCAACGGAGAAATCGATCCAGGTATGACCTGCATCTTCAACCATTTCTTTCAGTACAGCGATGGAGCGAGCCTCACCACCGGAAGTCCACCAGTGCAATACTTCTACTTCACCAGCCTGGGCAGCAGCTGCAATTGTGCCGCCCATTGCCATCGCGATCAGTGTTTTTTTAAACATCATGGTATCAGTCCTTCTATTTGTTGTTTTGGTATTGCTGTTTTATTGTTTAATTTACCGTCGTTGCGAAAAGTCTCTAAAAATCCCGATGGAGCCTGCTTCCAACTGTTAACAGCGATATACCGGTGGCCAAAGCTGTGAATCAGAGCCAGTAGAGACTTCGTTTTGTTTGCCTGCGTTAACGACTGTAACCCTCTCACTGTAGTCAGCTGATGCCAGGGTGTAACGTCTCTAACAGCAACCTAGCGTAACAAAGCCTATCAGTAATTAGTCACCTGACGGTGTTACCTCTGTTACCTGAAGTGACATCTGCAAAGAATGCACTGGCGAGTGCAGCAGCAGTCGACAGAAGGGAGCAATAGTGACTGAAGAAAAGTAACACTGGCTCCCGAAACGGAGCCGGTATTTGTAACAAGAATGTTACATATCGAGCTGGGAATATGAAAAGCTGCCTACCAGAGGTCGGCACAGAGCTGGGCAACGGATTGCAAACCCTCAATATCCGCTTCATTGAAGGCATCGACTTGGTCGCTGTCTACATCCAATACCGCCACCACCTCGTCATCAACCATAATGGGCACGACCACCTCGGAGCGGGATAAACTGCTGCAGACGATATGTCCGGGAAAGGCATCAACGTTGGGAACCCACTGACTGGTCGCCTCCGCCCATGCCGCACCGCAGACGCCCTGCCCGTAATCAATTCGAGTACAGGCGATGTCGCCCTGAAAAGGGCCCAATACGAGCTGATCATCCCGAACCAGGTAAAACCCAACCCAGAAAAAGCCGAAACTCTGGCGTAAAGCTGCTGCCAGGTTTGCCAGATTGGCTACCCGATCAGGCTCCCCCTGTATCAACCCTCGTAATTGCGGCAACAGTTCTGTGTATTGAACACGGCGGTCATCCGTGTTGCTAAACATCAGGTTTTCAGCCAAGTATCAATCTCCAAGTTGAGCCAATTCACGATACTGGGCCAATGCGCGATCAGTTTGCTGGCGGTGTTCGTAAAAGCGTGCCAGGGCCAGGCCGTTTTCACGATCGGGCTCCTGGCGCCAGGCTTCACTCAGGTAGTCCTCGGCTTTACCCCAGAGTTCCTGTGCCTCGCACAATCGCCCCAGTGTCAGCATCAGTGATGGGCTGCTACCATGACGTTTTTCCAATTGTTCAGCCAACGTCAGCGAACGGGGTGACGGCATGCGGGTATCCAGCAAACAACGCAACAGCATCGGTGCCGGTGCTTTATTAAGTGCTCTGGAGAGGCTTTTGAACGCCTCTTCAGGCTTCTCATGCAGCAGTAAACAGCGGCATTCGGCGGCAACCAGGTCGGCTTTCTGACGCACGGGTTTGGGCAGACTTTTAAGCGGCGCAAGGGCAGTCAGGGACGTCTGACAACTGTGCTCAATCACAGCCAGAGCGGCCTGCTGTTGCCAACGTTCCCGATCAGCAGGATTGAGATTGGGGGATTGGTTAATGGCCTGCAGTGCGACGTCGGCCTGACCCTGGTCGATCAGGGCGCGCCAGTACTCAGGTTGCAGCTGCCGGACCTGATCAAGACCGGGTTGCTGTTGCCACAAGGCCAACAGCGCCACTGTATCGCCCGACTGAGCCAGGTGATGAGCCGTCAGGACATCAGCGACCAGCGCCAGCTCCGGATCAGCCTTTTTAAACGCACTGACCCGATCTGGCCAGTCGCCGCTGTCCTGTCCGGGTATCAAAGACAATAATTGAGGCAAGCGCTCCGAGCCACCGGCCTTGGTAACATTTTGCAACGCCTTCAACGTGCGGCTTTCATCGCCGTTTAACCAGGCCATCACCGCATGCTGAGTGGATACCCGTGCGACTTTTCGATCGCGCCGGTTCTGATACTGACTCAGCAAACGAACCGGGTTTACCCCACGTAACACCTTGATTAACAACGCAATCAAAATCACGGTCACGAACAGCAGACCCAGAGCGCTCCACAGTGTGATTTCGATCATCCACTGGCCCCAGGCGATCATGACATAGCCAGGATGCCGGACCATATAATGAGCCAACAACCCCGCCGCCAGTATCAGTATCAGTATCAGTAACAGCTTCAATAATAACCGGCTCATGAATCACCCTCCCCGTCGCCCGCTGCATCGCTGGCTTCGGTTTCAACGCGGGTCATATAACGCTCAAGCGACTCTACACTGCCATGGACATCCGGATAGTCAGGCTCCAGATTCAGTCCCTGAAGAGTGTCCAGGTCGTTAACCATCGCCTCAAGCCCCAACTCGGTCGACATAGCAGAAATACGCAGGTGCAGTTGTTCAAGCGCTGCGTCATACAACGGCTGGTTTTGTGCGAGCAGCGCTAACTGAACCTGTTCGGTCAACAGCTGACTGTGCTGCTGCCACTGCGCAAAATCGGACAACAATGGCGGAGCCTCAAACGGCACATCCAGTCGACTTACCGTCACCAGACTGCTCAGGCTGTCGCGAAACGCCGCCCAGCTCAGTTCGGTAATGGCCTGCTCCTGCGGTTCAAGTCGCGCGGCCGGTACCCATAGGCTGCCAGCAATCCGTTCAGCAATGGCTTCCAATCGAAAATAGGCGCCGTTTACATCGGCACTGCTGACCGACTGCAGGGCAAGCCGATCAGCCGCAATCTGTCGACGCACGGGCAATACCGCCGCCTGCGTCAAACCGGCCAGTACCTGGTCTGCCGCGTTCATCAGGCTGATGGCAATGGTGGCATCCCGATCGAGCTGCAGGCGTCGCTCAGCCAGTCGCAACAACGTCAATGCTTCTTCCAGTGGCCAGCGATCTGCGTCCAGATCCTGACGACGGCTTAACCGCTGGGCGGTTTCAATCAGCATGGCCTCCAGGTCAGCCTGTTGCTGACTTGTTTGCCTGGCCAGTTGTTCACGGGCACTAACCGAATCATTCAGACTTCGACTCAGGCTACTGACTTGCTGACGCAGGCTTGCCTGGTCACTCTGCACTTGTACGGTAGTCGACAGCAATGTCTGATACTGCTGCCAACCCCAATAGACCAACCCTGATAAGCCAACAATGAAAACCAGCAACACCACTAGCGCCACCCACAGCCGCCTGTTGCGACCGGGTCCGCCGCGTCTGGTTCGGGACTTGCGCCTGGGCGGTGGTTGTTTGCCAGTATTCGCAGCACCGGTGCCGGTTTCTGTTTCCCCAGATTGACTATCAGTCTGAACAACCGCCTGCTCATCCTGCTCCATCACAGGCACACTTTTGGCGAATTCGGCTGCATCAACATCGGCCTCCGTTTCCGCAGCGCCATTATCAGCTGTTTTCTCGCTGGCCGGACTATCGCTGGGCGCTGTTTCACGGCTAGCACCTTCCGCTGCGACAGCCGGCGTTTCATTGACCAGCGTCTCTGCGGAACCGTCAACCGGGCTTTTTGTCCGCCCGGCTTCAGGGTTGTCAGTCATTTCATTGCTATCCGATGACGTTGTATGGAGCTTGGTGTCTTTCTTCATTCGATGCGCAGCCTTTGCATGTCCATACTGCGCCGGATTGAGTCGGTGCAGCGATTTCAATGAATTCCCAGTGTACGGTTTTGTGGGTCAGGTCGTCACCTATGCTTGTCGGCCAACACCTGAGCCACGGCCTCAGGCGAAGCCCCCGTTGTGACTCGGGTGTGCCCAATTCTTCTCTGTTCGGCCCAATCAAGCAAGCGCTCAGAGGTCAGTATCCAGCAGCCCTGCCAGCGTGACCAGCCTTTGCTGTCACGACTCCAGAGTGCGTCGGCCAGTAACATCGAACTGACCAGTATTGCATCTACTTGCTGGCGCTCGCGGTTGATCCGGTCAATAGCCACCGGATCCAGCGCCCGATCATACACCGCGACAGTCTGGACATCGGCTCCCCGGCTGGTCAGCACTTCGGGGTACAGATCGCGGCCGCCGCCCCCTTTTACCACCAGCCACTTCTGTTGCGCTACCGCTGCCAGTTCCGGCATCGACAGCACGGTCTCTGCCGTATGCCCGTGTTCCGGAAAAGTGGGGCATAAACCAGCCTGTTGCAGTGGTTCGGCTGTGCCGGGCCCATTACACACCCAATATACCCGGGCAGGTGGTTGTGGCCAGTACCGGTCAAGTGCACCAGTCAATTGTCTGGCTGCGAAGGGGCTCACACAGATCACCCCCTGAAACTGATCCAGATTCAGCCACAGCGTTTTGAGCTGTGGTGTTTCCGGTCGAATTGTAAGCTGCCAGGGATCAAGCAGCTGAAGTTCTGCCAATGGCGCCAGCCGGGCCCGCCAGCGAGCCCAGTCGGTTTGAGCCTTGGGCAGCAACAAGCGCATCAGTCAGCGAGCTTGGCCAGAATCGCTCCGGCACCCTGACTGAGCAGAGATTCAGCCAGAGCCAGTCCGAGAGCAGACGCCTGAGTCAGTTGCTCGATCGGGTCCTGACTAAGCACCACCTGATCAGTGGCACGCAATAGTCGCCTTCCATCGACTTCACCGACCCGGGCTTCCATGGCAAGTGTATCACCCGACAATACGGAGAAACCCGCAATGGGCACCTGGCAACTCCCTTCAAGCTTGCGATTCATCGCGCGCTCCGCTGTAACCCGGATGAGCGTATCGACATGCATCAGCGGGGCGAGCAATGCGCACGTGGCTTCATCACCGGCCCGGATTTCGATTCCTACCGCACCCTGGCCTACTGCTGGCAAACACATGGCAGTATCCAGAGTATGACGAATACGCTCGTCCAGCTTGAGTCGACGCAAACCGGCTGACGCCAGGATAATCGCGTCATAGTCTCCGGCATCCAGTTTGCCCAGCCGGGTGCCGACGTTGCCGCGCAGAAACCGTATCTGCAAATCCGGGCGAGCCGCCAGCAACTGCGACTGTCGACGCAATGACGACGTCCCCACTACTGCCGCTTCAGGCAAATGATCGACATGATCATACTGATTGGAGACAAAAGCATCGGTCGGATCGTCCCGCTCGCAGATTACCGCCAGTTCGAAACCCTCTGGCATTACCATGGGCACATCTTTCATCGAATGAACCGCGATATCAGCGTCGCCATTGGCTATGGCAACCTCCAGTTCCTTGATGAAGAGGCCTTTTCCTCCGACCTTGGCCAGCGGAACATCCAGTATCTTATCGCCCATGGTCGATATTTCGACCAGAGTAATGGTCAGGTTCGGGTGCAATTGACGTAGAGCAGCACGGACATACTCAGCCTGCCACAGGGCCAGCGGGCTCTTTCGGGTAGCGATGCGCAAGGTCTGGGACATGTAACTCTTCACCGTTAAATTGGACGTAAAGTGTATCAAAAAATCGCTCGAACAGGCCAAAGCCATGCGATATGCTCGGATCGTCAGTGAACAGAAACTAAACCGGCAGCGTTGATTACCGCTGCCGTCCCGTCAACTGGTCTGACCACTACGCGGGTGGGGTGTCAGTTTCCAGATACGCTGTACATAGTCCTCGATCGACCGGTCCGAATTGAATTTGCCCATAGTGGCCGTGTTGATGATGGCGCTGCGTGCCCAGGCGGCTGTGTCGCGGTAGCGCTCATCGACCCGCTTCTGGGCATCGCAGTAACTGTGAAAATCGGCCAGCACTCTGTATGGGTCGCCACCCCCGAGCAAGCTACGCTTAATAGATGCCAAGGCTCCGGGTTCATCCGGCGTAAAGTACCCATTATCGAGCCAGTCCAGAACAGCCTTCAGTTCTTCATCCTGATGGTAGATATCGTAGGGATGGTAATTGCCATCATTGAGTCCTTTAACCTCATCGACGGTCAGCCCGAAGATGAACATATTTTCCTCGCCCGCCTCCTCGGCAATTTCAATGTTGGCACCGTCCAGAGTGCCAATGGTCAGCGCTCCGTTTAAAGCCAGCTTCATGTTACCAGTTCCCGAGGCTTCTTTACCGGCCGTTGATATTTGCTCGGACAAGTCAGCAGCCGGGATGATTTTCTCGGCCAGGCTGACGCGGTAGTTGGGCAACATAACGACTTTCAGTTTTCCCTTAATCCGCTCATCGTGATTAATACGGTCAGCGACACTATTGATCGCGTAAATGATGTCCTTCGCCAGTTTGTAGGCAGGTGCCGCCTTAGCACCGAACAAAACAACGCGCGGCACCATGTCAATATCGGGATTGTCGAGCAAGCGCCGATACAACAGCAGAATATGTAGCAGATTCAAATGCTGGCGTTTGTATTCATGCAAGCGTTTGATCTGCACATCGAACAGTGCACTGGGATCAACGTCTATACCGGTAAGCCGTTTAATCTCAACCGCAAGATCTACTTTATTCTGGTGTTTAATCGCCATAAAGTCGGATTGAAAGTGGGCATCATCAGCGAGTGCTTCAAGCGCACCCAGCTTGCTCAGGTGCAATGGCCAGTCTGCATCAATGTGCTGATCAATCAATGCCGACAGCCTCGGATTGCAGGATTTTAGCCAACGCCGGGGCGTAACACCGTTGGTAACATTGGTAAACTTGTCTGGCCAGAGCTGATCGAACTCGGGAAACAGATCAGATTTGACCAGTGCCGAGTGTACCTCGGCAACACCGTTTACTCTGTGTGACCCAATCACAGACAGATGGGCCATGCGCACCATACGGTGGTGACCCTCTTGAATGATCGATAACCGGCTCTTCATCGCATCATCCCCCGGCCACTGTGATTCGACATCACGACTGAGGAAACGATGGTTGATCTCAAAGATAATTTCAAGGTGGCGCGGCAAGACCCGGGCAAAGAGCGGCAGGCTCCATTTTTCCAGTGCCTCGGGCAGCAACGTATGATTGGTATAGGAAAAGACGGGCTGGCAGATCCTCCAGGCTTCATCCCAGCTCATCCGTTTTTCATCCATCAGCAGGCGCATCAATTCAGGAATGGCGACCGCCGGATGTGTATCGTTCAGTTGAACGACAATCAGTTCAGCGAAACGCGACCAATCATCACCATGGGCACGCTGGTAACGCCGGACAATATCCGCCAGGGAGGCGGCACTGAAAAAGTATTGCTGAATCAGACGCAGCTCCTTGCCTGCGTCTGTTTCATCATTGGGGTACAACACCTTGGAAATCGTTTCAGCCTGGGCCTGTTCGGACTGGGCGTCCACATAGCCACCAGCATTGAACACATCCCAGTCAAAAAAATCCGTCGCACGACTCTCCCAGAGGCGTAGAATGTTTACATTCGAGTCTCCATAGCCAACGATGGGAATGTCCCAGGGTACCGCCTTCACAGTCTGCGCAGGCCGCCAAACTTTATAGGCGCGTCCGTTGTCACTCCGCGTTTCGACATAACCATACAGCTTGATTTCCTGCACCGATTCGGGCCGACATACCTCCCAGGGATTACCATACTCACGCCAGTCATCCGGACGCTCTACCTGGTGTCCTTCACTGAAACTTTGCTCAAACAGGCCATGCTCATAGTGAATGCCATACCCGACCGCCGGATAATTCAGGGTGGCCAGGGAGTCGAGAAAACACGCGGCCAGACGCCCAAGGCCTCCATTACCCAGCGCCATATCAGGCTCTTCTTCCAGAATGTCAGTCAGGTCCTGGCCCAAATTGGCCAGCGCCTGTTCAGCGACCTCCAGCAACTGCAAGTTATTCAGGTTGTTGACTAATAGCCGTCCCATCAGGAACTCCATCGACAAATAGTTAACAGCCCGTGTGTCTATTTTGGAGTGAGTGCGCTGGGTATCAGTCAGACCCACCATCACGGCTTCATTCACGGCCGAAGCCGTTGCTTTCCACCAACTTTGCCGGCTGGCTTTTTCTTCATAGGTCCCCTCGGTGACATGCAAATGATGAACTATGCTCGCTTGCATGGACTCGACGCTTACTGGCTTATGAGCTGCATCGCGGGTCAATGCAGATAGAATATTTCCGGATTTGGTCATTCCATCTTTCCTGATACGGGGGTGGTTTTAAGCAAGGGAGCCTCTGAACAATGCCTATTATTTGCTGCAGGCGGGTGCCTGGCTATCAGATTCATCAACGCACCAGTTAATCACCATCACGGTGGTGCCCGGCCACAAAAGCCAGAGCATGGGTTGCTGCTTTTTCAACATCCACCTCCATCGCATGCTGTTCCTGAACCGACAAATAGAAAGCCATATCTACCGAAAACCGGTAATAGCGAGCTGGCAATTGATTCAGAGCGACACAGGCGATATCGGCCAACTCATTTTCTGACTTGTCTTCAATTTCGGGACGACCTTTCAGGTCATCGATGACCAGTTTTTCATAATAATTAGCAATCTGTGCATCTATGGTCATGATCTTGCCTCCGCGAGTGATGGCCTACAGATTAGACGATATTCGCCACTAAGACATCCGGCCGGGACTAACTGCTAATATCGCGTTATTCGCGGGCCATGACGCTGTGTAACTTAACCGGTTATGGAAAAAAGCTTCCTGACTTTTGCAAAACACAAAAAGCAAACAGTGTGATTTTTTGCTTTTCTGACAACAGCAACGACTTATCAGTCGCCGATGTCGCCAGAACATCCATGCTCTGGTAACAGGCTGTCGGGCAGCAACCAGGCATTCACCTGACCGCCGCCAAGCGATTTATTCAACCTCGATGCTGGCCACACTCTGGAAGCCGCGCGGGAGTTTATTACCGCGACGGCCACGCTCACCGAGGTAGTGCTCCAGATCCGCCCCTTTGAGCTTCAGTTTGCGCTTGCCGGAATAGATAATCAGGGTGTCGCCGCTGCCAAGTACCACCGCACCGATCATGTATTCTTCATGCTCTGCCGCCCGGGCCGCCGGTATGTTGATAATCTTGTTGCCCTTCCCTTTGGCTAGTTCTGGCAAGTCACGTACCGGGAATACCAGTAAGCGACCTTCGTTAGTGACCGCAGCAAGATAATCTGATTCGCGCTGTCGAACCAGGGCCGGTACCAGCACCTGAGCATTTTTGGGCAGGCTAAGTACCGCCTTACCCGCTTTGTTTTTGCTCACCAGATCGTCAAAACGGCCAATAAAACCGTAGCCAGCATCGGAAGCCAGCAGATACTGCTGATCCGGTTCATTGATCAGTAAACCCCGGATCTCAGCTCCCGGCGGGGTGTTAACCCGACCTGAAACAGGCTCACCCTGGCCACGAGCGGAGGGCAATGCATGGGTCGCCAGCGTATAGGAACGTCCGGTCGAGTCGAGCAGCACACTGGGCTGATTGCTTTTGCCCGGGGCCGCAAAGGCAAAACCATCACCTGCTTTGTAGCTCAGGTTAACGCCGTCGATATCATGCCCTTTGGCCGCACGAATCCAGCCTTTGCGGGACAGCACCACGGTTACCGGCTCTGACGGCAAAACCTCGTTTTCGGTAAATGCCTGAGCTTCGGTGCGCTGAACCAGCTGGGTACGACGGTCGTCACCAAAGGTGTTGGCATCGGCCATGATTTCTTTCTTGATTAGCGTACGCATGCGCGTTGCTGAGCCCAGAATCTTCTCGATCTTGTCGCGCTCTGCGGACAGCTCATCCTGTTCGCCCCGAATCTTGAACTCTTCCAGTTTCGCTAACTGGCGCAATTTAAGTTCCAGAATGGCCTCTGCCTGAACATCACTCAGTTTGAAACGACTGATCATCTCCTGCTTGGGTTCATCCTCGGTACGAATGATGTGAATGATTTCATCGATGTTCAGATAGGCGATCAACAGGCCGTCGAGGATATGCAGCCGGGCAATGACTTTGTCTAGGCGGTGTTGCAAACGTCGACGGACTGTTGTGGTGCGGAAGGTCAGCCATTCGGTGAGAATATGCGTTAGAGATTTGACCTGGGGGCGACCGTCGGTTCCGATCATGTTCAAGTTAATACGGATGGTTTTTTCCAGATCCGTGGTTGCAAACAGGTGATCCATTACCGCATCGACATCAACGCGATTACTGCGCGGCTCAATCACCAGCCGAGTTGGATTTTCGTGGTCGGACTCATCACGCAAGTCGGCCACCATGGGCAGTTTTCTGGCCTGCATCTGATGAGCAATCTGCTCCAGCATTTTGGAGCCGGATACCTGATAAGGCAGTTCAGTAATAACAATATCGCCCGATTCGACGTGGTAACGCGCCCGCACTTTGACCGTTCCGCGCCCGGTCTCGTAAATTTTCAACAGGTCGGCACGCGGCGTGACCAGCTCGCCACCGGTGGGGAAATCCGGCCCTTTGATGTGCATTAACACATCACTCAGCGAGGCATCCGGTGCATCCAGCATGTGAATACACGCTGCCGCCACTTCGCGAATGTTATGTGGCGGTATATCGGTAGCCATGCCGACAGCAATACCGGTGGTACCGTTAAGCAATATATGCGGCAATCGCGCCGGCAACACCGAGGGTTCATCCATAGTGCCGTCAAAATTGGGCGTCCAGTCAACCGTGCCCTGACCCAGTTCATCCAGCAGCAAGCCGGCATGAGCGTGCAATCGAGATTCGGTATAGCGCATCGCAGCAAAGGATTTCGGATCATCCGGCGCTCCCCAGTTACCCTGGCCATCCACTAACGGGTAACGGTAAGAAAACGGTTGCGCCATCAAGACCATGGCTTCATAGCAGGCGCTATCACCATGCGGATGGTATTTACCCAGCACATCGCCAACAGTACGGGCCGATTTTTTATATTTTGCCGTGCTTTTTAGTCCCAGTTCGCTCATCGCGTAGATGATGCGTCGCTGCACTGGTTTCAGGCCATCGCCCAGGTGCGGCAGCGCCCGGTCCAGGATGACGTACATGGAGTACTCAAGGTACGCCTTCTCTGAAAACTGGCTGAGCGACTGGGATTCGATGTATTCGTCGGATTGTTCAGTCATTCGATAGGTTCGCCTTAACGGGACACCAAAATCTGGGACGCACCCTTATGACAGTTGACAACAGGGCAGCGTCGTTGAGAAAACTGGCGTAAGTGTCGCAACTTCAACGGCTTATGACAATCGGGCATGGGCTTGCCCCTCGCTGACACTGTTGTGGACACCCGGGCAAAACCGCCCCTAGTCGCTTTGGGCCGATCGGAATCTGTGTCAAACTGGCCACAGAATCTGGTCATCACCCTTAACATCAGTAAGGAAGCAGGCTATGGCTGTATCGCGCACTGTTCGATGGATATTTCGCACCTCACTTTTAGTGCTGGTGTTGTTTGCTGGTGGCATTGCCTGGCTATGGTGGCAATTGAATGGGAGTCTGGCACCACTTGAAGGTAATCAGTCGATGCCCGGACTTAATTCCGAGGTTCGTATTGAGCGTGATGCTCAGGGTATTCCTACTATTTACGCCGATAATCGGCCGGATACCGCCTTTGCGTTAGGTGTATTGCACGCCCAGGAGCGTTTTTTCCAGATGGACCTGTTGCGTCGTAATTCCGCCGGTGAGCTGTCTGAGCTGGTCGGTGAAGCAGCCGCAAACTATGATCGGGATATTCGCATTCACCAGTTCAGGAAGCGGGCTGAGCGCTCAGTAGCCGCGCTCAAGCGGCCAGAAACGCTGCGCCTGAATGCTTATACAGCCGGCGTAAACCAGGGTCTGGCGGCGCTTGACAGTCCGCCGTTCGAGTACCGCCTGCTGCAAACCAAGCCCAGAGCCTGGGAGCCAGCCGACAGTATGCTGACCTTGTACAGCATGTATCTGGATCTGCAACCACAATGGAACGAGCGGGAACGCTCACTGGCTGTAATGCGTGATCTGCTGCCGACCGACTGGTTCAGTTTTCTGACGCCAGCAGGTGGCGAATGGGACTCCCCGCTTCAGGGAGAAGCCTATCAGTGGGAGCCTTACTTTCCAGAGCAACCTCTGGCTGAACTGCAAGCCCCCCTATCTCAGGCTCATGCCAACTGGCAATACCGGGATACCCTTGAGGTCGGTTCCAACAACTGGTCCGTAGCGGGCAGTCTGACCGGGTATCAGGCTGGCATGGTCGCCGATGACATGCACCTGGGCCTGCGCGTACCCAACATCTGGTACCGGGCCAGCTGGACGGTTGCCGGGGCCGATCGCCGTATTACCGGTGCCACGTTGCCAGGCGCTCCGGCGATGATCGTCGGTTCCAATGAGCACGTTGCCTGGGGCTTCACCAATTCCAACGGCGATTTTCATGACACCATCATTCTGCAAACCAATGCCGAAGAAACCGAATACCTGACACCGGATGGCTGGCAACCTTTTTTGATCGAAAACGAGACGGTCCTGGTAAAAGGTTCAGAGCCGGTCACCGTTGCGATAAAAACCACCCGCTGGGGGCCGGTGATTGGCAATGATCACTTTGGCAACTTACTGGCCATGCGCTGGGTCGCTCATGATACCGAAGGTGCCAATTTCGACCTGACTCGCCTGGAGACGGCCGATACTGTCTACGATGCATTGATCATTGCGGCAACATCGGGGATACCGGGGCAAAACCTGAATGTTGTTGATGTTCGCGGCAATCAGGCCTGGACTATTATGGGCCGACTGCCGCGCCGGTTCGGCTTCGCAGAAGCAGGCGTGTCACCCACAGAGCCTGCTGACTGGTCAAACGGCAAGCTGGGCTGGAATGGGTACCTGAGCCCCACTGAATACCCGACGATCGTCAACCCCGATAGCGGCAGAGTCTGGACAGCAAACGCCCGCATAGTATCCGATGAACTGCTGGATATCGTCGGACGCAGCGACTACGCGCTGGGCGCGCGCCAGCAACAAATAGAAAAAGGCCTGTTTGCCCGGGAGCAGTTCAGCGAGCAGGACTTTCTGAACATCGCGCTGGATGACCGGGCTTTGTTTCTACAGCGCTGGCAAAGATTGATGCTCGCTGTGCTCGAAAATGACGAAGCGCCTGGTGCCAGTCAACGCGCCGAACTGGGCCAGTATGTTGCCCAATGGGAAGGCCGTGCCAGCAAAACCTCGGTTGGCTACCTGGCCGTAAAGCGCTATCGGGAACGCATCATTAATCACACCGTTGGTGCGATGTACCGTCAGCTCGACAGTGCCAGCAACGAATTCTGGCCTGAACGCGTCGATAACTTTCTGGAATACCCGGTCTGGGCCCTGGTGACACAGCAGCCGGAGCAGCACGTTCCACTGGGTTACGATAACTGGGATGACTTTATGATTTCAATGGTCGACGAGACGCTGCAAGTCATAACCGCAGATGGAGAACCTCTGGCTGACCAGACTTGGGGCAAAGCCAACACGTTATCCATTCGCCATCCGCTGAGTGATGCGGTGCCCTTCCTGTCCCGTTGGCTGGATATGCCCAGCGAACCGATGGATGGCGATACCTACATGCCACGCGTACAACGGCCGGATAGCGGTGCCTCCGAAAGAATGGTGGTGGCCCCTGGCCAGGAAGAAAACGGCATTTTCCACATGCCAACCGGCCAGAGTGGTCATCCGATGTCACCCTACTACGACCGGGGCCATCGCGACTGGGTTGAAGGCCGTCCCAGCCGGTTCATGCCCGGGCCGACCCAGTGGCGAATGACACTGACACCCTTATAGAAAGGCCCGAGAACGCAGGCTGAAGTATTGGCAGACCGGAGTGAATAAGCGCTCATATCCGGTCTACCAGATTAACGTGGCGGCAGGTTAACGATGGTACTTCGGACTCAGCTCAACCACCGCCTCAACAAAGGCACCGGCATGGTCCGGGTCAACAAACTGATGAATGCCGTGACCCAGATTGAAGATGTGACCGGCGCCTTTTCCGTACTCCGCCAGAACGCGCTCCACTTCGGTGCGAATCTCGTCCTTCGAGGAATACAGCACTGACGGGTCCATATTCCCCTGCAAGGCAACCAGGTCGCCCACCCGTGCCCGGGCATCAGACATAGAGGTTGTCCAGTCGAGGCCCAGAGCGTCAGCACCGGCACCGGCCATCGATTCAAGCCACTGCCCGCCACCCTTGGTAAACAGGATTACCGGCACTTTGCGGCCCTGATGGCTTCGCTTTAACCCTTTCACAATGCGTGTCATATAGTCGAGCGAAAAGGTCGGGTAGACAGCATGACCCAGAGCACCGCCCCAGGTATCAAAGATCTGCACCGCCTGGGCTCCGGCGTCGATCTGGGCATTCAGATAATCGGTTACTGCATCGACCAGGCGGCTCAGCAAGGCGTGCAGTGTATCCGGCTCGTTATACAGCATGGCTTTGGCGTGGCGAAAATCCTTGGAACTGCCACCTTCAATCATATAGGTGGCCAGGGTCCAGGGGCTGCCCGAGAAACCAATCAAAGGTACCCGGCCGTTTAACGCGCCGCGAATGGTGCTGACGGCGTTCATCACGTACCCCAGATCTTTGTGCATGTCTGGCTGATGCAGGGCCTCAACCTCGGCCATGGACCGCACTGTGCGCTCAAAGCGCGGACCTTCACCGGTTTCAAAATACAGTCCGAGACCCATGGCATCGGGGATGGTCAGGATATCGGAAAACAGAATGGCCGCATCCAGCGGGTACCGTTCCAGCGGCTGCAAGGTGACTTCGCAGGCGAAGTCAGCGTTCTTGCACAGGCTCAGAAAATCGCCCGCTTCAGCCCGCAGGGCCCGATATTCCGGCAAATACCGCCCGGCCTGACGCATCATCCAGACCGGCGTGCGGTCCGTGGGTTCACGCATCAGAGCGCGCAGTAAACGGTCGTTGGTCAGTTCTGCCATGGTGGAGGTATCCTGTCGAAAAGTGCGCATTATACGCATAGCTAAAGCCAGTGACGAATCCGGGTGCAGGGTCACTGTAGTACACTGGTGTTATGAACTGGAAATTTGCAGGTTAGACTACTAACAGGCGGCTACTTTGCCAGCCTTCACTCTGGTGCCGGGCGGACTGTCGGTCACGCTTACTGGAAGCACGCCGCAAATACATCCATGTAGGCTCGAAGACCGCATCCATGCGGTCTAACGGCCTTCAGTAAGCGTACCCGACAATCCTTGGTGAACAGGTGGTTTAATAAACTCGAATTTCCAGGATATAAACCAATGCCTGGCTCTCGCAGGCACTGAAAAAGGATTCCCCTTGAATTTTCTGGGCCACTGGCTGTTTTCTGATGCAACTCCCGACGCTCTCATCGGCTCACTCTGGCCCGACTTTGCGCGCCGACCTGATCCAAACACCGTTTCAGAAGAATTTCTGGTGCATTTCGACCGGCACCAGTACATCGACAAACTCACCGACACTACGCCGCTGCTAGAACCGCTGAGAGTAGCCCTGCGTCCAAAACTGAGAAAGACCACGCCGATTGTTGTGGATATGTTGATTGATCACCATTTGGCGAAGCATTGGTCCGACTACCACCTTCAGCCACTGACTGAGTTTACGCAGCAGCGGTATGAACTAGCCCAGCAATTCAATGTCCTTAACTTGCCTGAAAGAATGAAGAAAACACTTTATATCATGCAGAGGGATGATTGGCTTGCGGCCTATAAAGAACCGGAGCATTTAGTCAGAGCATTAGGGGGTATGTCTAGAAGGATTCGCTTTGATGATTCAATGGAGGCACAGGGGTATTGGGCGATCAAACAATATCAATCAGCAATTTCTGAACTGGATACTTATATTAGAACAATTGCCAAATAGAATTAAGCGGGCACTAATGTGCCCGCTTAATTCTGGTCGTTGAACGACAATAATCAGTCTTCAACAACAATGATGGTTTCGGCTACTTTTCCATCAGGTGTAGTGGCCGTAAAGGTCGCGAATCCTTTGGTTGGTGCAGTACCATCAGACGTAAAATTAGCTCCAAATGCTGTATCACCATCAATTACAAATTCAGATTCATTTCCACCGTCAAATGAAACGGTCTCATTGGTGGTTTCAAAAGTAACCTCTGTAAACTCAGGAACAGCAGCGCCGCTCATCATTGACAA